>TARA_R110000850_G_scaffold191091_2_pt1 | contig 35608 bp, 27 predicted proteins | sample TARA_R110000850 | Tara Oceans TARA_R110000850 (sample SAMEA4397586) | marine metagenome | biome: Polar Biome; feature: [SRF] surface water layer (ENVO:00010504); material: water (ENVO:00002006), including particulate matter (ENVO:01000060) such as... | depth 5 m
GAAGCTGATTTTCTCGTCACCGCTACCGCGCAGCACGGCGTCCTGAACTTTCTTTGTAAGCTGGTTCCAGGGCGTGTCGGTATCAAACTTGTAATGTTTTGCCAGCGACTGGATGAAGTGCCAGTAATAGGCATTCTTCTTGTCCCAGCTGCGGATGGCGCCTTCGGCAAGTGAAGATTCGGGGTGAATCACGACATGCAGCGGGTCAAAGACCTGCATGTTTCCCAGGCCGTCGCAGGTCGGGCAGGCACCATGCGGTGCGTTGAATGAGAACAGCCGCGGTTCGAGTTCCTCCAGCGAGTATCCGCAGTGCGGGCAGGACATGCGATTGGAAAACAGCAGGTCCTCGTCCTTGGATTCGCCGTAGGGCACCACCATTGCCAGGCCGCCGCTCATGCGTAGCGCAGTCTCGAAAGATTCCGCCAGTCGCTGCTTGATGTCACCGCGCACCTTGAATCGATCCACCACGACATCAACATCGTGCTTGAGCTTGCGGTTGAGTACCGGTACTTCTTCGAGCTCATAGATACGGCCATCCACCCGCGCCCGTACAAAGCCCTGTGCGCGCATTTGCTCAAACCACTCTGCATGCTCGCCTTTGCGGCTGCGCACCACCGGCGCGAGCAGCATCCATGCCGAGCCATCCTTTTGTCGAAGCACCGCATCCACCATCTGTGCAACTGACTGCGCCTCCAGCGTGACGCCGTGGTCGGGGCAACGGGCAGTGCCAACGCGCGCAAACAGCAGGCGCAGGTAGTCGTAGATTTCCGTAACGGTGCCAACCGTGGAGCGCGGATTGTGCGAGGTGGATTTCTGTTCGATGGAGATGGCCGGTGAAAGGCCTTCGATAGCATCGACATCGGGCTTTTCCATCTGGCCCAGAAACTGCCGTGCATAGGCAGACAGTGACTCCACATAACGCCGCTGGCCTTCTGCATAGAGCGTGTCGAAAGCCAGGGAAGACTTCCCGGAGCCGGACAAGCCCGTGATCACGATGAGCTTTTCGCGAGGCAGGTCGAGGGAAATATTCTTGAGATTGTGGGTGCGCGCACCGCGAATGCGGATCGAATCCATCAGCTTGGCAGGAGATGTGCAGGGAGAACCCGGTACTATAGGCAGACGCGCCGCTTCGCTCCATGTTGGGTCAATGCTGATCCGGGCTGCGCACCCAGCCAGCCGTCGGCCAGCTGCTCCTTGCCAGCCAGAATGCCAGTTAGATCGGCGGCCGCGTTTCTGAGCTTATCCCTGTCGTATCCGTCTGTTGTCCACCGCAATTCATATTCTCGAATGAACTCTGTTGAATGGCGTGCCGTGCTTTGCCTGGGTGTGATCTACGCCCTGCGCATGGTCGGCATGTTCATGATCCTCCCTGTGTTTGCCCTCTACGCGCGCGAACTGCCCGGCGGCGCAACGCCGCTTGCCATTGGTTTGGCCATCGGTATCTATGGGCTGGCCCAGGCCGGCCTGCAAATTCCGCTGGGCCTGCTGTCGGACCGGATCGGTCGCAAGCCGGTGATCTATCTGGGGATGACTATCTTTGCGCTGGGCAGTCTGGTGGCAGGTTTGGCTGACAGCATCGAAGGCATCATTGTCGGCCGCGTGTTGCAGGGCGCCGGCGCAGTGTCATCTGCCGTTGCTGCGCTGCTGGCCGACGTGACTCGCGATCAGGTCCGGACCACCGCAATGGCCATTCTCGGCGCCGGGATGGGGCTGGCTTTCATCATTGCGTTGGTTGCCGGGCCCATCATGGCCGGCTGGATTGGCGTGGACGGCATCTTCTTCCTGACGGCGGTTCTGGCCATGCTGACCTTGCCCATCGTCAGGCTCGGCGTGCCAACGCCGGAGCTGAGCACGCCGCAGGTGGGCGGCTTTCGCATTGCCATGCGCGACCCCGATCTGTTGCGTCTCAACGCGGGCATCTTTCTGCTGCACGCGCTGATGACCGCGCTGTTCACCAGCGCGCCGATCGCCATATTCGAGACGCTGGACCTGGTCAGTACCGAGCACTGGCGGGTCTATCTGCCCATCCTGGTGTTGTCGATCATCCCGATATTCCCCCTGATCCGCTGGGCAGAACGCAGTGGTCGCACGCGCGGCGTCTTTCGCTGCGCGGTGATTGGTCTGGCTGGCGCAATGCTGATCGCGGCCATGGGGCATGGCGTTGCGCTGGCACTGCTGGCGGCGCTGCTGCTGTTCTTTGTCGCGTTCAACTATCTGGAAGGCGCATTGCCCTCCATGATTTCGCGGCGAGCGCCCAGTTCCGCGCGCGGCGCGGCACTGGGCGCATACGCCAGTTCGCAGTTTCTGGGCGCGTTTGCCGGCGGAGCGCTTGGCGGAACCGCCCAAATGCTCTGGGGTTTGACCGGCGCCTTTGCCGTCTGTGCCGCTTTGCCCATAATCTGGCTCCTGATCCCCCCTGCCGCCGCGCCGACCTCCGAGGTCGAAGCATCCGCGGCATCCACCCCCAGCACCTGAGGAGAGCGCCATGGCTCGTGGCATCAATAAAGTCATTCTGATCGGAAATTTGGGCAAGGACCCGGAAGCCAAGTCCTTTGCCAATGGCGGCTCGATCACCAATATCACGCTCGCCACCTCGGATTCCTGGAAGGACCGGGACGGCAACCAGCAGGAGCGGACCGAGTGGCACAACGTGGTCTTCCACAACAAGCTGGGCGAGATCGTGGCGCAGTACCTGCGCAAAGGCAGCAAGGTCTACGTGGAAGGCTCACTGCGCACGCGCAAGTGGCAGGACAAGGACGGGCGCGACCGCTATACCACCGAAATCCATGCCAACGAGATGCAGATGCTGGACAGCAAGGGTGGCGGCGATGGTGGCGGCTCGTCCTATGGCGGTGGCTCCAGCTCGCGCAGCAATAGCGGTGGTGGCGGAAATCGCCCGGCACCGGTGTCCAGCGACGATGGCGGTGAGGAGCCCATTGACGATATCCCGTTCTAGGCGCGCAATCGCGGCCTGAGGGCAGAAGCCAGTATGCAGCCCGATCAGATTCTGGCGTTCTGGTTTGAGCAGATCGATCGCAAGCTCTGGTGGGCGACAGATCCTGATTTTGATGCGCGCATCCAGGCAGCTTACGGCGGCGTGCTGGAGCAGGCGGCTGCTGGGGAATGGTCTGCATGGCGCATTGATGCGCGAGGCCGTCTGGCCGAGATCATCGTTCTGGATCAGTTTTCCCGAAACATCTTTCGCGGCAGTCCGCGCGCCTTCGCCCAGGACCCGATTGCCCTGGTCCTGGCCCAGGAGGCGGTTACGGCGGGAGCACTCGCGCATCTTTCAAGCGACGAGCGGGCCTTCCTGATCATGCCGTTCATGCACAGCGAGTCGCCTCAGATACATGTTGCGGCGGAGACCTTGTTCCGTGATTTTGCGTCCAAAAGCAATTACGAGTTCGAGTTGCGACACAAGGCCATCATCGATCGCTTCGGGCGGTATCCGCACCGTAACCAGATTCTCGGCAGAAGCTCGACCCCAGGAGAGATCGAGTTTCTGAAAGAGCCGGGCTCATCCTTCTGAGTACGCATTTTTCAACACTGAATCCACTGCCCATGACGACAGATCAGGACGCCCTTTTCGAGCAGAATTTGCGAACCCTCATGGAGCAGCTGGCGGCTCGGCTCGGTGCCAGCGGGCAGATGCTGGCATTTGCTGAATCCTGCACCGGCGGCTTGTTGTCCAAGCTGGCAACCGACCTGGCAGGTTCTTCTGCGTGGTTCGAGCGCGGGCTGGTGACTTACAGCAACGCTGCCAAGCAGGAATTGCTGGGCGTTCCGGCACAGGTCATCGAGACCCACGGTGCGGTCAGCGAGCCCTGCGCGCGGGCCATGGTCACGGGGCTGATCGAGCGTGCACCGGTTGACTGGGCGGTCGCGGTCACCGGAATCGCGGGCCCAGGTGGCGGCTCAGTCGACAAGCCGGTCGGTACGGTCTGGATTGCCTGGATGCGTCGCGGGCAATCAGCTGAGAGTCGGTGTTTTCGGTTCCCGGGAGGTCGGAGCAAGGTGCGTGCCCTGACGGTCAAGACCAGCCTTGAGCACCTGCTCGATCTGATCTCGCGGGCTGCCTGACATCATGTGTGGTCGATTCGTTCAGCCCGATCAAGGCGCCATCGAACGGGCCTGGCAGATTACGCCGCGAGACCGCATTCCACTGCTGCCCGCCGGAGTCCGGTACAACGTGACGCCCGGCAGCTACGTGCCTATCTTGCGGGTAGAGGCCGGCAAGATCGTCCTGCGCGCTGCCCGTTGGGGGCTGGTGCCATCTTGGTCGGGTGAGTCCGAGACCGGGCAGAACATGATCAATGCCCGGATCGAGACTGCGGCAGAGAAACCTGCTTTTCGCGCAGCTGTGGCCAGGCGGCGTTGCCTGATACCCGCGCAGGGCTGGTACGAATGGCAGGTGCTCGGCGCAAAGCGCAAGCAGCCCTGGTTTATTCATCTGCCTCAAGAGGGCCCGATGGCTTTCGCCGCCATCTGGGAGCAGAAGCCGATCAATGCGCTGGAAGTGCTGGAGACCGTCAGCATTCTGACTTGCGATGCGGCTGAATCTATCTCGCACATTCACCATCGCATGCCTGTTGTGCTCGATAAGCTGCATCAATCCACGTGGTTGGATGATGTCAATAAGGACGGGTCGTCCCAGGCCCAGCTTGCGCTGGAGGGCGCGGTGCTTGGTTTCAAGGCGCACAGGGTGAGTCCGCGCGTGAGCAAACCGCAGAATGATGACCCTGATCTGTGCCGCCCGGAGGCGCCGCAGGCCGATCCTCAGCGCGATCTGTGGGACAATACCGGCCCCTGATTTGATCGGCGAGATCACAGGCCTGTCTTGCCGCAGACGGCAGCACGCCTGAAGTTAGGCGCCAGCAAATCAACGAGCGCAAAGCGACTCGCGCTCCTGGGGGATGACCGACAGCAAATTTTCCGCGCGCCTGAGCGCCGCAACGCATATGAAGAGAATTCAGCATGGATGACAATCGCCGCAAAGCCCTGGAAGCCGCCCTCGGACAAATTGAAAAGCAGTTCGGAAAAGGCTCGGTGATGCGCATGACCGGGGAAAATGCCGTCACTAACGTGCCGGTGATTTCCACGGGTTCCATCTCCCTCGACGCGGCGCTGGGCTGCGGCGGATTGCCACGTGGCCGCATCATCGAAATCTACGGCCCGGAATCTTCAGGTAAAACCACCCTAACCCTGCACGCCGTTGCGGAATGCCAGAAGGCTGGCGGTGTGGCGGCCTTTATTGACGCCGAGCACGCTCTGGACGTGCAGTACGCGGCCAAGCTGGGCGTTGATGTGGACGAACTGCTGGTCTCGCAGCCCGATACCGGCGAGCAGGCGCTGGAAATTGCCGACATGCTCGTGCGCTCCAACGCGGTGGATATCATCGTTGTGGATTCGGTTGCTGCGCTGGTGCCCAAGGCTGAAATCGAGGGCGAAATGGGTGACAGCCACATGGGTCTGCACGCCCGCCTGATGAGTCAGGCGCTGCGCAAGCTGACCGGCAACATCTCGCGCAGCAAGACCATGGTGGTGTTCATCAACCAGATCCGCATGAAGATCGGCGTGATGTTTGGTTCTCCCGAAACCACCACTGGCGGCAATGCGCTCAAGTTCTACGCTTCGGTGCGCATGGATATTCGCCGCATCAGCGGGATCAAGAAGGGCGATGAAGTCGTCGGCAATGAAACCCGCGTCAAGATCAAGAAGAACAAGATGGCGCCGCCGTTCCGCGAGGCGACCTTCGATATTCTCTACAACGAGGGAATTTCCAAGCTCGGTGAGCTGATTGATCTGGGCGTAGCCAACGGGCTGGTCGACAAATCCGGCTCCTGGTATGCCTACAACGGCGACAAAATCGGGCAGGGCAAGGACAACGCGAAGCAGCACTTGCGCGACAACCCGGAAATGGCCGCCGAACTGGAAGCAGCACTCCGCGAAAAGCTGTTGCCACAGCGTGCCCCGGCAGTCGAAAAGGAATAAGCCGCAGGCGCCTCTGACGGCAGAGGAGGCCCAGGCCAGGGCCATGCGCATTCTGGCCGGGCGGGAGCACTCCGCCGCCCAGCTGCGCCACAAGCTCAGTGAACGTGGCGCGGAGCCGGCGGTCTGCGACGAGGTGATCGCGCAGCTTGAGGATATGGGGTTCCTGTCAGAGTCCCGTTTTGCCGAGGTGCTGGTCCGTTCCCGGATCTCACAGGGCTACGGTCCCTTGCGAATTCGCGCGGAATTATCTGAAGCGCGCATCAGTGATGCGCTGGCACGCGATGCGCTGGCCGAAGCAGACTGCGATTTTCAGGCTCAGGCCGAAGCCGTCAGGACCCGGCGATTTGGTGACCCACCCGAGGGCGCAGCGCAGTGGCAGAAGCAATATCGCTTCCTGGCCGGACGCGGTTTCGAGTCGGATCACATCCGACGAGCCCTGAAAGCTGACTTCGAGGACTGAGCGCCGACGCAGGCTGCGCTAGAATTGCGCCCCTTTTGCCGCGAGCACGGCCCCGCAGGTATGAACAGTAACCAGTTGCGCGAACATTTCCTGGAGTTTTTCAGGAGCCACGGTCATACCGTGGTGCCTTCGTCGCCGCTTGTGCCGGGCAATGACCCGACCCTGCTGTTTACCAATGCGGGCATGGTCCCGTTCAAGGAAGTGTTTACCGGGCAGGAGCGGCGCCCTTACGTGCGCGCGACCAGCAGCCAGAAGTGCATTCGCGCTGGCGGCAAGCACAACGACCTGGAAAACGTGGGCTATACCGCGCGCCACCACACGTTTTTCGAAATGCTCGGCAATTTCTCCTTCGGCGATTACTTCAAGGAAGAAGCCATTGCCTATGGCTGGGAATTTGTCACCAGCAAGCAGTGGCTGGGGCTCGACCCGGAGCGTTTGCTGGTCACCGTCTATGAGAGCGATGACGAAGCCCACGGCATCTGGAAGAAAGTTGGCGTGCCGGAGAGCCGCATCATCCGCATCGGCGACAACAAGGGTGCCAAGTACGCCTCCGACAATTTCTGGTCGATGGGTGATACCGGCCCTTGTGGCCCTTGCTCCGAAATTTTCTACGATCACGACCCCGACGGCAGCAAAGGCATCGCGGGCGGACCGCCCGGTTCGCCGGACGAGGACGGCGACCGCTGGATCGAAATCTGGAATCACGTCTTCATGCAGTTCGACCGCCATCAGGACGGCAGCATGCAGGACCTGCCCAAGCCCAGCGTCGATACCGGCATGGGGCTTGAGCGCGTTGCGGCCCTGTTGCAGGGCACCAACGACAATTATCAGACCGACACATTTCGCTCGCTGATCAATGCCGTTGCCAGTCTGGCCGGTCAGGACCCGTATGCATCGGCGTCGCAGAAGGTCATCGCCGATCACATTCGCGCCACCAGCTTCCTGATTGCGGACGGTGTGCTGCCTTCCAATGAAGGCCGCGGCTACGTGCTGCGCAGAATTATGCGCCGCGCCATTCGTCACGGTTACAAGCTGGGAATCAACGATGCCTTCTTCAACAAGTTGGTGGCACCACTGGCTGCGGAAATGGGCGATGCCTTTCCCGAGCTCAAGAGTCAGCAGGCACTGATCGAAAAAGCCATTCGCCAGGAAGAGGACAGCTTTGCCGTCACCCTCGACAAGGGCATGAAGGTGCTGGAAGAGGAAGTGGGCAAGCTGATCAGCGATGTCATTCCCGGCGAACTGGTGTTCAAGCTGTATGACACCTACGGCTTCCCGATTGACCTGACCGCAGACATTGCCCGCGAGCGCAATCTGAAGATTGATGAAGTGGGTTACGCCGAGGCGATGGAAGTGCAGCGTAATCGCGCACGAGCGGCGAGCAGCTTCAAGGTCGGCTCCAAGCTGAGCTATGACGGCGCCGATACCTGTTTCGTGGGTTACGAGACGCTGACTGCGCAAGCCGGTGTGCTCGCCATTTATCGCGATGGCGAGCCCGTGGATGCCCTGGCCTCGGGCGAAGCCGGTGTTGTGGTGCTCAGTGACACGCCCTTCTACGCCGAGTCCGGTGGCCAGGTGGGCGATAAAGGTCTAATCGGAACATTTGAAGTCCGCGACACCCACAAGATCAAAGGCAATGTCTTTGGCCACGAAGGGGTGCAGGGCGAGGGTCGTATTGAAGTCGGGCAGTCCGTTGAAGTGCAGGTCACGGAGAGCGTTCGCCGTGCCGTGATGCGCAATCATTCCGCGACCCACTTGCTGCACAAGGCATTGCGAGACGTTCTGGGGCCGCATGTGGCGCAGAAGGGCTCGCTGGTGGACGAACAACGCACGCGTTTCGATTTCTCGCACGGTCAGCCGCTGACGGAAGAGGAAATCGTCGAAATTGAAAACCGGGTCAATCACGCCGTGCTGAACAACGTCAAGGTCTCGGCCAAGCTGATGCCTTACGACGAGGCCATTCAGAGCGGCGCGATGGCGCTGTTTGGCGAAAAGTACGGCGATGAAGTCCGCGTGCTGTCCATGGGCGAATTCTCCACCGAGCTGTGCGGCGGCACACACGTTTCGCGCACGGGTGATATTGGTCTGTTCAAGATCATTACCGAAGGCGGCGTGGCCTCAGGCGTACGCCGGGTCGAGGCCATTACCGGTGAGAACGCGCTGCAGTACCTGCGCGACAGCGAAGACCGCCTGCGCCAGGCCGGTGATCTGGTTCGCGCCGGGCGCGATGATCTGAGTGACAAGATCCAGCAGCTGCTGGATCGCAGCAAGCAACTCGAAAAAGAGCTGGCCGCGATCAAGTCCAAGTTGGCGTCCAGCGCAGGTGGCGACCTTGCCTCCAATGCGCGAGAGATCAAGGGCGTGAAGGTCGTTTCCGCCAAGGTCGATGGCGTCAACGGCAAAGAGCTTCGCGAGCTGATGGATCAGCTCAAGGACAAGATCCAGTCCGGCATTGTGCTGCTCGGTTCGGCCGAGGGTGGCAAGGTCAGCCTGATTGCCGGCGTGACACCTGATTTGTCCAAGAAGCTGAAGGCGGGCGAACTGGTCAACTTTGCTGCCGGGCAGGTAGGCGGGAAAGGCGGTGGCAAACCCGAGATGGCGCAGGCCGGCGGCACCCAGCCGGACAATCTGCCCAGCGCAATCGAATCCGTCTTCGACTGGGTGGAATCAAGACTTTGACAGGCACGCAGTCTGAACGGACTGCGCCGATGCTGTTTCGCACACGACAAGTAACATGGCACTGATTGTTCAAAAATATGGCGGCACGTCGATGGGTTCGGTTGAGCGCATCGAGCACGTGGCCAACAAGATTGCAGGCTTCCACAGGGATGGCCATCAGGTCATTGCGGTGGTTTCCGCTATGTCCGGCGAAACAGATCGCCTGCTCAAGCTGGCCCGGAGCATCAATCCCCGTGGCCCGCAGCGAGAAATGGATCACATTCTCTCGACCGGCGAACAGGTGAGCACCGGCTTGCTGGCATTGGCGCTGGACAAGATTGGTGTCTCCGCCAAATCCTTCACCGGCTGGCAGGTGCCGATCCGGACGGATAATTCAGCGGCCAAGGCGCGCATCAGCGATATCGATCCGGAAAAACTGCGTCGCGCCTGCGAAGCTGGCATCGTCCCCATCGTCGCCGGGTTTCAGGGTATTGATGACAGCGGTTCGATCACCACGCTGGGACGAGGCGGCAGTGATACCACTGGCGTCGCGCTGGCAGCGGCACTCAAAGCCGACGAGTGCCAGATCTATACCGATGTGGACGGCGTGTACACGACTGATCCGCGTGTTGAGCCGCGTGCGCGGCGCCTGAACAAGATTACATTTGAAGAGATGCTGGAGATGGCGTCTCTTGGCTCCAAAGTCTTGCAGATTCGTGCGGTTGAATTTGCAGGCAAGTACAAGGTTCCGTTGCGCGTGGTATCCACGTTCGTAGACGGCCCCGGCACCCTGATTTCGCTTGAGGAAGACAACGTGGAAGCGCCCCTGGTATCTGGAATTGCATTCAATCGCGACGAAGCTCAGCTCACCGTGGCGGGCGTCCCTGACCGTCCCGGCATCGCCGCGGCCATCCTCGGGCCCATTGGTGACGCCAATGTGGAAGTCGACATGATCGTGCAGAACGTCGCCGCTGATGGCACTACGGACTTCACTTTCACCGTCAATCGCAATGATTTCGACAAGGCGGTGGAGATCTCCCGGCAGGTGGCCCAGGAACTGGGCGCAAAGGGCGTCAACACGGCCACCAACATCGTCAAGGTCTCGATGGTGGGTGTGGGCATGCGCAGCCACGCCGGCATCGCCAGCAAGATGTTCCGGGTTCTGGCAGACGAAGGCATCAATATCCGTATGATCTCCACATCCGAGATCAAGGTCAGTGTTGTCGTTGAGGAAAAATACCTGGAATTGGCGGTTCGATCGCTGCATCAGGCCTTCGGATTGGAAGGCGAAGGTGCCGCCGAGGCCTAGAACTTTTGGCCATGGCTTGTCGCATGGCGGCTGGGTCGCTACAATCCGCGCCCGCGCCGGCGGGCCGTTTGCCAACACTGCATACGGAGAGTTGGCCGAGTGGACGAAGGCGCTCCCCTGCTAAGGGAGTATAGGGTTTATCCCCTATCGAGGGTTCGAATCCCTCACTCTCCGCCACTCTTCGAGACCTGCGCAAGATGCGAAATCAGTCCACGGGACTGCTTAGGGTTGAGAAGGCCACGGAAGTGGCTAGAGTGATTGAGTGTTGAGTAGGTCTGAGTTGCTCCGGCAATTCGTTGTAGAGTCAGTTTCAGAAGTAGGTTTCATCTGCGGGCCCGTAGCTCAGCTGGATAGAGTACCTGGCTACGAACCAGGGGGTCGGGCGTTCGAATCGCTCCGGGCCCGCCATTTTGATCAGTACCTTAAAGCTCACCTAGGGGCGGCGAGGTACGACGAACGTAGCTCAGACGTAGCTCGTTCGCAATTAGGCCCCGTCGGCCGACCTCCAATCACCTAGGTCGTGATACGGCTCAAGGTCTACCGTCACTTCAGTCGGGCCCTCGATCGGTATGACAGTTAACTCGGCTTCGCGCGCGTGTACGGCGAAAAATGGGCCACCAGGCTGAGAGTGCATGAAATGCTGCCCCTGAAGCGCGCCGCATGCTGCGCACATATTCGCGTAAGTGGTCGATCCAGTTGTCCGACTGAATAGGGGCTGGAAGAGCGGAAAATCCGATAAAACCTGTTCGAGTTCCGGTGAGACGGCAACGATATTGTTCACGTCGCCGAGCGTCCCGTCTGGCTCACGGCCAGCAAGGCAGATGACCGGAGTCATATCAGCGCATTTCCAGCACTCCACATGAGTGCTCAATATCGCCGGGGACCGTATCTTCAAGCGGAATCGTGGTCCATGGTCGACATCTTTATCCGTCTGATCTGACATTTGCCTTATGCCCGTTGGTTGCCTTCAGGACAGAGCCCAGTCCGGAAGAGAGCGACATGGTTTGCGCGAAGCTCTGCAGGTGCCCTGGCTGGTGATGCGCATAACGCTGCACCATCTGGATGCTGCGCCACCCTCCGAGCTGTTGAAGCACCAAAAGCGGCGTGCCCGCTCTGGCCTGCCAGGTCGCCCAAGTATGGCGCAGATCATGGAAACGGAAGTTGGGAATTCCAGCTCGCTTCAGCGCCTTGCGCCAAGCGTTGCCATTCACCCTCAGCATTGGCTCCCCTTCAAACGAAAAAACGTGAGCAGGATGAAGGCCCTTCTGCGTTTGGATGGCTCGCGCCGCGACGTCGGATAGCGGCACATCTCGGGCAAAGCCGTTTTTGGCCTGCTCCGCCCGGACATAGAGGCGCGGAACATCGAGGTCCACGTCGCTCCATCGCAGCTGAAGCATTTCGCTCATTCGCATACCCGTTTCGAGCGCGACCGTGACGACGGCTCTGAGGTGGCTTGGAAGTTCTGCCAAGAGTCGCTGTGCCTCGTTGACCGTCAGATGGCGCTCCGTGGATCGGGGCACGGTCAGCAAGCGAATATGCGGCGCCTTGTCGATCCAGTCCCATTCTCGTTCGGCACGACGGAGGATGGTCCGGACGATTTCCAGTAGACGATTGACCGTCGCGGGCGCAACGCCGTCCTGCTGACGGCGTTTGCGCGCCGCGTCGATCCGGTCGCGCGTAGTCTCTTCCAGGAACAGCTCGCCAAAGTGGCGGTCGATCCAGCGCAGGTGCAACTTGGCGTCCGCAATCGAGCGATTGCCGGCGGACTCGTCCAGGTAGCGCAACACGGCCTCGCGCCAAGTACGGCGGGTTCGCGCACCCAGCCGGACTTCATCCCAGAGTTGGGCTTTCATGCGGTCGTGAAGCTGCTGCGCCTTGCAGCGGTCGGCAGTCCCAGAGCTTGTTTGTATTGTTCGTCGATCGACGACGAGTTTGATCCACCAGTAGGGCGAGTCTTTGCGGCGGTAGAGCGACATTTCGGATTCTCCGAGTGCGTGCTCTGTCCAACCGTCGCGCAGCCTTTCCAACTGCCGCGGATGAGTTCCAGCAAATCGTCCCGAACAAATACCCAACGCTTGCCGATTCGCGAGCCTGGGAGCCGTCCTTGCCGCGCCATCTTCTTCGCGGTGGTCGGGTGGATCCTGAGAAGCGCGGACGCTTCTTCAAGGTTCAGGGTGGGCGGATACTCAGTGAACACTGTCGGCACCTTTCCCCCCTCCGGGATGGGGGGTGATGTACCGATCCAGATCAATCAAGCGGCGAGGAGGTCGATCGCCGCACACCTCGTCGAACACCGCGAACACATCGCCGTGGTGAACCATGGTGAGCGCGTAGATCGAAGGGCCTGCGGCGGTCTTTACCCACCGGCGCGCCTTGTCGACGGTCATCTCCGTGACCTTCTTCATCGTGGTGATCTTGCATTGCCGCGCGCTGAGGCCAGCGAAGCACGGGAACGCGCCAGCCAGGTAAGGACTCGGGTCGGTCAGTGCATTCCAGGGGATGACGCGATCTTTGCCGCGCCACTCGACTTCTACCCGGAACCAGCGGTTCCCCGGGTCCCCGAGCTGCTTGCCCTTCTCGTAGAGGCGAGCCAACTTCCCGCTCTTGCGGTTGCCTATGTAGAGCGTTGAGCCTTCCCCTGTGCCCAGGTCATCCCGCAGATGTCGCTTCGGTGGCCTGCCATTGGCGTCGAAGCCCCCATCCGCCAACCACTGCTTTGCGGTCTCCATGTTGATTGTTTCGCCCCCAAAGTCGTCGTGGGCGAGATCGAGACGGACGATCCGACAGCTGTGCTCTTCGCCCCAGGCTGCCAGGGCGTCCCAGCACGGGATTCGGGCGCAGCCATGGGCTGAAAGCGATACGTGAACGCTTCCCCGCTGCGAGGACCCGCCGTAGGCAACAAGGCCCAGGGACCCGCTGTCGCCAATGTTGATGCGGTTGGCGTACCCATTCCAGCCCGAGCCCGTGGGCGCGAGCTCGTTCGTGCCAATCCCCAGGAGGTAGGACAGCTCTTGGTCCCACAAGTCAGCCAGCCCGCTCGCCGCTTCCGGAATAGTGAATGACAGCCAGTCCACCAGGGCGATCTGATCTGGCTGACTTGGGGCGATTGGTTCCGGCTGCATCTCCATCTCCAGGGGAAGATGGAGGGAACATTAAATTCCCCGAAAAGGGAATGTCAAGTTCCTTTTGTGATCTCCGAGGTCCGCTTGTACTCGGGCTCGGATCCGCTGACGAGTTTCCAAAAGTTGCTGAATTTCTGCGCCAGCCTGAATCCCATGGACCGCTCGGCTTCGGGGCCTACCTCTGGGAAGGTTTCGCGAACAGAGATACCGAGAATCTTTTCGTATTTGCGGATGGTGGCCTTGGAGTGCGTCAGATACAGAACCTTCCAGCCGAACATATGACCGAGGAATAGCATTCCAATTGCACTTTCCAACTCTTGCGCCTGGCCCCTAAACCTCTTGGTCGCGCCAACGACGATTTTCGAGTACTCGTCCGGGAATGAACCAGAACTCATGAGAAAGCTCGCTTGGAATGGAAGGGAATATTGTACTCCCTCTTTTTTGCCCGTGTGTGCGCGAAGACATTCATTCGGCACTAACTTCTGTGCCAGCATCGCCTCTTGCATGAAGTAGGCATGCATGAAGAAGCTTCGAGCAACAATTTTCCGACGGGAATGAAAAAGTGACGGTCAAGAGAATTTCAATTCTGAATCATCCAGTTTTCGATCCGGAAGGATTGGAAGTATCTTCCGAAGCGCCAATCACCTTAGTCATTGGGAAAAATAACTCCGGAAAATCACGCTTCTTGGAGGTTCTGGAATTTCTCTCCAATACACCTTTTAAAGATATTCCCTGGGATCTCACGTGGACTGGGCATCTCGATGAACGGGAATTGAAGACAGTATTTCTGGAATCAACGAGTCAAGGGCAGCTTGGGGGGAACCATTGGCATGCACACGGCGCGCACTTTATTGGGAAGTCCATAGAGTGGAGGACAACTCCTAGAGAGCCCGGAGTGAATCCAAACTCTGTCGTTCTCCCGGAAGATCTGAAGACGAACACAGATCGGGTCGACGCTGCAAGAAGATCACATCTCACCAACGCCTTAGCTCGACAAGAAGCGCCCTACTATGGAATGACGTTTTGTGTTCTGTCAGCCGAAAGAGACATCAGCCCGGAGGTTGAATCTCCACAATTGACGCTGAATCGGAGTGGAAAAGGAGCCACAAACATCATTAGGCGTCACCTTGTGTCATCGAGCGAGGCGTACCCCGAAGATTTAATTCGTGTGACTCTTCTAGATGGGCTGAACAAAATATTTGGGAGCGACGGAAACTTTACGTCGATAGGCATAAAGCTGCATGACGATACGGAGCCGAAGAACCACTGGGAAATTCATCTCTACGAAGAAAGAAAGGGAGCGATCAAGCTGAGCGATTCTGGAAGCGGCTTAAAGACAGTTATTCTGGCTCTGCTAAATCTTCACGTGATGCCGCTAATAGCTAAAGTTTCGCCGGAGAAATTGGTCTTCGCGTTCGAAGAACTAGAGAACAATCTGCATCCAAGTCTCCTAAGAAGGTTGTTGGGCTACATTGAAGATTACGTTGAGGCGACAGGTTGCAGACTTGTTCTGACGACGCACTCTGCAACCACTTTGGATTTCTTTGGTCGGAAAGACGATTCCGCATTAATTCGAATTTCGCACGATGGCAAGCATGCTCATGCTTCAAGGGTTAGAGCGCACTTTGAGAAGTTGGCTGTGATTAATGAACTGGGTGCCAAGCCTTCAGATCTTCTTCAGGCGAATGGAATCATTTGGGTGGAAGGCCCCTCTGATAGGATTTACGTAAACCAATTGATTCAGGAGTACTCTCAGGGAGCGTTCGAGGAGGGTATCCACTACCAATGCGCCTTTTACGGAGGGGCGTTGCTTTCCAGAGTTGCTTTCTCCAGTCCCGAGAATGAGATGGGCGAGTATGCAAATCTCCTTAGACTCAACAATCACGTAGCTTTTGTCGGAGACGGCGATAGGACTGCAGAAGAAGGCCCTGACAGCGAACTGAAAGAAAGGGTCGCGCGCGTAATAGAACAGTTTTCGATGGTTCCAGGCGCAAAGATTTGGGTGACCGATCGAAAAGAAATTGAAAACTATCTGACAGCAGAAGCACTCCAAAAGGCCTTCCAAGTGGAAGATGAACTTCCTGCTCCCGAAGCTCATGAGCGTTTCTTTCCAAGCCAAGCGGAATCGAAAAGGGGGGACTCATACCTAGAGAAGTATCTGAGCCGTCGAAGCTACGACAAGAACGAGATTGCGTTGAAGGCGGCGCCGCACTTGACGGTGGAGAAAATGGCAGCCTACCCAGATTTGGATTTTTTCTTTAGAGAATTGATCGAAGCAATATCGGTCTGGAATTCATGAGTCTTTCACCCCGTATTACTAGACGGGGTTTGTCTGCGCGCTGGAGTCGAGCAAATCAACGACGCTACTAGTTCGTCTTAGCCTTGCTGTGTAGCTGAATGATTCGGCTTATTTCTGCATCGAGCAGCGCTTGGTCTTTGCGCTGAGCCTCCTCTTGTCTTCGGATGCGGCGAGCGCCCTCGGGATCAAATTTGCGGCCAACGTAGTTAGCCGGATCTTCTTCCGGGAAGTCCTCGAAATAATCTGACCAATCACCCATCACACGATCCTCCTGCACGTACGCTGGGAGCATGCCACTTGGTGAAGCCGAACGGTAGGGGATGTACGAATGGACCAGAAGGCTGATCCGCTCAATTGCCCCTGCGATGGCGAAGCCCCGGGGCCGGGCATTTCCTCAGCTACCACCTGCGCGCCCAGGATGAAGCGCCCCCTGGGTGGGATAAGACATCATCTCGCAGCGCCTCACGTAGCGCTACGGATAGACAGAGCTAGGTTTTTAGAGATCGGCTCCGCCCCTAAGTGATTGATCTCAATGGCCATAGGGTAGGCGTACAGCCCTACGAACCAGGGGGTCGGGCGTTCGAATCGCTCCGGGCCCGCCATAATGCGAAGGGAATCAGTAAGCTACGTGCTGCTGGTTCCTTTTTTTGCCTTCCATCCGGGTTTGGCCTGCGATTCATGGCTTGTCGGCATCCGGCCGAACATGAACGCTGAGCTTTTTTTCCGACTGATTCTGCCTGAGTCCCGCTTGGGGTCATCAAGAATGCATTCGCTGCGGCGAGGAAGAATTCGATTCCAGGATCACTTGTTGATCAGAGGCAGCGCTCAGTCACGCCTTGCGTCGCCTGAGCGTCGCCTGTCATTTCAGGACGAATGCGGGCGCCCGCGGCCTTTGAATACCGGGTGGCAGCCCAGATTGCCGTAGACCATCAGGAATACGATGGCGATCGCCTCTTTGAGGAGTCGCGTCGACCCATGGGCGCTGAGATGCGAGGGATCATCTGCAAGCCATTGTTGCCCACCGTCCAGGGGCCGCGCGCACTTGCGGCGGTCAGCGGATAGGGTGAACGCATCAATGCCAGCATCAGCAACGTCTTTGCATTCGCTGCGTACCGGCTTGGAAACACCATCCTGCAGGGCCGGGCAGCGCAGCGCTCACAGCGAATTAATCATCTTGTGGTTGATGAGGTTCGCAACGTCGGCTTCGGTCTGCCGGGCTTTCCTAGGGCGCAGTCAGCGGCAGTTTGCCCGGTCGGTTGCTTCATCGCATCGTCATTGCCCAGCTTCAACACCTGCATGGTGGCGACCGATTCCAGTGTCAGCGCACACTGTTACCAGCGCAGCAAAGGTAAATCGAGTCGATGCGCCTGTCATACAGCATGCGCTTGAACACCGAGGTCGGACCTGGGTTTCGGGATGATGTCTATCGGTGCTCCTGAGACGGACTTGCAGCGAACTTGTACCCGCTTTATTCATTGCTGTGACGATCCAACAGCGCAGCGATAAGGCTGAGCCCTGCTCACTGTCCAGGTCAGGCTTTCCGGGACACCAGCGCAAATTCGAATGGATTCTCGCCCCGCGAATGAATCGCGTCGCCCACACAGGGCTTCTCACCACTGATTCTGCAGTATGGTGCAGCAGGCCGGCACCTTGAGTTGCGTGACGCTTGCTTGATTCGCAATCATTTGGCTGCAGTTGAGTCCTCACTTGTGGAACCGCCCAAAATGAGCACTGAAGAACTTGTGCAGCTTTTGCTTCTGTGCCTGCATGTCGTTTTCGGTTTCACCGTGGCAGCGCACGCGCTCTTGCACAAGCATGATCCGAGATCGGCTTGGGCATGGATACTGGCCTGTTTGCTGGTCCCGATCGGCGGCGCTGTCATTTATTTCCTGTTTGGCGTCAATCGAATTCATCGGCGCGCAAGACTAGAAGTCGGCAGTCCACAGGTGCCGAAAGACGTTGTCGAAGACACCGCAGTGGCAGCGATAAGGGGCGCGCCCGACGAGGAGATCGCCGAACTGGTGCGCATAAGTCGGGCAGTGACCCAGCGCGTTCTCACGGGTGGAAATGAGGTGATCGCGCTTCACAATGGTGAGATTGCGTATCCGGACATTATCGCCGCCATCAAGGGGGCGCGACGACGTGTCTGGTTGATGAGTTACATATTTGACAGGGGAGATATCGGAAGACAGTTTGCCGAAGCCTTGCGCGACGCTCAGCAACGTGGTGTGCAGGTCAGGGTTCTGTTGGACGGTATTGGCGCATTCGGACACTTTTTTGGCGGGACTGCATTGCTCCGCCGGCACGGTATCCAGGTTGCGAAATTTCTTCCTATACGTTTGGTGCCACCGCTGTTTCAAATCAATCTGCGTAACCATCGAAAACTCATCTGCGTCGATGGGACCACCGCGTTCGTCGGTGGAATGAATATCGGTGACCATCACATACTGGCTGAGTGCACAGGCACGAAGAATCGCTGGCGATTGAGCCGAGCCACCGCAGCAGATGTGCATTTCCGCGTGCATGGGCCAGTGGTATCGCAGCTGGATCAGGTTTTCCAGAGCGACTGGGAAATTGCGACCCGGGAAAAACTCGAAGCTGATTCTGCGCCGATCGAGAAAAGCGGTGGTGCGCACTGCCGAGCGATCACAGATGGACCCAATGCAGAGTTCAGTCGTTATCTGATCATTCTCCTGGGCGCACTTGCCAACGCCCATCGCGCTGTCTGCATCATGACGCCTTACTTCATTCCGCCTCCAGAACTGTCCAGTGCGCTGATAAATGCGGCCCTGAGAGGTATCGAAATTTCCTTGATCCTGCCCGAGCGGAGCAATCACGCCTGGCTTGATGCTGCAACGCGGCGCTGGCTGGTGCAGATGAGCGCGTTTCCAATCTCGGTGTACCGCCGGCCGCTGCCATTTGCACATAGCAAACTGGTCATCGTGGACGATTACTACACCGTCATTGGTTCCGCCAACCTCGATTCACGGAGCCTGAGCCTCAATTTCGAGTTGATGCTGGAAGTCTATGACCAGACCTTCGCCCGATCGATGCTGGCGCATTTCGCGCAGGTGCGTGATTCCTGTCGAGTCTTGGATGCAGTTGAGCTCAAGAACAGGCCAATGCCAAAAAGGCTGCTAGACGCCTTCTTCTGGCTCTTTTCTCCGTACTTGTAGCGCCACTCTGCAACAGAGGGGAATCAAGATGCTCTGGCCGAGACTAGTGGAGTTACTTGATCAGAGTGACGGGAAAACTCGATAGATGTACGACGCGAGTTGCAACGCTGCCAATCATCAGCCCCTTGAGCGCTCCCAGACCTCGGGAGCCCATGATGATTTGTTCGCAGCCCAGCTTCTCCGCTTGTTCGCTTATCACCTGCGCGACGTCTCCTATGTGGACATGGTGATAGGTCGACAAATTCGTCTGCTTCAGTCTTTCCAGTGCCGGCGCCAGAGTCTCCTCGCCGAGGGTGTTCAAGGCGACTTGGAGTTCCTTCGCCGACAAGGCGGTTAATGCGTCGTAGTAGCTCATGGGCAAGCTTTGAACATTGATCAGGTGCAATTCCGTCGTCTGATGCTCGCTGCTCTGTGTAATCGCGAACTCAAGTGCGCGCATCGCAGAATCCGAGCCATCGCACGCCAGCATAATTTTCTTCATTCAGGGTTCCTCATGAATTCATACCTACGCTTCGTTGAATGCCTGTTTCAAGCAAGCGATTATTCGTTATGACTCCGGTTGATCGAGGGCGATAAATGCAGCAAGCAAGCCCTGGTTGCATAACCTCGGTGGCCGGATTGTAGATACAGCGAGCTCTGTTGTCCGCTTCGATCAGCCGATTGGCTGTGTGCAAGGTTCCGAAACGCTAGCGCGCTTTCGCTCGCGTTCAGGCGATCAGTCCTTGCTGTGCTGAGTCTTGATCTCATCGAAGAATCCATCTGGTCTCACCAACAGGACATCGCAATTGCACCGCGCGATCAAGGATTCTGCGTTGCTGCCGAGGTACAGACGTCCGACGCCGGTTCGATACTGGCTGCCAATGACCAATACATCCACTTCGTTGGCGTCGGCGTAGTGAATCATCGTGGGCACCGGGTCCCCCCTCAGCAAGATGCGATGTTCGGGCGGCACCTGCTGTTCGTTTGCAAACTGATGAAAGCCGTGACGGTCTGCTTCTTGTAACTGGACGACAATTTCATCCACTAATGTACTGAGCTTGGCGTCTCCCGATTCATGGGGAAACACGTGGGCAACCTCGAGAGGCTTTTTGACAGTGCCTGCCAATATGCGCGCTTGCTCAAGGACACGCTCATCGAGCTCTGGCGCGCGTCTGCGCTCGGAATGCTGTGGATCAACAGCGGCGCAAATCTTCTGCGGCAATGGCGGGGAGCCGGGCTGGACGAGCATCAGGGGGCTCGGGCAGAGCCGTACGAGCCGCCAGTCAGAGGACTTTCTCACCGACCAACGGTGAGCAAAGTCATCTCGACTCAACTCGGTGATGACCAAATCAGGTGAAAGCGCCAAGACCGAATCGATGATGGCTTCGTGGGCGTGCTTTCCCCAGGCTGTATGCCCGACGGCCCGAACGCCTTGAGAGGCGAGCACGTTGCAATACTGAGCAAGCTTCTCATCAAACGGTTCCGCAAACTGTCGACGCAACGTTGTGATTTGATCTACGTTGAGGTATCCCGTCGCAGCGTCAATGCGTGAGTCGAATATGGGCATGCTCAGGTGCAACTCGGCATCAGATGCCTCAGCAAGTCCAATGCTTCTCGCAATGGCGGCGGTCGGGTTTAAGTTCGCGTTGACCACAGCCAGAATCCTTGCTGGCTTTTTGATGGCGAGTGTCCTCCTGCTTCTCGGGTTGGCTTCGTGTGTCTGTGTCAGTGGGCTACGGCGACTCTCATCTATTTCGGTCCTTCATGTCTCGTCGGGCAGGCTCCAAGGGTTCAATGCCCAGCGCACGATCTGCTCGATGCTTGAGCGCCGTCAGAGATGTGCCGTCCTCTGGGGCATTGGCGCGTCCCACTCGAAGGTCGAGTCCGGGAATCTCGCCAATCAGAGGGTACGCCTCATTCAGTTCTTCGCTGATGGATCGAGTCATTTCGCCCGCCTCGTTCAGATCATCTGGCAACCACAGCAAGTATTCGCCAGGAGCTGTGAGTGCGGCGCGATCCGCGCCAAGGATTCGACCGATACGTTCCTGCATTTCGTTCAGCAGTGTTTCGACCGCGTCCTCCCCAAGTTTCTTGATTGCCGATATTGCGGTCACACATACGATTGCAATGCGAGCGCGGCCGTTTTCCGAAATCTGCTCGCCAATACGACGCTCGAGTGAAGCCTGAGGGGCGAGTCCGGTTAACGGATCTTGGTCCAGATACGCGTCACGCTGGTGCTGGTTGGCTTTCTCTGTGCTGACATCCTCGTACATGGCAAGGTAGTGGGTGACACGCCCATCGGTCCCGAATGGGGTAATGGTTTCCAGTGCAGTAAATTCACTTCCGGAGCGATTGAGGTCTACGGTCTCGCCGCGCCAAACTTTCCCGGTACGAATCGTGTTCCACAGGTCTCGGTAATGACGAATCGCATGTCGGCCGGAGCTCAGAAATCGGGGATTCTGACCAATGATTTCGTCCGCGGCATAGCCGGTCAGGCGACAGAAGGAAGCATTGCACCAAACAATATCGCCACGCACATCTGCGATGAATGCCGGATTGCCTGAATACTTCATCGCGGCCGAAAGCACTTGGTCCATTGCATGGCGTTCATCGGAGGCGATCAGTCTGGCGATGCTTGCGGCCGCGTGTTCTCCTTCGGCCAGCATAAGATTCCTCACGGAATCATCTTTGGATGAGGCAAAGAGCAACAGAACCCAAGTCTCTTTCATTGTGTTTAGCGGGTGTGCGCAGACCTGCATAATTCCCTCTGAATCTGCAGATTTGCGCCAAGGTTCGAATCCGGATTCGCTGATCAGCATGGTGACCGGTTCGCTGGCCCTGATGGCACGCGCGGATGGTCCGTCTCCAGCTATGGAGTTGTCGTTGCGCTCAGGAATCCGACTGAACTCCGCCCACAGCAAATTCTCGCGTGAGCTTGCTTGCACCTTGATAGTGCCGTCCTGCTCGAGTCGAACCAGGGTGGCCATTGTCATCCTGAGCGCCTCCGCAACACCGGTGCAGACCCGTCGGAGAATATCCTGTGTCGAAACGGCTTCGACGATCTCTCGATACGCCCGATTAATGCATTGGTCGATATTCACATGCGCCAAATTTGTATGACGCTCTGAGGGTAGCTCCTCTTTGATGCCGGTCTTTTGGTGTCTAGCCGAATCCATGTCCTTATCCTCGATCTATGCCTGGGCATTGTCTACTGTACTTGGGAATTCTTCGAAATTTTCCTTGATCCAGATGCTCTGTATGTGAATCCATTCTGGACATCAGGTTCCAGTATGCGGTGAGGGGCGGCACATGATGGGGCCGGCAGGTCTAAAGCGGCGATCACACCAGGGTAAGTGTGAGTTTGTAGCCGCAACACTTCTGCGGGCGCGATGTCGGGCGATTTCAAGTTCGCGAAGTATCCCGCCTAATGCTTTGGAATCGTCAGCGTGCTCCGGCAGCGCGGGAAGTTCGCGCACCCAAAAAAATGTTCCCCCTTGATCTTGCTTTTGCGCGCAATCATCTTGATCCCGCAAGTGGCGCAGGTCGGTGTACGGAAATCGCCCTGTGTGATTTCGGCTAGCAGGTCTGCCTGAACCTGTTCGGGAAGCGCCTTAATCATCTCCAGAAGTTGCTCGCCAGAAATCAGTTGGTAGTTCTTGTTTTTTGCGAACGCATGGCAGGCGTCAGTGAAGCCGGACAGTGCGAAAAAGACAGCCTTGGAAACTGAGTGGTCGTCGCGACAGCCCCATAGTGCACGTACCGGTTCGATTCCGACTGGCTTGCTTCCGTAGCACTTGCATTGGCCAATGGCGTCCAGGCCTGACGTACTGTTTGTGCTGTCGATCAGCAGGTCGACGCCGCCATCCGCGCCATAGGCGGTTGCTCGGGTGGGCCAGCCGCGTAGTGTCCACAGGCGTTCGCACAGAAGCTCAAAGCGACGCCATTCCATCTGAGCCAGGAGTGTGCGATCCCATTTGAGCGGTATGGTGGTGTCCGGTCTCGGTTGACGATCAATGCCAATAGGCCATTCATTCACGCGATCTGCGATGAGGCTTGAGGGTCGACTTGGCGGCGGACGGTCGGGTTCTCCGACTCGCGTGAGCTCGGGCGCAGGCGCAAGCCGTTTGCGTACTTTGGCAGAGCCAGGTGCGCTTTTGTTTGTCTTGAGGAATCGGGCGATGGTGAGCATGGTGATGAAGGCGAAAATGGCCACGATCAGCACAGACCACGGATGGCTCTGTTTGAGTGGTGGCTGAGTCTGTCTGGCCACGGCCTGCGGTTGCGGTGCAGGGCTTTTTTGCGATTCCGCAGCGCCGAGATTGCCTTCTGCTGAGACAATTGGCGTTCTGACCATCCGGGGCTCGCGACCTTCTGGAAATCGCAATGTTGTCTGGTTAGGAGCGCAGGCATGGTCCTGCACCCGCTTTTCTCCGGAAGAGCCGAGGCATACCCACTAGGCCTTCTCAGCTCCCAGAGCATGAGCGCCAAAGCAAAGTGCCGGCGCTGCCAGAATCAGCGCGCAAGAAAAATGTGTTGCTCTTTCTTTTTTTATCATTCGCACTGATGGCTATTCACGGCATCCGATAAGCGAAGGCCGATGATCATTCGCTCGTTCTTTTGAAAGTTTTTCGAGTCACGCAGATTGCTCGAACTCGAGAAAATTCTCTATCGCAGGAAGCTTCATGTCTCAGGCAAGAAGAACTGTAGGGAAAGCCCTCGGTAGACCCCGGTTGAATCAATGCGGATACTGCTGTTTTTGGGTGCGAACGAATTTTCCCTGACGAGGTGAGTCGTTCGTGAGCCGCCACCTGACGCAGCACGTCTTTCACTCACAATAATGCATTTCATCAATCGCCAATCCTTCGATCGCATTTCTCGTCAATGCGGCCTCCTGATGAGCTTGGGCGCGCTGGCCTGCTCCAGCGTGAAGGCTGCCGAGGCACCGCCCTCCAGCGAACTTGAAACCATTGAGGTATTTGCCCAGTCGCCGCTGGATACCCGCCGCAGCGACGCTTTTCGGTCGACGGCCAATGGCCAGTCGTTGTCTGCAGATGATCTGTCTGAGCCGGGGCGGCATGCCATGGGCAATGCATTGGAAAAGCTGGGCGGTGTGTTTGCCAGCGATGCAACGGGCAGCCCGTTTCAGCCGGACTGGTTTTATCGTGGCTATTCCGTATCGCCGCTTCTGGGGTTGCCCCAGGGCTTGGCCGTTTACCAGGATGGCGTGCGCGTGAACGAGGCATTCGGTGACGTCGTCAACTTTGATCTGATCCCGCTGGTCGCACTCAGGAGCGCAGATCTGATACCGGGTTCCAATCCTGTATTCGGGCGCAACACGCTGGCGGGTGCTTTGTCCCTGACCACCAAGAGCGGTTTTGATTCGCCCGGCTTGACGATGGAGCTTAGCGGCGGCGAATTTGGCCGGCGCGGTGGTTCCATGGAGTACGGACTCGCAGGAGAAAGAGCGGCCCTGTATATCGCAGCCGATACCTTTGCCGAGGATGGTTGGCGAGACTATTCAAACAGCCGTGTAGCGCGCGGTTTTGTTCGTGGCAGTTGGCTGCCGGATGACAGATCCACTTTGGATCTGAGTTTCAGTGGCGCGCACAACCGGCTGCGTGGCAATGGTGCTGCGCCGCGAGAACTCCTGGAGCAGGAAGGCCGGGATGCGGTGTTTACCTATCCCGACCAGACAGAGCCCGATCTGGCATTCGTCAATCTGACCGGAACGCGTGCCCTGGAAAATGGCGCACGTCTGTCAGGCAATGCCTACTACAGGCGCTCCCTCACGCGTGCCTTCAACGGAGATGGAACAGAGTTTGAGGAATGCGAAGACCCCGCCAATGTGAGCGCCGGTGGTGACCCTTACTTGTGCGAGGCCGAAGACGACGAAGAGGAAGTGGTTACTGACCTCGATCTTGATCCGGTCGTCGCCAGTCTGGACAACGATTCCGCCACGCAGAATCGCAGCCGGACGCAGCAGGACGTACATGGCCTGTCCATGCAGATAGAGCGCACTTTTGGTCAGCATTCATTGCTAGCCGGGCTTTCTGCTGACTTTGGCGACGTGCATTTCACCTCTGATACAGAACTTGGGCGGCTCACTGCGCAACGCGGCACGGTCGGCAGCGGCATCTACGTCGCCGAGTCACTTGTGAACGTGCGTGCAGACAACGACAGTCAGGGACTCTACCTGATGGATGTCTGGCGTCTGAGCGAGGCCATGCAGATCACCGCGGCCGCACGCTGGAACCGGACCGTCATCGAACTGAAAGACCAGATGCCGGACGGCGATCTGTCAGGCAAACATCAGTTCAATCGCATCAATCCGATGCTCGGCGCAACTTATGAACTCAGCCCCAACTGGATCGTCTTCGGCTCCGCGGCGCAGTCTACGCGCGCACCGACGCCGGTAGAGCTGACCTGCGCCAATCCTGATGATCCTTGCCGCCTGCCCAACGGTTTTGTTGATGATCCGCCGCTCGATGAGGTTGTAACCCACACCTTCGAACTGGGCCTGCGTCAGGCCAACCCAACATGGTCCGGTTCTGTTGCGCTGTTCAGCGCCCTGAGCCGCGACGACATCATCTTCATCACCAACGGCGACCTGACCAACGCAGGTTACTTCGACAACGTAGGGCGCACGTTGCGGCAGGGTTTTGAGATGGGTCTGGAATGGACGCTGAGTGCGCATTGGCAGGCCAGCCTGCAATACACCGCTCTGATGGCTGAGTTCCGCGACGCGTTTCTGGTAAATGCCCCCAATCATCCGCTGCGCGATGCCAGCGGCGAGGCTGACCCTTCAACGCAAATCGTGCGACGTGGCAATCGTATTCCTCTGATTCCACGCCAGCAGGGGCGCCTGGCGCTGGAATGGTCAGATAATCGCTTCGAGTTTGGGGCTGAAATGCTGGGTCGCAGCAATAGCCGCTTCCGTGGCGATGAATCCAATCTGGATAACGATCAGCTCAGTGGTTTTGTGCTGGTCAACATCAATGCGGCGTGGAAGCCCACCAAGTTGGTGACCTTCTTTGCCAGTGTCGACAACCTGTTTGATCGCGACTTTGAAACTTTCGGAGTCTACGGGGAAGGTGACGAAGTACTGGGCGATGAATTCGAGGACGCCTATCGCTTCGTAGGCGCAGGCAACCCGGTGAGTGTGCAGGGCGGCGTGCGGCTGCGTTTCTGAGGCCGCCCGGCCCTTCGAAAATATTTGGTCTGGATCGGGTTAGCGACCCTGTCCGGTTAAGGGGTATCGAGACTTCCCTGTGCATGGGGCCATGTCACGATGCCCCAGGGCAGATGTTTGTCGCCCAGGCGCTTGACCACCTCCAGGCTCTGGGTGTCAATCACGACAAGCTCGTGAGAGCGGCCGCAAGCGACCATGATCTGCGCGTTGTCAGGGGTGAAGCTGAAGTGCCAGCAACGATCACCGGTCGGAATTCGTTTAATTGATTCATAAGTCTTGGCGTCGAACACCTCCAGCGCCTTGCCATGAGCCAGCGCCACAAACAGTTTCTCGCCCTTGGCGTCAAAACTGATGCCGTAGGGGACATTGCCGGTGTCAAAAGTGGTCACCGGTTCAAACTCGGCGTCGAGCACGAGTACCTTGTTGGCATGCTCAAGCGTGGCGAAATATTTTTGCCCATCGGGGCCAATCTTGATGCCGCGCGGCCTGACGCCGTAAGGCTTGATATCGATCGACTTGATTTCTGAACCAGTGGCGATGTCGTGTACCGAGATCGTGTCATCCGCTTCATTGGTGACGAGAATTTTCTCGCCATCAGCAGAAAATTCGATGCCTTCGGTTTCCATGCCGCCAACAATCCTGCGAGTCACCACGCCTTCCAGCAGATCAACCACGGCGATCTGTGCCGGCTCGGTGTCCTCATCCTCTCGCTGCTTTTCCAGGGCCAGTGCTTCAGGCGATCCTGGCTTTGGCGGCGGGCCGCCAACGGCTGCAGGTTCGAAAGTCACAAAGGCCTGGTTGCCGCGAACGCGCACGAACTCCGGATTCTGGCCAATCTCGATTTGACGCAAGAGCTTGCCGCTTTCGCGATCAATCACCGACAGATTGCCGCCGCCGCGATTGGCAGTGACGAGCAGTTTGCCGTCTTCGCTGATGCCAATGCCACGCGGCCCCTCAGCGCCAGGATCGATGGTGCCGACTGCGGTCATGGTTTTGATGTCGATGATGCTGACGCCCGCATCCTGATTGCTGACGTAGGCAAAGGACTGCGCCTTCGCGGATGTCGGCTCGACAGCATTTGCCTGCTCATTGCTGGCGGTTGACGACGCTGGCGGTGCGCCACCGTCACAAGCCGAAAGCGAGAACAGGACGAGACTCAGGGGGAGCAGGCGGTGAGGCAAAAGCATGGTGAATTGATCCGAGCTGCGGGCAGCGCCCATGATCGCGCACTGTCCGGTGGTGAATTGACGATGCGGCTCACTGTGCGGGAACGCGATGCAAAAAACACCCTTTTCATGCCTCGGCTCTGATCAAAGGCGAGGCTGGCATCGGTTCCCGCACTTCAGTGCGGAGCCTAATCGGTGATCAGAAGAAACCCAGCGGATTGATGTCGTAACTCACCAGCAGATTCTTGGTCTGCTGATAGTGATCAAGCATCATCTTGTGCGTTTCGCGCCCGACGCCGGACTTCTTGTAGCCACCAAATGCCGCGTGCGCCGGATACAGGTGATAGCAGTTGGTCCATACGCGGCCAGCCTTGATCTTGCGGCCCACCCGGTAAGCGCGATTGATGTCGCGCGTCCAGACGCCGGCGCCCAGACCAAACTCACTGTCATTGGCAATGGCGATGGCTTCTTCTTCGGTCTTGAACGTGGTCACACTCACCACCGGCCCGAAGATTTCTTCCTGGAAGACGCGCATCTTGTTGTCGCCCTTGAGCAGGGTAGGCTGGATGTAGAAGCCGGTGCCGAGATCGCCATCGAGTTTTTCGACGTCTCCGCCGGTCAGCACTTCTGCGCCTTCTTCCCTGGCGATCGTGAAGTAGCTCAGGATCTTGTCGTACTGCTGTGAAGAGGCCTGTGCGCCGACCATCACGTCGGTATCCAGCGGATCACCTCGTTTGATCAGTTTGACCTTCTCCATGACCTTGGCCATCAAGGCGTCGTAGATGGATTCCTGCACAAGGGCGCGAGACGGGCAAGTGCAGACTTCGCCCTGGTTGAAGAACGCAAGGACCAGACCCTCGGCGCATTTGTCGATGAATTCCGGCTCGGCCGACATGACGTCTTCGAAGAAAATGTTCGGGCTCTTGCCGCCAAGTTCCACCGTGCTGGGAATGATGTTTTTCGCCGCCATGCTCATGATGTGCGAACCCACCGGCGTCGAGCCCGTGAAGGCTATCTTGGCGATGCGTGTGTTGCTGGCTAGGGCTTCGCCCGCTTCCTTGCCAAATCCATGCACCACGTTGACCACGCCCTTGGGAAGAAGATCGCCAATCAGCTCCATCAGCACGGTGATGCTCAGCGGCGTCTGCTCGGCGGGCTTGAGTACCACGCAATTGCCAGCGGCCAAGGCCGGTGCCAACTTCCATGCTGCCATCAGCAGCGGAAAGTTCCAGGGAATGATCTGGCCGACAACGCCGAGGGGTTCATGGATGTGGTAGGCCGTTGTTTTGGCGTCGATCTCGGCGAGCGTGCCTTCCTGGGCTCGGATGCAGCCCGCAAAATAGCGAAAATGATCAGCAGCCAGCGGCACGTCCGCGTTAAGTGTTTCGCGCACCGCTTTGCCGTTGTCCCAGGTTTCGGTCACGGCGAGTAGTTCGAGATTTTTCTCGATGCAGTCCGCAATATTCAGAAGCGCCTGCGAACGTGCCTGAACGGCAGTTTCGCCCCAGGCGTCGGCAGCGGCATGCGCAGCATCCAGCGCCTTTTCAATATCTTTGGCATTGGAGCGTGGAAATTCCGCGATGGGCTTGCCGGTTACGGGCGAAGGGTTGGAGAAATAATTGCCGTCCACCGGTGGCACAAACTCTCCGCCAATAAAATTGCCGTACTTGGATTTGAAGCTGACGATGGCGCCGTCGGTACCCGGACGTGCGTATTTCATGATGTTTCTCCTCTCGATATTTTTTGAAGTTAAACGCAAGGCATTCTGCCGCTCGTAAACTGGTCGGGGCAACCTAGCGAAATGGGTAGTATCCAGCCTGCCAGCGCCTGTTACGGTGTGAGTCTTTCGGCACCGGTTCGAGTCCCAAGTGGTCAGGCACAAAACTTCGCTGAGTGCCGTTTATTACGCTTTATGAGGAGTAAATACATGCGGGTTCATTTTCTTGCCCTGTCGCTGATGCTGTCGGGTGCTGCATTTCCACAGCTTCTTCTGGCAAGTCAGGCTGCCGACGCGTCGCACGGCAAGGCCCCCCAGGGAGCAGATTCGCCGAAGCTGCAGGCGCCCTCCGGTCGCTACGAAATGGACCCCAATCACTCCTACGTGGGGTTTAGCGTCAAACATCTGGGTGTGTCCAATTACCAGGGGCGCTTTACCGATGTCCGCATGCAGCTTGAGTTGGTGCCCGATAATTTGTCAGCTTCGTCGGTGCAGGCCCGCATCAACGCGGATTCCATTGCCGCCGACTACTCGGGTGACTTCAAGGCCAAGCACCCGGAATCAGCTTTTGCATCCTGGCCTCAAACTCTTGCCCGGAGCGAGCAATTCTTCAATTCGAAGAAATATCCCTGGATTGAGTTTCATTCCACCCAGATTGAGGAGGACGCGAGCGGGGAGCTGCTGATCTCCGGAAATCTGACGCTGCTTGGCCAAACGCACCCGGTCCGTCTCACCGCCAAGCTGGTCGGGTCAATGGCAAAGCACCCGTTCACCGGTGCCGGCGTCATTGGATTCTCGGCACAGGGCAGTTTTGAGCGCTCGCGTTTTGGCATGACCCATCTGGTGGAAACCGGTGCGGTTGGCGACGAAGTCCGCATCGTGTTTGAAGGGGAGTTCAAGCAGGTGAAGGCTGTCAATTAGAACCTGGACCTGAATTGCTGCGGCGCACAAAGCCGCCCCGAAAAGGCCGACTTCTGAGCGCTTGATGGATGTGCGCCCGGTGGGCTCCGGGGTCGGCTGGCCAAATACAGCGGGGCTCAAAACTACCCGATGTGGTAGCACTCAGTGGGCCCGGTTTGGGTTAGCCTCTCGGGCATCAAAGAAGGTCTGAAGCCATTTGTTGGGGCGCCATGCCCGACTTCAACTCCTTCAGGTTGCGTGGCCGCGAGCGCCGCCCGGACCATCACAAGATTGAAACCATTTAGAGAGGAGTGTTGCCAAGATGACAGCTTCAAGCCATTCCACCGTGCGACAGTGCGATGCAGTAGTCGTGGGTGCGGGCATAGCGGGTCTGTATCAGATGCATCGTCTTCGTGAACTGGGTTTGTCAGTCCAGGGCATCGAGGCCGGCACGAATGTCGGTGGCACCTGGTACTGGAATCGATACCCTGGTGCACGACTGGATTCCCAGTCTGAGCTCTACCAGTACTGGTTTTCCAAAGAGCTGTACGAGTCCGTGCCCCTTAGTGAACGTTTTCTGGCGCAACCAGAGCTGGAAAAGTGGTTGCAAGGTGTTGCTGACAAGCTGGACTTGAAGAAAAGCTATCAGTTCAGCACGCGCGTCGAGGCGGCAATATTCAATGATGAAACTGGGCGATGGTTGGTCAAGACGGACCAGGGTGACCAGATCGACTGCAAGTATTTTGTGAGCTGCGCGGGCATGCTCTCGGCGCCCATGTCCAATCTGTTTAAAGGGCAAGAAACCTTCAAGGGCAAGCTGTTTCACACCGCCCGGTGGCCCAAGGAAGAGATTGATTTCTCAGGCAAGAAGGTGGGGGTCATCGGAATTGGCGCGACCGGCATTCAGGTGATCCAGTCCGTTGCGCCCCTGGCAGGTCACCTCAAGGTTTTTGTGCGAACGCCGCAGTACACCATTCGCATGAATAATCCGCAGTACACCGAAGCGGATCGCCAGAAATTCCATCAGGAATTCGAGACAAACAAGGCATTGGTCAACACTACCTTCAGCGGCTTCCAGTACGACTTCGAGAATGGAAGTTGGCACGACGCCACACCGGAGGAGCGTCAGCAGGTCTACGAAAAGCTGTGGAGTGAGGGGACTTTGAAGCTTTGGCTTGCGGCGTATTTCGAGGTCTTCGTGGAGCAGGAAGCCAATGACGACATCTCCGAGTTTGTCCGCAACAAGCTGCGCGCCCGCCTCAATCATGATCCGGAGCTGTGCGATCTGCTGGTGCCGAAAGATTACGGTTTCGCCACCCACCGTGTTCCCTTGGAGAACGGCTATCTGGAAGCGTTCCTGAGACCTAACGTCACCGGCGTGGCAGTCAAGGAAAATCCCATCGTCGAGGTGGTTCCGGAAGGCATCAAGCTACAGGATGGCACCGTCCATGAACTCGACATGTTGATTCTGGCGACCGGCTTCGATGCTGGCACCGGTGCTTTGACGCGAATTGATATCCGAGGCCGCGGCGGGCGCAAGCTGGCCGACGATTGGGGTCGCGACATTCGCACCACCATGGGCCTGCAGGTGCATGGTTATCCGAATCTGTTCACAGTGGGCGCGCCGCTTGCGCCATCTGCGGCCCTTTGCAACATGACAACCTGCCTTCAACAGCAGGCGGGCTGGATCGCGGATGCCATCGCGCATCTGGAGTCCAAGGGGCTCCATACCATGGAGCCGAGCGCCGAGAAGGAAGACGAATGGGTCCGGCATCACGATGAAATTGCCAACGCCACGCTGCTGACCAAGACCGACTCCTGGTACATGGGATCCAATATTCCCGGTAAGCCGCGGCGGCTGTTGTCTTATGCCGGCGGGGTCAATGTGTACAAGCAGGCATGCGATGAAGCAAAGGCCTCGGGTTACCCAGGGTTCAATCTGGCTTAAACTTGGATTTGTCCGCGTGCTCGGAATTTGCTCCAGCGTAGAGCGGGAGTAATTGAAAGGTCGTACTCGTAATCCACTTGCAGGGGTTGCGAATTAATAATTCGGGAGAACTCATGAAGAAGCTTAAATTTGCTGCAACCCTGATCGCTATCGGCCTGCTGTCTGCCTGTGGCCAGAAGGATGAAACATCCGCAGCCGCGGCGCCGGCTGAGTCCGGGCCAGCTGCCGGCGCGGAAACTGCAAGCCCTGCTGCCGAAAGCGCCGCGGCAAATCCTGCCGCTGGTATCGACACGCAGCGTATCGCCAACGCGCGCTCCGAGCCGGCCAACTGGCTGACCGTCGGCGGCGGCTACGCAGACCAGCGTTACAGCCCGCTCAAGAAGATCAACGCGGACAACGTCAAGGATCTGGGCCTAGCCTGGCATTACAAGATTGATGTTGATCGTGGTGCGGAAGCAACGCCGGTGGTGATCGACGGCACCATGTACACCACAGGCGCCTACAGCATTCTGTACGCGCTCAATGCCGTAACGGGTGAGTTGCTGTGGAAGCACGACCCCGAAGTGCCGCGCAACAAGGCGGGCTATGCCTGCTGCGACGTGGTCAATCGCGGTGTCGCCGTCTACAAGGGCAAGGTCTACCTCGGCACTTTTGATGGTCGCCTGGTGGCGCTCGATGCAGCCGATGGCAGCAAGGTGTGGGAGATCAATACCGTTGATAATCCCAAGCGTACCTACTCGATTACCGGCGCGCCCATTGCCATCAACGACATGATCATCATTGGCAACGGTGGTGCCGAGTTCAACGCCCGCGGTTATGTATCGGCTTTTGATGCGGCCAATGGCGAACTCAAGTGGCGTTTCTATACCGTGCCCGGCGAGCCCGAAAATGACGGCGCGCACAAGGAAGCCATGGATGCCGCGCGCAAGACCTGGGACAGCACCTCCTATCTCACGCAGGGCGGCGGTGGCACGGTCTGGAACAGCTTCTCCTACGACCCTGAACTCGACCTGCTGTATTTCGGCACGGGCAATGGCGTGTCGTGGAACAAGCTCGTACGTCAGGAGCCTGATGCGGACAACCTGTACATTTCCTCGGTTCTCGCGCTCAAGGCGTCAACTGGTGAGTACGCGTGGCACTATCAGGAAGTCCCTGGCGACAACTGGGATTACGATGCCGCTGCGACTATGACATTGGCTGATCTGGAGATTGGCGGCAAGCAGCGCAAGGTCTTGATGCATGCCCCCAAGAACGGCTTCTTCTATGTTCTGGATCGCGCGACCGGCGAGTTGCTCTCAGCTGAGAAATTCATGCCAGTGGATTGGGCAACGCATGTTGATCTTGAGACCGGCCGCCCTGTCGTGGACGAGAAAATCGCGGACTGGACCAAAGAGCCAAAGCTGATCAATCCGGGCCCCTTCGGCTCGCACAACTGGCAGCCCATGTCGTTCAGCCCTGACACTGGGCTGGTTTATATCCCCGCACAAGAGGCGGCCGGATATTACGCTCCGCATGCTGAGCCGACGTTCAACGATCGGGCCGGACTCTGGAATTTGGGTGCGAATTTCCCTCTGCCCGAAGACCCAAAGGTCTTGCGTGACGCCGTCAAGGGTGTCACCAGCAAGCTACTGGCCTGGGACCCGGTTGCGCAGAAGGAGGCCTGGAGCGTCCATCGTGAAAGCATCTGGCACGGTGGCACCTTCACCACGGCAGGCAATCTGGTTTTCCAGGGCAGCTCGCAGGGGCAGTTCGAAGCGTATTCAGCCGACAAGGGTGAGAAGCTCTGGTCCGCACCTGCCAATACCGGTGTGATCGCAGGTGCTTCCTCCTATGAGGTGGACGGCGAGCAGTACGTGGCCATCATGGCCGGCTGGGGCGGCGCGTTCCCGCTGTTTACTGGCAATATTGCTAACTTCGCCAAGGTGAAACCCGAGGCGCGGGTTCTTGTATTTAAGCTGGGTGGCAAGGCGAAGTTGCCGGAACCCAAGAATGAGCCGAACCCACTGCCCGAGTTGCAGAAGGTGGAAGGCACCGAGGCACAGATCGCGTTGGGCAAGCAGGTCTACTCTGATAATTGCGAGTTCTGCCACGGCATCAATGTGGTCGGCGGCGGTCTGGTTCCAGACCTTCGCTACGCCAAGCCGCAGACGCACAAGGAATTTGCCGCCATCGTCGCAGGTGCGCGTTCTGACAAGGGCATGCCTGCCTACGCGGGTGTGTTCACGGCAGAGGAAGTTGAAGCCATTCGCCAGTACGTGATCCAGCGTTCGCACGATCTGAAGGCGGAACTCGACAAGAAGGAAGTCGCTTCAAGCAAGAACTGATTCGTCAGTTGGTGCAGTACACGAGACCCGGCCATGTGCCGGGTCTTTTTTTGTGGCATGAGGTGCCTTAGTGCTGCGGTGTTCAGACTGGATTGGGAACTCGTCATAGCGCGCGGATCAAAATGGACAGCGCGTTGCCAGGGCGTGTGCTGAGGCACTTCATATTTGCAAATGGGAATCGTTCGCATTTAATATGGGCCCCGACGCTGAGGTTCATCAGGCTTCAGCGACGCCCTAAACCCAATCGGCAAGCCGTCGCCAGCCGACTCCCAATTCCTGGAGGATTCAGCTCATGGCCTACGCCCAAACATCTGTCGCAAAACCTCAAATCTATGCCCTTGCTCAGCCTGGTAAGCAGCGCCTGCGGCCCGATGCCGCACTGCCTTGCCTGCATTCGCAAGACCTGTTTCGCGACGGCAATCACGAGCTGCTGATCGAGCATCGTGGCCAGTGCTACCGCCTGCGCTTGACCCGTCAGGACAAACTGATTCTGACCAAGTGAGCCGGGCAGGAGCGCGGCCGACTCAATCGCTGTCCCTTGCGGAGCGACATTCATGTGCCAGGTAGAAAAGCCGCTGTTCCGAGTTAGCCGGGGCGCCGACAAAACCGCACTTGCCTCCGTACTGACAGACCTGAAGGCGACGCCCGCGCGCTGTCAAGCCTGTCAGCTGAGCCGCTGTCGTAGCAGTGAGCAAGCCCGACAAGAACGTCCGTCCGCAGATCGTGTGGGTATGGCGGCGACATAGCAAAAAGCCATCAGATTCTAGGCGCTGTCTCTCGTGTCGAGACATCGCCTGCTTCACCTGATCAAAGCTTTCTCCAATCTTTTTGCCAGCCATTTTCAAGGAGCCCGCACTGTTCTCAACTCATGGAGTATTCCGTGCAGACAAACTCGACAACAGTTCTGACCCAATCGCCGTCTCAGATTGTGTTTGATCTCGACGCGCTTCTCATCGACACCATCCAGGGCGTCCGTCATGCGCTTGGCTCTGTTGCGCGGCTTCGGCGACGCCAGCAGCCCAGAATTCTGAGCTATCAGGACATTCGTGCGCGATCACTGTCCAGCATCGTCGCTGACATCGCCGGTACCGATGATCCTGAACTGATTGCCGAGATGACAGCGCACTATTGGCGGATCTACGAGCAGGAAAGTCGATACCGTGCGCCGCTCCTTCCAGGGGCGTATGAACTGATTGACGCGCTCGGCGCGCAAGGCACTCAACTTCACTATGTCTCCAGTTACGATCCTGAGGTCGCGACCAGGCTCGTCCATCGTCATGGACTACAGCACATTCTGGATACGGTTTACGCGCCACCCAAATCGATCTGTGCCTGCCCCGGTGCTCGCGCAACGCTCTTTCAGAATTTTA
>TARA_R110000850_G_scaffold46475_2_pt1 | contig 35363 bp, 34 predicted proteins | sample TARA_R110000850 | Tara Oceans TARA_R110000850 (sample SAMEA4397586) | marine metagenome | biome: Polar Biome; feature: [SRF] surface water layer (ENVO:00010504); material: water (ENVO:00002006), including particulate matter (ENVO:01000060) such as... | depth 5 m
GACGATCCCTATGCGGATGTCTTCGGCGCGCGCTACCGCCAGATCGTCGATCTCGCCGACCCCGCCCAGAGCCTCTACATGATCGCGCCGGGCATGTCGGGCAACGTGCTGTCGCCGTGGTTCGGGCATCTGGCCGAAGACTGGGCGGCGGGCCGCTACTTCCCGCTCACGGGCAGCGCCCCGGAACTCCGCAAGGAGTCCGTGGGTACACTGACACTGAAGCCGCGATGATCAGCGGCTGTTCCGCTTTCGGCCCTTTTGACCTATTGCGGGTGCCTGTTCGTTGAAACTTGCCGGGAGCGTATGGATGGGCCGACCGCCCACGAAACTCGCTGAAGCGCTGCGCGCGCTGCGCCGCCGCATGGGGCTCACCATGTCGGAAGTCAGCCGCCGCACGGGCGTCGCCATTTCGACGCTGTCTAAGGTTGAATCCGGCAAGATGTCGCTCACCTACGACAAGCTCACGCAGCTCTGCCAGGGGCTCGGCGTCGATTTCGCCGATCTGCTCGGCGGGCCGTCGCCAACGCAGGGCGACACCTCGGCGAAGGGGCGGCGCAGCATCAATCGCATCGGCGACGGCGTCGTCGTGCGCACCGAGCATTACGATCATTGTTATCTCAGCACCGACGTGTCGGGCAAAGCGTTCGTGCCGCTTGTCGTCTCGCCGCAGGCGCGGTCCTTTGCGGACTTTCCTGATTACGTGCGGCACGGCGGGGAGGAATTCGTTTACGTCCTCGAAGGCGCGCTCGAAGTGCACTCCGAATATTACAAGCCGGTGATCCTGCAGGCGGGCGAATCCATGTGGATGGACAGCCAGATGGGCCACGCCTACGTCGCGCACGGCGACGCGCCCTGTCGCGTGATTGCGGTGTGTTCAGGGAACGAAACCGAGCTGATCGACGCCGTGAACGCCGTCGATCATCACCCGTCACAAACGCCGGAATAAAGCCCCGGGGCTGAAGGCACGTGCCTGGCCTTGCCCACAGCAAGAGTTTCCTATACGCTAAATTTGAATTTAACTTCAAATAGGGTCGCCCACTTGAAGATCGCCGACTTCACAATCCTTAGGACCTCCCGCGCAGCTGCCCTTGGGCTTACCGTGTCACTGGCTGCATTGACCCTCGCCGCCTGTGCCGGCCAGCCTGAGCGCGTGGACCTGCTCGTTCGCGGCGGGCTCGTTTACGACGGCACGGGATCACCGCCGCGCATAGCCGATGTCGGAATCGCAGACGGCCAGGTCCGGTTCGTGAAGAAGGCATCGCGCGTCGTCGCGGCGCGCACGATCGATGCCAACGGCCTCGCCGTCGCGCCGGGCTTCATCGATGCGCACAGCCACGTTCCCGAAGCCGTGGAGCGCATCGAGGGGCCGTTCATCGACGCACAGGATCTGTCGCAGGGTGTCACCACGATCCTGGCGAGCCCCGACGGCGGCCTCTCGCCGCGCGTAATGCGGCAGCTCCAGGCGGCCCTCAGCGCCAAGGGCATGGGGGTCAATTACAGCTGCTACGTCGGCCATAACGGCATCCGGGAAGAGGCGATGCCCGGTCAGCGCCGAGCCGCCACGCCCGAGGAGATCGAACGCATGGCGGCGCTAGTGCGCGAAGGCATGGAGATGGGCTGCGTCGGCCTTTCCACCGGGCTCATGTACGATCCCGGCATGTTCGCGACCGAGGCCGAGGTGCAGGCCCTCGCCGCTGCCGTGAAGCCCTACGGAGGCACCTACGATTCGCACACGCGAGACCCAGGCTTTCACATGGTGGAGTCAGAGCGCGAGGCGATCGAACTCGGCAAGACCGTCGGTATCCCGGCGAAGCTCGCCCACCTGAAAGCCACCGGGCTCATCAACAAGGGCCATATCGGCGAGGTCATCGCGATGGTCGAGACGGCGCGCGCGCAGGGTTTCGACATCGTCGCGGACCAGTACCCGTTCGACGGCGCCACGGTGCGCGCGGTCTACGATCTTTTCGTCCTGCCCGACGGGCGCGGCGACCGGCAGGTGACGGAGGCGGAAGTGCGCGCCGCGCTCGCCGACCCCGCCCGCCGCAGCGCCGTGCGCGAGGCGACCGAGAACGGCGTCGACAAGGGCTTTTCCTGGATCAAGGCCGTCGGCTACGGCAACGTCAGGATCGTCGATGCGCCGGAAAACCCCGACCTTGTGGACGAGAATATCGAGCTATTGGCGAAGAAGCGCGGCATCGCGCCGTTCGATCTTCTCGCGGATCTCGCCGCCCGCAACAATGTGCGCGTCACGCTCGGCACGATCGACGAGGCGGACATCCGCGAACTCATCGTGAAACCGTGGGTAATGGTCGCGAGCGACGGCGCCTACATCGACGCGCGATCCTTGGCGCGCGGCTATGCCCATCCGCGCGCCAGCGGCAGCTTCACGCGCGTGCTCGGCCACTACAGCCGCGACCTCAAACTCTTCCCGCTCGAAGAGGCGATCCGCAAGATGACCGGCTTTCCCGCCACGCATCTCGGCCTTGCCGATCGCGGCCGGCTGATGCCGGGGCTGGCGGCGGACGTCGTGCTGTTCGATCCCGCGACCGTCGCCGCGCGCGCTACCTATGCGGACCCCGGCGCCCTTTCCACCGGCATCATCACCGTGATCGTGAACGGTAAGGTCGCCTTCGAGAACGGCAAGCCGACCGGCGTCACCGCGGGGCAGTTCGTACCAAGAAAACGCTAGGCGCGCTCGACCTCGACGGGGAGGTTCGCGAGCCCGCGCAGCGTGTTGTTGTGGCGGCGAACGACGTCGCCCGCGATGCGAATGCGCTTCACGCGCCGCACGAGCGCATCCAGCACCAGCTCACCTTCCATCCGCGCGAGTATCTGCCCGACGCATTGATGAATTCCGGCGCCGAAGCCCACATGGCCAAGCGTCTTCCGCGTGATGTCGTATCGATCCGGCGCTTCCCACTGGCGCGGGTCGCGATTGGCCGAAGCGAGCATCATCAGGATCTTGTCGCCTTCGTGCACGCGCGCGCCGCCGATCTCGGTATCTCGCGTCGCCGTTCGGAAGAAGGTCTGCACCGGCGATTCGAACCGGATCGCTTCGTCGAACGCCGCCTTTGCAAGCGACAGCTCCGCACGCAGCCGCTCCCACTGATCGGGAAAACGCGCGAGGCAATAGAGCGTCGCGCCAATCGCATTCACCGTCGTATCGAGCCCCGCCTGCAGCAATGCGCGCACCAGCAGCGGCGCCTCCTCAGGACCGATCTCGCCGCGATCGGCGGCTTCGTGGATCACGAGACCCAGCCCAGGCGACAGGTTCTCGCGTTGGCCCTGTTCCTCGACCCAGTCGAAGCTCGCCTGCGCCCGCGATGCCTCGAACAGCGCGTTGCGCGGGCCGAAGGAATTGAACAGCATTTCAGCGTGCGGCAGCAACTTCTCGCGCCCCTCGCGCTTCATGCCCATCGCATCCGGGAACACCCTCAGCGGATAGGCCTCGGCAAGATCGCCAACGGCATCGAACCTTCCAGCGGCAACCACCTGCTCGACGATCGCCTCGGCTACCGCGGCGAAGCGCGCGCGCAGCCCCTTGAGCACGGGCGGCGACAGCGCGCGGCTGAGAACACCGCGCGAGCGCGTGTGGAGCGGTGGGTCCGCCTCGAGGATCAGGCTCGGCAGGCGGAAGCGCCCGTGCCGCTCGAAATCCTCCATCCCGACACCGCGCGCCGAGGAAAAACGCTCCCAGTCCGTAAGCGCCTCGCGCACGTGCTCGTACCGCGCGACTGCTCCGATATTATATTGCCCGAGCCACACGAACGGCCCCGCCTCGCGCATCGCCTCGTGCAGCGGAAACGGGTCGTCGAAGAACGGCGCCGAGAACGGATCGATATCGAGCACGGGCACGCCCGGCGGCGGCGCGGTGTCGTAAATGGCATAGGGTGACAACATCGTTTTAGGCCCCCACGCAGTGAAACGGCATGTCGCTGCGGTGACAATCGGGAAACGGTGTCACCGCGAAGTGGCTGCGATCCATGTCGAATTCCCTTCATTAGGCGATCAAGAACGATATTAGCGTATAAGAAAAATATTCTTATACGCAATAGCTCGACGATGAAATCGCTACGGCGCGCGAAACCTGAGGCCCACAAGATGACGAGGCGCTGCCTGTCGGGCGGTTCTATTGTACGTCGTCGACCACAGCCCGCAGTGTTGACAGCGTCGCTGCTTTGTTGCGGCGCTCCAGTTCGTCGATCGTAGAAAGCGCCATGGCACGGTAGGCGGGAAGCACTTCCGGGCAGTCGTTCGCGAGTGCGGCCAGGTGCCCCCGGACCATGTTCACATCTCCGCGCAGCAGCGGCCCGGAAAGTGCGTCGAACCCCTTTGCGATGCTGTTTTCGAGCGATGCGCGCACCAGCGGCGCGACCAGGGATTCAGGGTGTTCGATACCCGCCGCATGGAGCGCGCGCGTCGCCCCCGCAAGGAGCGTGACGAGATGGTTCGCCGCATGAGAGAGCGCGGCATGATAAAGCGTGCGCCTGTCTTCGGCGATCTCCACAGCGATACCGCCCAAGGCCTTGACGATCGTTCGTGCCTGCCGCATCGTATCTCCATCCGGTGCCGTGATGGCGAAACAGGCGCCCGCCATGCGCTGGACTTCGATGTCCGCGTTGCCCGTGAAGGTCATTACCGGGTGTACCGCCGCCGTCCTTACGCCCCGGATGCGGAGCGGTTCGAGAATGGCCGTGCCGCTTCCTCCACTGACATGAAAAGCCAGCGCTCCTGGCCGAAATTGAGCTCCCGCAAACGCGTCCACGACCTGCAGGAGCGCGTCGTCCGATACCGCGATCGCGATCACGTCGCATTGCTCTGCGACCTCCTCCAGAGACCGCACCGCCAGCACGCCGCCCCCTTCAGGCAAATGCGCCGGTGTCCGTCCCCACATCATCGGTGTCGCCGAAGACCGGACGCCGAGCCCCAGCGCCAGCGCGCGGGCGACCCGGCCCGTACCAACGATGCCGACACGCCCCGCGATCACGCCGCCGCCTCGCTCTCCAGAATCGGCAACTCCGTCGTCGATTTGATCTCGGAGAGTGCCACCATCGAATGCACCTCCTGCACGCCGGGAAGTTGCGACAGCTTTTCGAAGAAGAAGCGTTCGTAGGTCTCAATGTCGCGCGTCACGATGCGTAGCATGAAATCGACCGGGCCAAGCAGCACGAAGCAATCAAGCACTTCGGGAAACTCGCGGATCGCATCCGAGAACTCGTGGAGGTTGGAGCGGCCGTGGCGGGTGAGCTTCACCTGGGCGAAGACCTGCGTGTTGAGGCCCATTTTGCGCCGATCGAGCAGGCTCACCTGCCCCTTGATATAGCCCGCCTCCTTGAGCCGCTGGATGCGCCGCCAGCACGGCGCCTGCGACAGCCCAACCTCTTCCGCGATCTCCGTGGTGGGCCGTGACGAATCCTTCTGGAGGATCGCGAGAATCTTGCGCTCGAACGCGTCCAGCTCTTCTAGCATGATTTATTCCATTATACGCACATTCCCGAATAACTCATTCCATAGATCGCCGCATACAAACATACGAGCAATTTTTATCAGCCGGATGCGTGCTAGGCTTTTGCGCGAAAGGGAGCTCCGATGGTCCACCGGCCGCACGAAGTCAGCGATTTTCAGGAAGATATCCACGTCGTCAGCGATGCGGACGGCGAAGTGATCGGTGTCATTGCCATTCATTCGACCGCGCTCGGACCGGCGGCCGGCGGGTGCCGTTTCTGGCACTACGACAGCCACACCCACCTTACAGCCGACGCGATCCGGCTTGCGCGCGGCATGAGCTACAAGAATGCGGTCGCAGGACTGCCGCTCGGCGGCGGCAAGGCGGTGCTGCAGCGCCCGGCCGGCAGCTTCGACCGCGCTGCGCTGTTCCGCGCCTTCGGCGATGCCGTGGAAAGCCTGGACGGCGCCTATGTCACAGCCGAAGACGTCGGCACCGGCGTTGCCGACATGGAGCGGGTTCGCGAGCGCACACGCTATGTCGCGGGCCTTGATGCGGAGCCGGGCAAGAGCGGCGGCGACCCCTCACCCTGGACCGCGCGCGGCGTGTTTGAATCGATGCGCGCGGCGGCGCGCTTTGCACTGGGCAGCGACCTTGAAGGCCTGACCGTCGCGGTGCAGGGCACGGGCAACGTCGGCGCAGCGCTGTGCCGGATGCTGCGCGGTGCGGGCGCACGGCTCGTGATCGCGGATATCGATCGGCGCCGCGTCGATGCGCTCGTCGCGGAACTCGGCGCGCGGGCTGTCGGCATTGACGAAATCGTTGCCGCCGACGCGGATATCTTGGCTCCCTGCGCGCTCGGCGGCGTGCTGAACGCCCGGACGATTCCCGCGCTGAAGGCGCGCCTCGTCTGCGGCGCGGCGAACAACCAGCTTACAACCGAAGCGGACGGCGAAGCGCTGGCCGCCCGAGGCGTCGTCTATGCGCCGGATTATGTCGTGAACGCGGGCGGCATCATAAACGTCTCCGCCGAATATCTCGGCGAGGCGCCCGAAGAGGCCGCGCGGCGCGTCGGCGAGATCGCGCCGCGCCTCACCCGCATCCTCGAAGCTGCCGCAAGCGACAACACGCCGCCGCACGTCGTCGCCGACACGCTCGCCCGCCGCATCATCGCGCGCGGGCACCGTGCCGCAGCCTGAAACCCAAGAGAACCGCCATGCTGAAGAACAGTTCGCGCCTACACATTCCCGAGCCCGGCTGCCGCCCCGGCGAGACGCCCGACATGTCGCACATCAAAGTGCCGCCCGCGGGCGAGGTTCGCCGGCCCGCTGAAGATGTCGATCCCGCCGAGATCCGCGATCTGGCCTGGGCGCTGATCCGCGTGCTGGATGACGACGGCAATCCGGTCGGCGACTGGAACCCGGAGCTCTCCGCCGACGTGCTTGAAAAGGGCCTGCGCGCGATGATGCTGACGCGCGCCTACGACGCGCGCATGGTGCGTGTGCAACGGCAGGGCAAGACGAGTTTCTACATGAAATCGACGGGCGAGGAGGCTGTCGCCGTCGCGGCGGCGCTCGCGCTCGAATACGGTGACATGTGTTTCCCCACCTACCGCCAGCAAGGCCTGCTCGTGGCGCGCGACTGGCCGCTCGTCGACATGATGAACCAGGTCTATTCGAACAGCCGCGACCGCCTGAAAGGGCGGCAGATGCCGGTGTTCTATTCAAGCCGCGAAGCGGGGTTCTTCTCGATTTCGGGCAATCTCGGAACGCAATACAGCCAGGCGGTCGGCTGGGCGATGGCATCCGCCGCCGACAACGACAGCCGCATCGCCGCCGCGTGGATCGGCGAAGGCGCAACGGCGGAAGGCGACTTCCACCACGCGCTGACCTTCGCCAGCGTCTATCAGGCGCCGGTCGTCCTCAACATCGTCAACAACCAGTGGGCGATCTCGTCCTTCTCCGGCATCGCCGGCGGCGAGCGCACGACGTTCGCATCGCGCGGGCTCGGTTACGGCATCCCCTCGCTGCGCGTCGACGGCAATGATTTCCTCGCCGTCTACGCCGTCACGCGCTGGGCGGCGAACCGGGCGCGCAACGGTCTCGGCCCCACGGTGATCGAGCTCTTTACCTACCGCGCCGAAGGCCATTCCACCTCCGATGATCCGAGCAAGTATCGCCCTGGAGCGGAAGCCGCTGTCTGGCCGCTCGGCGATCCCATCGAAAGGCTGAAGACGCACATGATCGGCGCGGGCCTTTGGAGCGAAGATCGGCACGCCGTACTTGAAAAGGAGCTTGAGGAGGTGGTTCGCGCGGCGGGCAAGGAATCCGAGAGCTACGGCACGCTGAAGGAAGGCGCGCGCATTCCGGCCTCTTCGATGTTCGACGACGTCTACAAGGAGATGCCGCCGCATCTTGTCGAACAGCGCAAGCAGGCGGGGGTATAACGCCGTGGCGACGATGAACATGATCGAGGCGCTCAACAGCGCGATGGACGTGGCGCTGACGCGCGATCCCGCCGTCACCATCTTCGGGCAGGATGTCGGCTATTTCGGCGGCGTGTTCCGCGCAACCGATGGCCTCCAGCGAAAGCATGGGCTGACCCGCGTATTCGATGCGCCGATTTCCGAAGGCGGTATCGTCGCCGTCGCGGTCGGCATGGGCGCCTATGGCAAGCGGCCGGTCGTCGAAATCCAGTTCGCGGACTACATCTATCCCGCCACCGACCAGCTCATCTCCGAAGCCGCGCGGATGCGGTATCGCACAGGCGGCGAATGGTGGTCCCCGATCACCGTGCGCAGTCCCTACGGCGGCGGCATCTACGGCGGCCAGACGCACAGCCAGAGCCCCGAAGGCATCTTCACGCACGTCGCAGGCCTGAAGACGGTGATCCCGTCCAACCCTTACGACGCCAAGGGTCTGCTGATCGCCGCGATCGAGGACGACGACCCCGTGCTCTTCTTCGAGCCCAAGCGCCTCTACAACGGCCCCTTCGACGGACACCACGACAAGCCCGTCGAGCCTTGGTCGAAGCATCCCGCAAGCGAGGTGCCGGACGGCCATTATGTCGTGCCGCTCGGCAAGGCGAACATCGTGCGCGCGGGCAGCGCCGTCACCGTGCTCGCCTACGGCACGATGGTGCATGTCGCGCTTGCGGCAGCGAGTGAAACCGGCATTGATGCGGAAGTCATCGACCTACGCACGCTAATGCCGCTCGATCTTGAAGCCATCACGCAGTCGGTGAACAAGACCGGCCGCTGCGTCGTCGTCCACGAAGCGACACGCACCTGCGGTTTCGGCGCCGAACTCGCCGCGCTGGTGCAGGAGCATTGCTTCTTCGATCTCGAAGCCCCGATCGAGCGCGTGACCGGCTGGGACACGCCCTACCCCCACGCTTTCGAATGGGAATATTTCCCTGGTCCGAAGCGCGTCGGCGATGCGCTCCGGCGCACGATGGAGGCCTGAGGCGCGATGGCGAACTACGTCTTCAAACTGCCCGACATCGGCGAGGGCATTGCCGAAGCCGAACTCGTCCAGTGGTACGTGAAACCCGGCGATGCGGTCGCCGAGGACCAGCCGCTCGCCGACGTGATGACCGACAAGGCGACCGTGGAACTTACCTCGCCCGTCTCCGGCACCGTGGTCGCGATCCACGGCGAAGAGGGGCAGCTTCGGCAGATCGGCTCGGCGCTTGTTGAATTCGCACTGGAAGGCGAAGCACCTGCCGAACCCGTCGAGGAAGCAGCGCCCGTTCCAACACCGGTCGAAACACCGCCCCCCGCACATGCGCCCGCCGCACAGCGTCCCAAGGCCTCGCCGCTAGTGCGCCGCCTTGCGAAGCAGTCCGGCGTGCAACTCGAAGACGTGAAAGGCTCCGGCCCTTATGGCCGCATTCGCCGCCCCGATTTCGAAGCACACCTTGCCGCGGCGCAGAAACCGGCTGCGCCCGCCGCTGGTGAATTCACCGAGACGAAACTCGTCGGCCTGCGCCGCAAGATCGCGGAGAAAATGGAAATCTCCGCGCGGCGCATCCCGCATTTCGCCTATGTCGAGGAGATCGATCTCACCGCGCTCGAAGCCGCGCGCGCCGAACTCAACGCGCGTTATGGAAACGAACGGCCGAAGCTCACGTTATTGCCGTTCTTCATCCAGGCGCTCGTTCGCGTACTGCCGCAGTTCCCCCAGATCAACGCGACCTACGATGACGAGGCCGGAATCGTCCGCCGCTATACGCCTGTCCATGCGGGCATCGCGACACAGACCGACAACGGCCTCATCGTGCCCGTCGTTCGAAACGCGCAGGACCTCGGCCTGTGGGAACTCGCCGAAGAGATCGCACGCCTCGCCGCCGCCGCGCGCGATGGCACAGCGAAGCGCGACGAACTCTCAGGCTCCACGATCACGATCACCAGCCTTGGTACGCTCGGCGGCATCGCGACAACGCCGGTCATCAATCATCCGGAGGTCGCGATTATCGGCCCGAACCGGCTCGTCGAGCGTCCGGTCGTGCGGAACGGCAGCATCGAAATCCGCAAGATGATGAATGTGTCCTCATCGTTCGACCACCGCGTGGTGGACGGATACGACGCGGCGCGCTTCATCGGCGAGGTGAAGGCACTTCTCGAGTCCCCGACGCTGCTGCTGGCGCGCTGAGTCTACTGCGCACGGCGTGCGGTGAGGATGCGCACGGGGGCGGCAATCATCTGCCCCTTCATCACGCCTACGCCCAGCGTCGGCGAGGTCGGCGCGTTCATGATCTTGCGCACCGTGTCCATGCCCTCGACGACGCGGCCGAACACGGCAAAGCCAAGATTGTCGCCGGCTTTCGACGGATCGGCATTCAGCGAATCGAGCGCGCCGATGGTGATGAAAAAATCGCCGTCCGCGCTGCCTGGCGCGCCGCGCGCCATAGAGATCGCGCCGTCGGTATGCGCAAGCCCGGTCTTCGTCGTCGGTTCGTGCGCGATCTTGGGCAGCACCTTCTTGGGATTGCCCTGTGTGCCGCCCTGGATGAGCCCGTAGCTGCCGTCGTCCGAAAGCTTCATCGCACGATAGAAGGCCGTGCCGTCCAGCCGCTTCTGATCGACGTAGCGCAGGAAATTCGCCGTCGTGATCGGCGCACGTTCCTTTTCCAGCGCCAGCACGATCGGACCCTCGCTGGTCGTGATAGTGACACGCACGGTCTCGTAGACCTTCTCCGGCACCGGCGGCGGCGCGGGCGGCACTTCGGGAGGCGTTGCGGGGATCTGCTGCTCGGTCTGCTGCTCGGTCTGCGCGAGCGAAGGCATGGCGACGGCAACGGCAAGCAGCGCGGTGCAAAGGGCTGTGAGTCGAATCATGGCGACAAGGTTAGTGCGGCTTGCCGTCCGGCGGAATCGCAAAACCGCTTCCCTTCAACCAACGAACGCGCGTTCGATCACATACTGGCCCGGCGCCGCGTTCGATCCTTCGGCAAAACCGCTGGATTCGAACCGCGCGGCGAGCGACCGGATCATCGTCATGCTGCCGCACATCATCACACGGTCGATTTCGGGATCGAATGCCTTCGGTCCTCGCAGCGGCGGGCCGAACAGCGTGCCGTCCTCGATCAGCGCGTCGATGCGTCCGGTCGTGCGGAACCGTTCGCGCGTTACGGTCGGCAGATAGGAAAGCTGCAGTAACGCCTGATCCTGTACCAAGGGATCGCCGGCAAGATGGCTTTCAAGCTCGGTACGATAGGCAAGGTCGCTGACCTGCCGCACCGAATGGACGAGCACGATCTGGTTGAACCGCTCGTAAATATCGGGATCCCGCACGAGGCTCATGAATGGCGCGAGGCCCGTGCCGGTCGAGAGCAGGAACAGCCGCCGCCCGGGCAGCAGCGCATCGGCAACCAGCGTTCCTGTAGGCTTGCGGCCTAGGAAAAGCTGATCGCCGGGCTTGATCCGCTGAAGCTGCGCGGTGAGCGGCCCGTCTGGCACCTTGATCGACAGGAATTCCAGTTCCTCGGCCCATGCGGGACTTGCGATCGAGTATGCGCGCAGCAGTGGCCGCCGCTCACCAGGCAGGCCGATCATCACGAACTCGCCCGAACGGAAGCGGAAGCTGGAAGGGCGCGTGGTGGTGAAGCTGAACAGGTGTTCGTTCCAGTGCCGCACGGCACGCACGGTTTCCACGGTCAGCGCATCGGACGGCGCGAGGATGCGGGCTGCCGCTGCGCGGTCGCTCATGGATCGTCTTTCATCTCAAGCTGGCGAATCGCGAGTTCTTTTACGCTATTGAGAATGATTTGCAAATGTTCATCCCTTGCCCATGCCTGCGAGACAGAACGTCGCGGAACATTGCGTCGCATTGCACCGGTCGTACCGCCGACCGAAATGTGCTAGCCAGGTCAAACAGATAGGCTGACGGCAAGGAGTCGCCGCTGTGTTCGAATCAATGTTCGGTTCCGTGGATGCCGTGCTGCTGGCGCGTATCCAGTTCGCGTTCACGGTCAGCTTCCACTTCATCTTTCCCGCCTTCTCGATCGGGCTGGCGAGCTACCTCGCCGTGCTCGAAGGCCTTTGGCTGAAGACCGGGCGGGACCATTATCTCGATCTCTTCCGCTACTGGCTGAAGATCTTCGCGGTCGCCTTCGCGATGGGCGTCGTCTCGGGCATCGTCATGTCGTATCAGTTCGGCACCAACTGGTCGGTGTTTTCGGACAAGGCCGGTCCGGTGATCGGCCCGCTCATGGCCTATGAAGTGCTCACCGCCTTCTTCCTCGAAGCGGGTTTCCTCGGCGTGATGCTGTTCGGCATGAACAAGGTTGGGAAGAAACTTCACTTCACCGCCACGCTGATGGTCGCGATCGGCACGTTCATCTCGGCCTTCTGGATTCTCAGCGTCAATTCGTGGATGCAGACCCCGGTCGGTCACATCATGGGCGAGAACGGCCAGTTTCTCCCCGGCGAAAGCTGGTGGGCGATCATCTTCAACCCCAGCTTCCCCTACCGCCTCGTCCACACCGTGATCGCCGCCTATCTCACCACGGCGTTCGTCGTGGGCGCGGTCGGCGCGTGGCACCTGCTGAAAGATCGCGCGAACCCGCACGCACGCATCATGTTCTCAATGGCGATGTGGATGGCCGCGCTCGTCGCGCCCGTGCAGATCTTCGCGGGCGACATGCATGGGCTGAACACGCTCGAACACCAGCCCGTGAAGGTGATGGCGATGGAGGGGCACTATCAGAGCCACCCGGACGGCGCGCCTTTCTATCTCTTCGGCATCCCGAACAGCAAAGAGCAGCGCATCGACTACGCGGTCGCGATCCCGAAGGCGTCGTCGCTGATCCTGAAACACGATCCGAACGCACCGCTCGCCGGGCTCGACACCGTGCCGCGCGACGAGCAGCCACCGGTAGGCATCGTGTTCTGGGCATTCCGCATCATGGTCGGCATCGGCACGCTGATGCTGGGAATCGGCATGTGGAGCCTCGTCGCCCGCCTCAAAGGCCGCCTCTACGACTGGCCGCCGCTGCACCGCGCAGCGATGGTGATGGGGCCGTCGGGCTTCGTCGCCGTCATCGCGGGCTGGGTGACGACCGAGGTCGGGCGTCAGCCCTATACGGTCTACGGCCTTCTGCGGACCGCAGACAGCGCCTCCCCGCTTGCCGCCCCTGCCGTCGGCGCCTCACTACTCGCCTTCGTCGTCATCTACTTCGCGGTGTTCGGCGCGGGCACCTGGTACATTCTGAAGCTGATGTCGCACCGGCCGAAAGCCGGTGAAAAAGGCGTCGAGGCCGAACCCGGCCCGACCCGAACAGCCGGCATCACCCCCGCCCCCGCCATGGAGGCCGAACAATGAGCGTCAACATCGATCTCACCACCGTCTGGGCGTTCATCATCGCCTTCGGCATCTTCGCCTATGTGGTAATGGACGGGTTCGATCTCGGCATCGGCATCCTGTTCCCGGTCTTCAAGGGCGAAGAGCGCGATCAGGCGATGAACGCGATCGCGCCCGTGTGGGACGGCAACGAGACGTGGCTGGTGCTTGGCGGCGGCGGGCTATTCGCAGCCTTTCCGCTCGCCTACGCGATCATCCTGCCCGCGACCTATCCGCTCATTATCGCGATGCTGCTCGGGCTCGTGTTCCGCGGCGTCGCCTTCGAGTTCCGCTGGCGCGATCCCGCTCACCGCGCTTTCTGGGACATGGCGTTCACCGGCGGCTCGATCGTCGCGGCCTTTTCGCAGGGCATGATCCTCGGCGCGATCCTGCAGGGCATCGCGGTCGACGGCCGCGCCTACGCAGGCGGCTGGCTCGACTGGCTCAGCCCATACAGCCTGCTCACCGGCGCGGGCGTCGTCGCGGGCTATGCGCTGCTCGGCGCGACGTGGCTGATCGTGAAGGTGGAAGGCGGCGCGCTCGATCATGCCTACCGCCTCGCGGGCCGCGCCGCGCTCGCAACCCTGGCGCTGATGGTCGCTGTCAGCCTCGCGACCCCCTTCCTCGAGCACCACTATTGGGAGCGCTGGTTCGAAATGCCGAACATGCTCTTCACCAGCCAGGTGCCGCTGCTCGTCGTCATCGCCACCTACTTCCTGTTCCGCACGCTGAAAAAGCGCGCGACGTGGTCGCCGTTCCTGCTCTCGCTGGGCCTGTTCCTGCTCGGCACCATCGGTCTCGGCATCAGCATGTTTCCCTACGTGGTGCCGAACAGCGTCACGATCTGGGACGCCGCCGCGCCGGAAAGCAGCCAGGTGTTCATGCTCGTAGGCGTCGTCCTCGTCATGCCGCTCATCCTCGCCTACACCGCGTGGGCTTACTGGGTGTTCCGCGGCAAGGTCGGCAGCCATGGCTACCACTGAGACTGATGCGCCCCTCTGGAAGCGCCTCCTCTGGATGGCGGCGATCTGGGCGGCGAGCGTCGCGGCGCTCGGCGTTGTCGCGATGCTGCTGAAGGCCTGGCTGCGCTGAACCTTCAGGCCGGGTCGTCGACGCCGAGGTGGCGCCCCGTCGCCCGCTTGTGTGCCCGCAGGATCGTCACGACATCCGCCTCGCGGTCGAACTGCATCCCGAACCGGCCGTGCTCCGCCCAGTGCACGACACCGGCAAGCGGTGCGTTACCCGGCAAATCCACCACAATGCGCGCGCCGATCTCGGGGTAATAGGGGCTGCGCAGCCGCATCCCGCGCGCGGAAATCTCCACCACGGTCGCCGGCCCCGCCCACCCCCGCGTCCGCATCCGCGCCGACCAGAACAGCGCCAGAGACCGCGTGGCGCCGCGCCGCTCCGGTCCTCCCGCGAGCGCCTTGCCGCCATCACCGCGCCATGTGGGAAGTACGCCCTGCAACCTTGCAAAAAACTGGATCATCTGAGCCGCCCCTTGTCGAAGCCCGTGATCCCCCGCAGCGCCGGTGTGCGCCCAAAGTGTAAAGAAAATCTTAACGGACGCCCGCAGAAGTTGATTTCCGGCCAACGTTGCAATTCTTGCAACGAGCGATGCAGACTTTGCGGTGGTCAGCCCCCCTTCGCAGGTGCAACAAAGGGCCTGCCAGAAATGGCGATCCTCCCCAAGGATTTACTATTAGGGCCGACCTTCGGGTCGGCCCTTTTCTTTGCCAAGGGGTTACAGGAGTTTCAGGCTGTGGCGGAAAGTGCGCCGACCTCGGGCCGCGCAGCGGATTCGGCCTGAAGCCAGTCTCGGAAGCGCCGCAGTGCAATGTCGGAAGCACCCGGCTTCCGTGATACCCACCAATAGCTGTACGGCGTCGCGACGCTTTCGCCGAACGGTCGCTCGAGCCGGGCGTCGCCTTCGTAGAAGCGCACCGAATCCTCCAGCGTCAGCGCGATACCGAGCCCCGCCTCCGCCGCCGCGATCAGCATTGGGCCGCTGTCATACTGTTCAGTGCGCGTGATCGCGTTCTCATCGAGCCCCATTGCCTGCAGCCACAGTGGCAGCACCTTCGAAAGCCCGCCGTGCAGCAGCAGAGCATGATCGCGCAGCGCCTCGCGCACGGGCGTTCCCGGTGCCACGAGACCCGGCGCGCAGACCGCGAAGCCCGCCTGCGGCTTCAGCTCGTGGGAATCGGCGCCCTCGGGCACGGTTTCCGCAAACACGATGATGGCATCAAGGCTGGCGCCCAGCTTCTCGAACGGTGCGCCCGATGAATCGAAGCGCAGCGCGATATCGGGATATCGCGCACGGAAACGCGCGAGGCGCGGCAGCAGCCACGCACTCGCATAGGACGGCGGCACACCGATCGCGAGACTGCGCTCGCGATCCGAGCGTACATCACCCAGAACGCGGCCGATGGCATCGAAGTGCGGTGCGATCTGCGTGAACAGCCGGGCGCCCTCGGGTGTCGGCTTCAATTCGTGATGCCGCCGTTCGAACAGCGGCCGCCCGACGTGCGCCTCCAGCGACTGCAACCGCCGGCTGAGCGCCGAAACGGAAAGGTTGAGCTCGTTTGAAGCCGCGCGCAAGGTTCCGCCGCGGTAGGCCGCGACGAACGCTTCAAGTGAGCCCATCGGCGGCAGGCGACGCATGTTACGCCGCCGCGACCGGTCCGGCGAGGAACCGGATACGCATCATGGCCTCTCTCGCTTCCACCCGCTCCACACCTTTGCGAGCGGTGATCGTAGCCACATTGTTGCAACGCAGCATAGATTTGGCAAGAGTTGAAACTCCGTTCAGTATTTTCCCTACCGCGCATCGAGACATTCCATAGGCTTAGGCGCATCGTTGCAAAACCGGAAACCCACGTTGCCAAGGTCGCGATGGTCGAAGGGGGTCCGTTTCATATGCTGCGTCGCACAAACGAACGGTTTTGATCGTTTGCAGAGCAGGGAGACCCATCATGAAGATCATTCTCGGTCTGGCCGCCGCGAGCATGATCGCCGGCGTATCCGCGCCGGCCGCCGCCGCACCGTATGGCTTTTATAATTCGCGCATCGATTTCACCCATGCCCCGACGGGCTACGAGGTGACCGGTCGCAGCACCGCCGGCGGCGTGCTTTTGCTGAAGGGCGAAAACCCCGACACGGGCAAGACGTTCGACCTGCGCGTTTCGCGCAAGGGCCACATCACCGGCACATGGGAAGGCGCGGCGGTCGATCGCTGGGTCGGCGGCGAGGAAGCCCCCCGGCTGCTCGCCCAGCGCGATTTCAACTAAACATCGGCATCATGACAAAAGGCCTTGCCGGCACACCGGCAGGGCCTTTTTCGCGTTTCCAGGCATCGCGCGACGTTGACCTCCGCCGCCGCCTTGTGGCAAGCGGGCGCAGCCTCGGGGCGCGGGTGTAGCTCAATGGTAGAGCAGAAGCCTTCCAAGCTTACGACGAGGGTTCGATTCCCTTCACCCGCTCCAGCGCTACGCCTTCGCCGCTTCCCGCAGCGGATAAAGTTCGACGTTCTCACGTCGAATGCGGAGGTCGAGTGCTTCGATGAGCGCCCACGTCGCGGTCTGGAAGGCCTCCCATTCGCTCGTGATGCGGTCTTCGCTCCATTCGAGCATGTAGGCGTTGAAGTCGGCGGCGAGCCCGCCCATTTCGCGCTGGAAGTTGAGCGCGAGCGCGGAGACCCGCGGCGAGCTATCCCGGACCAAGGCAGGATAGAGCCATTTGTCTTCAACCGCGAGGTGCGCGATCAGCACACGCGCAAGCCGCCAGCGGCACTTCGCGACCTCCAGACGGTCGCGCGCGATCACAGCATTGATCAGCGCCTCGGACATTTCCCCGATCTCGTCGTGCTGCTTGCGGAGCGTCTGTGTATCCATGCGCCTGCCCTTTTCGCGGCGCAGCATCGGCGAGACTCGTTGCGATCGGCTTAATGCGTTCGCTCAGGCGGGCTGCGTGCGTGGCAGCACGACGGGAAGGTAGAGCGACAAATAGGCGCAGGTGGCGCGCCCGGCCTCGTCGGTGAACGCCTCGGTGATGAAGCCGTGCCGGATCACCGAAAGCCCGAAGAACAGATCGGCGATCTCGATGGCGCGAAAGAATATTTCCGGCGTGTCTGCAAGCTCGGGAAGCTCGAAACTCCGGGAGATCTGGTCTTTCAGCAGCCCAGCGATGGCGAAGTCGTTCTGCCGGTCCTTCAGCTTGATCGCGGAGGGGGTCTTGGGGCCGATCAGCAGTTGCATGGCGTCCCGGTTCGCGTTGAAGAATGCCGCGCCACGGTCCACGAAGCGGGTGACAGCCTGTCGCCAGTCCACGCAGTCCGCCGCCGAAACGCTATCGAGATCCTTGAGGATTTCGGTTTCCATGTCGCTCGCCGCCGCCTCGAAGACGTCAAGCACGTGGGAGAAGAAATGGTAGGCGGAGCTTTTGGGGATTCCGGCCGCGTCCGCCACGTCCGTCAGCGAGATCTCGTCGATCTCGCGTTCGCGCAGCAGTTTGCGGCTCGCCTCGACCAGAATCGCCCGGCGTGTGCGCCCCCGCTCCTGTGTCCGTCTCCCCGATCCGCTCACGCGCCGCCTGTCTATGCTGCCAACCTGGCCCATTGCCCCGATCCTGCGTTCACTCATTGATCCACAGCGTCAAGTCAATTCGAATTTAATCCGGTTAACATTCCAACATTGCCCCCTTTTTGCCCACTTTGATGCGCGTTTCGCAACTTTACAAATCGAATTGATTCGAAATATAGTGCCCGAAACGACGCGAATTGCGTTTCAGGGAGGGGAAAACCACATGCGCAGGAATCCACTTATCCGTCCGTCGCTGAGAATCGTCTTGCTTGCAGGTGCCGCATTCGCGCCTGCCGTGGCCTCGGCACAGGAAACGGCCGTCTTTGACGATGCGATCGTCGTCACCGCGCAGAAGCGCGAGCAGAAGCTGCAGGACATTGGCCTCTCGGTTTCCGCCGTCGGCGGCGCGGCGCTTGATGCGATGGGCCGACAGGACGTGACCGCGCTCGCCGGACAGGTGCCGAGCCTTCAGGTCTCGCAGTACAGCCCGACGATCACGGTGTTCAACATCCGCGGCGTTTCGCAGAACGACTTCGCCGATTCGCAGGAAGCGCCGATCGCTTTCTACAACGACGAGGTTTATGTGAGCGCGCTCGGCGCGATCAGCGGACAGATGTTCGATCTGGAGCGTGTCGAGATTCTGCGCGGCCCGCAGGGGACGCTCTTCGGCCGCAACGCCACCGGCGGCCTCGTGCAGGCGATCACCAAGAAACCGACGAGCACATTCGAAGGCTTCGGCACACTCACCGTCGGCAGCTATGGACAGATCGCAACCGAAGGCGCGGTGAGCGGCCCGCTCTCTGACACCGTCCGCGCGCGCCTCGCGCTCACCACGAACCATCACGGCGGCTATATCGAGAACCGTATCGGCAGGGATATCGGCAACTCCCGCTTCTTCGGCGGACGCTTGCAGGTGGAGGCCGATGTCGGCACCAACGGGACGCTACTCGTGAAGCTGCAGGGCCTGCGCAACAAGGACGAGACGAGCGGCGGCCCCTACACACACGTCGGTGCGGGCTTCAACGAAGATGGTCTCGGCTATGCGCTCGGCCCGAACGAGGATTTCTGGGGAACCTGCGGCGGGTGTGATGCCTTCGGTTATCGCGATTCCGACGACGACCCCTTTACGGGCGATTTCGATCGCAACGGCTATTTCGACCGCAAGTTCTGGAGCGTGACGGCCCGTTACGAACATGATTTCGGCGGCATGCAACTCACCTCGCTCACGGATTATCAGGATCTGAAAAAGCGGTATGCCGAAGACAGCGACATGTCTCCGCTGCCGATCTTCCATTATGATACCGCTCAAGACCTTTATCAGCTGTCGCAGGAATTGCGTCTTTCAGGCGAGAGTGACCGCCTGACATGGCTCGGCGGTATCTACGGCCTGAAAATCAAGACCGAAAACGCCTACCAGATCGATGGCAGCGCGATCCTCGGCTTCATCGAGAATTACGGCGGCACGCAGAAGACTGATTCCATCGCGGTGTTCGGTCAGGCCGAATACAAGGCAAGCGATCAGATCAGCCTCATCATCGGCGGCCGCTACAGCTGGGATTGGAAGAAATACGATTATGCGCACGCCGAAAACGGCGTCACCGATTTCGTGTTCAATTCGTCCACGAACCCCGATCTTGCGAAGCAGACATTCAAGAACTGGTCAGGCAAGATCGAGCTCGACTATCGCCCGGTCGACGATGTCCTGCTCTATGTGAGCGCCAATCGCGGCACCAAGAGCGGCGGCTTCGGCATCCAGGCGTTCGCGCCCATCGACCCCACGACGTTGCCCTACGACCAGGAAGTGCTCACCAATTACGAGGGCGGTTTCAAGGCGGAGTTCGCAGACCGCATGGTCACGTTGAACGGCTCCGTCTTCCATTACGATTACAAGGACTATCAGGCCTTCTCGCTTGATGGACTCTCGCAGTTCGTCACCAATCGCCCGGCGAAGGTCACAGGCTTCGAAGGCGAGCTGATCTTGCGGCCCGCAACCGGCCTGATGCTGTCGGCGTTCTTTGCGCACCTCGACACCAAGGTGAAGAACATCAGGCTCCCCGCCGGCCGCGTCACCGACCGAGAGATGCCGCAGGCCCCGGAATGGAGCGTCGGCGGCATGCTACGCTACGCCGTCCCCGTCGGCCCGGGTTCGCTGGCGTTCCAGACGGACTGGAAATACGACAGCAAACAGTATTTCTCGACGTTCAACGCGCCCATCGATCTTGAAGATTCGCACCTTGTCGGCAACGTCCGCGTGTCCTTCACGACGGAGGATGATCGCTGGGTTATTGCAGCGTTCGCCAACAACGTGACGGACAAGGAGTACCGCATCTACAATCTGGATCTCGGCGCCGTGCTCGGCCTTTCGAACCAGACCTATGCGCGTCCGCGCTGGATCGGCGGCAGCGTCACTTACAACTTCTGATATCCCGCGGGAGGGACACGACATTGATGCGTTCAAGTGTAAGGTTGGCGGGGACAGGGCTGGCTGCGTTTGCCGTGTTTGCATCGCTTCCGGCATATGCCGGGGGCGATGCCGCCGCAGGCGCCGCCGTGTTCAAGCGCTGTGCGATGTGCCATTCGGTGGACCCCGGCAAGAAAACGGCCATGGGCCCAAACCTGTCAGGCCTTGTTGGCCGCAAGGCGGGTACGGGAGAATTCAATTATTCGCCCGCCATGAAGGGCTCCGGCATCGTCTGGACGCCGGACACGCTCGACGCCTTCCTTCTGAAGCCCGCCGCGACCGTCAAGGGCACGCGCATGGCCTTCGCGGGCCTGCACAAGCCCGAGGATCGCGCCAACGTCATCGCCTATCTCGCCACGCGGAAATAGCCTGACCCGCCGGAGGACCGACATGCAAACACTCACCGCCTTCACCGCGCTCTGCCTCGCCACCGTTGCGGCGCCCGCAGCCGCGCAGCTCCAGCCCGAAGAGTTGATGCAGGAAACACTTGCCGAGGTGATGCAGCCGCACTGGGTGTGGGTGAACGACGTTTCGTTCGACCGTATGCTCGATGGCCGCGCCTATCTTCTCGATGCCGACAGCGGCCAGATGCTTGGCATGATCAGCGGCGGCTACGGCCACGGCTCGCTTCTCCTCGCCGAGGACGGCAAGACGTTCGGCGTGCCTTCGATCCATCTGTCGCGCGGCGTGCGCGGCGAGCGCACCGATGTCGTGACGTTCTACAAAACCTCGGACCTCAAGGCTGGACCCGAAGCCATCATTCCGCCGAAGCGTTTCAGCGGCATTCCCTTCATCTCGTCGGCGCCGGTGATGCCGGGCGGTCGGTTCGCGGTGCTTTACAATTTCACGCCCGAACAGTCCGTCACGGTCGTCGACATGCAGGCGCAGAAGACCGTCGGCGAATTCATGACGTCGGGGTGCGGCCTTATCTTCCCGACGGGGCCGTCAAAGTTCTTTCTGATCTGCGGCGACGGCGCGCTGCAGGCCGCAACGCTTGATGCCGAAGGCAAGGTTACGCTCGGCAAGACCTCGAAGAAGCTCTTCGCGGATGACGATCCCGTTACCGAGAAGGGCGTATGGACCGGCAAGCAGTGGTTGTTCTTCACGCCCACCGGCAAGGTGCACGTGATCGACCACACGAAGGATGTGCCCACGCTCGCGAAGACATGGTCGCTGACGACCCCTGCCGAAGCGGGCTGGCGTCCGGGCGCGCTGCAGACTGCGGCGTACCACAGCGCCACGGGGCGCCTTTACGTGCTGATGCACGAGGGCGGGGTCAACACGCATAAGGATCCCGGCACCGAGATCTGGGTGTATGACGCCGCGAAACAAAAGCGCGTTCAGCGCATTCCGCTTGATGGCATGGCGCTCTCCGTCGCCGTCAGCCAGGATGCAAAGCCGCTCCTCTACACCACCATGCCCGGAGAGACCGATTTCAAGGTACGCGACGCCATGACCGGCGAATTCATCCGCAAGATCGAAGGGCTCGGCGATTTCATGACGATCATCCAGCCCTCACCGGTAACCGGCCAGTGACAGGAATGGATATCCTCCCTGTTCTGGTGGCGGACGTGCTTCTGGGCGGCATGTTCCTGCTTTCGGGAGGTACCAAGCTCAGGGATTTGCCGAACTTTATCGGAACGCTCGGCAACTATCAGCTTCTGCCGGCGGCACTTGTCCGCCCGGCAGGTGCGATGATCGCCCTCGCCGAACTCGCCCTTGGCGCAGCGGCGATCATCGCCATTCCTCTCGGCAGCCAGATTGCGATGCTCGGCATCGCCGCGCTGCTCTTCGCCTATGCCGCCGCGATGGGCATCAACATCGCGCGCGGGCGTGATCATATCGATTGCGGCTGCCTTGGCTTCGGCGCGGCGCAGGCAACGCTCGGTTGGGAACTCGTTTCCCGCAATATCGCGCTTGGCACGATCGCCTTCGCAGTGTTCGCGCTTCCCGTCAGCATCCGCCCGCTCGGCGCGATCGACTGGATTTCGGGCATCGGCGCAATCGCGGCGTTCGCGCTGCTCTATCTCGGGTTCGGACAGTTCAGCGCGGTGCGGCTGCGCGGAAAGGCGGTGGTGAGATGAACGAGGTTTTTCTGGCAGCATTCGCGCTGCAATGGGTCGCCATCGCGGCCCTCGCGTTGATGATGGTTGGCCTTTTGCGCCAGGTCGGCATGCTCCACGAACGGCTGGGACCGGTCGGGGCGCTGACGCTTTCGGGCGGCGCCAAGGTCGGTGAGATAGCGCCTGCGTTCGAGCTGCCGAGCATCACCGGCGGCGATGTGCGCGTTGGCGGCATTGCTGCTGATGGGCGTTCGACGCTCGTCTTCTTCCTCTCTCCCACCTGCCCAGTGTGCAAATCGATGCTGCCGGTGCTGCTGTCGGTCTCGCGCGAGAACGCCGCCACCACGCGTCTCGTGTTCGCAAGCGACGGCGACGAAGCCGCGCAAATGAAGATGATCCTCCAGCAGAAGCTGGGTGATTATCCGTTCGTCCTTTCCACCGATCTCGGCCGTGCGCACGGTGTCGGCAAGCTGCCCTACGCGGTGCTGCTCGGCCCAGACGGCCGCGTTGCCTCGAAGGGGCTCGTCAACAACCGCGAGCATGTCGAAAGTCTGTTCGAAGCCGAGCGGACGGGCATCGCCTCGATTCAAGACTATATGGCGCGCCGCGAGGCGAGTGCTGCAACCACAGGAGCTGCCCAATGACCAACAGGCTCGACAGGATCATGGAGCGGCTGAGCCGCACGGCCGCGCGCGGGATGTCGCGCCGCAGCTTCTTCGGCCGCGCGAGCGCCTTCGGCATTGCCGCCGCATCGATGCCGCTCCTCCCCGTCTCGCGCGCGAACGCCGCGCAGCAGCCGGGTGAAAGCGGCGATCCACAGTCATGCGATTACTGGCGCTACTGCGCGATCGATGGATTCCTTTGCTCCTGCTGCGGCGGCAGCACCTCGTCGTGCCCGCCGGGCACAGAACCTTCGCCGATCACCTGGGTCGGCACCTGCCGCAATCCCGTGGATGGCAAGGATTATGTGATCTCCTACAACGATTGCTGCGGCAAATCCGCGTGCGGCCGCTGCATGTGCAACCGCAATGAAGGCGACACGCCCGTGCACCAGCCCGCGGGTTCGAACGACATCAACTGGTGCCTCGGCACCGAGGTGGGCGTCGTCTACAATTGCTCGACCGCCGTCGTGCTCGGCGCCGCCGACTAGCGATGCGTCTGGTTGCCCTCCCCGTGCTGCTGTGCGTCGCTGCCGTGGCGGCGCACGCCGGCGGCGTTGCGCCCAATCTCTCCCGCAACGGCCGCTCTGCGCACGTCAATTACATGACCGAGTGCCAGGGGTGCCACTTGCCGGACGGCAGCGGTCAGAAGGGCAGCGTCCCCTCGATGAAGGCCGAGCTTCACCGGTTCCTGACCGTGGAGGGTGGGCGCGAATTCCTCGTGCAGGTTCCGGGCTCAGCGAATTCAAAGCTCAGCGACGCCGATCTCGCCGCCCTGCTCAATTGGCTGATCCCGAAGATGGGCGGCACGGCGGCGGACGGCTTCCAGCCCTACACGCCTGAGGAGATCGCGACATATCGGTCGCAGCGCCTCGTCGATGTCACGGGAACGCGCGCGGCGCTCGTCGCGAAATTCGATCAGCCGGAAACGTCGAGCGTCAACTGATAAAGCGCCGCACAGTCGGCGCCGCATCCGCTGGCGCCGGTCCGCGCCTCAATCCCCTGCACCGCCGCTTTCGCCTCTGCATCCGACGCCGCTGAAAGCTCGAACACCACGAGTTCGTCCAGCACCGCGACCGGCTCATGCATGAGCACGTTGTAGACCCGGTACGGCGTCGCACCCATCGCCAGCCCAGCGTTCACGATCGCCCGCAACGCCTTTTCGGTCATGCCCTTCGAACGGTGCAGGTAGAGGTGCGTCGGCTTTCCCGCGCGCTCACTCCGCGCAGCATTGCCTTCACGCTTGTAGTAGATGCGCTCGGTCACCTTGATGAGATCGGTGCCGCGCCCAAGCTGATCCATACGCCAGCTCGCCATCAGCATCGCGATGATTGTCTTGTCCATGTCGGACGATGCAATCGTGTAGAGCGCGACATACGGCCTCGGCTCGCTGCCCACGGCGTGCCCGCGCCGCGCGCGATCGTATCCCGGCACGGCGAGCACGTCGGGAATATCGATCTCGTTGTACCAGTGCTCGAACTCGGCCGCGCGCGCCGGATCGGTATTCTGCGACTTCACCATCATCAGCCACTCACTGCCGATCGCTGCGGACGGCAGCGAAAGCAGCGCCGCCGCGATGGCTGCGCGCAGCAAGGTCATTTGAGGTCCGCGACCAGTCGTTCGACCCATTGCCTGTGAAATTCCGTTGCCTCCGGCCCCGGCTGCCAGCCGAGCGCCATTTCGAGCACAGGATCAGCCACCGCCGTCCGCTCGCCGCTCAGCGCCTCCAGCACCGCGTGCCCGCAGAACGGCACGTAGGCCTCCGCATAACCGCCCTCGTGAACGACAACGAGGCGACCACCGCACAAGCGGTTCGCGGCATCCACCATCATCTGCGTGAGCGTGCGGTAACTTTCGCTGTGCAGCAGCATACGCGCCAGCGGATCGACGCTGTTCGCATCGAGCCCGCACGCAACAATGATCAGTTCCGGCTGGAATTTTTCGAGCGCCGGAAGCACCAGCGCCTCGAACGCGTGCACATAGATATCGTGGCCACCGCCCGCCGGCAGCGGAATGTTGAGGTTGTAGCCGAGCCCCTTGCCCTCGCCGCGATCCTCCGCGCCGCTGTATCCGGGCGGGAAGCAGCGATCCTGATGCACCGAGATCGTCAACACGTCGTCGCGGTCGTAGAAGATCGACTGTGTGCCGTTTCCGTGGTGGACGTCCCAGTCCACCACCGCGACGCGTGAGATACCATGCCGCGCCTTCGCCGCCTCGATCGCGATCGGAATGTTCGCGAGCAGGCAGAAACCCATAGACATGTCGGCAAGGCAGTGGTGCCCCGCCGGGCGGCACAGCGCATAGGCATTGTCGACCTTGCCGGAGAGCACGTCGTCGACCGCCGAGATGGCAAGCCCGGACGAGATCATCGCGATCTCGAAGCCGCCCTTGCTGAACGGCGCAAGGTGCCCGATATCGCCGCCGCCCGCGTCACTCGTCGCCTTGAAGCGATCGATGTAATCGCGCGGGTGCACGCGGCACACATCCTCCACCGTCGCCGGTGTCGACTCCGCCATCACCAGCTTCCGCGTCAGACCGGAGGCGTTCGCGAGGTTGAGCAGGCGCCGCTTGGAATCGGGCGTGTCCGCGCCCGCCGTCCCGCCCGGCGGCTGCACCCAGTCGCCGACCGGCAGGAAAAGCGCCTGCATTCCGGTTGCGTGCCAGAAGGTGCGTTCGTCGGTGTAGAACCCGGTGCGCGGCATGGCTTTTCCTCTCAGTTCGCGGTCAGCTTGGGCGGATTCGCCGCATCATATACCTTCTCGCCGTCGATGAACGTCATCTGCACCTTGGTCGCATGAACTTCGGTGACCGGCACCTTCCACGGGTTCTTTTCGGTGACGATGATGTCGGCGCGCATCCCCGGCTCGATCGACCCGACGATATCGCGCGTACCCATCAGCGCGGCCCCATTCTCCGTGAAAATGCGGAACGCTTCGTCGAGTGTAACACGTTCGTCGGGCGCGACCATCGTGCCGCCGCCGCCCGGCGCCTGCCGCGTCACCATCGTCTCGATCGCGAGCCACGGATTGACCGACGGCACCACCGACCAGTCAGACCCCGCGACGACATTTGCGCCGGTGTCGAGAGCTTCCTTGATCGGGATCACGCGCATCATCATCTCGTCGCCCACGGCACGGCGCATATCAACGTCGGTGATCGGCGTCGGATACCAGATGTAGGGCGAGAATTCCCATGTCAGGTGCAGGTCGCGAACACGCGGAATGTCGGCAGGGTCGGCAAATGTCGTGTGGCCGACATCGTGCGCCGAGCCGCCCCAACCGTTCACCTTTCGCGCATATTCGGCCGAAGAAATCGCCGAACGCACGGCGCCGTCGCCGACGGCATGGAACTTCACGTGCAGCCCCATACGATCGAACTTCGCCACCGCTTCATCGAGCGTCGGCTGCGGGATCAGCAATATGCCCTTGTTGGTGGGATCAGTGTTCGAAACGCCCTTGTAGGGTTCGAGCATCGCGGCGGTGTGGCTTTCCAGCGGCACGCCGTCCATGAAGATTTTTACGCAATCCGTCTTGAAACGCGGCTTCGCATAGGCGGCGCGCGTTTCGATCAGGCGTTCGCCGATGGCATCGCCCGGCGCCCACACGATGCAACCGCGCACGCGCTGCTTGAGGAGGCCCTCGCCCGAAAGATCGGACATCGTCTTCATGTTGCTGTCGCGGACTGTCGCCTCGGTATAGGAGGTGATCCCGTAGGAGAGCATCTGCGCTGTCGAGAGCATCAGCGCCTTGCGATTCATCTCCTCGGTCGGCGGGGGCATAATCGCTTCGATGAGGTTCGTCGCGGTTTCGCGGAACACGCCGGTCGGATTGCCCTTCGCATCGCGATCGATGATGCCGCCTGCCGGGTCTTTCGTATCACGCGTCACGCCCGCGAGTTCGAGCGCCTTCGAATTCGCCCAGATGCTGTGATGCGATTCGTCCGAAAGAACCACGGGATTGTTGGGGGCGACCTTGTCGAGGAAGGCGCGCGTCTGCTCGCCCTTCTTGAACGCCGCACCGACCCAGTTGCCGCCAGTAATCCAGTCGCCGGGCTTCGCGGCTTTTGCACATTCCTTCACGCGCGCCGCGATCGCGGCAGGCTTCGCGCCATAGCCGAAGCTGCACGAAAACTTTTCGAGTCCCGCGAAATGGCTGTGCACGTGCATGTCGTGAAGGCCGGGCAGCACCGCCGCCCCCTTCAGATCGACGACGACCGAATTCGGCCCGCGATACGCCTCTGTGGCCTTCGCATCACCCACCGCGACGATCACCCCGTTCCGGATCGCAAGCGCCTGCGCCCAGCCGGCCGGTGTCCGCACGTCACCGTTCAGCAGGATCGTGTCCGCCGGCGCTTCCGAAGCCGCCGCGCTGCCGATCACCGACAAGGCCAGCACACTCCCCGCAATCGTTTTCAGCATTCCCTGTCTCCCCTGCTTGCTCATTAAAGTGTCGAGAAATTTTCGGTCTGTTCGCGAAGGTCGCGCAGGATGGTTTCCAGCTCGGCCTTGCGCTCCGGCAGCATCGCCTTGCCCGCGGGCGTCAGTACGCGCGGCGGTACGTTCGCGAGATTGGCCTCCAGAAACTTCGCCATGTCTGGCCCTTCGGGCTTGCCGCCCTGCGCATCAACGAGCGCCATCACGCGCGCGACGCCAACCGCACCAAGCCAGTCGAGCGCATCCGCATCATGCAGATAGAGCGCCTCCGGCGTTTTCGGCTCACGGTCGTACATGTGCGTGCGGATCGCCTCGCGCACAGCATCCAGCTTGCGCATCGGAAAGCCGCTGTCCTTCAGGATCGTATCGACGATCGCGGCTGCGCGGTCGGCATGGTCCGTGGCTTGCTCCTCCCATTTCGGAAACGCCGCCATGTCGTGGAGATACGCCGCTGCGAACATTACGTCGTCATCCAGCCGAACGCCGTCCGCACGCGCAAGCTGCTGCGCCAACACATAATCGCGCACGCTGTGCGAATAGCCCCACGCCGGATTGCGGAATTCCTTTGCGGAAAGTTCACGCACCTTCGCGCGCCATGCCGCCTCCGCGGGATGCCCCACACTCGAAGGGCGGCCGGGAACGTGCTCCATGGCGCTGTATTTCAGGAAGAAGTCGGCCTGTTTGTAACCCGGGTAGAGCGCGATCATCTTCCCCATCGCTTCTTCCGGCGATTTGGAGGCTGCGGTCACGGCGAGGAAATCGTCGATGTAGCGCACCGACGGATCGAAGATGCGCATGTCGCTGGGATCACCGTGACCGGGATAGATTTTAGGCGCCTGCTTCGCGTAGCGCGCCTTCAGCGCCACGAGTTCGGCGCGCCAGTTCTTCAGATCCTCGCGGCTGATGTCGTCGCCCATCCAGAAATGGACGCCGTTGTAGCCGAAATCGGAAAGGAACAGCGCGTTGAGATCGGGGCTGTAGACCGTGGTGATATAAGGCGTTTCCGCGCGCATGTAGTCGGTGGAAAATTCCAGGCTACCGCCGCCGACCATCTCCAGCGTCGGCGCGTTCAGCACTTCGATGTTGCGCTCATAATCGAAGCCGCTTGGATGCTCCGGCGTTTTCGGCTTCAGTGCCGGATCGAGCGGTGGTTCCGCACCGGTCTCGCCGCCGGTATCCATGTAAATCGCGTAGCGCTTGATGTCCGCCTTGATGTCCTCGTTGGCGACGACGATCTTCGCGTCCGGGAATTCTTCGCGAAACACCGCCATGCCAGTGAAATGGTCGGTATGGCCGTGGCTGATGAGGATATGCGTCAGCGGCAGCTTCATCGCCTTGATCATGGCGGCAAGCTTTCGCGCCTCGTTCGCCTTGCGCTGCACGTCCATCACCACGAGCGACGTGCCGTTCGAGAACACGAACGAATTCACCGTGGCGAAATCGCCCTTGTAGACCGAGACCGTCTCGACCCGATCAGCCTGTGCCGGCGATGCTGCAATGGCTGCAATCAGCGTCAAGGCGAACGCCGCTTTCATCGGGCGTCCGCCTTGGCGCGATCGAACACGACTTCACCGTCAATGTAGGTTTTCTGCACCTTGATCGTGTGGATGTCGGTTGCCGGAATCCGGAACGGGTTCTTGTCGATCACGATGAAGTCGGCGCGCTTGCCGGCTTCGATGGTGCCGAGGTCCTTGTCGAGCCCGAGGCGCGTTGCGGCGTTGATCGTGAACATGCGGATCGCCTGTTCCAGCGTGATCGCCTGCCCGGCGCCGAACGTCCGCGCGCTGCCGCCCGGGTTTTGCCGCGTGATCGCCGTCTCGATACCGATCCAGGGATCAGGCGCGGGGACGACGGCCCAGTCGGACCCGGCGATCACGAGCGCACCGGCTTCGAAACCGTCTTTTATGGGCCAGACCCGTTCGATACGCCGCGCGCCGACCGCAGTGGTGATGTCGTCGTTGATCGGCTGCGGATCCCACAGATAGGGCGAATATTCGATCGCGCTGTTCAGCGCCTTCGGGCGCGGCAGGTCGGCGGGATCGACGAACGTCGAATGACCAACCTGATGGATCGGGCCGTCATTGCCGTTCTGCGCGCGCGCAAAGGCGATGGCATCGAGCGACGCGCGCACGGCCGCGTCCCCCGCCGCGTGAAACAGCACGTTGAGCCCGAGCTTGTCCCATTTCGCCATCATCGGATGCAGCTTCGCGGGGTCGAACAACAACAGCCCGCGCGCCGGCGCATTCGGCTGCCCCGCCTCATAATCCTCCAGCATCGCGCCGGTGTGGCTTTCGGTCGGCACGCCGTCCGCGAAGACCTTGATGCACGTGGGTTTGAAGCGCTCGCGCGTATATTCGGGTATCGCAGCGATCGTTGCGTCCAGATCAGGGTTCGGATGCCCGGCGTGGCTGTAGGCGATGCACGCCTGCACATGCTGCTTCAGCTCGCCCTTGTCGGCGAGCGCGGCGTAAACCGCGAGATCATCGCGAAACGCCATCGCCTCGACATAGCCAGTGATCCCAAACGACAGCAGGTAATCGAGGTTTTTCTTCAGCTCCGCCTGCGTTCTTTCGGCAGGCTGCGGCGGAAGGTGGCGCAGCACGAGATTGCGTGCCGTCTCGCGCAACACGCCTGTCGGTAGCCCTGCGGCGTCGCGCTCGATGATGCCGCCTTCGGGATTGGGCGTGTCCTTCGTGATGCCCGCAATGGCGAGTGCCTTCGAATTCACCCACAGGCTGTGGCCGCTCACGTCGAACAGCATCACGGGATTATCGGGCGATACCGCGTCGAGTGTCGCGGCCGTGATCGGCGTGCCTGCGAGCACGGAGGCCTGCCACTGGCCGCCCGCAACCCATTCGTCCTTGGCGGCGGCCTTCACACAGGCGCCGACCCCGGCGAGGAGTTCGGCGGCGGGGAGATCGGGCGAAATACTGCAGCGCCCTTCGCCGCCTTTCGCCTGCAGCACAGGATGCACGTGCATGTCGTAGAGGCCGGGGAGCACGGTGCGACTGCCGAGATCGACTTCGCGCGCGCCTCTCGCGGCCTTGCGCACATCCTCGTCGTTCCCGACCGCGACGATGCGCCCGTCCTTCACTGCGAACGCGTTCTTCCACCCTGAAGGCGTGTAGACCTGCGCGTTCCGATAAATGGTCACCGGCGAGGCCGCATGGGCGGCAGTGGCAAGCATGGCTACACCGGCTGCGAGCAAAGCTTGCCGAACCTTCACCGACCCTCGAACCATGCCATTCTCCCTAAAAATGACCGCCTGCTATTCTGCTCCGGCCGCTGCCGCGCGATCGAACACGACCTCGCCGTCGATGTATGTCTTCTGCACCGCGATCGTATGAATCTCCGTTGCCGGAATCCGGAACGGATTCTTATCAATCACGATGAAATCGGCGCGCTTGCCCGCTTCGATCGTGCCAAGCTCCTTGTCGAGGCCGAGGCGCGTCGCGGCATTGATCGTGAACATGCGGATCGCCTGATCCAGTGTGATCGCCTGCGCTGCGCCGAACGTCCGCGCGCTGCCGCCCGGGTTCTGCCGCGTAATCGCCGTCTCGATGCCGAGCCAGGGATCGGGCGCGGGCACCACGATCCAATCGGACCCGGCGATTACGAGCGCACCTGAGTCGAATCCGTCCTTGATCGGCCACACGCGCGAGATGCGCGGCTCGCCGACGGCCTTGGTGATATCGTCGCTGATCGGCTGCGGGTCCCACAGATAGGGCGAATATTCGAACGCGGCATTCAGCGCCTTCGCGCGCGGCAGGTCCGCCGGATCGACGAACGTGAGGTGCCCGACCTGGTGCATCGGGCCGCCGTACCCGTTCTGCTTGCGTGCATAATCGACGGCATCGAGCGATGCACGCACCGCCCAGTCTCCGGCAGCATGGAACAGAACCGTAAGGCCGAGCTTGTCCCATTTGGCCATTTGCGGGTTCAGCGCTTCGGGATCGAACAGCAACAAGCCCTTCGCAGGCGCATTCGGCTGCCCCGCCTGATACGCCTGCAGCATCGCACCCGTGTGGCTATCCGTCGGTACACCGTCGGCAAAGACCTTGATGCACGTCGGCTTGAAGCGCTCGCGCGTGTATTTCGGAATATCGGCAATAGTTGCGTCGAGTTCGGAATTCCCGTGCCCGGCCATGCTGGAGGCGATGCACGCCTGCACATGCTGTTTCAGTTCGCCCTTGTCGGCGAGATCGGCGTAGATCGCCAGATCCTCGCGCATGGCGGCGGCCTCGACGAAACCGGTGATCCCGTAGGAGAGCAGATGGTCGAGGCTTTTCCCGAGCAGGCGTTTCGTTTCCTCGGCAGGTTGCGGGGGTATGTGCCGCGTCACCAATTCGCTCGCCGACTCCCGAAGAAGACCCGTGGGGTTCCCGTCCGCATCACGCTCGATAATGCCGCCTTCGGGATTGGGCGTATCCTTCGTGATGCCCGCCACAGCGAGCGCTTTCGAATTCGCCCAGAGCGAATGGCCGCTGATATCGACGAGTGTGACGGGATTGTCCGGAGACACGGCATCAAGCGTCTGCGCATTCATGGGACCATCAGTGATGCTGGACGCCTGCCATTGGCCGCCTGTCAGCCATTCGCCGGGAGATTTCGTTTTCACGCAGCCCGCGATGGCGTTCTGAATCTGCTTCGCGCCGGCTTCCTGCGGAAGCTTGCAGCTGCCCGTGTAACCCCGGGCGTCGAGCACCGGGTGCACGTGCATGTCAAAAAGGCCGGGCAGAACCGTGCGCTTGCCGAGATCGACGGCATGCGCCGCGCCTGCGGTCTTCCGGATATCCGCGTCGCTGCCCACGGCAACAATACGGCCGTCGCGCACGGCGAAGGCCGTTTGCCAACCGCTCGGGGTATAGACCTGGGCGTTGTAGTAAATCGTGGTGGGCGACGCGGCGAATGCCGTCGATGCAAGACCGGCAAGACAAGCTGCAACCAGAATTCTCGCATGCCGCCTGTGAATCGAAACCATCGCACTCCCCACCCTCAAACCATTTCGGGAAGGCCGCAGCTGCACCTGCAACTGCGGCCCTTCGTTTCCCTAGAACCGGTACGCTGCCGTCACGCCGAACGTGCGCGGACGCACGATGTTCGAACGATAGATCGTCGCGTTGTTGTTGTCGCGCGCCCGGCGGCTGGACCACACCGCCTGATCGAGCACGTTGTTCGCGAACATCGACAGGTCGATGCCGTTCAGGCGGTAACCCGCGCGCAGCGACAGCGCCCGGATCGCCGGAGCGTTGCTGAGCGTCGGATCGACACCGCCGTTGCGCGGATCGAGGCCCGGGGTCAGGCTCGACTGGTGCGCGCGATAGTCGAAGTCGGCGCGCAGATACGCATCGTCTTCCTCACGCAGCGAGAACTCGTGCTGCGCGTGCACCGAAACCGTCCACGGCGGCGTGGTGACATGGTTGCCTTCCGTCACCAGCGGCACCGTGGCGAGCGGACCGCCGAAGAACGTGTCGAGGAACTTGGCGTTGGTGTAGCCGACTTCCGCTTGCAGCGTGAAATCGTCCGTCACGCGGTAATCGAGCTGCAAGTCGAAGCCGCGGCTCCGCGCCGAACCAAGGTTCGCCGTGAACTGGAACCCGCAGCCGCCGAGGCCGACCACCTGCTGGATGTTCTTCCAGTCGATCTGGTAGACGCTGCCCTGCACGCTGAGACGCCCGCCGAGCGTGCGGCTCTTCACGCCCGCCTCGTAGCTCCACACGGAGTCCGACTTGTACGTCTCGGGGCGTCCGTCCGGATAGCCGAGCGGATCGAGATCACTCGCTTGGCACGGCACGCCGACCTGCGGATTGTAACCGCCGGGGCGGAAACCCTTGGATGCAGAGGCGTAGATCATGTTGGCGGGATCGACCTGGAATTCGACACCGAATTTCGGTGTGAACGGCTTCTCCTTCTGCGTACCGATGTCGGTCACCGGCGGCCCGACGACGGGGCCCTGCGCGAACGAATTGATGTTGAACTTGGTCTGGCCGTAGCGCAGGCCCACGGTCAGCGTCAGCTGATCCATCGGCTTGAAGTTCACCTGACCGAACGCCGCGATCTGCGTGTCCTTCGAAGTCGTCGACTGATCGTAGATGAGACGACCGTCGACGAGCGGCGGGAAGAACGGAATCAGGAACGGCGCGTATTCGAACAGGAAGCGATCTTCCACCTGCTGGATCGATAGCTGCTTCGCTTTCTGGTAGAAGCCGCCGATCACCCAGGTAAGCGCCGAATCCGTGTTCGCGGACTGCAGGCGAACTTCGCCCGTGGTGATCTTCTGCGTGTTCACGAAATCGCTGAAGCCCTCCTGATCCGGGAAGATCGGCAGCGTAATGCCCGTGAACAGGCTCTGGTCGAACAGCGTGTAATCCGAACGGAACGTCTGCTTGCGATCGAAATACGATCCGATCGCGGTGAGATCGACAGCACCGAACGAATACTGCACGTTCAGCGTCGGCAGATAGAAGCGGTCGCGGCCCGATTCCTGCACGCGGTTGCCGTTCAGGAACACGCCGTTGTCATAGTCGGAAAACTGCGCGTCCGGCACGGTGAAATCGGCGCGGACATTGTCCCACGACTCCGGGCTGTCGTTGGTGTAGATCTTCTGATACGTGATCGACGGCGTGATGCGGAGTTCCGGTACCGGAGACCAAGTGAAGGCGACGCGGCCGACATAGGAATTCTGGTAGTTCGCGTCGTCGTCGACCACGCCCTTATCTTCGAAGCGGACACGGTCGATGAAGCCGCCGTCGCGGCGGTAATAGCCGCTCACGCGCATCCCGAGCTTGTCCTCCACGAGCGGCACGCCGTAGGCGACACCGGCTTCATAGCTGGGGCCGCCGTTTTCGGTGAGCGCGGCTTCGGCGCGTACATAGCCGGAAGAGCGCGTCAGGCTCGGCTGCGGCGAGATGAAGCGGATCGTGCCGCCCTGCGAACCCGCGCCGAACAGCGTGCCCTGCGGGCCGCGCAGCACCTCGACACGTTCCAGATCGAAGATCACTGGATAGGCGTTGCCGCCGCTGTAACCGAGCGAACGAATCTGGATCGGCGTGTCGTCGATGTAGACGCCCGTGGTCGCTGCACCTGCGGTCGAATTGATGCCGCGGATTGAGATGTTCGTCGTCGTGTTCGTCGCTTCGAAAACGACACCCGGCGTCTGCCGGATCACGTCCGCGAATTCGCGCACGCCGCGGCTATCGAGTGTTTCCTGCGAAAAGGCGCTGACGCTGAGCGGCACCTTGCTGATCGCCTGCGACTGGCGCGTCGCGGTGACGACGATGTCTTCGAAACCGCCGACGACCTCGGTGTTATCGGTGGCGGCCTGTTCGCCGCTCTGCGCGAATGCAGCGGCGGGCAGAATCAGTGCCGCGATCGCGACAGATGATTTCGCCAGAGTGCGGATCGTTTCTCGTTTCATCATTACCCCCTTCTGTCTGTTTTGCTGGATGACGAATTGCGCTTGCTCAGGAACTCAATGTTCTCTTGTCGATGACTCTGCTTGCCTTGCCCTGGGATCGTGGCAGCGATCCTGCGGGTTGAACCTCGATCTTCACGCTGATGCCGACCATGGTCTTGATGCGGTGGGCGAGCGTGTAGGCGTGCTCGGCGTGGGTTGCCGCGTCGGTGTCTTCGCGGGCCTCGACCGAGAGGCGGACCATGTCCATCCGGTCCGGGCGGGTCAGCTCGATCATGAAGTGCGGCGCGAGTGCGGGCACCGAGAGGATGTGTTCCTCGATCTGGCTCGGGAACACGTTGACACCCCGGATGATCATCATGTCGTCCGACCGGCCCGTGATCTTCGCCATGCGCCGCATGGCGCGCGCCGTGCCGGGCAGCAGCCGCGTCAGGTCGCGCGTGCGGTAGCGGATGATCGGCATCGCC
>TARA_R110000850_G_scaffold156_5_pt1 | contig 35281 bp, 33 predicted proteins | sample TARA_R110000850 | Tara Oceans TARA_R110000850 (sample SAMEA4397586) | marine metagenome | biome: Polar Biome; feature: [SRF] surface water layer (ENVO:00010504); material: water (ENVO:00002006), including particulate matter (ENVO:01000060) such as... | depth 5 m
AGCCATGATCTTTGTTTTGTGAATTTTGACTTCATGTGGTGTTTCCTCCTGACGGCTGTCCCTCTATCAGGGCGCGCGTCTTAATTTTTATTCTGTTGCCCCGCCGGTGCTTTACCGCCCGGCAGGGCAACAGAGATTCAGCCTGCTTCCAGGCGGTCTTACTTTTTGGCCATCCGCTTCACCGAGCCGGTGGTGAAGTGTTCAAGGTCAAAATTCTCGAACTTGAGCATCGGCGACTCGTTGCTCAGCTCCTGCACCAGATAACGGCTGGACTGCAGGTCATAAACCGTTCCGGCGACAGGGCCGACCTGCTTGAGCCAAGGCAGTTGCACCTGATGCGTTTCCTGTACGCGCCACAGCTGATCGCGATTGTCGTAGTTGTCAACGGCCAGGATGGTCCAGCTGTCTTCGTCCACGTAGAAGGTGCGGCGCTTGTAGATATGAGAAGTGCCTGCATTCAGCTGAGCTTCAACCACCCAGACGCGATGCATCTCATAGCGCGGCAGATCCTGATTCAGGTGACCCTGCTTGGCGATCTCCTGGTACTTGAGCGAGTCGTCGTACAGTTTCTGCGCGTTGTACGGGACAATCATTTCCTTCTTGCCGACAATCTTCCAGGTGTAGCGGTCGGTTGCGCCGTTGAAGGCATCCAGCTGATCGTTGGTGCGCAGGCCGTCTGAACCGGTGCCGGGGTTGTCATAGGCAACGTTGGGTGCGAGGCGAATGCGCCGTTGGCCCGGGTTGTAGAGCCAGGCTTTGCGCGGCTCCTTGACCTGGTCCATGGTTTCGTGAACCAGCAACACATTGCCCGCCTGACGCACTGGTGCGGTGGTGAACTGCAGAAAGTAGAGCACGACGTTGTCCAGAGACTCCGGCGTGATGCCCTTCTGGTTGTACTTGAACAGCACGTCCTCACGCAGCACATAAGGCTGGAATGCGCCGTTGGACTGCACCGCGAGCTGCGCGTTGTAGCGCTGGATGGAGACGCCGCGGTAGCGCAGCTTGTGATTCCAGATGATCTCCTTGCCCGACTTTGGGATCGGGAAAGGTATGCCGGTGACGGCATCGACCAGGCTCTCGCCTTCATTGGCCAGGGTGGCGCTGGTGGCATTTTTTTTGGTGGCTTCGGCAACCCAATCCGGTACCGCGACGGTGCGACGCGACGGGTACACGTTCATCTTGTAGCTGTCTGGATAGCGATCGAACAAGGCTTTGGCACCTGCGGTCAGCTTGTCGCTGTACTTGCCCACATCTGCCTTGGTGATGGTGTAAAGCGGCTTGTCGTTGCTGACCAGCGGAAACTGCGAGGGATCACGCAGCTTGGAGTCAGCGGGCGCCTTGTCCATGGTGTAGCCACCTTCCCAGGCCGGGATGGTGCCGTCTGCGTTCCCGGCTTTCTCGCCACCGAGCGGGGTAAGGGAGCTGCCGAGCTTGGCGGCCTCATCGGCGCCGACCTTTGCCAGACTTAGGCCTGGCAACGCCAGGGCGGCGGTTATCAATGCTGCACTGAATACGGGTTTCATAGCACTCCTCCGGATATTTCTGTTTGGCAGGTGAACTGCAAATAAAGCGGCTTCTAAATCATCGCGTGTCAGACCGAAGCCCAACGCGCTATCAATCGAATGCAATGGGCAGGGCCCATCTCCTTCTCCAACGGGGCCATGGTGACCGCGTATCTCCTCGTTTCGTCTGCGGTTTGACAGTGTATCGCTGTTCCATGGCAGCAATCGAACCTGAATCAAACCTGTATTACGTAATGTAGATCGGCTGTTCAAATTGAAGAGCAGTCAAAATTCCGCGTCATTGTCTGATTTTTGGCGATTCGTTGCAGATATGAATTGGCCGGTGAACATGAATATGTGGCAGATGGGTCAAATATGTATCATCTGGGGCGACGGGCGTGACGAGCCGCCAGTCGAGCGGTTTTGTCCTTGTCAGAGGCCCAGATTACTTCTGGAAACAGGAGGGTGCGCAACAGGCCGATCAGCATCCATAGGTAGCTGATGGAGAACGTGATCCCACAAAAGATGGAAACCCATTCAAAGTTGATGGAGATGAACTTGATGCCCCACCAGGACATCACGTCTGTCAGCGACGCGGCGAGCCCGGCGGGAAAGACCCACTGGTAGCTCTTCAGATGATTGAACTGCAGTGAGAATGGAATCCCCACAATAAAGAAGCTGGTCGTAAATCCAAACAAGTGTGCGTGGGTAAACGCGATCAGCTTGCCCAAGGACATCTGTGCGAAGTAGGCATCGGCTGAGCCGTGCAGCCGCATCTGGTACCAGATTTCTGCAGCGCCGAAGCAGAACGCAACGCCAAACATGCCTACTGCCATGGCGATGCCGCGCTTTGCCGCCGGCGGCAGTTCACGTAAATTCAGATCAATGCTGTGCTGCTGATAAGGCACCAGCCACCAGATCTGCACCAGCATGCCAAAGAACAGAGCAAACAAGGCGATGGGGCCGCCGATGGTGAGCCATCGGCTTTTCTCCGGGGGCAATTCGATGACATCGACATTCTCGATCGGCTCATCACTGAAGAAGTCGAACTCATCGGTTTCGCCATTGCTGCCCGAGCCCTCGAATTGTTCAGCTGCGACTTGCGTCTGCGCTGCAATCTCTTCGTCAGCCGTCGCCAGCGCGATGTTGCGCGTGAGTAACAAGACAATGGCGAAACACAGCGCCAACAGCAAGCTGGGCAGAGCCTTACGCATTCTTGAGCCTCACGTAGATCAGGGTGCCGGCTTTCTTGACCGCGCGGGTAATAGCGGCCGTCAGATCATCGCCCTTGGCCGTCGGGAGTTGGTCCAGTGACACGCCCTTGAAGCCGGCGAAGGCTGGATGTTCCTTCGCTTCTGCGACGTGCGCGGTGTTGAGAGATTCAACGGTCGTCACGACGAGCTTGCGATCTGTTGCAAGGAGCAGGAAGAAAGCTTTGCCCTTGAAGCTGGCGGGAAAAATGATCGCCGTGCCAACCGGACGGCGCTCCACCAGGGGAATGTAGATCGTGTTTTCATCCTGTTGCGAGAGTTCTGCCCCGAGCTCGCGCGCACGTGCAATATCAGCTTCGGTGAGCAGTGCATCTTTTGGCAGATAGGCACGCACCTTGGGAAACAGGTCCTGCACCTCGCGTGGAATCAGGCTCGCAGTATCCAGCCAGTCACCCTTGTCATCTGGCGTGGAGTTTGGCGAGCCCGGATTGGATTTTGCGCTCGCTTCGTCGGCGTTGAGAGCGCCGTCTGCATCTGCATCCAGCGCCGCGATCGCGTCGAACGATGCGAGCTTCATCCCGGCATCCTTGAACTGCTTGCCATACTCGTTGACGGGTGTGCCGCCGCCATCCTTGTGGCAGGCATTGCAGGAAGGCGGATAGCCATACTGCTGCTTGTACAAGCGCGCGAATGCAGGCTCTGCCTGCGCGAGCCACGGCACCAGCAGGATAAAAGCGCCGAATACTGCACCGAACAGGCGCGGTTGAACGCGTGGTCTCCTCCAACTTGGTTTTCTGGCGCTCGCTGCGAGGTTCACGCTGCGCTCCTCTTTATGTGTTGTCAAAATCAAAAATCAAACAAGGCTGGAACCATATCGCGCATCTCCTCCAGAAGCTTTGGATTCTGTGCCAATGCAGCCTCCATGGTTCTTCGCTGTTCAGAGTCCACTGGCGGCATCAGCGTGCTGAGCTTGTCCGTATCGCGATAACGTTCCCAGTCCAGTACCTCACGAATCTTGTCGGTTTCCATGATGCGGGATTTCACCTCGGCTTCATCTCTTCCGCCCATGAAGTTAAGGCGCGCCGCCGGGTTGCCACGATGACAGGCGAAGCAATACCTCTCGAACGCTTCCAGTTCGGAGCCCTCTGCAATTTCCAAGGGAGGAACGCTTGCCGCTACTGGCGGAGACATCTCTTCGGTCGTTAGACAGCAATACTGCAAGGCATTGGCGCGACCGTTCTGAGTTGCCTCGAGTAGCGCCTGCATTGTGCGCACGCGGGAGAACGGGCGCGCCGCAAAAAAATCCTCTGGAATGCTGCGCGCAGACTCGATCGTGCGGGACCAGTTGTTTCCACTGGCCGCCAGCAGGGTGTCGCGATCGGCATCGGTAAACATTTGTGCCAGAGCGTATACGCCGTCCGGGTCGTTGGGGGTCAGTACGCGCTTTGGAGGTCGCCTTGTCAACGGATCCAGATCAGATGGCAGCGGTGGAAGCTGATTGAAAGTTTCGAGATCTTCATTGTCCCGCGCCGCAGCCGGAGCGTCGTTCTGATCCGTGAAAAGTGACCTGAGGCGGACGAGCAGGGGTTTGGTCTCGTCGAGCGGGCTGCGGTTGGCCAGGTCATTGTCTGGCACCGGAATGCCTTGCGCTGGCCAGTGGAGAGCCTGCAACTCGAACAAGGAATGGCTCGCTTGCGAGCCGGCATCGAAGCTAGCGGGATCATCGAGGAACTGCAAGGCCAGGGCCAGCATGTGACGCCGACACGCTGTACCGTTCTCGCCGCAGCCATCGAGCCAGATGCGTTGCAGCACATTGATGAAATTGCCGACGTCCGTGAGTTCATCAATGCGTTGCGGCGAAGACAGCGGCTGGACCGGATCAACAGCCAGATACGGCGCATCGCCGCGAGCCTGAACAATCCGCTGGGAGATCTCCGGCTGCGCATTGGTTTCCTGCCAAGGGCGGACCGAAAAAATAGGAGAGCCGCCCTGATGGCAAGTCAGGCAAATGTCTCTTCGTGCGTAGACAATGCGCGGCACGCAAGTCTCGCAATAGTTCTGCACCAGCTGAAACTCGAAGCGTCCGGCCAGTTCGTTGTAGCTGATGACCTCGATTTCATTTGCGCCTTCGGTAAAGCCGAGGAAAAGCTGTCCGCGCGGTGCAATGCCGAGCGATGCGGGCGTGTTGCTGGCGTGATAATCCGTGGCGAAAACCACGCGAGGCTTGTCGAAATCAGCGCTCGCCTTGAGCAACGATCGTCCGATCGGGATCATGACGGCAAGCGGTGCGTCGTCAGTCGGCGCAGCGTCTTGTAGCGATGCGACCAGATTCTCGAACGGAAATGTCAGCCCGTCACTCTGCGCCAGCAAATGATCAAACAGCGAACGAGTCCCTTCTGGCGGAAGGTCCGTCTGCGCAATGATCTGGCTGGAAACATCGCCCAGTGGGAGGCTGCTGCTCTGCGCCAAATCAGTGATATCAGAGCTCTGTGGTCGCATCAGAAGCCACCACAGAGCGGCCACACCGAAGATGGCCAGCAGGAGCAGCAGGGCAAGGCGCTTCACGTTCGTGCCTCTGTCATCACTGTTGGCGAGTCATCGCCACCTACATCAGCTTCAGGAATTCGCGCAGGGCCAGCTTGTCTTCGGCGGAAAGCGAAACGCCAAACTGGTGACCTTTGTTTTCCACCAGATCGTCACACTTCATCGTTGCCGGTCGGTGAGGATTGAGACTGGTGAAATAGCCCAGTGGCGTGCCCGCCGCGACTGGCAACTTGATCAGGCCTTGCCCGTCTTCACGTAGCGCCAGTTTGAAATCGACTGATGTCTTGCTGACTTTCTGCGGACGGTGTCCAGTCACTTCAGGATTGTCCGAACGCATCAACTCGTCATACGCCATCTCAAACTGCTTGATGCGTCCCGCGACGGTGTAGTCGATGGTCCTGCCATCAGCGAGATAGGTGAGTTCGCCGACTGAATTGTTGTGCAGGAAGGGTGCGGTTGCCCATGCGGATAGCAGCGAGATATTGCGCAGGTAACCGGGACCACCTTCGATCTTCTTTTCGCCGATCTGAACGCCGCCCAATCCAGGTAACAACCGGTTGAGTGTGACCGGAACCGAGCCCGGTGAACGTCGATTCTTGTAATCCTCGGACGAGAACTCCTCCCATATATGGCCTTCATTGTGGTTGTCGTGCAGCGCGCGACACATATTGGTGCCAATGATGTTGAAGGGCGTGGGTTCGTCGTTGCCCAGCCAGTCCTGGCCGTAGATGCCATGTTCGGCGAATTGGCGCGGACGCAATTTTCCGTCCTTGTCGAGCTTCAAGTACTTCGCCTTGAAGGCTTCCGCCTGGCGTTGTTCCTCGGTGAACTCGAACTTCCAGAATTCTTCTGCACCAAAAACATGACCTTCGTAGAAGCGTTCCATGGCTGCTTTGTCAGCACGAACATTGTCGGGCGCCACCTTGGAACTGTGGCAGCTCGCGCATTCGCGGATAAAGATATTGCGGCCTCGGGGCACTTTGTCCAGATCAATGTATCGCGCGCCCGGAGAGCCATCCTTGTCGTTGGATTTCATCAGATAAGTGGGGCCGCCCGTGACGAGGAATGCCGCGAGGTCATCCATCTTGGCGTCAGCGTAATTCCATGCATCGCAATCCTTGGCGCACTGCGCGATGCGAAACGGCTGCTGGCGCGAGGATTTTCCAAAGAAGCTCCCTGGTGTCGGAAAGTTGGGCGTCCAGCATTCTTCCGTGCACATGCCGATATTGACGTAGACACGAATCAGGGCGAGGTGGTCTCCCACTGAATCTTCGCCGCCCTTGAGCACGTTCTGGGTCAGGCCCTTCTTGAGTTCGCCTGTGACCGGGTCTTTCATCAGGTGCTCACGGACAATCCGGTTGTGGAAATCCATGATGTTGTTCTGCGTGCCCGGATTGTTCTGGAAGTCGTTGGCAACCAGTGAGGTATCGATGGTGCCTTTGCGACCGGCTTCGAGTGCAATGCGGGCCAATGAATCCTTGGGTGCGCCCTGGAAAAACATTTCGGGCTGGTTGATGTGCTGGTTGCCGATCGTGGACGACAGGTTTTCCCACTTGGGATTGTTCGGGTCGGCCGGAGGATTGGTCGGATCAAAACCGACATGGCATTGCACGCAGGGGTGACCGATGACAAAGCGAAGGTTCTTCTGCAGTTCATCGTCGCGGTAGGGCGAGTTACGCGGATCAAAAACGACTTCGCCGTTTTTGTCCTTGGTGGGGTCGGCGTAATACTTGCGATACCCCAGCACGCCGCTGGAATGCGGGTCCGGGCAACGGTCCCAGTAGTGCGTGCTCTCATCGCCCTTGGTGCAGTCCGGGTCATTGATCAGGCCGTACTTGCTGAAACGCTCATCGCGGTTGCGCGTATCCAGCCACGGGTACCAGATATCCTTGATGCCTTCCGGCGTGGTGCGCGAAAAGTGCAGGTAGATCTCATCCTGATTACCGAAGGTGCCTTTGAACCACACATCTCGGCCACGACGAACCTGTGCGCGCATCTCCCTAGCCTTTTCAGGATCGCTTTTCTCAACATCCTTGAACAGCGAATTCACGTAGCGGCAGGATTCGGCGTCATATCCCGTGGGCTGGGGTTGGTCGCAAGGTGGCGGCGCGACCTGTGGAATGCCCTCGTACTCCCAGACCACCGGACCTTGCCACTCGTTGTAGAAATGCTGCGCGCCATCTGGCCAGACTTTGCGTGCAGCCAGGGTATTGTAGAAATTCTCGTCGAACCATTCGCGCCTGGAGTTGAGTTCAGGTGTGCCCTTGTAGATGCCTAGCGGAAGAATGTCGCGTTCCGCCAGATGTTCCAGCGCCACGGATCGCAGCGTTTTGGAGTAAGGCGCGTCGCTCACTGGGTACTTGCCGGACTCAGGCCAGTAGTGATCAGGCGGATTGCCGTTCTCGTCCAGAGGGATCGGTTCCTGTGCGCGCGAATCAACCGACAGGATGACCAGTGGTGCAGCGAGTATGAGCAAGCTGGCTCCGATGACTTTCTTCAACATGGTGATGTCTCCCCCTGACAATCAGCGCGGACGCCTCGTTGCGTTGCACTGTAGGCTAGTCTAGCCCCTGCTCAAAAACTGACTCACTCCTCATCTTTGGCGCGGTGTAGCGCACGATCAGTTTGAGTGAGTCTCCAGATGCCAAGCATGACAACTGGCGTCGGCGCTGTTAATGGCCGGACCGCAGCAGAGCATGGTTGCAGCGGGCAGGCCAGAAGGGAGTTGCTCAGCCCTGGAGACGGCTGAGTGCTGCGGTGAGTTGCCGCTTAAACTGCATGCGTTGTTCATCTTCATATGCCACCGGGGCGTGTTTCCCCCACACCGGCGCAGGCCAAGCCGCATCGGTCTGCCGGCGAACAATGTGATGCAGATGCAGTTGCGGAACCATGTTGCCCAGCGCAGCGACGTTCAGCTTGTCGCCTCTGAAGGCGTGCATCATCGCCCGGCCCAGACGCGAAGACTCGCGCAGCAGTTGCAGCTGATCCTCTTCGGTCAGTTCATGAATCTCGCGGATATCGGGTCGCCGGGGGACGAGAATGCACCACGGATACTGAGCGTCATTCATCAGCAGGAGTCGGCTCAAGGGCCAGTCTGCGAGAACATGGCAATCTGCTGCCAGCCGGGCGTGAAGTTCAAAGCTGCTCACACTGCGATTTCTTTTTCAGCCGGAAAAGTGGATGCAGAAGTGTAGATGCCATTGCCACCGCGTGACTGGGCCACACGCAACGCTGCGTTCGCACTTTGTACGGCCTGGTCAATATCAACGCGCGAAAAAGCGTCAGGCTGCAGGGTCAGAATGCCCTGGCTCAGGGTCAGTATTCTTTCGGGCCCGGCTGCATACGGTATGCCCAGCGCTGCTACCGCAAGGCGCACACGCTCGGCTGTTTTGACCGCGCCCGGAGAATCGGTGCCGTATAGCAGGGTGACGAAGCGTGTGCGTTCATAGCGGCACACCACATCGCCGGGTCGATGCAGGGAATAGTGCATGGCGAGCGCGGCCGCCCGAATGCCGCGATCCAGTGCGGCGGCACCTTCGCTTTGGCCAAAATCCTGAATGTGGTCGAGTTCGGAAACGATCACGCTGATCGGCACGAGCGCTCGCAGCGCACGACGCCATTCCCGGCCTGCAATGTCGGCAAACTGGCGGCGTACCAGCGCGCCGGTTTGCGGGTCGTGCAGCACATCTGCGCGTAGCCTCAGTCGATCTTCAAGCAATGCAGCCAATGCGCTGAGGGCCGCTTCTCCGGCCTTGCTCAGCGTCTGGGGCTGCGTGTCCATCAAGCAAAGCACGCCGATTCGATTGCCGTCGTCACCGCGAAGCGCGGTGCCAGCGAAAAATTGAATGCCTGTCTTCCCCTGCACCAGAGGGTCCGCGGCCAGTTGCGGGTCTGTCGATGCGTCCTCGATGACCAGCATCTGGTCGCTGAGCAAGGCGCGGCGTGCAAAACCGGCATCCGGTGGCAACGATCGCGATAGACCGCCGTGTACTGAGGCCAGAAATTGTGCATCACCTTCGACGACCCAGAAGGCGGCGAATGGCGCGTTGCCCAGATTCGCCAGCAGGCTGGTCAGGCGATCCAGGCCTTCTTCAGTGTGCAGTGCGGACAAGCCCAGCTGTTCAGCATGGGGCGTTACGGGGTCCAGCGTAGAATCGTTGGCGTCGCTGCGCATGGGATGAGGGCACCAGGCGAATCAGGGTTCGGGGCAATCTTAGCTCGCAATAGTAGGTGTTCGCAGTCCATCAACTGGCTTGCCGGCTTCTGCTAGGAAAATGTGCCTTGCCGGTTCGCGCATTGATGCTGAACCGCCTAGCCCGGATAATTGGCGGCTCCGGTACACGCATCCGCGTGAATCGCCCAAATCGAACGTTTATGCCTACCAAGACCCGCACCTACCGCATCACCTTTCACAATCAGGGCAAGGTGTATGAAATCTATGCCCGCAATGTCAGCCACGGCGGCATGCCGGGCTTCGTGGAAGTGGAGAAACTCCTGTTCGGGGAAAACAGCACCCTGGTGATGGACACCTCCGAAGAAAAACTGAAAACGGAATTTGAGGGAGTAGAGCGCTTTTACGTGCCCTTGCACGCGGTTATCCGGATTGACGAGGTCAGCAAGCAGGGCGCTGCCCGAATATCTGCCGGTGGCGACAAGGTTCTGCCGTTTCCCATGATGTACGGCACCGAGACGAAAAGCTGAGCAGGTTCCGGTACGCGGTTCTGGGTAGCGGTAGCCACGGCAATGCCATCGTTGTCGAGGGTGGTGGCACCCGGGTGCTGGTGGACTGTGGCTTTGGCGTGCGCGAGTTGGCGTCCCGTGCAGCGCGAATCGGACTGGAACTGGGTTCGCTCGATGCGGTGCTGGTGACCCACGAGCACGGCGATCACATCGGCGGCGTTGCCCGTGTCGGGCGTGCGCTGAAGATTCCGCTGATGATGACCCGTGGCACCGCGCTCGGGCGTCGTGACTGGACGGGTTGTCAGGTGCAGCATATTTCGCCGCACCAGTCCTTTGTTCTGGGCGATCTGGATGTTCAGCCCTTCCCCGTGCCCCACGATGCACGCGAGCCCTGCCATTTCACCTTTGTTCATGAATCCCGCCGGCTGGGCGTGGTTTCGGATCTGGGCCATGTCACGCCGCATGTCAGCCGCAGTCTGGACGCCTGCAATGCCTTGTTGCTGGAGTTCAATCACGACGTGGACATGCTCGCCCGCGGACCGTACCCGGCCCAGCTCAAGCGCAGGGTCGCTGGCGATCTGGGGCACCTGTCCAATATCCAGGCGGCTGAGTTGCTGCGCGGACTTGATCGCTCCCGCCTTCAAGCGCTGGTCCTGACGCATATCTCGCAGAAGAACAACACGCCGGAACTGGCGCGTGCGGCGGCCTGCGAAGCACTGGACGATGATCCGGACTGGTGTATCTGCGCCGAGCAGGATCACGGCAGTGGCTGGCGAGAGGTCCATTGAGTCCGGATTCAAGACGGCTCAGGCCATCCGGTGTCGCCCCAACTCCTAGTAGAATTACGTTCGTCCCCGCTTCGCTGATCCCATGACTGTTCTCGTTGTTCCTTCGGCCGCGCGCCTCTCCCCATTTCGTGTCGCGCGCCTGCTGGAGCGACTCAGACTCCATGCTCCCGGCCTGAGTGGATTGCTGGTGCAGGACTTCTTCCTGCTCAAGGGCGAGGCGGATCAGGAAAAATTGCGAGCCTTGCTGGGCGAAGGCCCTGCAACGCTGCCGGATGGCGATGCCCGTCTGTTCGTCGTGCCGCGCCTGGGCACGCAGTCGCCGTGGAGCAGCAAGGCGACCGACATCGCCCGCGTTTGCGGTCTTTCCAGGCTGGAGCGAATCGAGCGCGGCCGGGTCGTGGTGCTGACGGGCGTGGAATCGCTTCCGCCCGCGGCGCAGGGCGAATTGCACGATCCGATGATGGAGTCCGTGCTGCAGGATGTCGGCGCCCTTGAGCACGTGTTTGATACGCAGCCCGTTCGCACGCTGCGCCGGGTTCCGGTTCTGGCCGAGGGCGCCGGGGCGCTGGCAACTGCCAATCGCGAATGGGGGCTGGCGCTGTCGGATGACGAGATCGACTATCTGGTCGCGCACGCGCAGGAATCCGGTCAGGACCCGACGGATGCCGAGCTGATGATGTTTGCGCAGGTCAACTCGGAACATTGCCGCCACAAGATCTTCAACGCTGAGTTCGTCGTCGACGGACAGGCCCAGCCGCTGTCTCTGTTCCAGATGATCAAGGAGACATACAAGGCCAGCCCGGATGGCGTGCTGTCGGCCTACAAGGACAATTGCGCGGTCATTGAGGGCAGCGAAAAGGCCATGCGCTGGTTCCCGGATGCTGAGCACGTCTGGTCAGGGCACGAAGAAGCGGTCGGCATCCTGATGAAGGTGGAAACGCACAACCATCCCACGGGAATCTCACCTCATCCAGGCGCTGCGACGGGCGCCGGTGGCGAGATCCGCGATGAAGGCGCGACCGGTCGCGGCGGCAAGCCCAAGGCTGGAATGTGTGGCTTCAACGTCGCCAATCTGCACATTCCCGATTTCCCCCAGCCCTGGGAGGCGCCGCTGTCACGCCCACAGAACATGGCGTCGGCGCTGTCGATCATGCTCGAGGCGCCTATCGGCGCTGCTGCCTACAACAACGAATTCGGTCGCCCCAATCTGGTCGGCTATTTCCGGACGTTTGAGCAGGTCACCGATGACGGCCGCAATCGCGGTTATCACAAGCCGATCATGATCGCTGGCGGTTACGGCAACATCCGTCTGCCGCACGTGGAAAAGCGTGAAGTGGAGGTCGGCGCCAAGCTGATCGTGCTGGGCGGTCCGGCCATGCTGATCGGTCTGGGCGGCGGCGCGGCGAGTTCCATGGCCACCGGAACCTCGGATGCCGCGCTGGATTTTGCCTCCGTACAACGGGCCAACCCCGAACTGGAGCGACGCTGTCAGGAAGTTATCGACGCCTGCTGGGCCATGGGGGAGGGCAACCCAATCCTGTCCATCCACGACGTAGGCGCAGGCGGCATTTCCAATGCGCTGCCGGAGTTGGTCGACAGCGACGGTCGCGGCGGACATTTCCGGCTGCGGGATGTACTGAGCGCCGACCCGGCCTTGTCGCCGATGGAAATCTGGTGCAACGAGTCGCAGGAGCGCTACGTGCTGGCTGCAGACGACGCCGGCCTAGAAGTGCTTCGCGGTATTTGCGCGCGTGAGCGCTGCCCGATGGCGGTTGTAGGCACCGCAACGGCCGATGCGCAGCTGATTGTGGAAGATGCCGATGCCAGCCGGCCGGTGGATATGCCCATGCCGGTTCTGCTGGGCAAGCCGCCGAGACTGGTGCGGCGCAGCGAACGCACTCAGCCCCAATACAAAGCACTGGAAGCCTGTGACCGGCTGGAGACGCCCGCAGGATTTCTGGAGGCCACGCATCGCGTCCTGCGCCATCCTGCGGTTGCGAGCAAGCAGTTTCTGATCACCATTGGTGATCGCACTGTGGGCGGCCTGACCGTGCGCGATCAGATGGTTGGCCCCTGGCAGGTTCCGGTCGCAGATTGTGGTGTGACCGCGACTGGCTTCGAGTCCATCAACGGCGAAGCCATGAGCGTGGGCGAGCGCCCGGTTCTGGCACTGCTGGATGCCGCGGCGTCCGGCCGCATGGCTGTGGGCGAAGCCATCACCAACATCGCTGCTGCACGAATTGAAAAGCTGTCGGACATCCGGCTTTCAGCCAACTGGATGGCGGCCTGCGGGCAGGGCGACGAAGACGCCCGACTGTTTGATGCGGTCAAAGCGGTCGGAACCGAGCTGTGCCCGCAACTGGGTATCTGCATTCCGGTGGGCAAGGATTCCCTGTCCATGAAATCGGTTTGGACTGGCCCGACCCCGGATTCACAGGACGCGCAGCCGCAGATGCAGACCGCGCCGATGACGCTGGTGGCAACCGCGTTCGCACCGGTAAGCGATGTCAGGTCCAGTCTCACGCCGCAGCTGCAGATGGACCAGGGGCCAACGCAGCTGCTGTTGATAGATTTAGGCAACGGGCGTGATCGGCTGGGAGGCTCGATCTTCGCGCAGGTCACCAGTCAGATGGGCGATGTTGCGCCGGATCTGGACCAACCGGCGCAGTTGCGTGAAGCCTTTGCGTTGATCCAGGACTGGAACGGGCAGCAGAAAATTCTCGCCTATCACGATCGCTCAGACGGCGGTTTGCTGACAACACTCTGCGAGATGGCATTTGCCGGACACTGCGGCCTGCGCGTCAGCGGCCTCAACGCTGCTGCATTGCTCAATGAAGAACTCGGCATGCTCCTGCAGGTGGCAGATGCCGATGCCCAGGACATGCTTTCCGCAGCGCAGGCTCGCGGGCTCAGCGCTGCGCTGATCGGGCAGCCGCACGCGGACGACAGAATCATCATTGCCCATGGCGAGCGCACCTTGCTGGATCAGTCGCGGGCGGCGCTCTTTCGCATCTGGTCGGAGACCAGCTATCGCATGGCGCGCCTGCGCGACAACCCGGCCAGCGCTGATGAAGAGTTTGAGACTGCCGGCCGCGCCAGTGATCCCGGCTTGAGTGTCAGCCTGAGTTTTGATCCTGCGCAGGCCCCAGCATTCTCAATCGGCGGGAAAGCAAAGCCGAAAGTCGCGATGCTGCGCGAGCAGGGGGTCAACGGACAGGCCGAGATGGCTTATGCATTTCATGCCGCCGGTTTTGAAAGTGTTGACGTGCATATGTCAGAAGTTCTCAGCGGAGAAACGCAGCTCGAGACATTCTCGGGTCTTGTTGCCTGTGGCGGCTTTTCCTATGGCGACGTGCTGGGCGCAGGCCAGGGTTGGGCCAGAAGCATCTTGTTCAACCCGCGCGCACGCGAGGCGTTTTCCACCTTCTTTGGTGACGAAAAGAAATTTGCGCTGGGCGTCTGCAACGGTTGCCAGATGCTGGCAGGACTCCGGGAGCTGATTCCCGGCGCAGAGTCATGGCCGATGTTTCGGCGCAATCGCTCGGAGCAGTTTGAGGCGCGCTGGTCCATGGTCGAGATTCTGGAGTCGAAGTCGGTATTCTTTTCCGATATGGCCGGCACGCGCATGCCGCTGGCCGTGGCACATGGCGAGGGCCGTGCGGAATTCAGACTGGAGTCGCATCTGGGGACGATGCAGGCAGGTGCACAGATCGCAATGCGCTACATCGAGCGCAGCGGTGAAGTCGCAAGCCGATATCCTGCCAACCCCAACGGCTCGCCTGGCGGCGTCACCGCGATCTGTAACGCAGACGGCAGGGTCACTGCCCTAATGCCGCATCCAGAGCGAAGCATCCATGGCGTGACGGGTTCCTGGTGGCCGCAAGCCACCAAGGCCGAAAAGACGCCCTGGCTGCGCATGTTCCAGAACGCGCGCGCCTGGGTCTGATCGCCGCGGGGTCTATTTGGCTTGAGGCTGCTGTGCGGGCTTCAGGTCAAGAATCCAGCGCGCAATATCTTGGGCTTCGTCTTCCGAGATGTTGGGGTTGCTGATCATTGGCACAAACCCCCAGGCGCCTGCACCGCCAAAGCGAATTTTCGCCGCCAGTGCGTCCAGCTGTGCCTGCGGGTCTTGCTTGTAGGCACCTGAGTAGCGCAGCGCCACGGCCAGATACGGTGGGCCGATTCTCTGCCCTTCGGCTTCGTGGCAGGCATTGCAGCCGCGATCATTGAACAGTTTCTTCGCGCTGGCGTCGTCAAGCTCAGCTGCTGCCAGGGTCAGGGGCATCACCAGCATGGCGGTCAGCAGGCCGATACTCGGCGCGCGGCGTAGAAGCGAGAACATCGCCGTGCGTCGTGACGTGGGTGTTGATGTAGCCATTTTCATCGGTCCCCCGGATGAATCAGGACGCCCATTGAAGGTCCGGAACCTTCTGGGTAGTTGCCATAGGATGCAATCAGGTCGCCGGTTTTTCCGTCAACGGCAACCTGGCGCAGATAGGCCATGCGTCGGGGCAGCGGCAGAACCGTGGAGATGCCGGTTTCCGGATCAAGGCGATAAATCACATCGCTGTTGGCATTGACCACCCACAGCACCTGACGTGATTCATCCCAGGTCACTGAATAGGGCGCCGCAGAGCGGTCCGGCATGTCGTAGGTGTTCAGCAGTTTGCCGTCCTGCATGCGGATCTTGGCGACCTGACCGCTGCCAAACAGTGCGACCCACAAATGGCCTGTGTTATCGACGGACATGCGGCGAGGGCCGGTGCCTTCCCTGAACTCGACCAGCTTGTCGATCTTCTTGCTCTGCGTGTCGATGCAGGCGACGTGTCCGTTGACCTGTGAGTACCAGACGCATTCTCCGCCCTTGGGCAGCACCGCGGCATAGATCAGATGGTTGATCGGGCTCATGCCCTCAACCTTGTTGGTGTCGTAGAAAGCCACGTGACCCGTATCCGGATTGAGCGTGCCCATCTGATTGGAGCCGACCAGGGTGATCCAGATGTTGCCGTCAGAATCGCGCGCCAGATGTCCGCGGGAATCGATGGACATGTCATGGACGATGGCCGCACCGCCCATCGATGCATCATCAGCCAGATTGGACGGACGCAGGGTCCACATCGTCCACTTTTCATCTTTGGGCACGAAGCGGGCGAACTGATCGTTGTCGATCATCGATATCCAGAGGTTTCCGTCATCGTCCGGGATGATCGTGTGCGGGCCGGTCGAGCCATCAAACTCCGGTGCATACCACTTGGTCTCGCCGTTTTCGGGATTGAGGCGAACAATCTGGTTGCGACGGACATCAGCGCCCCACAGGTAGGGCGAGCCGGGGGCGGGGACCATTTCCCTGACCAATGCCAGATCCGGAAAGGCGAATTCCTTGATGACGGTGTTCTCGTTGACTGCAAGGTCGCCGCCGTAGTCGTAGGCGTCCCGGTGCAGGCTGTCCGTGCTGTGTGGAAAGTGGCTGGCCAGATACTGGGCAATGATCTCGCCCTGCTTCAGGTTGAAGAAGTTGTAGTCCGCATTCTGTGCTGTGAGCCAGTCAATGGCGTCGAGGCTGACCGGGCTTTCCAGCGGGAAGACCGAGTAATGCTTGGAGCGCATGTACTTGACCACCGTGCGCCAGGACTCATGGCGAACTACCTTGCGCCATTCTTCGAGCGCCTTCTGGTCGCCTTCCGGCCCGCCGCTGACGGCTTCGATCTGTGCGGCGTATTCGCGTACGCGCGGGCTCGCCATCTGATGGCAGCTGGAACAACCTGAGAGGGTGATGTTGCGCGCATCTCCCGCCGGCATCTGCCCAAACCAGGCGGAGGCGGGGACCTGATCGGCGATATTGCTGCTGTTTTTCAGAAACAGGGTTTTCTGTTCACCTTTGTTGGCCGAAGTCACCGCAACCGGTGTCTTGTCTGGCGGCTCGAAGCCCGGTTTGCTGACGGTCAGTACCGCCTGCTTGAGCGACTGATGTTTGCCGGTGGCAAGCTCGTAATGGCCCTGGGCGTCCGTGAAGGTGGTAATGGCCGCCGCTCCGCGGGTTTCATCAGGGAAACTCAGAGTGACCATCGCCTGAGCAACTGCTCGGGCGTCTTCGACTCTGACCACCTTGCCTGAAATGCTGGCAGCGCTGACGGAGACGGCGGTCGTCAGGCAGACCATGCTCAATATCAGGCGTGACGCGATACCTCGATCCATGCCGGTTTTCCTCGGGCGCTAGGCTAATACCCGATGCTAGGCCCGCAGCTCATGTATCCGGAATCACGTAATCGGGTTAGTGCCAAACACCGAATGAGGAAACCCCTGGTGAGGCCTGGTCAGCGGGGGTGCGAAACAAGGCCGACGCTGCGGCCCCAGTCGAGCGGTGATGAGAGTGACTAGAGCCCATTGGCCTTGATCGCCTTGATCGCAGCTTTCATTCGCAGCATCGAGAACAGGGCCAACATCGAGGTCAGTCCTGCCTGCGCCCACTCTGCTTTCTTTTCGTCCGAAAATTTTGACACGCGTTCCATGAACGCCGCGATCTCTGCCTGCGCGAGGTCATCGGCACGTTGGACATAGATCTCGGCCAGGTCTGCGCTGAAGCCTTCCTTTTCGGTGAAGCCCGCGGCCCGCATATCGCCCCAGATGCCGACGATCTGTGCATCGACGCGACTCAAATACCGCGCGCCGTTGCGGGTCACCAGTTCAATCGCGCCGACCTTGTGCATCGCCTTGGCATCGGTCTCGGCTTTCGGATTTCGCTCTTTGACTGAAGCCAGAGGAACAAGGCTGTCATCGGCACCGAGCCGTGCAGCCAACAGTTCATCGAGGTGACGGATCGTGGCGGCATCCACCGGGACGGTGGCGTCGTGACTCGCCAGCGCTCGGCCAATCTCATCGAGCGACAAGCGCTTTTCCGATAACAGGGAACGAATGGTCTGGATGCCACGAACGTGTTCTTCGCCGTATTCCGACACATTGGACTTGAGCTTTTTCGGGGGCGGCAGCAGCCCTTTGCGGAAGTAGACCCGAATCGCCTCGCGCTGAGCGCCCGTGCGCTGCTCCAACTCACTCATCTTCATGACGCTTCGCAAATTCCTTGTTTTCCTGGCGGACACCCTGCGCCTGAGGGTTCGAGCCATTCTAACAATTGACACGTGTTATCAAGATGCGTATTGTCAACACGCGTGTTATCAACACGCATTATTTGATACTCACATCGACCCTTCCAGATATCGCAGGCAAGCGGATTGTGCAGGGCGGCGTATACAGAACAACAGGAGAACTCGGCATGTATCACTACCTGAAATATTGGCTGGCCGTGGTGCTGCTCGGCACCGGATATCTCGGCTTCTTTCTCGGCGGCGGGTGGGTCTGGTTGGGCGTCGCGACGCTGCCGATCCTGGCGCTGCTGGATACTCTGGTGGGCCCGGACTACAGCATGACGCCGAAGCTCAGGCCAGCCATCGCTAACATCCCGATCTGGATCTGCGCCGTTGGTCCCGTGTGTCTCTACTTTGCGTTTGCCTGGCGCATGTCGGTGGAAGATCTCAGTGGCTGGCAGCTGCTCGGCGGCGTGCTGAGTTGCGGATGGATGGGCGTGATTCCGCTCATTCCTGCGTCCCACGAGATGTACCACAAGCGCGATGTCGTGACGCGTACGGTGGGTCGCTATGCGCACCTGTGTATCCTCGATGCAACGCGCGAAATCGGTCATGTGGTGGGACACCACATTGACGTAGCGTCCGTGGAGGATTGCGATACCGCGCGGCGCGGTGAAACGCTGTGGGGCTTCACGCCGCGCTGCGTCATCAAGACCACCAAGCTGGATCTTAGAATTGAGGCCGAAGCTTTGCGCAAGCGTGGCCTGAGCCCCTGGAGTCTGCACAACCGCATGTATCGGGCGATTGCGGCGCAGATCGTGATGCAAAGCCTGCTGTTTGCTATTGCCGGTTGGCAGGGCGTGGTCTTTGGTCTGGCGGGAATGCTCGTATCGCGCTTCTGGGTGGAGTCATTCAACTACTTCCAGCATTACGGCTTCACGCGGGTGCCGGGTGCCCCGATCGGTCGCCGTCACGCCTGGAATCACCTGGGCTGGGTCGCGCGCAATGTGGCTTTCGAAGTGACCAATCACTGCGATCACCACATGAACTCTTATCTGTCGTATTGGGAGCTGCGTCCCTACAAAGACGGCATCGCCATGCCCAGCGTCTTCCTGTGCTTCCTTGCCGCGTTGGTGCCGCCGATCTGGCACGAGCTGATCATCAAGCCGCGCCTGAAGCGCTGGGACCTCGAATTTGCGACCAAAGAAGAACGTGCCCTCGCCGCAGAACAGAACAAGGCTGCAGGTTGGCCGGACTGGTTCAGCGAAACCCCATCCACGCAGATCGGTACGGCGGCGACTGTCGGCGCTTGAGCATGCTATGTCCTTCGGAGCGCAAATCGGGGACGGGAAACGCTACAAACCGCATGGCCTGACCGGCAGCACCATTATTGAGTCGCGAGTGGCGGCGCCATTTTGCGCATGCAACAACTTGGTCGTTTACCGTGAAAAAACATCCAGAGATTCACGATGAGCAAGACGGTGTCCTGCGAACGTGGCGTCCTGTCACTGGCAACAAGTCAACGTGCTTTCAGGAGAACATTGATTCGCTTTGTCAGCTTGCAGGCGTCGCGGCGCTGGTGCGAATTGCCTCTGGAATATTGGGCTGCCCGGTATGCGCAGCGGCCCCGCCATCGACCACGAGCGTGGTTCCCGTGATGAAAGATGCGTCGTCACTCGCCAGAAAAGCCACGGCCTTAGCCACATCCTCCGGTTGTCCTAATCGATTCATCGGAATGCCTCTGAGCGTCGCGGCTTCCAGCCCCAATCCGCCGAGTACTCCGGCCATCGGCGTGGCGATGACGCCAGGGCAAACCGCGTTGACCCGGATGCCTTCGCGCGCGTGGTCCAGCGCCAATGAGCGCGTGTAATTGATGACCGCGCCCTTGGTCGCGTTGTAAGCAGAAAACCCGAAGTCTCCGAGCAGCCCGGAGACTGAGGCCGTGTTGACGATGGCCCCTTTGCCCGTACGGCGCATCACGGGAATGGCGGCACGGCAGAAGTAGAAGATCGAATTCAGATTGACGCCGATCATCCGGTGCCATTCGGACGGTTCCAGATCAGGCGTATCCGACACGGTCAAGATTCCCGCGTTGTTATGCAGAATGTCGAGACGCCCGAACTCTGTTTCCGCTCGTCTGATCAATGCCTCGGCGTCTGACTGGACGCTCACGTCACATACTTGAAATCGCGCGGTCGCCGCGCCAAGTTCAGCGACCAGCGCTTCACCCGCATCGCCATTGAGATCGCCCAAGACAAGGCGCGCGCCACCGGCGGCGAGCAAGCGGGCCGTGGCAGCGCCAATACCTGACGAAGCGCCGGTGACGACTGCAACACGTCCAGTAAATCGTTGAAGATCCATTTGTTCCCTCCAGAATTTTTGTGCAGACCGGCCTGAATCCAATGAATGAACGATTCATGCTTGAGCACGTCGTTCTTTGGTCCGACGCCGCACCATCATCAGGCGCCTGCGCTCGAGCCCTCAGCCGTACAGCTTCACGTGTTCGCGGGCGAAGTTGAAGTAATCACGATTCCAGCAGAACTCGCACCAGCCAGTACCCGGTTGGCCATCGATCTCGAGCGTGAGGGCCGCCTCATTGAGGTAGATCATGGGGTCGAACTCAAGCTGGATTTTGGCGAAAGTGTTGCAGTCAACAAGCGCTTTGCGGCCGTCAGTGTCGGTCACTTCGCTCTTGAAAGTTTTCTGCATCATTTCATCGTCGTAGGTGAAGTCATAACGCACTTCGGCCACGTGGCGCATAACGCCGTCCTTGTACAAGAATCCTCGCAGCTCGCGCCTGCCGAACGACAGCATCTCGAAAAAATGTATCGAAGACTGCTCGGTAGTGGCATGAAACCATTTGTAGTGCTGGTTCAGACCCCAGATGCGCGGGCCCCAGGAGTGGTCGCGGATGAGAAATCCGTCAGCATTTATTTCGCGGCCATCGACCTCCAGTGTCGCTTTGAGGCGACCATGTTGCTCGGTCCGATCATCACCGTAATACGGCGGGTTGCCGTCCGGGTGCGAGCTAAAGGCATACGGGGGATGCAGGGCCTCGAACCGGCCCTTGAATTTGATACGGTCGCCGTTCCAGGCCAGATCGACACTTTGGTGAGGATTGATCACTGCCATCTGCAAGGGCCCCGACGTCCAATTGTCGAAGTCCATGGTGTCGGAGACCTTCTCGTCAATCTGCTCATGGATTGGCGCAGGCAGTCCGGGGCCGAACAATGAAGCGCGGCCTTTTGCATGGCCATCCGCGAGTACAGTCGGATAGATAAATCCTGCGATTCCATGCTCCGGAAGCGTCAGCATATGCGCCAGCGATTCTCGCCCGCCCGGCTTCATCTTGTGGCGCAGGGCATGCTCTGCTGGGAAGGCCGCAATGGATTGAGTCGTGACGGACATAGGGTCTCTCCGGTCTGATCCGGCTGCCTGTCTCGCCCGCCACCTCAGTGCCGGGAAAGAGCTTTAGCAGCAATGAAGGATCAGTGTGTCAGCAACATGATCCGCATGGCTGTCACCGTGGTGACAGCATGCTAATCGGCCGTGGGAACGATGGGGTAAAGCAAGTAGCCGTACCTCTGAACGATGAGGGCGCGGCTGCGCAAGGTGACGCCGCCAAGATGTATGTCGAGCAGCCCCTCCCGCTCGATTGCCTTCAAGGCCGGATTGAGCTTTTGCCGTGAGGCCCCCACCACCTTGCCCAATTCCTCCTGAGACAAATTCATCACCACCGGGTTTTCCCCATCGGCCTCCTTTTCATAGCTGAAGGAAAGGAAGTACAGCATCTTGATCACACGCTCCTTCAGAGAGACGGCACTGTGATCTAGCCCGAACAGGCGATGCAATGTGAAGCGCAGAGCGAACATTTTCAGAAGCTGCCGAGCGATCTGCGGATGCTTGTCGAGCAGACGATCAAAATCATGGCGCTGAATTACCCGTACTGAGACGGGGGTCTTGGCCACGACATCCCAGGTTGCGGGTAGTCCGGTAAACATCTCGGACAGTCCCACCCAGTCTCCGCGCGTCATATAGGTCAGGACTGTCTCGCGACCATTGATATCCCAGGCGCAGTATTTGACTCGCCCTTCTTGAATTTGACTGACTTCGGCGGTCGGTGACCCGGCACGAAGCAGTCTGCCGCCCGCTGCGACCTCGCGATACGTGCTGACTGTATCCAGATCGTCCCGCACCGGCGGTGGTAGCGCATCAACGAAATTGTGGAAGTTATCGAGGAGGCTCACGGATTGGGAATTTACCAGCTGGAAACGATCGACAATTCAAGTGCCGCTATGTGCTGTGGTCTCGGACGGCGCCAAGCTTCAAGAGTACGAGGCCATGCCAACCGGCCAGGCGGTGCCATTGGCTACAAGCCGGATTCTTGGAACGTCTTGAGAGCAGCCTTCATCCTGAGGATTGAGAACAGGGACATCATGAACGTCAGACCGGCCTGGGCCCATTCTGCTTTTTTCTCCTGGGGAAACTCGGTGACTCTTTCCAGAAAGGCGGTTATCTCAGCGTGGGCGAGGTCGTCGGCTCGGCCCACATAGATCGATGCCAGCTCTGCATTAAATCCAAGTTCCTCGGTAAACCCGGCACCGCGCATATCCCCCCAGATGCCTACGAGTTGAGCATCAACACGACTGACGTAGTACTCACCGTCACGACGGACGAGTTCGATAGCTCCCACTTTTTTCAGCGCCTTGGCATCAATTTCATATTTCGGATTGCGCTGCGCCAGCGTCGATAGCGGCACGAGACTTTTGTCAGCACCCAGGCGAGCGGCAACCAGTTCATCGAGGTGTCGTAGCGTCGCGGCATCTCCAGGAATGGCCGCAGCATGTCCGTTAAGCGCCTGCTTGATCTCTTCAAGCGATAAACGCTGCTCTGATTGAAGTCGGCGAATCGTGAGGATGCTTTGTACATGCTCCTCCCCGTAGTCGGCCACATTGGGCTTTGGTCGCGCAGGTTCGGGGAGCAGCCCGTTCCTGAAATAGACCCGAATCGTTTCCCGGCGCACGCCTGTGCGTTTTTCAAGCTCTCGAATCTTCATGAATTCAACCAGTTCCCTCATGCACCGCGTCGCTTCAAATCCATCCGGGCGCGCCCGTAGATGCGGCCCTTGACCGGCCCACCATGAATGAGTATCGTGAATACGCGTATGTAATGTACGCGTATATCAAGTAATCATTATACGAAAAGCATTCGAACGATCTTCTGCTTGCTGTGAAGCGTCGTTTGAAAAGCAGAGATGGAGGAAACATGCGGGCTCAAAGGCGCAGGAATTTCGGAATGCCTGCGCAATGCATTGAGCAGAGCTGTGATCACCCAAATCAGTTTGATGCCTCAGCGGTAGGGACATGGCCGGCTCGGTTCCGAACGCAGCATCAAGTGTGTGACATCCCCAGCATTTCAAATCTGTAGGGCATCAAACCTGTGCCCGATGGTGGGTACACGAACGAAACACCAAATTTCTCACAGGAAAATCAAAGTGGCCACAAATATCAAACATGCTTTCTTGCTGCTGATCAGCATCGGCTCCCTCTTCATTGTGTGGCCGTTTGCATTCGACTGGATGAAGGATGGGGGAAATATCATGAACCCCGTGACGTTCTTCACTGACGTCTACAAGCTCGGTGGTGCTCCGGCATTTCTTACGGTCGATATCGCAGTCGCGTGGCTCGCGTTCATGGTTTGGGTTGTGCCGGACGCCAAGCGTATCGGCTTGGGCGCGAAATGGGGCTGGATTTTCATCGCGCTTTCCTATCTGGGAACCTGCTTCGCCCTTCCGCTGTATATCGTTGTGCGCGAGCGCTTTATTGCCAAGCAAAACACCCCGGGCATTTGATGAGCTGCCAGCGCAGAGCCAATGCAGGCGGCGTGCTCTAACGGAGCGAGAGAATGAAAATCAGAGACATAGATATCGATTTTTCAGTGGCCAAAATTTACTGGACGCCAGAAGACCCCGAGTTTGCGCAGTTCTGGAACGCGGCATCGACGTTCCTGCCGTACCTGGAGCCCTTCCTTAACAAGGCCGTGCGCAAGGCCGCAGACCAATTGCCTGAGCACGAGGTCGAGCTTCGTGAGGACTGCCGCATCTTCATCGCGCAGGAAGGTCGGCATTACCGCAATCACGCCAAGTTCAATCAGTTCCTGCGGGACTCCGGCTACCCCGAGTTGGAAGCTCGTGAGGCGGTCATGAAAGCTGACTACAAGCGTTTCTGGGAGAAAAAAGGGCTCAAATACTCCCTCGGCTACGCCGAAGGCTTCGAAACCCTCGGCCCGATCATTGCCTGTTTCTTTCTTGAGGGTTCACCCGAGCTGGCCAAGCCCAGCGTCGACGATCCAACGGCAGATCTCTGGCGCTGGCACTTCGCCGAAGAATACGAACACCGGCATGTCTGCAACTACCTCTTTCACAAGACCTACAAGGACAGCTACTGGTACCGGCTCTACGGTATCGCCTACGCCGGTCGGCACATGCTGAACTACATGATCTTCACGGCCCTGTATTTACTGCGCGAAGACTACAAGGCCGGGCGCATCAAGAAGCCGTGGCGTAGCCGCTGGCGCACGGCGACCATGCTTCTGCGGCTGTTTGCGTTCATTACGCCGCGCCTGATCAAGGGCCTCGGTCGAAAGTACGATCCAATCGATCTTCCGGCGCCCAAACGCTCCATGGAAGTCTTGGCAGAAGCCGAAGCCAAATGGGCAAAAACGCCGATCAAACCCGCGCTTTCTTGAGATCAGAGCGCTGGATTTTTTACGCGCTTCATTTAGAACTTAATCGGGACCCTCAACATGCTTGCCTATCAGACTGAACATCTTTTCTCGTATCGCGCCACGATTGCTGCGCCAGAAGTTATAGGGCCTTGCCCTGGCGATATCCGGCTCAACTTCCCGCTCACCGGGGGTGAAGTGTCGGGGCCAAAACTGTCAGGCAAGGTCAAAGGCGGGGGGGCTGACTTTGCCACGCTCCGGACTGATGGCGTCATCCTGGTTGATGTTCGCGGTACGCTGGAAAGTGACGATGGTGCACTGATCGATATTGCCTATCAGGGCGTGCTCGACCTTGGCGCCGACGGCTATGCCAACTTCCTTAAGGGCGTGATGCCGCCAGAACTCAAGGTTCGGGCAGCGCCGCGATTTCGAACAGCACATCCCGCCTATCAGTGGCTCAACCGATTGCAGTGCTTCTCAATTGGTGAGGCGGACTTGGCAAAGCAAGAAATTACTTACGACGTCTACGCCCTGCGCTGAGCGTGGCGCATTAGCGCCCCGGCATCCGCTGTCCTCGGTCTTTCGCTTCATTTGCGGCCAACAGTCTCTAGTGCGGAGGGGCTAAGGCTCACTCGTTTAGACCCTCAGCACTGCCTTATTCGTCGAAATCGAATTCGACCTTGGGCGGATTGCCGTCAAAAACCAGGTTCTGGCGCTGCTGCAAATACGTGGTGCGCAGGAAAATGTAGGGGTCGAACTGCTCGTCGAGGAACTTGTCTGCATCCAGCAGACGCGAGCGCCCATCCACAACGTCAACGCCCTTGACCGCAACCGCAGGGTAGGTATCCATATAGCCGGTGGGCGAGGTGAAGGTGTCACCCGCGGTGCCAAAAATGTCGCGGCCATTACTTGGGCCCAGGAAAGGCAGCATCAGGTACCAGCCTTCGCCTGCGCCCCAGTAGCCAAAGGTCTGCCCGAGATCCTCATCGTTGGCGGGGAGGCCGAGAGGTGTCGCCACGTCCATGATCCCCAGCAAACCGACGGTGGTATTCAGGGTGAAGCGCCCCAGATCCTTTCCGCCCTGCACGAACTTGCCTTGCAGGAGATCGTTGATGATGACCGTGGGGTAGAAGAAATTGTTGAGCACATTGCGCACGCCGGTGCGGATTTCGCCCGGCACGTAATTGCGATAGGTCTTGGCGACGGGGCGCAAGACGTACTTGTCTGCCGTGCGATTGAACTTGAAGACTCCGCGATTGACGGTTTCCAGCGGGTCGGAGGGATCGTCAGGCGGAAGGTGAGCGCAACCCCCGGTCGCCAGCAGGGCGAGCAGGGTCAGGCCAAGGCAAAGCAATCGCGTGGTGCGCACGGTATCTCCTGAACAGTTTCTCGGCGGCGGAAAACTGACTAACTTGTCAGCTTCAGCACGGCGTCTATTTGCAGAAACTTTATCAGGCTCGATGCCCGGCCGGGAATGTTGCTGAACTGCAGGACATGACCGTTGCGCCCCGCACGGCGCGTCAACTCCAGCAGGAAAGAAGCGCCGGCGCTATCCATGCGGGTCACTTTTCCAAGGTCCAGAATAGAGTGTCGGGCCAGCTCGTCAGCTTGCTTGAGCCAGCCGTCGATGCTGGCCATGACCAGCTCGCCCTCGATTGCCGAGCTGTCCATCAGCTGCCGGTATTCTCTTTGAAGTAGCTGTTGTCTTCGAACTTCTTGATCGTGGCATCCAGGCCGTTGGCCTTGATCTCTGAGTTGATCTGGCTGCGGAAATTGGTGATCAGAGAAATGTTCTCGACCGCAATATCGTAGATTTTCCACTGATCGCCGCGCACGTGCGCAGAAAACTTCAATGAAACGGGTGAGGCGTCCTTGCGGATAATGTCGGCGTTGACGCTCACATCGGTCGCGTCCTTTTCAGCACGCAGGGGCGCCCACTGCGCTTCCACGCTGTCGTGATAATCCAGCAGCGCGCGGGCATAAGTACGGATCAGTGAATCCTTGAATGCCGCCTCGAAGCGCGTGCGCTGATCTTCGGTTGCCTTGCGCCAGTTGCGGCCCAGAACCAGCTGTGCGATGCCCTTGGTGTCGAAAAGCGGCACCACTTTCTCGTCCACAACCTTGTAGAAGGCGCCGAGGTCCGCGCGATAGGCTTCGTGGTTGTCCGAGATCAGCTTCTGGAATTCCGTGGTGGCATCCTTGATGACCACGTCAGCCGGTTGCGCCGGTGCCGCCTGGGCCGTCAGGGAGATGCCGAATGCGGCGATCAGGCTGAAAAGAATGTTGTTGAATATTTTCATGGTGTGGCTCCAGCGTCAGGAGTCGAAGGGGAAGAAGATTTCTGGTTGCCCAGCGAGTCCGCCAGTTTTCCAAGGGCGTCTGCGAGCTTGTCGTCTGACTTGTCATTGGATTGAGACGAAACGAACTGGCCAATGAGATTCTCCAGAACCAGCGCACTCTGCGTGAGCTTGAGATGGCTGCCGTTCTTGAGTGATTCGTCGGAGCCACCGGGTTCCAGTCCAACATACTGCTCACCGAGCAGACCTGCGGTCAGGATCTTGGCGTTGGAGTCTTCAGGAATGTTGTCGTAGTCACCGGACATTTCCATGGACACGTCGGCCTCGAAGGTGTCGCGGTTGATAACGATTTCGCGAACGCGCCCAACTTTCACGCCAGCCATGGTGACGGCTGATCCGGGCTTGAGCCCGCCGATATTCTCGAAGGTTGCAATGACACGGTAAGTCGGTCCGGAGCCACTGATCTGATCGAGGCTTGCAACGCGAAACGTGAGTACAAACACGGACGCTACGCCTAGACAGACGAAGAGACCAACCAGCATTTCCAGTGCGCGTGATTGCATGAGCGTAAACCTATTTGACGGGGCTGAATTTCAATTGAACATGAAGGCGGTGAGGATGAAGTCCAGCGCCAGAATTGAAAGCGAAGAAATGACCACGGTTGAAGTCGTTGCGTTGGCAACACCTTCTGAGGTGGGTGCGGCGTGATAACCCTGATAGAGGGCAATCCAGGTAATGGCGAATCCAAACACCAGTGACTTGATGATGCCGTCGAGGATGTCACCAAAGTCCATGCTGCTGCGGATCTGCGACCAGTAGCTGCCGGAATCCACGCCGAGCAGATCAACGCCAATGGCATGCCCACCCGCAATGCCGATCGCCATGACCGCAAAGATGGAGGCCAGTAGGGGCATCGCCAGCAGGCCGGCGACAAAGCGCGGCGCGACGACACGCTTGACCGGATCAACGGCCATCATTTCCATGGCCTGCAACTGATCGGTGGCGTTCATCAGGCCCAGTTCCGCAGCCAGTGCCGATCCCGCGCGGCCTGCGAACAGCAGCGCAGTCACCACCGGACCGAGCTCGCGCACGATCACCAGCGCAACAAAAACGCCGAGCGATTCTTCTGCGCCAAAGCGGATCAGGGTGCGATAGCCCTGCAACGCCAGCACCATGCCGACGAATGAGCCTGCGAGCACGATGATCACCATCGAAAGCTGGCCCACGAAATACAGTTGCTGCACGACCAGACGCGGACGCAGGATCAGGCTCGGCAGGCTGGCAAGGATCTGCAACAGGAAGAACTGGGACTTGCCCAGGCCGCGCAGAAAGTTGCCAATGACTGTGGCAATACCCGTCATGAGGATGTTCTCCCGCCCAGCAGATCGTCGGCAAATTCAGCCGCCTTGTAATGAAAGGCCACCGGGCCATCCGGTTCGCCTCTGAGAAACTGCTGGACCCAGGGGTGCTGCGAGTTGCGAATCTGATCAGCGGTGCCCTGTGCCTGAATCTTGCCGTCCGCAATCAGATAGCCATAGTCCGCGATCGAAAGAACCTCATTCAGATCATGCGAAACAATGATCGAGGTCAGGTCCAGCTCATCATTGAGCGTGCGGATCAGGCGCATCAGCACGCCCATGGAAATAGGGTCCTGTCCGGCAAAAGGCTCGTCATACATGACCAGATCGGGGTCCAGGGCAATGCTTCTGGCCAAGGCCACGCGGCGCGCCATACCGCCGGATAACTGTTGCGGGAACAGATCCCTGGCTCCGCGCAGGCCCACGGCCTGCAGTTTCATCAGCACCAGGTCACGAATCATGGATTCGGGCAGTCGGGTCTGTTCGCGCATCGGGAACGCCACGTTCTCGAACACGCTGAGGTCCGTGAGCAGGGCGCCGTTCTGGAACAGCATGCCCATGCGCTTGCGCAACTCGTACAAGGCGCCGCGCCGCAGTTTGTGCACATTGATGCCGTCGAATTCGACGGTGCCAGCGTTCGGTCGCCATTGCCCGCCGATCAGGCGCAGCAAGGTGGTCTTGCCGGTGCCGGAGGGCCCCATGATGGCGGTTACCTTGCCGCGCTTGATATCGAAATCGACGCCGTCATAGATCACACGGGTTCCGTGCGAAAAATGAACGTCGCGCGCCCGCACCAGCAGTGCGTCTTCAGTCGCCTCGGTTTCGTTCATGTCAGATAACGGTCAAGTGCGTTGATGCGCGGCATCAGGAAAAGGTGGAACATCATCCTATTCTAAGTTCTTATTCAAAATCAGGGCACTTCAATCGACCCGGCCCTGATCATGCCGCCCGGGAGCCGCCTCAGACATGAATGACTGCATTCGGTTCATTGTTGCAAGCATGGGCGTGACGCTGTCTTTGGCATGCGCTTCTACGGATCATCCTTCGCCGCATCAGAAGACCTTGAGCGAGGCCGGTTATGCCGAGCCTGTGGCACGAGCGTCTGCCTGTCGGGAAGACGCGGCGCGTCCTGCTGAACCGAGTCCGAATGCCCGGCACATGGAGAATGCGGCTTGCCGGCCGCACCTGCTCCGTCAAACAAGCACGCAATCCGATCAGAACAGTCCGTCGCTGGCAGAGTCGGTGGAGCTTCCAGAGACCCCGATTCCGGTGCCGCGCGGCGTCGGCGGGGTGGGCATTTTCAATTAGGTCAGGCGGTGACGTAGCTGGCGGCTCAATTCTTCGGAAGCCTGAGTAATGCTGATATCGTCAGCCAGTTCGCGCATCTGCGTCATGCGCAGACCGGCGTAACCGCAAGGATTGATGCGCGTAAATGGCTCCAAGTCCATGTCCACGTTCAGTGACAGGCCGTGATAGCTGCAGCCTCGGCTCACGCGCAGCCCGATCGACCCGATCTTGCGCGTTTCAGGTTGTATGCCGTCGAATGCGCGGGTGACATACACCCCAGGCGCGTCGGGCTTGGGGTGTGCAGCAATGCCGAATGTTTCCAGTGTGGCCACCATGGCCTCCTCCAGCAGCGACACCAGCGGGCGAATGCCCATGCCGCGCCGATGAAGGTCCAGTAGCACATAAGCCACCAGCTGACCCGGACCGTGGTAGGTCACCTGTCCGCCCCGGTTGCTCTTGATCACCGGAATATTGCCGGGCATGAGCACGTGCTCGGCTTTACCCGCCTGGCCCTGAGTAAAAACGGGCGGATGTTCCAGCAGCCAGATCTGGTCCGGGGTTTCCGGAGTGCGCGCGTCTGTGAACGCGCGCATTTCCGCTGCGCTTTGTTCGTAGTCCAGCCTGCCGCGCTGGCGGATGACGATGCCTGACGTGCCTTCTTCGACGGCGCTTATCGACGCAGACACGGCGTGTTCCCGGCCGCTGGAATTATCCTGAAATCCACAGTTGGACCTGGTCCACGGCCTGCTGGAACAGGCTGCCCGCAGGAATATCCTCCAGGGCAAAGACCGGCACTGTTTTCAGGGCCTTTCCATCGACATGAATCTTGATCTCGCCCACCTTCTGATTCTGCTGGATAGGCGCAATCAGCGGCTCATTGATGCGCGTTTCGAGCTTGATCTTGTCTTCGCTGTCACGAGGAAGCAGCAAGCTGGTTTCCGGCGCGCCCAGTTCCAGTTCCTGCGTGGCGCCCTTCCAGGCACGTACTTTTGCAATCGGCTTTTGCGGGCCGAACAGCGTCACGGTGTCAAAGAAGCGAAACCCCCAGTTCATCAGCTCAAGGCTGGCCTGCGCGCGGTAACGCTCGCCGGAGGTGCCCATCACTGCGGCGATCAGGCGCCGGTCATCACGCTTGACCGATGACAGCAGGCAATAGCCCGCGCTGCGCGTGTGACCCGTCTTGATGCCGTCGGCATCGCTATCCATCTTCAGCAGCAGATTGCGGTTGGGCTGTTTGATGCCGTTGTAGACGAATTCGCGCTGCGCGTAGACCTTGTAATCCTCGGGGAAATTGTTGATCAGCGCGCGGCCAAGAATCGCGATGTCCCGCGCAGTTGTGTAGTGCTGCTCGTTGGGCAGGCCGGGCGCGTTGGTGAAGTGAGAATTCTTCATGCCCAGTTTGGCTGCGTACTGGTTCATCAGCTCGGCAAAGGCGGCTTCACTGCCCGCAACGTGTTCAGCGACGGCAATGCTTGCGTCGTTGCCGGACTGAATGACGATGCCGTGCATCAGATCATCCAGTTTCACCTTGGACCCCACGTTGAGAAACATGCGCGATTCGCTCGAATCAATGCCTTGTTTCCAGGCCTTTTCGCTGATCAGGACCTCGTCGTCCCAATTCAGGCGGCCATTCTTGACCTCGTCGTAGACCACATAGCTCAACAGCACCTTGGTGATGCTGGCGGGCTCGACCCGCGCGTCGGCATTGCGTTCTGCCAGGATCTCGCCACTGGCGTGGTCCATCAACACGAAGGATCGCGCCTCGATTGTGGGAGGATCAGGAATCTTTGCGGCTATTGCGCTGTTGCAGGCGAGGAGAATTAGCAGGGAAAACGGGGCGAGCAGGGCACGCAATTTCATCAGGTCAGGCCATCAACAGGGTGTGGTCCAGATTATCGCAGTGCAGCACAAAGCCTGCGAGTCGGGGCAGACATCGAAGTATGGCTATTTGAGCAGGATGGGCGAAAATCCCGCCATTCGCGCCCTAATCCTGGCTTCTTCAAGACGTTGTCGCCCACTGTAGGGGCCAATTAACACGCGATGAATGACCTTGCCTTCGCTCAGCGTCGCCCGCTCAACCCGAGCTGTCGTGAAACCCTTGCTGCTCAGGGTTTCGCGTGTGGCGGCAGCGTTGATGGGGTCGGAAAACGCCGCGATCTGCAGAACCTGGTCTTGTGGGGTTGTTCGGACGTTTGTCTGTGGCGACGGAATCTGCGGTGTCCTCTCGGCTGGCGCGGCGGCGGACGTTTCGAGGCTCGCCAGGTTTTCTGTTGTGACCCCGGAAGGCGGCCAGTTGCTCGGGGTCAGCGCCTCGACTTCCACCTCCACAATGTCCCCGATGGTGTCCAAGCGGGCGGCGGCTGCATAGGAAAGATCGATGATGCGTCCCGGGTGAAACGGTCCCCGATCATTGACCCGCACGATGACCTGCCTGCCGTTCTTGAGATTGGTGACCCGCGCATAAGTGGGCAGCGGCAGGGCCTTATGCGCCGCTGTCAGCGCGAACATATCGTAGATCTCGCCGTTCGAGGTTTTGCGACCGTGGAATTTCTTCCCGTACCAGGACGCCAGACCGCGCTCCTTGTATCCCTCCGCTGTTTCGAGCGTGAAATATTTTTTGCCGAAAACCCGATAGCTGGAAGCGTTGCCCCCGCGGCTGGGCGGCTCGAAAACGGGTTCGGGGTCCGGGGTCAGCGCAACATCGACCGGAATATCGTCCGGATGCGGTGGCGCATCACGTTCCGAAAGTGGTGCTGCGCCTGGGACATGCACGGGCGCGCGGCGCGGCGCTGCTGGTTTCTTGACGGCCGGAGGCGGTGGTTTCTTGACCGGCTCAGGTGGGGGCTCGCTGCGTGGCGCAGGTCGCGGCGGCAGTGTGTACGGGTTGGTACAAGCGGAAATCAGCAGTGCGGTGCAGATGGCGGCAGCATGCCAGACACGGGCGCCAATCACGGCTGGCCTGTTCTTTCGGCGTCAATACCGCCCATGCCGGCGGCCAGTTGGGCGACCGTCATGGCGTAGTAGACCCTCGGGTTGTAGCTCATGATCGAATAGAAGTTGTGCATGCCAAGCCAGTATTCGACGCCGTTATCGAGCTTGAGCTCGACAATGCCAACCGGCGTGCCCGGCGGCAGGTCGACACTGGGCTTCAGGCCCATTGCGCGCACGGACGCAATGTCATGCGTGACGCGAGCGCCGTTGACAGGCGTGCCGGCCGGAAGCGCCGTTTCCAGCGTTGCCGGAACCATCAGCGGTTGCCCGCGCTGCCAGCTGCGTTTCCGGTCATACGCAACCAGATAGTGCGCGATGCTGCCGATGGCATCCTTTGCCTGCCACAGGTTGGTCTGGCCATCCTGATTGAAATCCACGGCCAGACGGCGATAGTTGCTGGGCATGAACTGGGCCCATCCCATGGCGCCGGCGTATGACCCTAGGGGTTGCGTCGGCGTGGTGCCGGTGTCGCGACAGAAAACGAAGAACTGCAGGAGTTCGCTGAAGAAGAAGTCGGAGCGGCGAGGGTGGTCAAAGCCCTGCGTTGCCAGCGCATCGAGCACCCGCGTTGAGCCGGTGAAGCGACCAAAGTTGGTTTCAATGCCCAGGATGCCGGCAATGATCGGCCCCGGGACGCCGTACTGGTTTTCCGCCTCCGCCAGCGTTGCGCGATGTTCCTCGATGAACTCCGCGCCAAGACGAATGCGCACGGGGTCAACCCGCTTGGTGGCATAAGTGGTCCAAGTTTCCACCTTCTCAGCAGAATTCTGTTCGGCGGCGACCAGCTTTGGAATGCGTTGCGCCTGGACCAGCGCCTGACGGACCTCATGGAGTTGTTCTGCGCTGAAATGGTGCTCTACCGCGAGTTTTTCGAGCAGCTCGTTGGCTCGCGGGTGCGTGCTGTAATCAGCGTGGACGGGCAGTGAAAGCGCGCAAAAGACGAGCAGCCAGAAATTTCGCATGAACGTGATCTGAGGGTCAGTGGTGGGGCCAGAACCAGCGAACGATAACGGTTGACCGCATTGTCGCCAAATTCCGCGATTGAAAGATCCGGCCGGGCCTGAAAATTGAACCCGGGCCTTGCCTTTGCGCCGGCGCCTGTGCAGCTCCCATTTCGAACCGCGAATTCGCGTTATTGGTCACGATGATTCTCGGGCCGGGCGCATCACGAGGCGAGCAGTTTCCGGTGGGTGTGGATTGACATCAACATGCCAAAGCCCGCGAGCAGACTCACCATCGAGGTGCCGCCATAGCTCATCAGGGGCAGCGGGACCCCGACCACCGGCAACAGGCCAATGACCATGCCCATGTTGATGAACACGTAGACGAAGAAGGTCATGGACAGGCTGCCTGCAAGCAGTCTCTGGAAGCTGTCCTGCGCGCGCGCGGCGATTTGCAGGCCCCGCGCAATCACGCCCAGATAGAGCAGCATCAGCACGCCGACGCCGACCAGACCCAGTTCCTCGGCATGGACGGCGAAGATGAAATCGGTGTGTGACTCGGGCAGGAAGTCGAGCTTGGCCTGCGTGCCTTCGAGCCAGCCCTTGCCGGTAATGCCGCCAGAGCCGATGGCGATCTTGGACTGCGCGATGTGATAGCCGGCGCCCAGCGGGTCGGATTCCGGGTCGAGCAGGGTCAGGATGCGCTGGCGCTGATAATCATGCAGCTGTGACCACAGCACAGGCGCTGCGGCACCAATGGCTGCCAGTGCTCCCAGAATGTAGCGCCAGCGCAGGCCGCCTAGATAGAGCGCGAACCCGCCAGATGCCACGATCAGCAGCGAAGTGCCCAGGTCGGGCTGGATCATCACCAGCAAGGTCGGCACGCCAATCAGCCCCAGCGCCAGAACGACGGTATGCCACCGTGGCGGCAAGGGGTAATCGTGAAGGAAGCTCGCAATCATGACCGGCATGGCCAGTTTCATCAGTTCCGATGGCTGAAAGCGGACGACGCCAAAGTTGAGCCACCGCTGTGCGCCCTTGGCCTCGTCGCCGAGCAGCAGCGTAAAAGCACACAGGATCAGCGCCATGCCGTAGAGCCAGGGTGCGCCAGCACGGTATACCTCTGGCGGGGTATGAGCGGCGACCACCATCACTGCCATGCCGATGGCCAGACGTTGTGCCTGGTTGTACACCATGTCCATCGAATGGCCCGAGGCCGAATACAGCACGGTCAGGCCCAGTGCGCAGATGCTGAGCAGGAGCGCCAGCATGATCGGGTCAACGTGCACCGACTCGAAAGCGCGGCGGATACCGGGTTGGCTTTGCGAGCCGTCGCTGAATGGACTCATCGGCTTGATCCGGTTTCGGTAGGCGGGATTTCCGGCGGCGGGACGTCATACAGCACCTTGCCCAGCAGATACTGGTCCATCACCTTGCGAGCGATCGGCGCTGCAGAAGAACCGCCGTGACCCGCGTGTTCAGCAATCACGGCCACCGCTATCTTGGGATCTTCGATCGGGGCAAAGGCGATGAACAAGGCGTGGTCTCGCAGATGAAAGGGGGTTTCGGTCAGTTTGCGTGCGCGCAGCTCGTCCTGAGACATGCCCGCGACCTGCGCCGTTCCAGTCTTGCCAGCCGAGGTGTAGGGCGCGTCCTTGTAGACGTTATACGCCGTGCCGCGCCGTGCACCGGTGACCTGCGCCATGGCATTGATCACCGTTTCCCAGTCCTGGGTCTGGCGATGGGAAATCGCTTTCAGCGGCTCAGGGTCAGGGCGTCGCGTCCGGTTGTTGAGTGCGTCTTCGAGCGCATAGACCATGTGTGGCTTGAAGCCTCGGCCGCGCATCGCCATGCGGGCGGTAATCTGCGCCAGCTGC
>TARA_R110000850_G_scaffold90138_2_pt1 | contig 35237 bp, 23 predicted proteins | sample TARA_R110000850 | Tara Oceans TARA_R110000850 (sample SAMEA4397586) | marine metagenome | biome: Polar Biome; feature: [SRF] surface water layer (ENVO:00010504); material: water (ENVO:00002006), including particulate matter (ENVO:01000060) such as... | depth 5 m
CCTTCTTTCTTATTCCCTGCAATGTCATCCTTAAGTTGAGCCCCATCAATAGACCTCATCATCGCGTCATAAGTTTGTGGTGCATTTAATACAGACTTGTATTGACCTACAAGGTCATTTTGAGTAAGCATTTTGTCTATTTCAATATCAGAATACATTACTTCAGGAACAGCAGCTATCTTTTCACCCTCCTTATTTACATAAGCAGGCTTCATTAAAGATTTTACTGCAAGATGCTTGTTTTCTTCTGTAAGCTTTGTTAGCCTTCTTTCTTTAGAATTGAACACAAGGTTGTTTTGCATTGCAAACAACTTGTCAATATCAAAATCACTACCGGTCTTGGCGGGCAATCCGTCGTACACTATGATACTATCACCCATTCCTGGAGGCAATATACCTACTATCTGTAAGTAGTCATTAGATGACATCCCTTGGTTTGGTATTCTGTAAGTGATCATTTCTAAAGCACTAGGATCTAGCATTGCCATGGCTTCTTCTATACTTAAATTAGAGAAGTTAATATTATGCTTTTTAAGTATCTTAACTGCTTGTGAGTGCGGTATCATTGCTTGGCCAGGTAATACTTTTCCTTCCTCAATTCTTGGTGGAAGTAAAGCCTCACCGTTATAGTCTTTTGATACTACTGTTATTCCTGATCCTGATTTAGCTATAGTTTCTAATCCAAATGGAGAAACCTGAATAAAACTACCACCCTGGGTGTTAATTTTAGTAAGCTTTCTGTTCATTATAGACATAAAAATACTTTCAACTTTACCTCTAATTTGAGGTATGGCATCAAACTTCTCTCTTTTTTGAAGTGCAGTTACTATATTCTCATTACCGCCTCTGTCTTTAAATTCATTTACTAAAGTTTCATAGATAAGATCTGTATCTTTAATTCTATTGTCAGCGCCAATGTCGTACTTTCTCTTAAGCTCTTCTTTACCTATGTTAGATAATTTAGAAACAGTGTCGTGTATTCTTTGAGCTAGTTCTCTTCCCTTCATTCCTCCCTCAAAGTTATAGTCACCTTCCATGCTCATCCCTTCAAATATGTTTTTTTGAATTTGAGATCCAACATTGGTTTCTTTCATTAGCTTTACTGGAAGATCCTGTTGAAGTTTCCATCCTCTATTACTAAGTATTTTAGGATTAAGAACAATGTCTTCTTCATTTAACATTTCAGTCGTGCCTTCCTTGTTTATCCTTGTTGGTGCAACGGCTCCTACTTTTACTCCGTCTATTGTAACAACTTCGTGAATTTCTAAATGAGCTTCTTTATCACCATATTCTAACCCTGTTTTAGGATTTTTTGTCATCTTATTATAAAGAGCCTCCATCGGAGTGCCCTTGATTAGTGAAGGTATTAATACAGCTTGAGAGTATTTTAAATACACTGGCCTTCCATCATTAATTTCAAAGTAAACTCCTTTTAATGGCTGAGCTGCTAGTTTGTTTTGTTCTGGCGACATGGTTCCGCCATTAATCATTATATTGTAAACCTTGTCATGTTGTGGGCCCCATTGTCCTAACGCTTGCTTAATAAACCTCCATCTACGTGGTGTTATCCACGCTTGTGCATCAGTTGTATTTACGTTAGATCCTGTAGGGTTGCCTTTTTCATCTACTGTTCTACCGTAGGCAAGCGCAATAGACTTGTCTTTAACAGAGGCTAGTATTTTGTCTACATATCTCGAAGCAACTTCAACTCCTTCTACTGTTGCTTGATTAAATATCAATGAATCATTGCTAGATAATCTAAGCGGTAACCCATCAGTATAAGTAGCAGGCATTCTCTTGATAAGGTCGGCCCCATTTTTATAATATGCAGGATCTCCTGAGAATAACTTAGTGTATTCAACAGAAGATATTAATCCGTTCATAAAATAATCACCAGCAAGTGCTGTGTAGTCACCTCCATAAAACTCAAGTAGTTTTTTGTTTACTCCCGCTATTCCTTGAAGCGTTTGTTCATGCTCTTGAACTCTATCTGTTAAACTTTTTTTGATGAATTTTTTAACAATCTTTAGCTGACCTGCAGAAAACTCTTCACCTTCGTATTTTCCTTCAGAAAATGTTTCTCCGTATATGGCTGCTCTTAACTCATTAAATTCAGGATCTGTACTGTCTTTATTAAACTCAGGAAATATCTGAGATTTTATTCCATTACCATCTTCACCGTGATAATGAACAACCTTATCAATATCCTCATCATTGTTTTCACGATTAACTCGTTTCATTCTATTATACTCATCAATAAAGTATCCGGTAGCCATGTTAATAGCCCTTGGAGAAATGTATGTTTCTCCATCTATCTTTTGTATGTTTGATGTAAATGAAGGTGGGCCTTCAAAAAGCATTCTTCTTGATTTATCAGCCGCAATAATGGTTGGGAAATACGACTTGTTACTAGGTGATAACTTATCATTAAGCATCTGAGATAAATTGGCATTTATCTGATCGTTGGTAGTTATTTCCGTGTTAGATACGCCATCATTTTTACCTTTAGACGTAAATGAAGAGTCTAAACCTACTTTAAATGAATCTAGCCTTTCTTCTCTTTTTTCATTTCTTTTTACTCCTTCATCAATGTCTAGTGCAAGAAGAAAGCTAAGCCAGTCAGAATTCTTTTTAGACACTTCTTGCATCATATCCTCTAACTGTTTTGGGTTCTTTTTCCACTCGTTTATCTTGTTAGATACGTAAGTAGGATTAGATACAGTGTACCCGGATTTACCCTGGTTAAGAAGAACTGAAGAGTCAGACATGTCAGTCATTCTAAAGCCAACTGCCTCTGCAAAAGCCTTAGTGAATATTTCTCTGTTAAATATATTTTCATATACTCCTTCTTTAGAGACAAACTTAAAGTCTTTTTTTAAAATGCTATTTATCATGTATTCGGTAGACTTGTGCAGATTGTCAATAGTTTGTGACATCTTTTTATCTCCTCCATTCATGATAACCATTCTGTTTACGTCATCAGTATTTATGTCTGTAGCTCCCAATTTGTTCATAATAGAAATCAAATTCTCAGCCTGCTCTCCTGCAGCATCATAAAGTATATCTATGCTTTCTTCATCTCCTTCTTCAGTCTTTTTTTCCGCAGCAGCTTCAACTTTTTTCTTGTCATTTTTCCATTTCTCAAAGAAGACTTTAATATCGTCGTGGGCTTTTTTAAGAATTTCTCTTTCTCTATCCTCTAGTACACCTTTGTCATTTAAGTATCTATCTTGAAAAGAGTTATTCCATCTATTAGTAAGCTGGCTTTGTCTGCTGTTTGTAAAAGTAGCATTTATTACGGTGTATTCACCGTTATCAACTTGTGTTACAAAATAGTTTATGCTTGTCTTGCTAAAAGCCTGCACAAACTCTGTTATTTTGTTGGTGTTTTTTGAGTCTCTGTAATATTTTAATTTATCAATTAAGTCATGTATCCATAGTTTTGTGTCAGAATGATCCTCAAGCTTATCAAACATAACGTCAAATATGTCTACAACGTTTTCACCATCGGTATATCCAACCTCATCTACAAGTATTTTATTGAGTGTATCCCATACGTCATCAAATTTTGCAAATGATTCTTTTTCTAAATACCCATCTTGTACTGGAACTGATTCTCTCTCGCCAGTTTTTTTGCCGTTTTCATCTAATTGATCGACAAAAACCCTCTCTTCAATTTGAGAAAGGAATATCTTTGTATTTACTGTGGCTGTGTTTTTTGAGTTAACCTCAAAGCTTTCTTGAATGTTGAGTCCTCCTCCTTTGTCTTTTTCAGCTACTTCAGTGACAGGATTTCCTTCAGCGTCAGTAATTCTTTCACGAACACTTAACCCTAGTCCTTCAATGTATGAAATAAGCTCGTCTTTAAATCCTACAATGTTCTTTTCTACTAAATCAATTCTCTCTGATAGCACAGCTTCATTCTCTAGGTCTTTTATGCTTTCTCGATAAGCTTTTATTGATTGTCTAATAGAAGCTGTTATGCGTCCTTCTTCTAGCTCAGAAGGATCATAATAATTAAAAGATTTCTTTTCGTTTTCTAATGCAAATCTGTATAAAAAATGATTAGTAACTTCTTTTATTTGTTGTGCTGTAAATTCAGATAATTTCATTTTAGATATGTAATCTCTAACTCCGTTTTTATCTAAGAAAAACCACATATTGTTCTTTAGATCCTTCATTAAAAGGGGTTCACCAGTTTTAGGATCCGTTTTTCCAAGTCTTCTGAAGTTCTTTATGTCTTCTCTTATTGAATCTGCAGTTTCTTTTGACGAAGCCATGGCCTCATCATAGGTAATACCCTTGTTTTTAAAGTAAATCTCTTTGTCAGATGCTTGTGGGTTTCTGTATGAGTATCCCCAATCGCCAAACCTTTCTGCAAAGCTATTGCCTAACACTTTCGCGTAGGCAATTTCTGCTTCTTGTGGTGTGTCAAAGATTGTTAGAAACTGTTCGTGCAATTCGGATTTCTTCCCATTTGCAGGATTTGTAACATTACATTCCATTTATGTATAATTTAATTGTTTAAAATAATTTTCCTTGTATTCCAGGAGTACAATCTGGCGTCTTTTTATCGTCTTCTTTTTTAATAGAGCTGTCATCTTGAACATCTGTTGTTGATGGTTTAACTCTACTACTTCCACCAGATCCAATAGATCTTTTTTGAAGTCTAGTTTTCCTAGCAGGTCGGGAAGGTACTTCTTTTTTTGCAGGCTTACTAATTACAGTGTCATCAACTTTTGTGGACTCTAACTCAGCTAGTTGTTCAGCAGCCATGTCTTGAGCTTCTCTTATTTTTTCATCTACCTCTTCTTTTGAAATTATATTAGCTTCATCAGAAGTGTCGATCTCTCTTAGTCTTTCAACCTTAAAATCTCTTTGAGCAATTATCTCTTCTCTTTTCTCTTTCAGCTCTTTAGCAGATTGATCAAATGGCAATAAAGGAGATATAAGAAGATCATACTTTTTGTATATCTTTTCAAACTTAGCTAAGTGAGCTTTGTTTTTTATCTTTGTTTTGTCAACCTTACCGTCTGTTAGATACTTTTCAGCATTAGGAATAGAATTTAGTAATTCTGCTTGTTCTTCTATTCTTAACGTATCAACATCATTAGACTCTTGTGAACTGTCAATAACAGTTGCTTGAGCTTTGGTAAGACTGTCCTTAATCTCATTAAGAATCTTTAAGTCAGATTTACTTATTGGCTGTTGATCAATTCTTTCAAAGCCTTTTCCAGTGTAAACAATACCCTTGAATTTCTTTTTAACCTCTTTGTTTATTTCAGGCATTGTTGGACCAACTTGCTCTTGAATATTGCTAGCTACTCCTTGATCTCCAACTAAATTGTTTGTTGATGTTACAACCGGTTTAACTACAGCTCCTTTAGCAACTTTTGCTGGCTTGGCCGGAGTTTTATTGTCAAGAGGTGCAGCATAGATTTGAACCCTTCTTAAAGTTCTTCCTGATTCTGCTGCTCCACCTGCCTCTTCATATTGTTCAGCAGTTTCTGTTGTAAATTCAGGCTCTCCTACAACAACATTAGTGTTTATGATTTTGTTGTCCATTACAAAATCTCTGTATCCAGGAAATGACCTGGTATCATTCCACATTTTTAAGCTAAACTGTCTTCTTTTAACTTCTGTCAAAAACTCAACTAGATTCTCTCTTTCTGAACCCTCGTTTGTAGAATCTATTTTTCCGTTCTCATTTCCAAAATACAATGAGTCATTTTTCATGTATAATTGAGATGTTAAACCATCTGTTTTCTCACTTATGTAAACAAACATATCCAATAGCTCACCTAAACTAGGGTCTTCATTACCTATCGCTCCTTTTGAACCTGCGTTATCTTCAAAAAACTCTACTTCAGCTTTAAATATTTCTCTTATTCTTTCCTGTAACTCTGGTTTAACAAGAGATAATGGGGTGCTCATTGTGTGACCTGTTTTACCTTCTTCAGTAGATGGTAACGCAACGTCTATGAGAATATCAGCTAGCACCTCTGATTGCTCTTTAGTGTTTTTTAAGAAGTTCATGCGTACAGGGAAAGGAGTTCCGTCAGCTTTCTTTAGGATTAGGAATAAACCACCTCTATAGGGCATTGGCTTTCCATTTTTGTCAATTCCTACAGATAGCTTCTTGTGAGGGAAGTTTGTTTTCTTGTCCAGTTCTGTCAGATCACCATCTATGTTAGAATAAACAAGTTTTGGTCCTTCGTCACTCTTTTGAACTTGAGCTAAATCTTTTATATTGTTTTCAGCAACAACTCCATCTTCATCAACTTGTGTTTGTAGTTGACCGCCAGAAGTGTACTTAACAGTTGTTTCAGGTTTTTCACCATTGTACAACATATCAATCAATCTTTTTCTTTCTCCAGAGTAGTTTTCCTGATACCTTTTCTTTTCAATAGCAGATTTGTCTGATTGAGGTTTTTCTGGTAAAAAAGTATTAATACCGTCTTCTTCACCAATAAATGCTTGTAAAGGTAGAAAATCATATACGTTTTGTGGTACAGAAGTCTTGTTCTTTATTGCTCTTGCAAAATCATTTTCAGCCTTAAGACGAGCCTGTGCCATCTCTTTTACTTTTCCGTAAAGTTTACTTATGTTTCCACGGTGATTTCCTCTTTTAGCTAATCCGTATCTTATTTTAGTTCCAATCTTAGACTTACCATCGTGCGACCATTGTTTGTAAGCGGCACTTGTTACTCCTTCATCCAATAAAGCAATAGTCTTTCCGTTAGAAGTGTTAACCTCTGTAACTACATCTTCTTTTTCTTCAAACTGCTCTTCAAACCATATCTCCTCATACCTGTGCTCATCTTCTAAAGATTCTTTTACAGGTACAACAACGTTATTACCAGGTATCTCAGGATCATTATTCTTATCAGCTATCTTTTTGTCAAGCTCAGCTTTTGCTCTAGCTGCCTCTAGTGCTGCTTCTTTAGTTTCTTTTTCTTCTCTTAAAGATTTTATCTTAGCTTCAACTTGCTGTATTACTTTTTCTATATCTTTAGAAGAAGAATAACCTGTCACCTCACCATTCTGGACTTGTTTTTTAAACGTTTCCAGTTTGTCTAAGTCATTTGTGTTTTGAATTGCAGCCTCTGTTTGCTTGTTTACTAGTGCTTTTTGAAAATTTTCATCATTAAGCCTGACTAACTCAAGTTGATTTTGAGTAATAGCATCATTAATTTCAAGCTCTCTTGCGTAGCCTTCTTCAATTTCAGGTGATGCATTCTGGTAAATCTTTTCAGCCATTTCATTACCGGCAGATTCATCAGAACTTTTAACCACTTCATTATCCTCCTTAGCAAGCTGCTTAGCTCTCTTCTCTAATTGAGAAAGACTATAACTGTGACTTTTTATTAGTTGTTTCCTGTCATTTTTTACATCCTTATCAACAGATTTTTCAAGAGCTGCTTGTTGTCTTCTTATTACTTTTTTAGTAGCCTCTATCCTTGAGCTTACTTCTTTTGCTTCGCGATAGTTGTCAGTAGGCTTTAAAAAACCATCAAAATGAAGCCCTTCTACTAAGCCTCTATTTTTATTTTTTGTCTCAGCAAGCTTTCCTGAAAACTCTTTGTTTTGAAATTCAATACGAGACATTGACTTTACTATAGCTGGGTCTACATTTTTATTCCTTGCTTTGTCTTTATTTCTAAAATGAATTTCCTTAACTTCTTTTGCTACTTGAAGTGCTCTTTTTGCACCTTCTTTAGCAACTTCATTGTCCCATTCATATTCATTCTCTTCTCCAAACTTAGCTATCTCTTCAGCAGTTAATTCTGGGCCATTTTCAATAGCCTCCATAACCATTTCAAGGTTGTCATTGTCAAGTCCATCTAATACCATACTTAGTATTAAATCCTCTTGCTGCATTTCTATCTCTTCTTGTGTACCTTCTTGAGCTCCTTTATTTTTTTCAATTTGTAACGCAGCGTAAACTTTGTTTCTGTTGTCTAAGCTATTTTTAAAAGTTTCAGAAGCTCTTGCTTCAAATTCTTTTTTAGATTTAGACTTTAAAATATCATTTGCTTTTGGACCAACCATTTGGAATACAGATCCTCCTAATCCACCAAACAACATAGACGTTGCAGCTTCATCAGAAGACATTACTTTGCCAAGCTGTGCATTAAATTCTTCTTGAGAAATTAATCCCGATCTTAAGTCACTGTTTAATTTAGCCCTGGAAGCTATATAGTGCTGATAACCTTCTTCTCCTGCTTCAGAGGCAAAAGTACCTGCGGCTCCTGCGGTTTTTTGAACCCACTTAGGAGACTTAGCCAAGCCAGAAACTTTTTTAGCAACAACCATTTGTCTCGTAATAGGGTTAAATACTTTTCCTATCGCTAAATATTGTACAACATCTTGAGCAAGCATAGCCCATCCATGTTTATAATTTTCTGAAGCTCCTTCTGCTGCTGACTGTTTAGATTCATCTTGTGTAAAAAACTTACCTGTCTCAGGGTTTATTTGAGTAATACGTTCATCGTATATTTCATCAAAAGTCCCCGAAGCTTCCATTGTGTTTTCAATATGTCTAGAAACAACAGCTTGGCTTATCCCATTAGCTGTCCAATCTGCTCTAACTCCCATTTTGCTAGACAGGTCAAATGCTTTTTCAGAGATTTCTTTACCAAAACTTTTAGCTCCTTTTTTTGCCATTCTGCCTGCTAACTTACTCGCACCTCTACCTACAAAGCCTAAAGCTTTTGTAGCACCTAAAGCTGGAAGCAACATTGATAAACTAGACGCAACAGAAACACTGTTTTTAAACCAATACCCAGAATCAAAAAAATCTATTTTTCCTGGATCTTTTTCATATATTCTAGTAGCCTCTTCTGTGGTTTCTCTTATTCCTTTACCAAAGTCTGATAGCCAGTTGGCGTATTCCTGTTCTTCTCCCTTTATTATATTCCCTATACCTTCCCAGTCAAGTAAATACCCAATTCCTTCTATAGTACCTCCAATCATTTCTCCAACTACAGCCTGAGATACAGCGCCTCCTAGTTGACTGTACCATGTTTGAGCGTCAGCTCTTTGGTAATCAAGAATACCTCTGTCAGATCCTTCAGGTATAAATATGTCAGGACCTAATAAGCTTCTATACTCCTCTAAATCTAAGTCAATAGTTTTATCTTCTATTCTGGCATCTTTAGATTTATATATGTTAAGTTTTCCTTCATCACCTTTTTTTACAACACTATCCCATTTAGAGACCTTTTCACCTTCTCCGTCATCTGCCGGCTCAACAGGATCTGTGGTTTCACCAGGAACTAAAGGAGCAATGTCTTTTTCTTGATCTTTAACATCTAAATCTATAGTCTTAGTTTCTTTTAAAGATTGACTTTTAACTATATTGTCGTATTTATTTGTAGCATCCATGTATTGTTATTTTTTTATTTTTTTGCTGCCTTTGTTTTTTCTAGCTTTATTTTTGCTGCCGTATAATCTTCAACCTCTCTTTTTAAGGCTACTGCAAACTCTTGCTCTCCTTTTAAATCTAAATTACCGTCAAATTCTATCGGAACTCCAAAAAGAGTTCCGCTGTATGTCCCGTCTTCATTTTTAGAAAAAGTTACCTCATCGGTAGTTTCTCCTCCAGGAAGAGGAATTATCATCTTTCCTTTATCACTATACCTTAAATAAGATTGTTTTATAGGTCCCATGTACATTAAATTTGCAAGCCCTTTTTCTCCTTCAAGAGCTTGTTGTCTATCAGGAGAAGAAGATAGGTCTTCATAAAGCTCTCTCATTATTGATGTATCTCCAGTTGCGTCAATTTGTAAAGAAACTGATTTCTTTGGATCTGTTTTTGACCTCACAATAAGTTGATTAAACAGCTTTCCTTCATTACTATAACCATCAATAGTAAAAGATTTTTTTATTTCAAAAGCGTCGTCACCCATTATGTCTACAAACTCATCAGTCTCCATGTAATCAGCTAAGGTCATGTTGTTTTCACCAGAAATAGACACGGTTCTAATATCCATGTTTTCTTCATTCATGTCTGAAAAGTCCTTAAATTTTGACGTAGAGTATTTATTGCCAGAAGGTATTTGAAGAACAGTGTATGGCGTAGCCTTAGAGTTAGCATCTAAGTTGTCTTGAATACGACCATCCCTTGCCTCTATTGCGTTGCTTAACCTTATATCATAATCATAGGAAGGGTTTTTAGTAGCTGAACTAGCTCCATTTCTAGAAGCAAGAATTCTTTTCGCTTCTTTTTCAATAAGTTCATTGTATCTTTTAACACCTTCTTCACTTGTGTCGTTTTTGTACCTGTCATAACCAAACCCAAGCTCACCTTTTCCAGTTCCGCTTTTTATTTGATACTCTTCCTCAACTAGTCTGACAGCATCTCCGTCGTATTTTTTTAAAAGAACATCAGCTTCAATTAACCCTCTTTCATCTTTACTTAAACTTTTTAAAGAATCTTCTCTTAATATTTTTAAATATGAATTAACATTTCCGTAACCTACTTTTGAATTAGTATAGTCGTTTTTTAAATTTATATAATCTTTATCTAAATTTGGATCTATTCCTGATTCTTCTAACTCTTTTTTCTTGGCGTCTAATTTAACCCCAAAAGCATCAAGACCTACTTTGTAATCATCATTTAATTTTTGAATTTCGACTAAATCTCCGACTTTTGTGTTTAGATACTCTCCTTTAGTCATTTTCACCATTTTTATAGCTTTTTGTTCATCGTATCCTTTTGCAGCCAGGTCAGCGGCAACTGTGTCTTTTATAAGATTAATACTTGTTTTTACTGTTTTTTGAGATCCCATGTATCCAAATCCAGCCATCTTTTTAGCATATCTTGAATTTCCTGGAACAAACTCATACGAGGTAATTGGTTTTCCGTCTTTGTCTTTTTTTCCTGTTGGAACGTTTTGAAACTCTCCAAGGTCATTTATATCTTCTTCGCTTCCATTAAAAAAAGCTTGTTGGCTCAAGTGCCTCATTAAATCAGGGTTTGTTTGTGAAGCATTTTTAATAGAAGCCATTACTGTATTGTAGTCTTTTCCACTAACATCTTGTGTTGCTACAGCCTCATAAAAAGCAGGCAATCCTTTAGTGGCTAATATTCCTACGGATGTTTCAGATAGTTCTCCTGAAACTCTTTTAATAGCATCGTCTATAAGTTTATCTTCATCAAACTTATCATACAGCTCTGCACCTGAAAAAGAATTAAATGTACCGTCCTCATTTTGAGTTCCTGTAAAGTCAGCAGCTTGTTTTTGAGCCCATTTTTGAGCCTCTGCTGCTGAGTATCCACCTTGTCTTTCCTTTTTAGTAGCTAAATCATTTATAAATGTTCCTATGGCTTTTTTATTAGCAATAGCTTTTCCTATAAAACCTTCTGATCCGTATTCATTTTGAACCTCACTTTTAAGACTTCTTAGTTTATTAAATTCAGATCTTGATACACCACTATTTATGATGTTATCTGAAAGGCCAGACGCCCTGCTTTTAAATCCTTCTAGAGTTTTTGACGCTCTGTCTTGGTCAACTGAGGATGTAGAGGCTTCAAGCTCCGATAATTTATCACTTTTCGCTAAGAAATCATCTTCCATTTTTTGCTTCGCTAATGGGACCATCATTATCTCGTCTAAAGATAGAGGCTTAAATGATGACGTACTAATATCTGCTGTTCTTCCTGGCATAATGTTGTAAATTTATGAAATATATCTTTAATATAAAAATTAACTTGTTGATTTTGATTCTTTGTCAAAATACTTTGTGTTTTGTATTCTGTCCTTTTCTGCTTTCTTTAAAGCTTGAACACCTTTTATTCTTCTTACAGCATGTATGCTATCTGATTGAATAACCATAACTGTAACTTTGTCGTCCTGGTTTCCTCCAAGCATAGTATAATCCCCGTCTTTTTTACCTGAATAGAATCCAGTATGATAAGACCATCTTTTTGTAGCTTTGTTATAGGCTTTTGTAACTAACAAATCTCCATCTTGAGCTTGATCTATATCTTGAACTTTATCTCCGTAGTTTTCATATTGCTTAGCTCTTATTAAATTGTAATTGTCTTTACCATAGTCTAATCGTTCGTAATCTCCTTCGACTAACACACTGTTTACAAATGCTGCACACCATGCGTTTTGATCTTTAGTAACCTCACCTTTATTGGTCATGTAACCGGGAACTGCATTATTTAAAAATCCTTTTATTACATCTTGCTGCTTAACATCGTTTTCGTCAATACCTAAATACTTGTTTGCTAAGTTAAGAGGATTTCTTGACACTGACTCATCTTCTTTTATAATTGTATCAATAACGTCAGGAGCCTTAATAGGATCTTTTACTTCTGCCTTAACAACTTCTGTAGCTTTAGCTTTTTCTGCTACAGTTGATTCAGTAGAGTTTATTTTAGATACAGATTCTTTAGTGTTACTGATAACTGCTGGTTTAACTTCAGAAGGTTTCATTTCTTCAGCTTTAACTGTAGTTAATCCGTCTTGTTTAGAAGGAATTAGTTCACTTTGCTTGACTAAATCTGATTTACTTTGCATAGGTTGTTTTGTTCCTTCTGAACCTGTATTAGAGCTGCTTCCTGACGTTTCAATCGCTGACAAAACATTCTTTATAGTAGGAATAGAAGCGTCTGGTTTATTTTCTTTTTTAGATAAGCTGCTTACGCTTTTTAAAGATCCGTTGTTAATAGGGTTTATCCTCTCATTATCAGGGTTTTCTTCAACTCCTGTATTCTCATCAATTACTTCTTCTTTGACGTTTGGATTTTTTTTTTCATCTCTTTCTTTTCTTTTTGCAGCAGCGATTCTTCTTAATGTAGCCAAGTGATCTCCTTTGCTATCGTAAGAACTACCCATTAACTCCGGAAACTTTTTAAACATTTCTTCTTCTCCTATACCACCTAAATCTTCACCTATTTGAGATAGTAACCTGCTTTTGTTTGTTTCATACGCAGCTTCTTGTTCTAAGTTAAGACTTGTTTCTTGATTAGATTGACCAAGATTAGTTTTATCAACGTTTAAGTTGAACTGTTGTCCAGATTTTTTCTCTTGTCTGTTCTCTGCGGTTGCTGACTGGTAAGCGCTAGACAATGCTTTTGTTCCTTGTAGCTGAGAAGCCAATATATTTGCTCCAGCTCTTCCTGCTGATCCACCAGAAACACTTAATAAAGAATTGCGTGTATTGTTAACAGAATCCTGAACAGTGTTCTGTAATCCTCTCTCATCAACTAATTGCTCATCGTATTTATTACCTAATCTATCTAACCCAACTTTCTTAGGCTTTTTAAGGTTAGCTAATTGAAGTGCATTCATTCCTACAGGAGCGTATCTTAGCATTTCCATAGGATTAAACTTAGAAAGATTTTCTCCGTCTTCAGTTTTATCGCCAGTATTAGAGTCAACAACCTGTGTTTTTGATTCTTTGGCAATCCCTGAAGCTACTGATGCTCCAATATTTTCTTCATTAGATTTAATCTTTTGAGATTCATTAACTCCTCCAGAAAGCATTGCTGCTAATCCTTTGGCTGAAAAATCTTTTGGCTTTTTTTCAGGGTCATCTTTACTAAGAGCTCCACCAACTACATATTTGTTAGTTGCTTCATTGTGTTCTTTATTGTCAAAATTAAGTGAAGCGTCATTTGCATCACCTTTTGCCTTCTTTCCTCCTACAAATCCTGCTGCACCACCAAGCACACCACCTACTGCTGCACCCCATGGTCCAAAAGCCATTCCTGCTGATGCACCTTTCATTGCTCCCATTGCCGCTGCACCGCCTGCTGATGGTACATCTGGAGCAGCTGTTGCTCCACTAGTATCAATACCAGTTGGACCAAATGCAGTTTTACCTAGTTCCATTGCTGTTGCTGCTGCACCACTTATTCCTCCGGCACCCCCAGGAATAGCTCCGCCCGCTGCCTCACCTGCTGCCCCACCTGCGGCAGCCTCGGCTCCTCCTTTCATAGCTCCTTGTCCTAACAACGCACCTAAAGCACCGCCTCCAACAAATTTATTTGTGTCACCTCCCATTGATTTTCTGTTTTGAAAATCTTGATAACCATTTTCTGAAAACTTAGCGTTAGGATTAAGTTTCTTAAGTTCGTTTAATTGATCTGCGTAACCCTGTGCATTTTGAGGGTTAGAAGAACTAGGGTTAATATCATAAGTGTCACTATCTGTTTGTTTGTTAACATTAAAATAGTTAGCGTCTTTATATTTACCCATGTTAAGATCAGACATATTATTTTCAGAATTTCTGTAAAACAATTTATTGGCGGTTTCTCTATCAAACCCCATGCCTGTTCTTTCGTTTAAAAGACTTAAATTATTCTCAGTTACATCTTCTTTACCATCACTTTTAACTTTTACTTTATCACCAGGACCCATTGGCCCTCCTGTAAAATACTTGTTGGCTAATCCTTGAGCACCACTCATAGACGGAGATTGCTCAGGCATTGGCATGCCTGCACCATCTGCTCGCGGAGCAGACGCTGCCGCATCTCCTTGATGACTAGCACCAGGCATCATTGATCCATCTGGCATTTGATGCTGAGCACCCTGTTTTCCTTGAGGACTAGACTTTGCTTCTTGCTCAGCTTTAACAAATTCTTGAGCTTGCTGCAATCTTCCCTGTAGCTCATTAAGAGTTTCAACAGACTCCTTATCAGTTCTACCTTCAAACTTTTTTGCAATTAACGCGCTTGCATCTGAAAAAGACTTACCTTTTAAGTAAGATGGCAAGTTAAATTTTGACATTATATTCATGTTATGATAATTTATAATCGTTTATATTGTTGCTGCCACCTTTACTAGCAAGCATTTTTAATTTCTTTAGGTTTCCTCCTTTTTCAAATACATTAGACTTAGAACCTTCAGGTGATGTAAAATTACCAGAAGTATCTATGGCGTTAGAAAATATGTAATCGTTCCATTTTGTCTCTCCTTCTTCTACTAAGTTAGGCTTTCCGTTAGCTCCTGTTCCTTGAGGAATACCACCTAGAGAATTTTCTTCGTGAGTTCCTCCTCCTTTAAATTCAATAACCTCTTCTGATGCGTCTTGATTGCCAAGATCACCACCATCTTCAAATTTATTTTTATTATCGTATGATTCTAGTTTTTTAAACTGCTTTTCTACTTCTTCTCTTTTTTTGTTATTGTAATCATCCCATTCACTTTCGTATATTCTATCATAGAAGTTAAAGGCGTTTTCTGTCTTCATGCCATTCCAGTCATATGTATCACTGAAAGATATGTATTTTCCTTTTTCATCTTCACCAGCATCAGTTACATACCTTGCAAGATTGTATTGACCAACTAGGCTTCCGTGTCCTTTATTATATTGTCCTTTATACCCTGCTTTGTTTTTAGGGAAAGACTTGTCAGCGTTGTGTTGTCTATCTGAGCCGTTACTTTTTAATCCTGCGTATATATCTTTAAAAGATCCATTGTGATTATAATCTTTTTTGACCTTTTCAGACGTTAGGTCTTTGTAAACATCTTCTCTCATTCCTGATCTATAATAATACTTAGCTTCTGGGTCGGAACTTACTGTTGGTTTGTAAGGGCTTTCTTTAAGTTCTTCATCTTCTGTATTAAAAAAATACTTACTTACATTAGATGCCATATTACTTAAGGTATTTGCAGTTTCACCTTTAGTCATAGGTCTATCTACACAAGGCGGCTTCCCTTCACAGTCGCATTTACATTCATCAATTGAACCTCCTTCTTTAAACGTGTTATTCATTGTTGTTGACGGGCCTTCAACTCCATCACTAGGGATAAATGCTTCTTGAGACTTTCCTGATTCTCTTTCTTGAGAATAATTAAATGCTGGTTGTATGGATTCGTCTGTTGGGATTTCTGGTTGAATAAAAGGGCCTGCCTCTTGAACTGGAGCTACGTTTTGTGGGACTGTATCTTGTGGAATATCCTGTGGAATATTTGGAGACCTGTCAATACGAACATTGTTCTCCTCTTCAGGCTGAGCAGCAAAAGAATCGAACTCTTTTCTGAAGTTTTCTACATACTCATTACCTGTTTTGTTTACTTCCCCTGATACCTGGTAATTGTCTTTATTTTTTAAATAATCGCGAGTTCCTTTTGCACCAAGAAAATGTATCATGGCAGCAACGTCATTAACGTCGTGATCAGTTCCTGAGCTTTCTATAATCTCTCTGGCTTTTCCTTCTCCGTAAGAGTACCCCTTTAAGTTCCCATCTAGTGCTTTATCCATAACAGCCTCTTGAAGATAGGTACTGTTCATAAATTTTCTTTTGCTAATTCCCTTCATTAAAGGATCTTTCTTGATAGAGTTGTAAAGAAAATGATAACGTCCTGCCGCACTTGATGATGGAGATCCTGACGCCCCATTAAAAGCCTCCATGTATTTCCCTCCGTTAGATTCTATCACGCTTATTGCATGCTTAAAAGCCTTCCTGTTAAATTCAGTAGGCTTTTTTTTATCTTTGTCTGTATTATTGTTTTCTAAATTCAAGGTTTATTTTTTGATATTAAGATTACGTAATGGGTTGTATATATGCCACAAATAAGCTATTTTAAAAGTTTCGTCACCTCCTCCTTTTGCCACTATAAAGCAAAGGTATTTAAAAGAGTACTGTCCAATTAAGCCTATTCTTTTATCGTCAAGAACAAACCATAAAATACTTTTTTCCTTGTAACCTTTTAATAGCCATGCAGTAGGGAAAAGTAACACAGAGATAAAAACCTTAAAAGCCCTCGTAAATAGAGAGCTTTTGATCGGTTCTAATGTTTTAAATATTATCTCTTTATTATAACCCATACTACAAATATATGAAATACAGTCTTGATTGTCAATATTATGTGTCACACACTATTAATGCTGTGTATAGAATATTGTAATGTCATGCAGGATTAACTTGTTTCCATTAGCGTTATCAAAGCTAAATTCTGCAAAACCCCATGCACTTCTCACTCTGTCTCTGCTATTTATATCTCTTGGAAAATTTATCTTCCAGTTTCTAAACTTTTTGAATACATTTCTTCTTAGGTTTAAAGGCACAAGTCCTGAGTCTTGATATTCATTGTAAACTCTTACGCCTGTTAGTCCTTGATTAGGAACCTCAACGCCGTTTGAGTCAGTGAGTTCCATCTTATATGAAGCGCCGTTAAGTATAATTTCATTTCCTGCCGGCGCAACATGAAGTGTAATACTAGATTTATAAATGCTTCCATAAAAATTATTTGGAATTCCTTTAAAGTGCTCCCACAAAGATGTGTTTGTAGGGTTTGATGTAATAAGTACGCTTCCTTTGTTTATGTACCAGGCTGGAACATAGTCATAATAACTAACAAAAGCAGCTATCTTTTCATTAAAGCCTAGTGTAAAGTTATCTCCTGGTTGTAAAAAGGAAAAGTAAACATCTGAATTAACCGGATTGTATCCAAGTGATACTCCATTACCAAGTACCGCGTTATCTAAGCTTAAGCTCTCGTAACTCATTCTATTAAGTAATTCATGATGGAATCCTTGTGCGTCAGATAGTCTACCTATTCTGGACCCATCAAAAACCATTATACCTTTGTTTATTAAGTCAATAAAGTAGAATGCATTTTCAGAAGTTACAGCTCCCCACCTGTTGATACAACCGGTTGTTGTACTAACGTAAGCATAGTCATGAAGTATTCCTCCTGTTCCTAATTCTAATGTTATTCCGTCGTCAGTGACTGTTTGAGCCCTTGGGTTAATAGCAATCTTAGCAACTCCAGTATCTTGTAAGCAGAATATTTCATCTCTTAAGTTTACTACAGCGTTAATTGGGCCATACTTACCATCTAGATCTATACTTTCATTGCTTAAAAAATCTGTCCAGCTATCAATAAATTCTCCAGGTATTTTCTCCTTAGACGCCATTAACCTTCCGTCAAACTCCTGAATCTTTTTAATTTTAGATCCTGTATCAGTAGACTTCACTAGTGTTGGCTGTTGAGAATACACATTATTGTACTCTTGATATTCAGCATACCTTGGTTGCCATCTGTTATCCCAGTTGTCCAGAGACAAATCATTTCTGTTTTTTACATCAACAGTTGTTTCTAGTCTGATGCTTACTATTTCACATATTACGTTTAAGTCTCTAGAAGTAACCTCCGTATCATCTTTAGCCATTTTTGTAAATGTAAATGTATTTACAAACGTGTCTCCAGGAGATTCAATTGTTACAGTGTTAGTCGCTATTTCCGTGAATACTCCTATGTCAATGTATGACGCGTTACTTTTTGCTTCATAAGAAAAACCTCCGTAAATTCCACCTATGTACAACAAGCTTGAGTCTTTTACAAACTCAGCAAGTAGCACTCCTTTAGTTTCTGAAATACCTGCAGCTTGATACAGTTGCTCTATACTTTTTCTAGAGTCTACAGGAAATGAAAGGTCTGAAGTTCCTTCAGCAAAAGTTATGCATTTAGCTCCATTTGTATTGCATCCTTTTATTGTTTGCTCAGCATCTTTTCTCACATCGTCAGAATCAACCCAGTTATCCATACGCATTGTCTTAAGACTGTTTCCATATCTTAAAGCAGAGTCGTTGTTGTATGCGGTAAAGTCTGCTCCAACTTGTGTTAATTCTGGAGATCCATAAACCTCCCACTCTGTGCTTGCAGTTGTTGGAGGGTAAAATCCACCAGTAAATCTTCTATAGACTTGGTGGGTAGATCTGTGATTTTCTGAATTTGTTGGTCCATAAAACCCTTGATCTGAAAGAGTATTTGCAGCTCCGCTAAGAACCTGCGTACTTACCCCCGTTGTTGAACTTGTGATTCCGTTTAAGAATTTTGTCTCTTGATTTGAGTCAGCAGTTAATGGATTAGTTTCAGTTGACCAGTTAGCCACATAGTCTTGCTTCATTAACCCTACAATGTTTATTTTATAACTTGCGTCTATTTCATTATTTCTAAACAAAACTTCAGGACTAAAAAACTGCATTAGTCTATTATGCTGAAAGTTTTGTGCACGGAAGTCCGTGCTTGCCGCAGCTTTAAATCCTTCATAAGCCCTTCCTCTTCCTAGGTCTTGAAAAGATGAGTCAGCAGTACTGTCCCACGCTAATTCATGATAATCTTTACACGCCACAAAAGGTGCCATTGTTTCAAACATACGAGTCATAGACGGAATAATATCAGAATCATTTCCGTTTACTGCTGCTTTTCTTGAAGCAAGAGTTGTTTCTTTTCCGTTGTTTATATAGTTTGCTACCATTGGGTTTATCATACCCTGGGCGTAAATTGTTTGATCTGTTAGTGTCCTGTCTGCTCTTATTATTTTGTATCCTACAGGCTTGTCGTCTTCACTCTGAAAGTTGGAAGCAGTGCCTAACCATGTGTAAAATTCAGGTTTAAGAGTAACCTTAAGCTGATTGTAGTTTCCTGCTAAGTTACCTTGAGGAGTTCTTAAGTCTGACATCCATATAGGATCTGCAGTCTGGCCTCTTCTGTTGTAAAATTTAATAGCAAACCTGTATAGCTCTCTGTCTTTTAAAAACTGCAGCTCTTCAGATAAATCATCTGACATTGAAGTCTGAATAGATTCTATCTTAACGTATTTTCCTTCAGATCCAGGAGTAACACCATCTGATTGATATTTGTAAACATCATAGTCAGCATTAATAGAATCATTTTTAGGTGGCACTACATAGTTAGACGCGTTCACTAACCTTCCGGCCACAGAAGACCCATTCAGATAAGCTCCGTCAAGAACTATGGATACTTGAGCGTCATTAAATGAGTATGACCTCATGTCTAACTCAACATCAAATATTTGTTCCTTTATATTTATAGGAAATAATCTATTGTCTTTGGTTGCTATGTGCTTAGGTATTATTGGGCTGGCTCCTAGAAACACAAAAGCTTCTAGTGATATTGATCTGTCAGCATTTCCGTCATCAGTAAACAAGAACTCATCAAAGCTACCAATCTCTTGATCAGTAATAATGCTTATTTCTGGATTCTCGTTGTAAGCTGTGTATTTTATTGAATAGATTATTATGTGTGTAAACTTAGTATCTATATCTGTGATCTTTATGTTAACTGATCTGCCTAATATTTCATTCACTTCTCCTCCCCCAAGTCCATCGCCTTTATCTATTGGCACCAGTATAGAAGGTGGAGATACAGTTGTTTGTGCTCCATTCAAAATATATAGTCCATAGGAATACTGTATCATTCCTGATGTGTGTGATCCTCCAGAAACAACACCAGTTACTTCCGGTTGAGAGAACGTAAAAGTACTTACAACATCTATCGCGCTTGCACTTAAATCAATAAGGTTGTCTCTGTCTCCATTTAACTTGCTTTGACGTAAATTTAAGAATCTTAATTGATGAGTACCATCTACAAAATATATTTTCTGTATAATTGAATTTTCGTAGTTATAAAGTATCTGAACAAGGTTGTTGCTTGATAAGGATAAGTCACCCATATAAAGCAAGTTTAAATCAAAGTCACCATTGTTTAAATTTGTGAGCTCCCAGAAACAATCCCATCCATTACTATCTGTTGTTATAATGAGAGCTGAGTCCCTTAATTCTTTTGTTCCTATGATTTGTTGCGTTCCAGAAGTTAATCCATCATAGCTCTCCTCTAGCTCACACCTGGGTACAACAGACCCAACCGTAGAGTACACTAAAGACTTTACGTTAGAACCTACCGTATAATTGATACTTGTACTAAGGGTGTTAAAAACAGGAGTAGGAATTGCAAAGACCAATTCGTTACCTGCTTCATTTGTAATAGCAAAAGAACTTTTTTGGTCTGTTGCTAGGATACGGATATTTTTGGCATCAAAATACTTATCAGTTTGTAAGTCATTTGCAATATCCTTGCTCATTCCTTTATAATGTGCCTCGTGCTTTTTTATCATCTTTTGTTAGATTTGATCAGGTTTTCTATGTGTTATTATCTTTGAATCCTCATGTTCTCTTGAGCTCCTAGGAATTCAAATCTTCTTTGAAATTCAGTTCTGCTAGGAAGTATTTGAGTTATCATGTTTGTTAAAGACTCCATCTCATCTGTACTAGGCATCTTTAAGTTTACATCTGCCTGAGCAACATTAAAACAATAATCTGTTTCAGCTTTGTTTAGCTTTCTGTCTGAGATCATATCCATGTCATTCATTATGTCGTACCACTTCCATTTAATATAAGACTCTACACACCTTAAAAGCGTTTCATTGTCTAACACTAAAGGATAGCATTCTTCATCAGTTGCAATTGCTTTGTATATAATGTGTATTTTTCCTTGTTCAAAGTTAACATTTATGTGCTTACTGTTTAATGTGTAAGTTCCATCTGTTCTAGAAGGAAGATTGCCTCCAACATGAAAGAATTCTTGAGAAATATCTTCACTGTGAGTGAGTGTCTGAGGAGTAGACCCCTGGTCCGTCCTTACCATTCCTTCAACCTTTATCATGTCAATAGGCTTTAATGCTCTAAAGTTAGAGACGTTCAATCCTTCTCTACGCGTAACATATATTGCAGGTGCGTCAATTATTCTTAAAACCTGGATTGCATTGTCTACTATAAATTCATAATTAAGATCCTTCATTAAAGGGTTTCTTAACAGTCTGTCAGCAATTATTTTGATGCTTACTAGATTAGATGTGGTTGCCATATTGTTTTATATTAATTTAAGAAAGCCTCTATGCGTCCAGCAAATATAGATTTAGAAAGATCTCTTTTCATTGTTCTATTAAACTGCATTTTGTAGATGCTTTTATTTTTAAAGTTAGCTTTTGATTTTCTGTAATATATCCTGAAAGTGTATCCGTCTGTATGATCGTTGACATACCTCATTCTGGTTTTATTGATTCTGGCCTTTTCACTTTGAGCCCACAGAATCCTGGTTTCTCTCCAGTCAGTAGGCAGGTTGTTTATAATGCTTCCATCATCAGCAATTTTTATTTCAGTCTTAATCTTTCTAAGCTCAATCTTTCCAACACGGCATGGCATTATATACTCAGCACCTTTTGTCGCAATCCTATCTCTTACATAAGTATTAAACTCTCTGAGTATTTCACCAAATTTAGCCCTAGAAATGCTTGTGTTTTTTGTTTCTTTTACAAAATGTTTGTAAAAATCACCGCTTCCATAATCAGCTTTTACTCTATGATTTCTTTTATCTTCTTCCATCCTCAGAATCATTTGTTTTATCAGAAGGAATACCAAGTGACCTGGTTAGATCTTTTACAACTAATTCAACAATTACATCCACCATTGAAATCTCAACAGGATATTCATCATCCCATCTTTCAATATCTGGATTTAAAGTACAGGTCTTACCTCTGGCTTCATCCGGACTTTCAAATATATCTGTAACCTTAATGCTTTTTAAAAACATAATAGACTGACTGTTTGACATTAAATATAATTTTCCGTCAAAGTCAATAGCACAATACGTTAAGTGCTGTGTAAATTTGTTTTCAAACAAGTAAGGCAATCTTTCTATTGAAACTATATTTATTGCAACTTCTGCTCCATCTATTTTTCTTACTAGCAATGGGCCTTCTTTACCTTTTATCTTAATAGATTTAGGTAAAGAAATAGTAGTTGATAAGATCTTTCCTGCACAAGTGTACCCGGAAACTCTATCAACTATCTCTACGTCTAGACAGAGTTCTTGCTTTACTTCAATTGGCATTTGCCATGAATTCTTAGCATACTGCTGCTTTAATAGCATTGCTCTTTTTGTATCAACAAGTGAGCTAACAAATTCTTCAGTAATGTGAGTGTCGTCAGAATGAATGTTTAACTTTTCAAATACAGAAAATATAATTTCTCTTTTAGTCATCGTTTAGTTTTTATAGTAAATTAATAGTAAACTCCACCAAACCAAAAATGACCATCAGGATTTACGTTAATTTGCGTTATGTTTGAGTTACCTTTCCAGTCAATCATGTTGATTGCAAATCCATTAGCCCATTGAGCTTTCATTGGCCTGGTTGCGTAATTAAAAGCAGGTGTAGTAAAGTCAGCACAAGCCCCAATATTAAAAGCAGCCATTCTTCCTTCACGATAGTTTTGTATTCTGTGAGTATGTACATAAGCACAAGATGTTCTTAGTTTATCTAAGTGAGCTTTAGCATTATGTATGCTAAAGTATATTCCGTGGAATATCTCAAAATCATTACCAAGTGTAAAGTAATCTTGCGACCATTTGTTTTTAACATCATAGCCTCTTTGAACTAAATCCAAACCCTCTCTTGGAGCAGTTAATGGTGTCTTGGCGTTGTCCATGTTAGCCATCCATCTGTTGTGTCTGTCTTCATGATTGCCATATAAGTATGTCTTCCATACATTTGGACTCATTGCCTGAGCAAACATGTCTAGTTCATCATTACAAGCTGCATATTCATCATCCAGAGTTAGTCCAGGAACTGCAGTGAACCTTCCTTTATCGTGTGAAGACAAAGTATTGATGTCTGCAAAGTCACCCATTAAATGAAATCCTACAATTTTACTTGCGTGATCAATCATCATTCTTCTTATCCCATCGTGTAATCTTTTATGATGAAAAGGAACGTGATTACACCCCATCATTATATGCATTCCTTCTTGATCCGCAATGCTTGGTGGTATGTTTTTACTAAGAGCTACAACCGGGGTTTTTCTTGTCGGTGCAAATGGTGTTGATTCTAATCTTTTAGAATTCTCTCTAAAGTCTTCCACTACAGCCTCTAGTTTTCTTGATTCTCTGAGGTTTTTTAGAACCTCTTTTTTTATAGACCTAATCTCGTCTATGCTAAAGTGCGTTTGATATTTCTTTGTAAGCGTGTCTTGAATTTTTTGATTTCCTTTTTTAAGGTATCCCTTTCTTTCTAGTAAAAACTGTTTAATTATCTCTGAACTTTGCATCAATTTTTTTTAGTGTTGTTTACAAATATAAAAAAAACAGCCATATAAGTCAAGTATGAGTGTCACCACGTTGTGATACACTTGACCCATGGCTGTCAATTAACAGCTTATTCCTGTGTGATACCTGCTTACTGATTTCTGATCTATCTGAGTACCACCCTCTACATCCTTCATGGTGCATGTTACCTGTCCTAGTATTGTGTTTTGTATTGCATTCGCTGAAACATAATTACTTATTGTTACAGTCCAGTCTATACTTTCAATACCCATCTGAATGCCATTAACAAATGGAACTGCATCATTTCTTGTAATTGAAATTACGCTTTGTGAATCATCATAATCAAATTCAACCCACGCTCCAGTTGCTGACTTAGCTCCAAATAGAACCGTCATTGAGCAGCTAGTATTTACCGGTATCCCTGTTCCTATCTTACCAGTAACATTAAGGTCTGTATTTTCTTCCGAAACTATAATTGTAATTACTCCCATATTTATTGTGTAAATAATCCAGATCCTGAATCAGAAACTGAAAAGTTAAATGTAAGTGATTGCAGTGTTGTTGTTGCTAAATTAGGATTGAATATTAAATATCCTAGATTTATTTCAGCAATACTCACTACCTGATTAGCTACAACATCTACACCGTTAAAGACTAGTGTTCCGTCAGCAGGAAGATCCAGTATTTTTACACTTTGTGCAGGATCTCCTTCAGGGTCATTGTAAGCAGGGGTTGTTCCTGTTGTAAACATAGCTCCCGAAAAAACAAGTGACTCTGCGTAATCTAACACCTCTGTTCTATTACCAACAACATCTGGAGCTAAATTAATAGATTCAGCCACAGTCATTGTTACTAATCCTGTAGTTAAACCGCTTAATGAATTAGACCCAGTGTCAGCTACATCAAATGACCATGAAGATGAATATCCTGTCACACTTCCTGACTGTAAGGCTTCGTACTTAAAGTTTCCAGCAGTTATGGCTCCAGAGCCAACTATAGCTCCAACACCCAAAGGCACTCCACTCACAGATAATATTCCAAGAGCAGGAAGCGTTACCACTTTAATATAAGATAAAGGGTCGTTTTCTGGATCTGAATACACCGGCGTAGTGCTTGTTGTAAAATCAGCAATACCGTATTGATATAATGCTGCATAAGCAATCGAAATATTTATTGTACCTACTGAAGTGGGTCTTCCGTTTTGAACCCCACTGTTCGTTATTGTATATAGCATTTTTTATTCTTTTAAAATTATTGAACCCATATTAAGGACCCGGTATCTCTTACACTTGCATTAAACGAATCTGTTGACACTGCATTTGCATTAGGTGCAATATGATAGAAAGCTCCATTAGCTAATTCTGTATTAGAAATTACTTGACCTTCAGTTACCGGTGAACCGAAGTAATAATAAACTCCTAAATTTGCAGTAGAAACTTCATCAATTCTTATAGCATCCAGATCATTTGTCTCTGGATCAAAATAAGGTGCAATTGCTTGCGTTGTGAAATCTGCTACTGTAAACACTGTTGTAGTTCTGTTTCCAGAATATTGAGCTCTGTCTCCCACTGTTGCTGGTTCATTGGTTAATACTATTTCTTCTACCGTCACAACTGAATTAGCCACGTTAGAGACTAGAGGTACCTGAGTATCGTTGTTATAAGCACTAAACGTGAATGAATCACCATATGCTGTAGTTCCGCTTCTTACATATGTAAGTAAAGATGGAGTGTACAACAAAGTGTTAGTTGTAACTAAGGCACCGTTATAATATAGCGTTCCTGTTGAAGGCAAGCTGTTTATTATAAAGCTTGCTACTGCTCCTCCCTCGCCGTCACTGTATCCTGAAAATAACGTAGTATAAGAAAAGACATATGTACTGGTTGAATTATCTAAAGTTAAAGCAATATCTGCAAGCGTTGGTGGAGTTGCTCCGCCCGCACCTAACGTTACGGTGCCTACTGTTCCAATATTACTAGGATAAGAAGCCAACGCTTGTCTCTCCATGCAGATTAAAGGGTCAGTAAGCTGTAATGTACTAACCATTGTGTTAAGCCTTTGCAGGCTCTTGTATGTGGTAGAAAAACATGCGTATTTATATATTAACCTAAGTAAGGACAGTCCTTCTAGTCGTGCTTGCCCGTATGCTTCTAATCTCTTAGAAGCGTTTTTAACAGATGTTACGAATATTTTTGCGTCTTTTTCTTCCATTATACAGTTGTTAATAAACAATCGATTACTCCTACTGAAACTATGTTTCCTGCAGAAGATACTAATGCTTCTATGTTGTTACACTCGTCACAATCAGAAGTGTCAACTGTTATGATTAATTTTTTTAAATTATCAATAGCGTCTTGAAATCTTCCAAGTACTAGAGATTGTTTTGTAGCTTCTAAATACATATCAAATAACAATGCGTTTTGAAAGTTTCCATTGCAGTTTAAGCAGGAGAGATCAATGTTGGCAATAAGCTTAGCTTGGACTATGTAGTATTGAGTCAAGTTTAAGGTAGCCACTATAATAGCTTCTGGCTCACTAGTTGTTATTTGTAAAAAATATATACCGCTAAAGTTTGCCAAGTTAGCGTCATTAGCTGTTATGTTAAAAGTTTCTGTATTTGTTGCTCCACTTAATAATGAAGACAGGTTTTTAGATGTGGATGGATTTTTGTATGTATCTTGGTCCCACAACAAAATCTCTGTTACAGTTTGTCCAGATGTTACCTCTACGTCTAAAGAAATAGTAGCAAGGTCATTTGAAACCATAAATGTTTTTACTGTAATTGACATAGTTTTATTTTAAATTTAGTTAATAAAAAAGGGACTAGGAATAATTTCCAGTCCCTTTTGTTTTCTAGTTATTAAGAACTACTGTATTATGCAGCCTTAATAGTATCTACAGAACCTGCACCTAGTATAGTGTTTAGGTCAGCAACTACTCCGTTTACATTTGCATTTGGTGCAGCAGCAGTAGGGATAGCTATTGTAAGTCCTTTCTTAGATTTCTTAGCTTCATCTCTTCCTTCGTCGAAGTAAGCGATTTCAATAAGGTCATAAGAACCACTAACGCTAGAGGCTAAATCAGGACCAACAATGTTGAATGGATAACCGTTCTTTCTGTAAGTATCTCCTCTTTCACCAAGTAAGTAATACTCCATTTCAACAACTTGATAACCTGTTCCAACACCATCGCTACCAGGAGTAGTTATAGTTACAGTTGGGTAGGTAGTACAGTGAATGTCTACAATGAATCTGTTATAAGTAGAGATCTTTTTGTCTCCATCAAATCCATTAGCATCTAGCTTTCCTTCAACAGTTAAAGCTGCAGATGCACCGGTTCCTGTTTTAGCAAAAGTAAAGCTACGGTTAGTAGTTGCTGTTGCTCCTACCTCTCTTGAGAAGTTGCGATTTAATGACGCAATAAGACCATCAACAATATCTTCTTGATCATTACCTGCAACGGCCTTATAAAAACCTTGCTTCAAATAAGTGTCTTCAGGAGATAAAGAACCGTGTCCTTGAATCTCAATATTCACAGTGTACAAGCTGTTAGCATCTACTGTCAATGCAGAGATAGTAACTAACTTAAGTGTTGGAGCTGTATAAGCTACCGATTTTACGTGTAATACATTATCAGCTTTGATGGTATCACTAGAGATAACGTTTCCTAGTGCATCCTTTGCGTAAAGTTTAAAAGCACTTCCAGCAGCAACTGCAGCACCGTCAGCTCCCAAAAGAACTAAATCGTTTGCTACTCCTGCAGACTTAAGTGTCGCTAAATCTGTTACTGTTGCGGCAGGTGCATTACCTACGTACATGTGTCTAACTTGGTTTTGACCAGCTAATCCCATAATAAAAATTGTTTTTAATTAAATAAATTGTTTTGATACTAACTCTTTTTCAAATGTACGTGATTTTGTATCAGAAATCTAACATTATTTTATATTCTTGAATCTAAAGTCATTCTTGCTTTTAAAGTTCCATCTCTATAATCCAACACCGCGTTTTCTACGGCAATATTAATTATTTCTCTATGAGATAACGGAGCTAATTCACATCCCGATAAAGCAGTGTTCCCTTCAATAGTTAAACCAAGTCCTATAAGATCTGGTGCAGTTGTCAAATCCTCTACTATAATAGGAGAAGGATAGGAAATGTAACGAACATTATAACTCTTTAACTTTTCTGCAGAAATAATCTCAACAGTTGTCTTAGAGTTTTCTTTAGAAATATCCAATCTCCAAGCCTTGTTTTTATTGGGTTTTCTGAATGGATTTCTATAACTTACCATAAACTCATCGTGAGTAACAGGAAGTACCTGAATAACCTTTCCGTCGTACAAACTAATTGCACTATCTATTGTTGCAGTCTCTAATACAATATACATTGCATTATTACTAAGCTCATAGAATAAAGACTCACTCACAAGTCCTCTACTAGAGGATAATTGTGAGGTTATCTTTTCATCTTTAACTAACTCATTTAAAACTCTTCTGGCCTTTTCGTTTAATTCAAACGAAGTAGAAGGATCTTTTGTTGCATCGTAATAAACTTTTACTAATTGCTCTTGAGCAACAGTTAAGTAAGAACTTATTTCAAAGGTGTCTAAACCTGGTGCTCCTTCAAGAGCATTGTTATACCTTAAATTAAACTCCTCTTTTAATTCCGATGCGTTCATGCTTCTACTTTAAGTTGTTCTTTAATTTAGCCTCAAGTGCTAGTCTCATTTCTTGTCCTAAATTAGATGCTAAATACTCAGCAGCAGTTTGTAGGATTGGAGTATCTCCGTCAGAAATAGGCTCGTCATCTAAAGTATAAAACTTTTTCTCTATTTTGTTTACAGCTCCAAACTCGTAACAAGATTCTAAAAGAACTTTAGTTTTTAAGTAATCATCACCCATAATAGAGCAAAGAAGACTTGGGTTCTTTTCTAATTCCTTGTGTAACTCAGACTGCAAGAAGTCAAGCTTGTGAGATCTATTTGTAGTTCTACCTAAGTTTCTTAAAGCGTATCTTAATATTTCCTTGTCTTCTTCATACTTAACATACAACTTGTAAGCTTGTACCTTGTTTCCAACCTTGTCAATTTCTTTAGCCATCTGCTCGGAAGCTGAAGTTAAAACAAATTTGTTTGTAGCCCTGTGCTTGATCTCGTCAATACTATTTGCTACAACCGGACAAGCAATTAATACTTTCCACTTAATGTAATCATAAACATCACTAAGGTCTAATCTTAGTTCATCTTTTCCTAAATAAATAGGTAGAATCCCCATCTTATAAGCCTCACCACCTTCTTTCCAGAATGGCCCGTAAATACTTAAATCAACTCCTTTAAGGATAGACTGTATCCCTTCTTTTTCTACGTTAGTAAGAAGATTCTTCATCTTGCCGTTGTCCATTGTTGGTGCAGGTATTGCTACCTCTGAACCATTTAACAATCCACCATAAGCTACATGTTTGATGTCTTTAATTCCGTTGGACTCGTTAGGAATGTATTTTACTGATATAATCTTTTCTACTAAGAAGTCAGTTCTTACCGACTCTTCTTTTACTTGTTTAGCTGCTGCCATTGTACTTGTTTTAACTTATTTATGATTCTTCCTTTCCTTATTTTTGGGAGTGTTTACAGATCTCCCAACTGATAAAAGACTTTGACTGGGACGCTGTTCTTAAGGGTAGCGCTCAAAGTACTGTTGTTTTAAAATAACCTCCTCTAGCGAACAACCAGAGGAGATCAAGTTTTAATGTATTACGCTAACACGTAAGGTATGATACTTGCCGTACGGGATGGGTCATAAACCACAACTCCTAGTTGACACCATTTAGTAATGGTTCCAGCATCTTCAAGAGTCCCCATGTTACCGTTGTTTACAGCTCCTGTAAAAGGATTTCTGAAACCCCATTGGTAACCACGATACTCTTCTTTTCCTTTAACCTGAACTTTCTGGATGTTTGGATCTTCCATAGTTCCCATGTAGAAAATGTCAAATCTGTAAGATTCAGCCACACCATTAGATCCAGGGATCTTGATTGTGTTACGAACTTTGTCATCGTAGAAATCATCTACTTCCAACTTAACAGTTACACCGTTTGGAGCCATATACTCTACGAACTGGAAACCTGCACTCATTGCGTTACTGTGTAACTCAGAGTTTGTGTTCTTAACAGTTGAAGGGTTAGTTCCCGGAGTACTCATGTTAGCTGACCATCCTGAAGTTGTAGTTAATACAGCTTTGTGGAATTCTGCAGCTCCTCTTTCTCCTGTACGAAGAATGAATACACGTTGGTTAAATCCTAATTTACCTTCACTCAGTCCAAAAAGAATTTCTTCTAGTAACTCAATAGAGAACTCATTGTAAAAGTAAGTATTGGATTGCTCCATTTGCTCACGGATACCTGATCCAATTTTGATGCTACGTCCAGAAACGTCTTTGTTATGGTACTGACCATCTGCAGTTCTGTTGGTCTTACCGTACATAAGGAATTTGTTCTTGTAAAGAGAAAATTCTTGCTCTACTAACCAATCCTCGTATAATGATAATGCACCAAATACTTTTTTGTTACCAGCCTTGTCAATAACAGGAATACCCATTACAACTTGCTTGTTTGTAGCATCTCCTGGAAGCTTGTGGTCGATACGAATAGTAGTTAACTCACCACGCATTGCTACCGGAGTAACTCTACGAACACCACCTACTTCACGAGATAGACCTTTACCTACTGGAGCAAACTCCTCAGTAAATCTTTTTCCAGCGATTAGCTCAGAACCAGGAATACCTGATCTGTCAGATCCAGCAATCTCTGCTGTGTGAATCCACTGACTTCCTGATGGATAACCATCATCTAATAGTCTAATTGGATAAACCTCATTCTTCTCACCTACAATCAATTCACCTTTGAAGAACCACTGCTCATCAAATGTTAATTGAAATTCTTGACCACCTTCACCGATGTTATTGTCACCTGCAGTTACAGTTGCGCCTTGAAAAGAAGCTTCAACTAGAGGAATGTTTCTACGAGAGCTACCTATAAGCTCCCAATAGAACTCATTATCATTCTCTACTTGCTTAGTCTCAAACTTAGCTAACATGTTCTCAAGAGACTTACCTCTATTGATTGCTAGCAATTTGATCATTGCATCATTAATCTTTGTTGGAGATGTTTTCCAGATAGCACCTAAAGTGTTCTCTGGATTAATCATACCAGCAAAGGCTTTGGCATCAGTTACCTGAAATCGTCCTAATTGCATAATTTAATTGTTTTAAAAAATTGTTGTTATTTACTCTATTGATAAATCCTTTAGGTCTGATAATTTAAAATTAGAATTTGAATCTGATACGTTTGTATCAACAGATCCTTCTTCAGTAAAATTAGCACCCCTTAATAAATTTTCTATGTTGTTGGTAATCTTGCTTTCTGCTTTCTGTCCGAATACAGAGAAGTCTTTTAGACCACCAGTAAGGTAAAATAAAGCTTCAAGTTTGATTCTAGATCCAACTGGATCAGCTTTCTGGGCAACCATAAACGCGTTGTCCTTATTACCTAAGTCAGTAGTAATCTGGTTGTATAACTCATCCTTCTGGGAATCTGTTAAAGCAATACCAGGAATTACTTCTTTTGTTGTTGAAATATAATCTTTAATGTTTCCGAGGCTTTTTGTTTCCTCAGATTTAGCATTGTCAATTATACTTCTAAGAGAGTCTTCTTCAGATTTTATTAAACTTGCTAATGCAAATTCTGCATCTTCAATATCTGTACCTGCGTCAATACTTCTCTGAGCCATTGCGCCGGCCCTTGTGCTGTCGTATCCTTTTTCTATGAAGTCCTCAATTATAGCAGTCTTTCTAAATTCTACATTAGCATCATCTCTAATAAACTCAGGAGATACTCCTTTAAGCTTATCAATTGTGTCTGTTTTTTCAGAAACCTCTGTCATTGGAGCTCCGCTTTTTTGAGCGTCTTCAATAAATTTCTGTCTCTCAGTTAATCCTGAGTCAATCTTTGTTGCGATAGCATCTTCTAGATCTTTTAGTGATCTAATCTTTGAAACATCAAGTCCAGGTAAAACACCTTTGGCTTTGAATTCGGCAGCTAAGTTAGAATAAAGCTGTTCAGTCTCATTCATTTTAGGAGAGGAAGAATCGCTGCCTTCTTTTCCGTCAGCAGTTTCACCTGCCTGAACTTGATTTTTACCTTTACTCTGATCAGCTACGCTCTCTGGATCTAAATCAAGATCCTCACCATCAGTGTTTGTATTTTCTTCGTCACCTTTTGCAGAGTCAAATAATCCTGCTGGGGGTGCCCCGTCTTCTGATTTACCTATTTCACCTGTGTCTTCATCAAATAGCTGAATTGCACTAGTGTCAAAATCTAAATCGTTTAAATCTAATCCTTCCATTACAATGTTTTTATATTATTCTCCTGTAACAAAAGTATGATATAAGAAAAGCCTATACTAAGATGCATTATAGCTAAAATAGTTTCAGCGTCTTAGCAAAACCAAGTGTTAAATTCTTTTGAGAATCAAGCCCAACTGTAAATATGTTTCCTTTCTTGTTTTGAATGCCTATAAACCCTCTAACCATTAATGGCTGATTGTTCTGCTGTTCTGTTGGAAACTGAAGTTCAGCGCCATAAAGTAATGAAAGCTTTGGGTGTCTGTACACAACCTCTGGAGTATAAGAAATAGTGTCAGATTTTATTTTGTATTTTAAATCGTATTCAAGAAGCTTACCTCTTGTTAGAAACATTCCGTCTATTTTAATGTCTTTGTTGTCTATTAAAGTTCCTTCATAAGTATCAAGGGCTATGCTTTCTAAAAATAGATTCTTTGCTTTAAGAGTGTCATTTTCTTTTAATGCAGATTCATAATCCGCTTTGTATGTAGAGTCAACTACAATTTCTTTTTTAATAGGCAGTGACTTACCCTTAATAAATTTTTCGATCCATATTGTGTCGTGAACAATACCTCCGATTATTTCTTTCTTTACTTCCCCTGCCTCTTCTTCAGTAACTATAATTACATCATCTACCGGCTTTTCATCGTAAGTACAAGTTTGAATTAAAAATAAACCTATAACGATTAAGATAACAACCCACAAGTCTATTTTTTTATTCATAATATTTGATTCTTAATTACAAGTTTAAATTTATTTGGAAGTATTCTATTTAACATTTTCATTGTAGGCACACTACTAACAACGTCTAGGAGCCCGTCTCCGTCAATGTCTATTAATCCACTTCCAGGAAGAATACACCCTTTAGTGTCTTTGTTGTAATTCCCTTTATGTATAAGGATATAGCTTCTGTCAACCACATTTAATACGTGAAAATGATTATCGTATTTTTTTGAGTTTCTTTTTATACAGTCGTACTCTCCTTCATTTATTCTAGAAATTCTTCTTTCATTGTTATTGTCTGGAAGTTCAAGCATAAACCCCTGGGCTAATTCACAATTATAGTCGTCAAACACTATGAATTTACTTAAAGTTTGTCTTGAATTCTCAGAGAATCTTATAATTTCTAATTTCATTTCTTAATCTTTTTTTTGAAAAATATACTTAACCCTTTGAGGTAGTATGTTTATTATTCTTTTAAATAAATTGTTTCCACTTACAGCTTCCATGTTTTCGTATATGCTATACACCTCTACTAAACAAGCAATGGTTACTGCTAGTTCAGATATTGAGTAGTTGTTTCCTAGCAATTCAATTGAAGTGGTACCTAAAACCATTGAGTCTAATACAGAAAAAGCCATAATCCCTACTACGTATTCAGTTGATTTTCTCCATGTTTTACGAAGCTCTTTTGAACTTATTACTTTCCAAAAACTTTTTTCAAAGGGTCTAAACTTAATTCCTTCTGCATAATGAGCTTTTCTTATTCCCGTAATCATATCAAGAAATATAATTATAAGTAGGGCTAACAATATTGTTTTCATGTTTAATAAAAGAATTATTATTGGACTGACAGACAAAAGCAACCCTTTGCCTATTGTCATGTTTTTAAAAAAAAGTGTAATTGATTTCATAATTCATAAAAGTGTTTGACCATACAAATATACGATCATGTTAAAGTTATTGTTTGTCTTTATTATAGCTAAACAGTCCTCGTTAAAAGGACTGTCTATTATATCGCTATAGTAAATCTATTTTTATTATTTATATAAAGATTGTAAATCCTAGTTCTTTAGCAGTCTTTCCGTCAAATTCAATACTTGCTAGCAAAACTTCTTTTGCTATTTCTATTAAGGGAGAAGGAAGCTGATCATTAAATAGAATCTCTCCATTTACTTTCATAAAATACTGCTGTACATCCATATAGTCAGCGTATCCATAATCAACTATGTCAATAACGGATAAGTCTCCGCCAGACAAAAGATATGCTACCAAGTTCTTTACCACTAACGTTTGACTAATTAAAACACCCTCTTCATCTGATACATCTAAAGTTTCCCCATCAGTATATGCACTCATTCTGTTAGAGCTTGTTTCTGTTGTGTTGTGGTGTCCAAAGAAATTAAGATTAAATTCATCTATAAGCCTTGCTCTTACATAGAATTGATGTGCCACTTGACCGCCTTGTAAATCATCTTTAAAAAGCTTAAATGAAATATCTCTTGTAAGGTCTAAATCACTGTCATTATCTCTACAAGATACTATCCTTGCATTTCTCATTATTTGGTTGTCTATCCAAACTTCTGTATTTGTGTTTTGTATTTTCATTACTTATTGTTTTATTATTTATTGTTTACAATTTATTTATTATTTGCCAGTAAGAACCAACGTTTACAACCGTGTAAATATCACCAGCCGCTAAAGTCGTTGATGTTGTTGTGTCTGTTTTTACTAGTCTTATTTGTTCAGAACCAGAGGTTTCTAGGGTGATTGTATTCGTAGCGTCGTAAGCTATTATAGTGTATTTTTTACCTGGATAAACAGTTGATAAGAGAGGCAAGGTTACTGCTACTGACCCAAAACCTGAGTCTACAATTAAATCACTATTTGACGATGTTAAAAGTATGTCTGAAATCGCAGTTATTACCTCACTTAAAAAAGAATCCGCTTTTACATTACCGTCAACATCTAATTTTGCAGTAGGTGTTGTTGTTCCTATTCCTACGTTGCCCGTTGCAAATATATTACCACCTACAGTAAGCCCAGCACTATTAAGTGTAAGCCTATTAACTCCTAAGACATTCCATTGATGAAGACTTGTCCCACTTGCTGAGCCTATTGCTTGATAAAAGGTATCTACAAAACTACCTGTTGAAGTTCTTGTCCCTAACTGAAAGTTATTTGTAGATGATGTTATTTCGTGTAATTGACTTAAAGAAGCGTTACCATCTTCTAGATATATTTTACCG
>TARA_R110000850_G_scaffold154656_14_pt1 | contig 35150 bp, 30 predicted proteins | sample TARA_R110000850 | Tara Oceans TARA_R110000850 (sample SAMEA4397586) | marine metagenome | biome: Polar Biome; feature: [SRF] surface water layer (ENVO:00010504); material: water (ENVO:00002006), including particulate matter (ENVO:01000060) such as... | depth 5 m
TATAACGCCAACGGACCGCTGATCTCAGCCTGGTTGCAACGCAGCGGCTATTCAGACGTGAGCGTGGAGGCACTGGCTGACGATGAACGCGCCGTGAGCCATTCGCTCGACAGTGCATTTTCAGAGTCGGATCTGGTGCTCACCAGTGGCGGTGTTTCGGTAGGTGATCGCGATCTGATTGCCCCGGAGGCCGAGAAGCTCGGTGCCCGTCGCATACTGTGGAAAGTGGCCCAGAAGCCGGGAAAGCCCTTGTATGTTGCGCAGAAAGATCAGTGCCTTCTGATGGGCTTGCCGGGCAATCCCGGTTCGGTGCTGGTCAATCTGGCCAGCTTTGTCCGCCGTGCATTGGACACCATGGAAGCACAGGCAGAACCAGGACCCGCCATCAAGATGGGGGTACTGCGCGGCAGCGTGAAGGCCGATGCTGCACGAGAATGCTGGGTGCGCGTGCGTACTGAAATTGATGCCAATGGCGTGATGGGTCTGCATCCCCAGACCGGTCAGGCGTCGCACATGCTCAGTAATCTGGCGCGCGTGGATGCCATCGTACGAGTTCCCAGGGGTGATACGGTGTTGCCTGCCGGAAGCCTGCTGCCTTGGCTCAGTCTCGGCCTTTAACGGCGACTCAATCCAGCAAATTGGAAATGCGTGCGAATGCCTCCGCTGACAGACGCTCTGCGCGAAGGGATGGGTCAATATCGGCTTGTGCAAACTGTGCGGGCGAGACCAGCTGCCGCAGGCTGTTACCGAGCTGTTTGCGCCGCTGCGAGAACGCTGCAGTGACCACCTGATTGAACCGGGCCAGATTCCTGATTTCAAACTTGGGCGCGCGCGGCACCAGACGCACAATGGCGGACTCAACCTTAGGGGGAGGGTTGAATGCGCCCGCGCCAACATTGAACAGGTGAGTGACTTCTGTACGTGCCGCCAAGGTCACGGACAGGCGCCCGTAGTCTGCTTCGCCGGGAAGCGCCACCATGCGGTCCACCACTTCCTTCTGCAGCATGAACAGCATGTCCCGAATGCAGGCCGACTGATCCAGCAGGTGAAAGAGCAGCGGTGTGGAGATGTTGTAAGGCAGATTGCCAATCAGGCGAATCTGCCCCGGGGCCTCATTGGCAAGCGCATCGAAACGAAACTTGAGGGCATCGCCCATGCGAATGTCCAGCCCCTTTGCATCGCCGCATTGGCGGCGCAGGGGTTCGATGACATCGCGATCAATTTCCACCACCGTCAGTGACGGCAGCTTCTGCAATAAGGGAGCTGTGAGCGCTCCACGCCCCGGTCCAATTTCTACTACCCGGTCCTCTGGCTGCACGGACAGCGCCTGGAGAATGCGCTGGATCACCATGGGGTCGTGCAGGAAGTGCTGGCCGAAGCGCTTCTTGGCCCCGCCCGAGCCGCTGTGCATCACGACTCCGGGGTGCCTGCCGAGCTCAGGGAGATGGCGAGTTCAATGGCTGCGATGAGGCTGCCGGCATCGGCCTCGCCAGTCCCGGCCAGATCCAGCGCGGTCCCGTGGTCAACTGATGTGCGGATGATGGGCAAGCCCAGGGTGACGTTGACCGACTCGCCGAAGCCAGCGTACTTGAGCACTGGCAGGCCCTGGTCGTGATACATGGCCAGGACCGCATCTGCTTGTTCCAGATACTTTGGCGTAAACAAAGTATCAGCGGGCAGGGGACCAATGACATTCATGCCCTGCGCGCGGGCGGCTTCCAGCGCTGGGATGATGGTGTCAGTTTCCTCGCGCCCGAGATGGCCGCTTTCTCCGGCATGTGGATTCAGGCCGCACACCAGGATGCAGGGTTGCGCGCAGTTGAATTTGGTTTGCAGGTCGTGATGCAGAACGGCCAAGGTTTTCTTCAGCCGCATCCGCGTTACGGCTTTGGCCACGTTCTTGAGTGGAAGATGAGTGGTCAGCAGCGCTACGCGAAGCCGGTCTGCAACCAGCATCATCACCGGGGTTTCCGTGCTGGTCAGTTCGGCAATGTATTCCGTGTGGCCCTGGAAGCTGTGTCCGGCCTGATTGATCACGCTTTTCTGTACGGGGCCCGTCACCCAGGCCTGCGCCTGGCCACTGACACAGCTGCGACAGGCTACTCGCAAGGTTTCCAGAACGTAATCCGCATTGGCTGGATTCAGGACGCCCGGCTCGCAGGCCTCCGGCATTGCGACTGGAAGCACCGCAAGACTTCCGGCCTCATGGGTCTCCGCAGCTTGTGACAGGTCAATCTCGTCAAACGCGACCGGCAGCCCCAGTGTCATTGCGCGTTCGCGCAGCAGGGCAGGGTCGCAGACTGCAACCAGCTCCACCGGCCAGCGTTCCTGAGCGAGCTGCAACAGGAGGTCTGGACCCACGCCGGCCGGTTCGCCCGGCGTGATCAGAATTCTGGCTGGCAATGCGGACTCAGGTGGATTCGTCTTCGACGACAACGGATTCCGATTCCTCGTCACCGATTTTGCTGCGATCACTGTTACCGCGAAACTCCACGTAGGCTTCAGCGCGCAGACGGCGCAGCCAGGTGTCATATTCCTCGGCAGCCTTGCGGCTGTGAATGGCGCCGCGAGCGCGAGCGCGCTGCGATTCCTTGGTCACGTCCCGCGTGCGACGGTCAAGCACCTGGATGATGTGCCAGCCAAACTGGCTACGCATCGGATTGCTGATTTCATTGATGTCGAGTCGTTCGATCTCGGCCTGAAATTCCGGCACGAACACGCCGGGAGGCTGCCAGCCCAGATCACCACCCGAATTCTTGGAGCCGCCGTCGTCAGAGAATTTCTTGGCCAGTTTCTCGAAATCCTCGCCCGCGACAATTCGGTCATGCAGGTCACGAACCAGCAAACGAGCCTGATCTTCGTCGCGCAGGGTGCTGGTCTGGATCAGGATGTGGCGAGCCTTGGTTTCGTCCACGCTCTTGCGTTCTTCACCGCCGCGCGAATCCACCAGTTTGATGATGTGAAATCCGCCGGACGTTTCCAGGATTGGACCCACCTCACCAGGTGCGAGGCCGCGCGCCACGCGCAGGAAGTTCAGCGGCAGGGCATCGGTGCCACGCCAGTCAAGGTCTCCACCGCTCAGCGCCTGCTGCCCATCGGAGTTGGACACCGCCAGTTCTGCAAAATCCTCGCCTTCCTCAATCCGATCGAGCAGGCCTTCGGCTTTCTTGCGCGCTGCCAGCCGGTCCGCGCTGGAAACGCCGTCGGGGACCGCAACAAGAATGTGCGAGAGGCGATATTCGATATTTGAATCAGCCTCGGTCTGGGCAGACAGGTAGAGGTCGATGTCCTGCTCAGTCACCTGCACGCGGCCGTCGACTTCGCGCTGGCGCAGTCGGGTGGTGATGACTTCATCTCGAACCTGCTCGCGAATGGCGAGGTAGTCGCCGCCGTCATCCCGGATGGCTTTGGCGAACTGCGACAGATTCATGTTGTTGCGCTTGGCAATGCCGGTCAGAACCTCATTGAGCTCGCGGTCATCCACGCGAATCCCCGCGCGCTTGGCACGCTGGGTCTGGATTCTGGTGAGAATAATTTTCTCCAGCACCTGCGATTTCAGAACCTCAGGGTCCGGCGGGCTGATGTCTCGGGCGCGCAGCTGGACGAGGGTGTAGCCGATCTCGCGCTCCAGGTCACTTTGCAGGATGACCCCTTCATTGACCACCGCAACGATGCGGTCAAGCATTTCGCTGCGCGCAGTGGCTGGCAGCAGGATGGCAAGGCCGAGAAGGAGTGCCGAAAGGAACCGGATATGGGATGACATCTGCATCAGAATCAATTCTCTGAGGGCGTTTTTTGGGGCGCAAAGCTTATCACGCGGGAATGCCCTCACTGACCACCCGCCAGACCCAAGGTTCAGCGCAGTTCGCCTTCCTGCTCTTCGTTGGGCAACAGGGTTTCGCCACCGGAACCGATATTGGCTAGGCCCTTGAGCTGAAGCTGGACGTAGACCCCGGTATCGAACTCGCCGGAGACATCACCGATGTAGCGTCGCCAGGAGGTGCGGATGGCCCAGCAGCACGTGCTGTACTCAATGCCAAGGAAGTTCTCACGGCTCTTGCTGTCGCGCAGAGAGAAGCGCGTGCGGCCAGCCAGTGACCACGGTCCATAGACGGGTGTGGAGAAGCTGACATCGGCCTGTTCAATGAGGTCGCGCCGATACCGATAGGAAAAATTCATGCTTCGATTGCTGTGGGAGCCCCGATAGCGCAGGGCGACCTGACTGCGCTCGAGCTTGTTGTCTTCTGGCGACCATTGCCCGGCCACGATGCTCCGCCAATCCTCGAGTATCCGGTAGGTGAACTGGCCGACGAACTCTGTCGCGCCGCGCTCGGGTGCCGGGGCATCGGGGATTCCCACACGCGCTTCAGTGACCCGGTATAGCTGGCCTGCGGTGGCGCTCCAGCGCATCTTGCCTGTTTCAGGATCAAAGTCGCGCAGGGTGACTTCGCCAGCGACATGATGCGCGTCAGCGATTCTGTCTTCGCCCGAGAATCGGTTGCGTGCGAAGAGCTGCACAAAGTCGAAGTCTGGCTCACCCGTATCGAACAGGGGGATGTCGTCCTGATTCTCGTAGGGTACATACAGCGCAATGCCGCGCGGCGTCAGGGTTTGTATGCGTCCGCTTTTTGTAATGCGCTCCAGTCGCAGGCCGGTTTCAGCGCTGAGAACGGGCAAGGTGCGATCACGCGTCTCGGAACTCCCCATGCTACCGCCGCTGAGTTCGTATCGCGTGTAATGAAGGTCAGCCTGACCCTGGAAGTACCAGTTGGACTGATCGTGTTGGTACTGCAGGTACGGCGCCATGATCAGACGGCCACCCTCAATGGAATCATCACGCGCGAAGTTGACGAACTCTGCGCCAATGCCTGCGCGGGTCCCCAGCAAGGCCTTGCGCGTGAGCGCGTCCAGCCGGATTTGTGGAAGGCGTTTGTAGGGGTCGTCGTCGGCGACCAGATTAGAGGCAATGGGCTGAAAGTTCTGCACCATCGCTGTCAGCGTATAGGCCGCCGGTGCCTGGTAGGTCAGAACGGCGGTCTGTTCCAGATGAGTCAGCGAAGCGCTGGAGATGCTGCCGCCCAGATCCTCGAGATAGTGGCGGTCGCTGGTCTCGGCGTAGTACGCCGCCAGGCTCAGCCGCTCGTTGAGCAGACCTTGATGATCGAAGCGGAAGAGGCTGCGACTGCTGCCAAATTTGCGGTCGTCCAGATATTCGTATTGGGCGCTGCCTTCGCTTTTGTCCATCAAATAGCGGAATTCCACCCCAGGCTGCAGGCCACGGTCACTGAGAAACCGCGGCGTCACAGTGGCATCGTAATTCGGTGCCAGATTGATGTAGACCGGCCAGCGCACATCTGCGCCTGAACCGCTCAGCTGGCCGATGGTCGGGTACAACAGGCCAGTGCGTCGCTCATCATTAATCGGAAACTGGAAGTAAGGCAGATAGAGCACCGGGACGCCCATGAATCGGAGACGTGCATTGCGTGCCGACCCGAGACCCGTTTCGTGATCCAGCCGGATATTCGAGGCCTCCAGATACCAGGCGTTGGATTCTGCGGCGCAGGTCGTATAAGAGGCACCGGCGAGTTGGGCTCGGCCAGCGGCGCTGAGTTCGATCCGCTCGGAGCTGCCGCGGGCAGCACGGCCGGGCAGGGCGAATTCGGCACCATCAAAAAAGCCTGACTTGCTGTTGAGGTCCAGGCGCGCGCGCGTGCTGCGAATGATCAGGTTCTGATTCCTGAATACCGAGTCACCATCGATATCGACCACCCGTGCCTGCTTGTCAAAACTCAGTGATTCGGTCAGAAACGATTGTCCTCCCTGCCGCAGACGTACGCCGCCAGCGAGTTTGGACAAACCCTCGGATTCAAGCAGGACCTGGTCTGCATTCAGCAGCAGGCGCTCATCAATCTCGACTTCCGGGGCTTCGTTTGCCAGCTGCAACTGCGCGCAACCGGCACCTTCCACCGGTGTCATGCCCCGTGCGGGATTGGCCGCAAGCAGCAGTGCCAGACACACAACTCGTGGAATGCTCAATTTGGCGTCGGACACAGGCAAGATGGAGGACAATGTTGGGTGCGAGCGCACCTCTGATGTGCAAAGTATCCCGTTTTGCCCGCTATTGGCGCAATGGATAACCTTTGGTTCCACCCACGACGACCCCGGTTCAGATTGATTTGAATACCTTGCTTGATGCACGCGCTTCGGCGGCCCGATCATGGGCCTTGACGCAGTTGGGGCTGGACCAATGCACATTTGCGCCAGCTTCTGCGGATGCCAGCTTTCGTCGCTACTTCCGGATTTCCACGGTTTCTGGCGAACAGAGTTGGGTGGTCATGGACGCACCACCCGACCAGGAAAACAGCGAACCCTTTGTGCGAATTGCGCGATTGCTGGCCCAGGCCGGACTTCACGTGCCGCAGATCGTGGCAAAGGACATGGCGCACGGATTTCTGCTGTTGTCGGACCTTGGCCACCAGACCTATCTGAATGTTCTGGACGCTGAAAATGCTGAGGCACTGTTTTCCGATGCCATCGACGCCCTGATACAGATCCAGCTTTGCCCTGTTCCTGCAGGGTTTCCCGCCTACGACCGCGAACTGCTGCAGCGCGAACTGTCCTTGTTTCCTGACTGGTACGTCGGGCGGGAACGGGCATGCCAGCTCACTGCACCGCAGTTGCAGGCCTGGCAGCAGGTTTGTGAAACACTGGTCGGCTCCGCGCTAAGCCAGCCGCGGGTTCTGGTACACCGCGACTTCATGCCGCGCAATCTGATGATCTCCACGCCGCAACCGGGGGTTCTGGATTTTCAGGACGCCGTGCTGGGGCCCGTCACCTATGACGTCGTTTGCCTGTTCAAAGATGCGTTTCTGTCCTGGCCGCAGTCGCGGATTGATGCGTGGCAGCAACTCTACCTTGCGCGCGCCAAATCCGCCGGCATCGCCTTGCCTGAAGACTTTCAGCGCAGCCTTGACCTCATGGGCGTGCAGCGGCATCTCAAGGTCCTTGGGATATTCGGGCGTATCTGTCACCGCGATGGCAAACCCAAATACCTGGAAGACACGCCGCGATTCCTGCGTTACATCCTGGATGTCGCACCGCGGTACCCGGAATTGCAGCCGCTGGTGACCTTGTTTTCTGATTTGGGGCTGGAATCTTGAAGGCAATGATTCTGGCCGCAGGCAGAGGCGAGCGGCTACGACCCCTGACCGACACCATACCCAAGCCGCTGGTGTCGGTGGCCGGGACGCCCCTGATCGAACATCTGATAAAGGCATTGAGACGCGCCGGTATACAAGAGCTGGTGATCAACCTGGGTTATCGAGGCGATCAGATAGAAGAAGCACTCGCGGATGGATCGCGGTTGGGGGTCAGCATCTGTTACTCGCGGGAAGAGGACCCTCCGCTGGAAACCGGTGGCGGCATCCTGCGCGCGCTCCCGCTGCTTGGAGCCGGTCCTTTTCTGCTCGTCAACGCAGACGTTTTTACTGATTTCGATTTTGCACCACTGATTGCACATGCGAGCATGTTCACCGAGCGCGATCTGGCGCACCTGGTGCTGGTTGATAATCCCGAGCATCGACCGGATGGCGATTTCGCGCTGTCAGGAAACCGTGTCCTGCTCGATGGTGCTCCAAAGAAGACGTTCAGCGGCATCTCGATCCTGCGGCCCGAGTTGTTCTGCAATTGCGAAGAAGGTCGCTTTCCGCTCGCGCCGCTGCTGCGTCATGCCGCCGCTTGCGACCAGCTCGGCGGCGAATACTTCAATGGCCTGTGGTCGGATGTGGGAACGCCACAACGTCACGCGCAACTCGAAGCGAGACTGACGCGCCGCGGCTGAGTTTGCTGAGTTTGTTGTCCGCGTTTTCCAAACCAAGATTAATTCCGAGATGGCTTCATGTTGATTACCCTGCGCTCCCTCAGCTACCGGCTGGGTTCCACTGTTCTGCTTGAAAATGCCGATCTGGTGGTGTCGCGCGGCGAAAGAGTGGCAGTTCTGGGCCGAAACGGCACCGGAAAATCCACCATGCTGCGTTTGATTGAGGGCGAAACGGCGTCGGATTCAGGCGAGATCATTCGCGCGCAGGGGCTTCGTGTTGCGCGTCTGGTGCAGGACGTGCCGACCGACGTGACGGGTTCGGTATTTGAAGTGGTGGCCCAGGGACTGGGCGAGGTCGGACAGTGGTTGGCGCAATACCAGCATTTGATTGAAACCGATCCGGAAAACGTCAAGAAACTCGGCAAACTGCAGGAAAAGCTCGAGGCACATGATGGCTGGACACTCGATGCCAAGGTGCGAGAAGCCATTTCACGGGTTGAAGCGGACGAGCACGCATTGTTTGAAACCTTGTCCGGCGGCATGAAGCGCCGTGTGCTGGTGGCGCGTGCCATCGTGCGCGAACCTGAACTGCTGTTGCTCGATGAACCGACCAACCATCTGGATATTGATTCCATCGCCTGGCTGGAAGGCTTTCTGGAGAACTTCTCCGGGGCCCTGTTGTTTGTGACGCACGACCGGGCTTTTCTTAAAAACCTGGCCACGCGCATTGTTGAATTGGATCGGGGTCAGCTCACGGATTGGCCCGGTGACTACGACAACTATCTGCGGCGCAAAGAGGAGCGTGCGCACGCAGAAGAGCAGGAGCGCGCCCTGTTCGACAAGCGACTGGCACAAGAGGAAGGCTGGATTCGCCAGGGCATTCAGGCGCGTCGGACGCGCAACATGGGCCGGGTCAAACGTTTGTTGGAAATGCGCGATCAGTTTCGAGCCAGACGCGATACACCCGGCAAGGCGAGCATGGAGATCAGCACCGCCCAGCGTTCGGGAAAACTGGTCTGCGAAGCGCAGAACATCGAGTACGGTTTCGCGGACAAACCGCTGGTACAGAAATTTTCGACCACCATCATGCGCGGCGACCGGGTGGGCCTGATTGGCCGCAACGGTGTGGGCAAAACGACGCTGATCCGTCTGCTGCTGGGGCAGCTTGAGCCGCAGGGCGGTGAGGTCAAACTCGGGAGCAAGCTTGATATTGCTTACTTCGATCAGCTTCGCGGTGGCCTGGATGAAGACCAGCCTGTTTTCGAGGCTGTCGGCAACGGAACCGAGTTTGTCGAAGTGGGCGGCAAGCGCCAGCATGTCATGGGTTACTTGCAGGACTTCCTGTTCACCCCGGACCGGGCACGCAGCCCCGTGCGCAGCCTGTCGGGCGGAGAGCGCAATCGACTGCTGCTGGCAAGGCTTTTCTCGCAGCCCTCCAATCTACTGGTGCTCGATGAACCCACCAACGATCTGGATCTGGAAACGTTGGAACTGCTGGAAGAATTGCTGCTCGATTACGACGGCACGATCCTGCTGGTATCGCATGACCGCGCGTTCCTGGATGCCGTGGTCACCCGCAGCCTGGTTTTCGAAGGCAAGGGCAGAATCGGTGATTACGTTGGTGGCTACGAAGACTGGCTCAGGCAGCGCGCAAAGCCCAAGCCTGTCGCCCAGGCCAAGGCCCAGGCGTCGTCCGCTCCGCCTCCTCGCAAAGCATCGGCAAACGCGCTGAATGCCAAGGAGCAGCGGGAACTGGCTGCTTTGCCCAGAAAGATTGAGCAGATGGAGGCCGAGCAGGCCGAATTGGCTGAAACGATCAGTTCGTCCGAGTTCTATGACCAAAACCGCGCCGAGGCGATCAAAGTTCAGGCCAGGTTGTCAGAGATGGCGCAAAGTCTTGCTCAGGCTTATGAGCGCTGGGAGCAGCTGGAGGCCCAACGTTCGAACGGCTGAAGCACCCGCCGAAATCTCTGGAAGAACCTTATGACGATGTCACGACGTAGTTTTGTATCGAGCCTGATGGCCTTGGCAGCGGGTGGCTTGTCCGCCTGCGTCCAGGCTGATGAAGACAAGGCGCTGCCTCTGAAAAAGTCTGATGCCGAGTGGAAGTCCCTGTTGCCCGAAGACGCCTATGCCGTGTTGTTCAAGGAGGACACCGAACGCCCCTATTCGAGCCCGCTGAATGATGAGAAGCGCGCGGGCCAGTTTATCTGTGCCGCCTGTTACCAGCCCCTGTTCGAATCAGCGAAGAAGTTTGAGTCGGGAACAGGCTGGCCCAGTTTCTGGGAGCCGCTGCCGGGCGCTGTGGCCACCAAGACGGATTACAAACTGGTGCTGCCACGCACGGAGTATCACTGCTCGCGCTGCGGCGGACATCAGGGACATGTGTTTGAAGACGGTCCCAAGCCGACAGGCCTGAGGTACTGCAATAACGGGGTCGCACTGAAGTTTGTCGCGGAAGGCGATGCACTGCCGGCGCTGCGGACATGAGCGTGTCCATGAATTGGCGTGCTTGCGCAGTCGCACTGGTGTTGCTGGCGGGTTGTCAGCCATCGGCCTCGGACGGCAAGTCCGTACCCCTTGAGGTGCCGGCCAATGCCCAGAAAGCCATATTCGCGGGCGGCTGTTTCTGGTGCACCGAGTCTGACTTCGAAAAGCTGCCCGGAGTTGTCGCAGCGGTCTCGGGCTATACCGGTGGGCACACCGAGAATGTCCGGTACGAGGACACTCATGATGGCTCCACCGGGCACACCGAGGCGGTGGAGATTACGTTTGATCCGGATCAGGTGAGCTATGGCCAACTGGTCGAAATATTTTTTCACGAGCACGACCCTCTGGACGGCGACGGCCAGTTCTGCGATCGCGGCAATCAGTACCGGCCCGCTGTTTTTTATCTGGACGATAAGCAGAAGGCTCTGGCGCTTGCCGCCAAGAAGAAGGCAGAGGAGCAGTTGTCGCTGCCGATCAAGACAGAAATAACGCCGGCATCCACGTTCTGGAAGGCAGAGGAATACCACCAGGACTATTACAAGAAGAATCCGCTGCGTTATCGCTACTACCGAAGTGCATGCGGTCGGGATGACCGTATCGAGAAAATCTGGGAATCGGTCAAATAGCCCGTCTGGGATCGCTCCTCATGAGGTACGGGCAATGCTAGAGTCGCGGCCGTTCGCTGGGCGGCTTTTCCAGATGCCTGAGTCCTGGAATGGTTCGGGAATGCCGCGGTTCCGGGAGACCTGCCGTGAATACAATTGGATTGGTGCTGAGGTTTGGGCGGCTCTACTTTCTCCGCAGCGCCCATAAGGTTATGCTTCACTAAATGCTTGGAAGTTGCTGATCCGTCAATGTTTTTAGGAGCCGGGGTTTGAGTCGATCGAGTGAGTCACAGGCGGGAGCCATTCAAGGTGTCTTGTATGCCCTGACGATCGCTGGTGCTCTGGCCCTGATTGCCCTACTGGTCGAACAGCCGTTTACAGTCCCGTACCAGATTCTGGCCTTTACCAGCGGCGTCCTCGGATTCATCTTTCTACGCCGCTACGACCTGCTGACGCCCTGGCTGCCCGGCCGTCAGGGATCCGTTGGTACTGGTGTTTACTGGACCTGGGTCGGCATTGTTGGACTGCTGCTGCTGATTGGTTACCTAACCCAATACTCCGAATATTTTTCTCGCAAGATTTTGTTGATCTGGTTTGTCTCGGCACCGGTTCTGCTGCTGGTACTGCACAAATTTGCCGTTGCTATCGCCACGCGCTTTCTGCCGCACTCTGTCAGGCGGCGTACTGCGGTGATCGTATTCGTCAACGAATCGGCAAGAGGGCTTGCTCGCAACCTGAAGAATTCACAGTCCTTTGAACTCGTGGGATTCTTTGAAGACCGCGACATGGACCGCATTGGTGGTTCTCTGGATTCAGTATCTTATATGGGCAAGGTGCGCAGCGTTGCCCAGTATGTTCGCGACCACAACATCGACGTGGTGTTTGTGGTTCTGCCGGACGATGGCGGGCGGCGGGCATTGAGCATTCTCGATGAACTGGGTGATACCACGGCCTCGGTCTACTACGTTCCTGATTTCGTGATCATCAATCTGTTTGAGGCCCAGGTGCGGGAAGTGGAGGGCATCACCGTGCTGGAAGTGGCGGAAACCCCGTTCTACGGTGCAGACGGTGTTCTCAAGCAGTTATTCGACTTCGCCTTTTCATTGAGCGTGATCATTTGCCTGATGCCCTTGCTGTTGCTGATCGCCCTGATCATCAAATTGACTTCGCGCGGACCGGTGATATTTTCCCAGCGTCGCTATGGTCTCAATGGTCAGCGATTCATGGTCTACAAGTTTCGCTCCATGTACGTAGGCGAAATCAACGCCAATTCGGATACGCAGCAGGCTTCTCGAAACGATCCACGCATCACACCGATCGGTCGATTTATTCGTCGGACCTCGATTGACGAATTGCCCCAATTTTTCAACGTGCTCAAGGGTGAGATGAGCGTGGTCGGGCCCCGGCCTCACACGGTCGCGCATAACGAGTATTACCGCAAAGCGGTCAAGCGATACATGGTGCGGCACAAGGTCAAGCCGGGCCTGACCGGTTGGGCGCAGGTTAACGGCCTGCGCGGAGAGACGGCACAACTTGAGCGAATGGAAGAACGCATTCGCCATGATCTCGAGTACATCAAGGGCTGGTCACCGTTTCTTGATATCAAGATTATCTTCATGACGATCATGATGATCTTCAGAGACAAGAACGCGTATTGAGGTCGTTTAGCCGGTAGATCAGATGATTCAAGCAGCCGGTTCATCATGAACCGGGCGAGATAGGGAAGGGGAAGACATGAACGGAATCAAGGTTTATCGAATTGGCCTGAGTACCGCCGCAGGTTTGTTCGGGGCAGCGCTGACAAGCCCGGCATATGCCGTTCTTGAAGCCACGCCATTCGCGTTTTATCGGGTTGAGCGCGACGACAACGTGTTTCGCCATCGCGATTCTGCCGAAGCCGCAGCGCAGTCGGCGACCAATGATCCGGAGATGGCAGACACTTTGCAGATCTATGGTGTGGGCATGGATGCCAGTTACACCATCAGCAATCAGACATTCTTTCTTGATGGGCGAATCAACAAGACCACTTATTCGCGCTTCGATTTCCTTGATTTTGACGGCAGCGATGTCAATGGCGGACTGGAGTGGAAGCTCGGCTCAAACCTGAATGGTGATGTGACGCTGGGCCGCACCCGTAACTTGCGTGATTTTGCCGATTTTTCCGGAGGCGTTCAGCGCAGCATCGAGACGGCCACGACCGGTAGTGCCGGGGCAAGCCTCGCCATTCTCAGCGATTACGAAATTAACGGGCGAGTCGGAACCAGCCGGATCCGGAATTCGCTTGCGACATCTCGTGACGCGGATCTTGATGAAGATTCGGTCACCATTGGTGCAGCCTACAAGGGCCGCACCGGTATCAGCCTGGGGGTCGAAGCTGTATTTCTGTCGGGCGAATACATAGAGCGCACGCCGATTGAAGGCTATGACCAGCGCACCTATCAGGTCGTGGCGACCTGGAAGCCCAGTCCCGTGTCGTCGTTCGAGGGCGCCATCGGCTCCACCGAACGCGACAACGACATCAGCAACCAGGCTGACTTCTCTGGCGCTACAGGGTCACTTTCCATGACCTACAATTTTTCGCCAAAGACCTATGGCATGTTGTCGGTACAGCGCAATGTGTCGAGCGTTGACGAGCAGAACGAGAACTTCGTGGTCGTCAACGGCGGAAGCATGTTCCTGGCCTGGAATCCCAGCGCACTTCTGGAAACTTCCTTCTCGCTTCTGCGACAGAACGAAGACTATCGTGGGCAGGTACCGGGCATGATGGCGCGAGAAGACGATCTTCTGAGCATGACGCTCTCAGCGGATTACAGTGTGGGTCGTTATGTCGTGCTCAGTCCGTCGATCGCTTACGAGGACCGGACCTCCAATCAGGATTTTCAGGAATACGATGACTGGCGCTACGGTCTGGAACTGCGTCTCCAGTACCCCATTCCCTGAGGCTCGAACCGCCAATTATTCAAATCTCAGCGCCAGCAGCAATTGACGGACTGACTCGGGTCCCTGCAGCCATTCCTGACTGGGGACGGCGAGGTAGAACAACCTGAAACGACCCTGGTGCTCGGTCACCATTTGCAGCACATGGCGCTGGGGTTTTTGTGTTCGACGCGGTTCAATGAAGACGGTCACCATCGCATTCCAGTCTTCGCCCTGTAGCGAAAAATTTTCGCGCGTTTCCTGATAATCCGCTCCGATCAGAGCGATCATGCCGGCGGTCTTGCTGATCTGCTGAAGCGAGGGCGCGTCCTGCGGCGGTATGAATGACTCCGACAACGAAGCCCCGCTGGTGCTGATCATGGTGAAGTCAGGATGTGCCAGTGACCAATGCTCCGGGGCGTCAAACCAGTAGCCTTGTTCAACATTTCCCAGCCGTCGTGCCTGGGCATGCTGAGTACTGAGCGCCAGTCCCAGAACCAGGGTCACCATCCACTTTGTCATTGCGGGCTCTCGTCTTCCTTCACATCATCGGTGGGATCGCTTTCGCTAGCAGGAGTCTCCGCGCCACCCTCTGCAGGGGATAATTTTTTGGTGAATTGAGGTGGCGGCGCTCGGCCCATCATCTTGAGCTCAGCCGGCAAGGTCCATTCGCTGAGGTCATAGCCACCCGCCAGCATTTCCTTGACCAGTTTTTCCAGCTGCTGCTGATTGCCACGCGTCGCCTGGATACTGCCGGGGCGTGACACCAGGACCTGAAACTGATCCAGAAAGCGTGCTCTGTCGCTGAGCAGATTGGAAGTTGGCAGTTTGGACTGCGCCCATTTTCGAGCCTGGGCAAAGTCCTGCATGTAAGTGACCACCGCCCCGTTTCCATCCATGATGATGCAAGCAATATTGCCCTGGCGAAGGACGCGGCCCCGGCCGGTCGCAGCTTCAAACAGATTTCTTGCCTGAGTGGCCATGGTGGATTCAGAGAGGGTGTTACCGCGGGCGCCACATCATTGCTGATGGCGAGGTGACTCCACAAATGCGCATGGCCAACTGGCTGCAAGCTGCCTTGGAAGATCTATTTCGTGGCGACAGATCGGCCGGCCAGCCCCAGGCTACGTGCACGCTTTGCCATGGGCATCAACAGCATTCGTGGCGCTCTGAATTTCACCAGCTGCCGGTATAGCAGTCCGTAGCTGACGATAAACAACAGAGTGAAGGCAATCAGGATGGGAGTGGAGTCCCAGAACATGACGGCCGGGATTGCGCACATCAGACCCAGCAACCAGACATAGGTTGATGCCAGGGAATTGAGAATGACTCTCTGCTTGGCATGGCCCATATCGTACGGGCGTACCAGACGTCGATAGATCAGGTGGTGCAGGTGCATGGCATCCGCAGCGCTCCACGACGATCTCTGCTTGAACTCGCGGCGATACGAAGAGAACAGAGTGTCCCAGATCGGGTAGGCCATCAGAAGACAGCAGAACCAGGGCGATACTTCCGGATTGCGTGCGACTAGCAGCACCGAAATCTCACCCAGTGCAAAACCAATGAAGTAGGCGCCGCAGTCCCCGAGAAACACGCGGCCGAAAGGAAAGTTCCAGACCAGGAATCCGAGCAGTGCGCCGCAGAAAATCAGCGACAGACTTTGGATCATTGGGTCATCGACAATGGTCGCCACAATAAAGATAGCTGCAAAGCAGATCACGCTGTAGAAAGACGACAGGCCATTGAAGCCATCGATGATATTGATCGAATGTGCCACGCCGCCAACGGCGAAAGCGGTGAACAGGATGGCCGCCAGCCAGTAGTTGGCCAATAGCCAGTCCAGTCCCGGGACATCCACCGTGCGCAGCTGTGCGTCTACCAGGAACCATGCGAGCCAGGCCGCTGCAAACGTGGCCAGCAGTCTTGCCCTGGCACCGAGATTTTCGCGCAGGTCTTCGCTGAGGCCGGCGAGTACGGCGGGCAGGGCGCAGGCAACCAGCATCAGGGCAGTGAGCCGCTCCGGCAGATCTACGGAAATCAGCAATGCAAGCGATACGGTCAGGAAGATCGGTACGCCGCCCATTCGAGGCGCCCAATGGCGGTGCATCCTCTGCACGCCCTGCTCACGATCAGCCAGCAAGCCGTAGCGTCTGCAAGCAAAGACGGTGAGCCATGTGAAAATGGCGGCTGCCAAGCCCGTTCCAAACAGATATCCAAGGCCGTTGGATATCAGCATGCCGCGACCGCCTTCAGGTCCTTGAACGAGTTATCCGATGTTCGCGGTAGGGCCATACAGCTCAATCTCTTTCTTTTGGATTTGTTCAGCCGAATGCGCGGAACATTAATAGGCCGGAAAATCACAATTGGCCGTCAGACCGCGCATCATGCCTATGGAATGATGCCCTGCCAAGTTTGCAGTTTTTGGTGTGCACCAAAAGTGGGCGAAACCTGCATTGCACCGCCTGATCCTGTCTCGTGAAATAATGATTCATTCAGCCCGCAACCTGTGTGCCACCCTGGTGCAAGTTCGTTCAGGTTGCCGATCAATCCGTTCACTTCATGACTGTAATACCGCTGCTTGCCACCGTGCTGGCCCTGATGAGTGGGCCTGTCCTGTTTGGTCTGGCACAGCGCCGCCCTGCGTTCCTGTCCTTCCTGGACGGATTTGTCCTGGTCAGCATCTCGGGTCTGGTCCTGCTGGAGGTCCTGCCCGAGTCATACGGGCAGGGTGGCATGGGCAGCCTGATCTTCGTTCTGGTTGGCGCCCTGGGCCCGAGTCTGGTGGAGCGAACGCTGCATCAGGCTCGACGCGAAGCGCACCTCGCGACCTTGGGACTTGCCGTCCTGGGCTTGCTCCTGCACAGCGTGGCGGACGGTGCGGCAATGAGCCCGGCAGAGCCCGGTCACGATGGCCACGGTCACGCGCGTCACGCGCTTGCGCTCGCCATCGTGGTCCACAGCGTTCCAGTGGGACTGGTCATCTGGTGGGTGATGAGACCCGTCTTTGGCGCGCGGCTGCCCTTGATCACGCTGGGGCTGATGAGCCTGGCGACCATTGCGGGTTATCTGTTCGGGATCGAACTCAACCATTTTCTGGGTGAGCGTGCCATCGCCTGGTTCGAGGCACTGGTTGCAGGCTCCATCCTGCATGTGGTCTTTGGTCGGCCGCACCTGGAAGAAGGTTCTGTGCACCGCGCAGCGCCGCCACCATGGGAAGGCTTGGGCAATGTGGCTGCAATGATGGGACTGGTGGCCCTCAACGCCATCGACCCACACGGCGGTCCTTTGCATCAGATCTTCAGCGAGACCATTGGACTGCTGGCACCCATGGCGCCCGGTTTTCTGCTCGCAGCCCTTTTGCTGGCAACGCTCCGTTATGTGCGCAAGGCTGAGACGCTGCCAGCCGATATATCGGCGGCTCTGCTGGCTGCTGCGGCGGCCTGGCCGGTGATGGGCTGGACGTTCACGGCAACGTTCCTGGGGGCAGCGCTGCTGTTGCAGTGGGTCCTGCAAATGTCTGGACTTCGTCGGAGCACTGAAGAACCTCATGCTCACGCCGATGGGCATTTGCAAGCGCCATCGCTGCTCACAGCGCTGAATCAGACTATCGATCAGGCCGTGCCCTGGCTGTTGCTGGGGACATTGTTGGCGGGCATTACATCGGTACAGATGGGCAGCCTGTGGACCCCGCTAATCGCGCCTGCCGCCTTTGTTTTCATTGTCGCGATTCTGGCGGGAGCCGGCCGGCTGCACCCTCTGGCCGGTGTGCCGCTCGCCTGGATACTGATGGCAGCCAGCGGAGAGGCTGGAGTGGGGTTTGCTCTGCTGCTGGCAGGTACGCGTGATATGAAGGCTGGGCTGGGGCGCCGAGCGGCGCGCGTCTTTGCCGCTGCTGTAATCGGTTTGGGCATCTCCATTTTTAAGATTGAATCCATTACTCCAGAACTAGCGGAAGGCAGGATTGTCGATGCAGGTCCGGGCCTGATTTTCCTGGCAATTCTGATGGCGCTGTCCTTGCTGCGAAATGGAAGTCGCAGTTGGGTCGCCCAGCTTGTCGGTGAATCCAAGCCTCATCCGCACTGACTACAGCCTTCGGGATAAGCTCTGTTGCCATGAATCAGAACCAATTGCACGCGTACCCTCTCGCTCGCCTGGATATTTTTGCCTGGGTGATGATGGGTATTGCCCTAGTATTGATCCTTCACTTGCACCTGTTGCCCGCACTCTTGGGCGGACTCCTAGTCTTCGAGCTTGTGCGGGTACTGACACCGGTTGTGCGGAGAGTCGAGATCAGTCGGGACGGAGCTCGTATTTTGATCATCGCCCTGATTTCCGCGCTGGTCGTGACGGGCCTGGTCTTCCTCATTTTTGGTTCGATCTCCTTTTTCAGGAGCGATGCAGGGAACTTGTCGGTTTTGTTCCGCAAGCTAGCGGAAATCATCGATCAGTCCCGCAGCCGCTTGCCGCTCTGGATCGTGGCCTACATTCCGGAGTCAGCAGACGAGCTTCGCACCTCGATCACGACCTGGTTGCGACAGAACTCCGGCGCACTGCAGGGCTTTGGAGCGGACTTTGCCCGCGCATTGGCTCATATCCTGATTGGCATGGTCGTGGGCGCACTGTTGGCCCTGAGTGAAGCCATTACGGTTGTCGGCCGCCGGCCACTGGCAGCGGCCATGGTCGAGCGCACAGAGCGACTGAGCCGCTCGTTTCGGCGGGTGGTCTTTGCACAGGTCTGGATTGCAGCGCTCAATACCTCGCTGACCGCACTGTATCTGGTGGTCGCACTGCCCTTGATGGGCGTTCATCTTCCGTTGATCAAGACCTTGATAGCGGTGACCTTCATCTGCGGATTGTTGCCTGTGGTGGGCAACCTGATTTCCAACACGATCATCGTCGTGGTCAGCATGAGTCAGTCCCTGTTCGTGGCCATTGGTTCGCTGACTTACCTAGTCGTCATCCACAAGGTCGAATATTTTCTCAATGCGCGGATCATTGGTTCGCGCATTCGCGCACGGGCCTGGGAAATGCTTGTCGCCATGTTGTTTATGGAAGCCGCATTCGGCATCGCCGGGCTCATTGCTGCGCCGATCTATTACGCCTATGTCAAGGACGAGCTTCAGGATCGCGGACTGGTCTGAGGTCGGGCCAGAAGGGCTTATCGTCCTAATGCTGCCAGCTTGAGGGACAGCTCCAGCGCCTGCTCGTAATTCAGTCGAGGATCGACCTGCGAGCGATAATCCCGCGCCAGGTCGGCCTCGGTGAGATTGCGTGCACCGCCAAGGCACTCGGTGACGTCCTCACCGGTCAGCTCGAGGTGGACGCCGCCAAGATGCGAGTCACACTTCCGGTGAATGTTGAGTGCCTGCGTCAGCTCCGACAGCACATCGTCAAAGCTGCGGGTCTTGGTGCCATTTGCAGTGCTGTGTGTGTTGCCATGCATGGGGTCACACATCCATAGCACCGGATGGCCTGCGTCTGAGACAGCCTCGATCAGGCTCGGCAGATGCGACTCGATCTGACCAGCACCCATTCGGTGAATCAGCACCATTCGGCCTTTCTCGCGGTCCGGATTCAGGGTTTCGCAAAGCCCGAGCAGCCATTTTTTATCGATCGCCGGACCAATCTTCACGCCGACAGGGTTGCGGATGCCGCGACAGTACTCCACGTGCGCACCGGCCAGATCGGCCGTACGCATCCCAATCCAGGGGAAGTGCGTTGACAGGTTGTACCAGCCGCTCTTACGCGGCACCTGGCGGGTTTGCGCCTGTTCGTACCACAGCAGCAAGGCTTCGTGACTGGTGAAGAAATCGACGCGATTGAACTCGTGAAGATCTGTCCCGGCCAGTCGCTCCATGAAGCGCAGGGAGTCCCCAATGGCATCAACGCGCGCCTGGTATTCGCGTGCCAACGGTGACTGCTTGACCCAGGCCAGGTCCCAGTATTCAGGGTGATGAAGGTCCGCGAAACCGCCATCAATCAGCCCGCGAACAAAGTTGATGGTCATGGCTGAGCGCATATGCCCTTCGATCAGCCTCGCCGGGTTTGGGCGCCTGGCCTGGGCTTCGAAGGCCGAAGCGTTGACCAGATCGCCGCGATACGCGGGCAGGGTAACGCCGTCGCGGGTCTCGGTGTCTGTTGATCGCGGCTTGGCGTATTGCCCCGCAAATCGTCCAATTCGGGAGACGCGGGTCTTCATGCCGTGACTCAGAACCAGGGACATCTGCAGCAAGACCTTGAGGCGGTTGGTAATCAGATCCGGTCGACATTCGTCGAAGGACTCTGCGCAGTCGCCGCCCTGAAGCACAAAGCGATGGCCGTCCTGGGCATCTGCCAGCTGGGCACGCAGGGCTTCGACCTCCCATGATGTGACGAGCGGGGGGAGCGTGCTCAGTTGGGCAAGCGCGTCTGCGAGTTCCTTTGGATCAGGGTAATTGGGCTGCTGCACAGCTGTCCTGGATTGCCAGGCTGCGGGTGTCCAGCTCATGAGCTTCTCTCTGAAAGCTGCGTCGCAACTTGATGTTTTACCTGCTCTTTCATGCGCAATACCCTGATTTCCATGAAACCGGAAACCAGTCTAGCCCGAATCAGGCAGCACGTTCATAAGCCTGCACGACGCGCGGCTTCAGCGTTGGGGTACTTCCGGAGGCAAAAAAATCGCGTGGCAGGCCTATTGCGGAAGGTCTGCCACGCGCAGGAAGTAACACCACTGAAAATCGTTCACTGACGGATGCTGGAAACAGGTTGAATAACCAGTACCAACACTCCTTGAGTGTTGTCAGATGTGAACACGTAGCAGGCCGGAAAATGGTTCCATCCGGCTGCTGATAGGCCTTCGAGGGCTATTGGCGCGGCGAATCCGGCACCGTCCGGCTCGATTTCACACTGAGTCTGGCCTTGATGGCCAAGACCTCGTCGATGTTCGCGAGAAACAGGCGAACCAGATCCGGATCGAACTGGACGCCGGCTTGTTTCCGGAAATACGACATCACATCCTCTATTGGCCAGGGTTGCTTGTAGCAACGGGTTGTCGTCAGCGCATCAAATACATCCGCGATAGCGGCAATCCGGCCATAAAGATGGATGCCTTCTCCTTTAAGACCAAGGGGATAACCGCGGCCGTTCCATTGTTCGTGGTGTTGGCTCACCACAATCCGCGCCGTGCTGAGAATTTCGCCGGACTGTCCTTCCAGCAGTTTGTCGCCGCGCTCAACATGCAATTCCATCTCGGCTCGCTCCTCGTCGGTGAGCCGTCCCGGCTTGTTGAGAATCGCTTCTGGTACGGAGATCTTGCCAATGTCATGCATGGCAGCGCCGACAGATAACAGTTCCACATCTTCTTCGGGCAAGCCATACAAGCGTCCCAACAGCTCCGAATAGCCTGCTACACGCTCTACGTGATTCCGAAGGTCTGTGGAACGTTCCTCAATGGAGCCGCTTAGCAACATGATCATCTGTCGCTGTGACTGTACGACCTCCTCATGCAGGCCCATATTTTCGAATGCGAGGCCGACGCTTTGGCAAAACAGTTCCACCAACTGCTCATCATCCGGGTCAATCCTGGAATCGGTTGCGAGGTAGACGACATAGTGATTGTTGTTCTTCGTGACAAAGTGCTGAGCGAAATGGCGGTCGGAAATTTGGGGGGATCGGGATTTGAGCGCGCGTTTGATCAGCAGCAGGCCCTCCGGATCGAGCACGTCTGGCGCGTTTGCTCCCTCCGCTTTTTCATATTGTCCTACGCCTACAAGCACCTTGAATTCGCCGCTATCGTCGATAGAGGCAGTGATGCCCTCGGTGACGATCATGGCGTCGCGGCGTGTATAGAGCAGCGCGCCAAGTTGCTGCAGAACGCCCTTCGCGAACTGTGAGAACGACTTCAGTTCAAAAATTGTGGATGAGGCCGCAATCACTTTCTCCAACCCTTGTCGCGAACGGTCCATGGCGACCAGTTCGCGGTACAGACTCAGGCCGGTGTGCATCAAGGTGAATAGCTTGGTAGCCGTGAGTTCAGTCTTTTCCTTGTAGTCGTTGATGTCGTAGGTTGACACCACCTCGCGTTCCGGTGCCTGACCCGGCTGGCCTGTCCGCAGGATGATGCGAACAAAGTGGTTATCAAGTTCCTGTCGAATCTGCTTTACCGCATCCAGACCGGCGTGCTCGGTTTCCATCACCACGTCCATCAGGATTAAGGCTGTGTCCGGGTTCTCGCGAAGCATTTCGATTGACGCTTCGCCAGAGTAGGCATGGAGAAACTCAAGTCCGCGACCATGCAGCTCAAAACCTTGCAATGCCAGCGTCGTTACGGCGTGTACTTCTTCCTCGTCGTCAACGATCATGATTTTCCAGGGCTCGGCATTGTTGCCGGGTCCGCTGGTAGGTGGATGATCCGGCGCAAAGTCCATCAAGAAATCTTCGTCATTTTTCATGATCTCTCCTCATGATGCTCATCGAGTTGTTGTAATGGTGAACGTCGTACCTTCTCCCGCGGCGCTAGTGACATCAATGCTGCCACCAAGAGTCTGTGTGATCAGATTGAAAACAATATTCAGCCCAAGGCCTGTGCCGCCCTGACCCCGCTTTGTAGTGAAAAACGGGTCAAAGATTTTTGGCAAAACCTCCGGAGCAATGCCTGCTCCATTGTCAGAAATACTCAGGCTTGCCCCTGATCCTTGCTTGACCGCATTGATTGTCAGAACGCCTTGCGTGCCCGCCGGCCACGCATGCGTGACCGCATTGAGGATCAGGTTCGTCATCACCTGTGACCACGCTCCGGGGACTGTGCGGATGTCGATATCCTCATCGCATTGAATATGTATCTGGTGCTGGCACACTTTAAGACGGGGTTTGAGGCTGAGCATGATCTCCTCGATATACCGCCCCAGATTGACCTGCCTGCGCTCGTCCGTCGATTGATCGACGGCGACGCGTTTGAAACTCTGGATCAGCTCGGCAGCCCGTTGCAAATTGCTCAGAAGCATCTGGCCAGACTGCTGGCTCAGTGCCAGGAATTTGTCGAACTCCTTGCGCGTCAGCTTGCCGTCTGATGACAGCTGATTGACTCTCTTTGCTTCATCCAACAGATGCGATGCCGCAGTGACGCCGATGCCAACAGGCGTGTTGATCTCGTGTGCAACACCGGCGACAAGTCCGCCAAGTGACGCCATTTTTTCTGCAAGAATCAATTGCTCCTGTGTGTCCTGAAGGCGGCTCATTGCAAGATTGGTTTCTTCGACCTGTCGGGCCAGAGACTGGTTGAGCTCTTCCTGAATCTTGGCCGCTCGCCTGCGCTCCGTAATGTCAATCACAGAGGCCAGGACAAAGCTGCCATTGTCGGATTCAATTGGGTTCAGGCCAATTTCGATTGGAACCTCCCTGCCGTCGCGGGTCAGCCCGAACAGGTCGCGGCCAGAGCCCATCGCCCGTGTACCGGGGTTTTCGAAATATTTTTCGACCAGTTTCGGGTGTGCTGTCTGTACGTGGCGCGGCACGAGCATTTCTACAGGTTGCCCAATCAACTCCGCCCGTGAATAGCCGAACAGCTTTTCGGTCTGGGTATTGATCAGTTCAATGGTGCCGTCACGACGAATCATGATCATGGCGTTGGGCGCAGCTTCAACCACCTTGCGAAAGCGATCCTCCAGTTTTTTGCGCTCGGTGATGTCAATGACCGCTGCCAGAACGAACATGCCCTCGGATGTCTTGATGGGACTCAGGCCAATTTCGATGGGGACTTCACGTCCATCGCGGGTCAGGCCGAAAAGATCACGGCCAGAACCCATGGAGCGGGCGCCGGGGTTGCGAAAGAAGTGGTCTCGCAGCGCAGGGTGGCTCTGCCGTACTTGTTTGGGGATGAGGATTTCCACCGGCTGGCCGAGCAGCTCAGATCGCTTGTAGCCAAACAGTTTCTCTGTCTGGGCATTGATCAAGTCGATCGCGCCGTCCTGCCGGATCAGAATGGTCGCGTTGGGCGCCGTTTCGACAATCTCCCGGAATCTCTCGTCCATGCGGCGTCGCTCAGCGACATTGCGTATGGACGCGATAACGAGATCGCTGTCTCCCGTTGACATGGGGCTCAAGCTGAATTCAACAGGGAATTCGCTGCCGTCCTTACTCCGGCCTGCAAGCTTGCTTCTGGCACCGTGAGTTGTTTGCGAGTGACCCGCTGTAATTTTTTTACCTGGTCGGATCAGCTTGGACCGCAGCGCTTCGGGCACCAGGTCCCGAATCGATAGGCCTGGCAGGCTGCCGCGGGCGTAGCCGAACAGCTTCTCGCAGTAGGCATTGGCCTGAACAATTTGCCCATTGGCGGCGATCACCATGATCGCGCCCGGATGGTGATCGAAGATCTGGCGGTACAGATCGGAGGTTTGCGAACCCCGGGGGGCTCCAGAGGCTTCTGTGAAAGCATCGAATTTAGATTTCGATTCAGAGACTTGTGTCGTCTTATTGCTGAATTTCGCGTCTGGGTCGCGCTGCATGCTCTGCCCCGATGTCATTCTTTAAACTTCCTTCACGACTCTCGCCGTATGGATTCGGTGTGCGGCTCCACTGTAGGTCAGCCGACGTGAATGGCCAGTGAGTGCTGTGCCCACACTGTGATCGAGATCACACAGCGGTCGGCGTTCGCTACATGACCCGGTAGCAGGATTTGAATCTGCCGGTGCATGTCTCGTGCCAAGGTATGGGCCTTCCTTGATATTGAACCGCAGCGATTCGCCCTTGGGCTCAGGACGAGGTTGGATGTCATGTTCGAACCCGCTGTCGCCGCTCTCCCACCACTCTGCGCAGCAGGGCCAGAGCAGAATTTCTCAGGGACGTTGCCACGGACGTCATGAGTTGCGTATCTCCATAATCTCGCCGCCATGCGACATAGGCCGGGTAGGGAAGCCTTGGCGCAGATGGGACAACGCGCAGGGCTCCGGAGGCAATATGCGCTGCCGCCACCACATGAGGTACGTAACCAGAGCGCTGGTGGCGCAGCAGGAATTCAATGCCCAGCGAGCCGATGGACAAGGACAGGCCGTCAGTGTTCAGGTGCGGGTGATGCTCAGCATGAAACATGCGAAACTCTTCGCCCCAATCCAGCAGCACATAACGGTCAGCGTAGTGACCAGCCGGATCGGTGGTGACGAGCAAGAGTTCGTCCTCGACCAGTTTCTCCACCTGGACACTGTTGGCGGCATGGCGCTGATACATCACGGCGAAGTCCAGCACACCCTCTTGCAGGCCCGAGAGCAGATGCTGGCCCGCAGCAACCTGCGCGCGTATGGCAATGAGAGGGTGTGCTGCCCGCAACTCGGGAAGCCAGGGGATCAGCAGGCATTGCCACAGACCATGCTGGCTGCCGATGGAGAGGGCGCGTTCGAAGCCTTCTGGAATGCCCACCTGCTGCCGGGCTTCTTCCCACACACGGACGAGCGTACGTGCATATCGATCAAACCGCAGACCTGCTGGCGTGGGTACGCATTCGGCCTTGCTGCGTTTGAACACGGAATGGCCAAGCAGCGTCTCCAGTGTCTTGATTCGCGTGCTCACGGTGGACTGCGTGACGTGCAGGTGCTCGGCAGCATCAACAAAACTGCCCTGCTCAGTAACGGCAATGAAGGTTCTCGCCAGGGTAATGTCCATATATAGATAAAATCGATGTAATCGTGCAATAAAATTCGCTGTACGGAAGTATATATGAGCCGGAGAATGTGTCTGGCCCGCACTTGGTGGGCATTTACCGGAGTCGAATCAAATGAATACAACGTCAGGCAAGCAATGGATCACCAAAGGCATCTTGCTGGCGCCAGCGCTGCTTCTGGGAGCCTGTGCCAGCTCTGGCCAGGCGCGCTTCTCGGACAATCTACGAGCTGAAGGCTCGCATATGAACGGGATTGCCGAACGCTGGGAAGAAGGTCACGAGCAAATGAGCAAGGGCGAGAAAATGCGTGATCAGGCCCGCGATGATCTCAAGGAGAGTGAGGCGGCCATGCGCAAGGGTGACAGCCGAGTCAACACGGCTCGGGCCCAGATCGAAGGTCAGCAATCCGCCTATCGTGCAGCGGTCCGTGTGCTGGGTGGTGCGAGTACGCCCAAGGACGTTCGCAAGGAAGCAGACAAGCTTGAAGACATCGCGAGTCGCTGGGAGGATGGCCTTGAAATGCTTGGAGACGGTACCGAACTCGCTGAAGAAGGACGTGCAGGGATACGTGAAGCAGAGCTCAAAATGGCCGAGTCGGGTCGCCTGATTGAATCGGGCCGCCAGAAGATGCAGGCCTCGGAACTGGCGTACCGAGCCACGGTCAATCCTCATGAACCGGCCGCCAAGGCCCAGCGCAGGGATGTGTCAGACGCGCCACGCCCTTTGCCTGCGCAGTACTAAGCGTCTGCCGGCATCAGCCCGCTTCGATCATTTCGAGCGGGCTGATGCTGAGCCCACTACAACCCAATAGAGGCAGGCCCGATGAAAATTGTTCAGCGAACCTTGTTCATTCTGATCGCCGTTCTCGTGGCGATCTTTTCCGTGCAGAACCTGACCATGGTCGAGGTGCAGTTTCTGGCCTGGAGCCTGGTCATGCCGCGGGCGTTGCTGGTTGTGGTTCTGCTTGGGCTTGGAGCCCTTCTGGGGCGACTGCTGCGGTGATTCCGCGATCAGCGATTCGGGCGCACACTCAGATTGCGGCCGCAGGCTTCGCGCAAATCTGAGCCGCAACTGCGGGGCTTGAGCGAGTGATCCAGGCAGATGCGCACTTCTCTCAGACGAGAACGCTTGCAATGAAACGTGATGGCATCTGCAGATAAACCGGGATTCAGGTCAATGAATTCCTGCTCCAGTTCCTGACGCGAGGAGGGCTTGATCTGTGCGCCGCGAATGGCGCGCATCGGAACCTTGACTGCGCCAGCGGCGGCTTCGAGCGTATCGAAGTAGGCCTCTGGTGACAGGCCGCTACAGGTGCCGTGCTTGCGCCATTGGTGGAAGACCAGACCGCGGTCCGGAATCAGGGGCTGAAGGCGGTCGGCGATGGCGCCGTCAATGCGGGAGTCGGGATCACAGAACTCCGGATATCCCTGTTCGAACTGTGGCCAGAGCCCGTGGACAACGAAATCGTGTTGCTTCCTGCATTGCTGCGAATCGGGTCGTGCGTCGTCGGATGCGCAGTATTCTGGCGACCAGGACAGGGCCAGAACCCAATAATCGAAGCTGGCACCGCTGGGCTGACAGGCTGTCAGCCCAGCAATCAGAAACAGTGGCCTGACCAGCAGGCCACTCAGCCGCCGAAAGCTCACTCGGGGCTCTGACCTGCCAGGAACATCCAGGTTTCAACGACGGTATCCGGGTTCAGCGACATGGATTCGATACCTTCTTCAAGCAGCCACTTGGCTAGTTCCGGGTGGTCGCTGGGGCCTTGGCCGCAAATGCCCACGTACTTGCCCTTCTTGCGGCAAGCTTGAATCGCCATATGCAGCATGGCCTTGACTGCCTCGTCACGCTCGTCGAAGAGGTGCGCGATCAGGCCAGAGTCACGGTCCAGGCCCAGGGTCAGCTGGGTCATGTCGTTGGAGCCGATGGAGAAGCCATCGAAGTGCTCAAGGAACTGTTCGGCAAGAACGGCGTTGCTCGGCAGCTCGCACATCATGATGACTTCCAGGCCTTTGTCACCGCGCTTCAGGCCGTTCTCAGCCAGGATCTCGTTGACGCGCTTGGCTTCGCCCAATGTGCGTACGAACGGAATCATGATTTTGACGTTGGTCAGCCCCATGTTATTTCGGACAAAGCGCAGAGCCTCACACTCCATGTCAAAACAGGGGCGGAATTCAGGCGAGATGTAACGCGAAGCACCGCGGAAGCCCAGCATCGGGTTTTCTTCGTGCGGTTCGTACTTCTTGCCGCCGACCAGGTTTGCATACTCGTTGGACTTGAAGTCCGACATGCGCACGATCACCGGTTCTGGCGCGAAGGCCGCGGCAATGGTGGAGACGCCCTCGGCGAGGCGTTTCACGAAGTAGTCGCGCGGGCTGGCATAGGCGCTGATCATTGCGTTGATCTGGCGGCGAACGTCTGGCGCCTGCTGATCGAGGTCCAGCAAGGCCTGCGGATGAATGCCGATCTGCCGGTTGACGATGAACTCGAGACGCGCGAGTCCGACGCCGTGATGGGGTAGGGAGGCAAAGTCGAAAGCCTGCTCCGGCGTTCCCACGTTCATCATGATCTTGACCGGGATATCCGGCATCTTGTCCAGCGCGATTTCGTCTACCGAGTAATCGATCTGGCCGTCATAGATGTGCCCGGTATCGCCTTCTGCGCAGGACACCGTAATTTCCTGGCCGTCTTCCAGCACCTGGGTGGCATCGCCGCAACCCACAACGGCGGGAATGCCCAGTTCGCGCGCAATGATCGCCGCGTGACAGGTGCGGCCACCGCGGTTCGTGACAATGGCGCTGGCCCGTTTCATGACCGGTTCCCAATCGGGGTCGGTCATGTCGGTGACAAGCACGTCGCCCGGCTGTACACGCACCATCTGGTTGAGATTGGTCAGCAAGCGGGCCTTGCCGGCACCAATCTTCTGGCCGATGGCGCGGCCCTCGGTCAGGATCTTGCCGCTGTCCTTGAGCTTGTAGCGGCGCAATACGTTGCTTGAGCTGCGGCTCTGCACGGTTTCAGGACGGGCCTGGAGAATGTACAGCTGCCCGTCTACGCCGTCCTTGCCCCACTCGATGTCCATTGGGCGGCCGTAATGGTCCTCAATAATCTGTGCCTGGCGCGCAAGGGCTTCAATGTCTTTGTCGGTGATGCAGTAGACGCCGCGTTCTTCGGTGGACACCGGTACAAATTCAACAGTGCGGCCGAGCTTTCGCTCTACCGAATACACCATCTTCTTGGATTTGGAGCCCACATTGCGTTTGAGGATGGCGGGGCGCTTGGCCCGCAGGGCAGGCTTGTAAACGTAGAACTCGTCCGGGTTGACCGCGCCCTGAACCACAGCTTCGCCCAGGCCATAGGAAGCGGTGATGAAGATGGCATCACGAAAGCCGGATTCGGTGTCCATGGTGAACACCACGCCCGACGAGCCCTTGTCGGATCGAACCATGCGCTGCACACCAGCCGACAAGGCAACGATGTCATGGGCAAAACCGTGATGAACCCGGTAGGAGATCGCGCGATCGTTGAACAGCGAGGCAAATACCTCGCGGATCGCATGCAGCACGTTGTCGATGCCGGTGACATTGAGGAAGGTTTCCTGCTGACCGGCAAAGGAGGCGTCGGGCAAATCCTCCGCGGTGGCCGAAGAGCGCACTGCAACGGAGATTTCGGTGCCGGATTCCTCGACCAGCGCGGCATACGCTTCGCGGATTTCCTTTTCGAGCCGTTCCGGAAACGGCGCCTTGACCACCGCTGCGCGGATGGCCTTGCCGGCAACGGCGAGCGCCTCAACGTCTTCGATATCGAGCGCTTTGAGCTGATCACTGATTTTCTGGTCCAGTCCCTCGTACTTGAGAAACTCGCGGTAAGCCTCTGCTGTTGTTGCAAAACCATTCGGCACCTTCACGCCGGAAGCAGCCAGATTGGAGATCATTTCGCCGAGCGAGGCGTTCTTGCCGCCAACAACCTCGACATCACCCATACGCAGATTGGAGTACCAGAGAACCTGAGAGCTCACGCTTGAAATTCCTTTTCTTTGAAAGTCGGGATCGGGCCGTCAACCGGCGCCGAGGTCGGGAATTCTAACCGGGCTCGGCCTCTTGTTCTGCCTTTGATCTCCGGAACCGCTTTCACCCCAAACATTTGACTGGGGGCCGGCGCAGTTTTGCGAGCTGACAGCTTGCTCCAGCCAGGGCAGGGCAATCAGGAGCGACCGCGGCGAACCGCTATCGCCCGTATCGCCGGGGTCTTGCCGCGCGCAGGTCCCTTGGCGGCATCCGCGTCAGCGCCCGGATGAGCGAGCGTCACGAAAGTTGTCGGCGACCCGCACTGGACATGGCTCACCCTATCAACGGCCGCACCGCCGACGGGCAGGCTGTCGGCCCGGGCTTTGGCGTTGAGCAGACATAGCGCTGCTGCCAAGGGCAGCAGCATGGTGAATCCCCTGTTGACGTCCATTGGGTATGGCTCCCTGTCGTGAATCGCGAACCGCATCGCGGCGGTGACCGTCCGGCACGGACGCATTCCTTTTTGCGATTTCGTGGTTCGCAAAGCAAGAGCGGTTTGCCGTGTTTAGTCACAAAAGTCTCGCTTGAGCATCAATGCAAGGCCTGTGGCGTGACGGGGTCGACAGTATTGTCGCTTGGCACCTGCGCGGCTTTGGCATGACACTGTCCGGATTCTCGAACTGGATCACCTTCATGCAAACCGTCTATTTCGTATCTGATGGCACCGGTATCACTGCCGAAACGCTGGGTACTACATTGCTGACCCAGTTCGACGGAATCGATTTCAAGAAAAGCACGCTGCCTTTCATCAATACAGTTGAAAAGGCGCAGAACACGGTTCAGTACATTGATTTTCTGGCCGTATCTGGCCCCAGGCCGCTCATATTCTCCACTACGGTGAACGAGGAAGTGCGCGCCGTGCTGCGCACCTGCAAGGGGCTTTTCATTGATCTGTTTGATACCTATATCCACACCATCGAGGCGGAACTGAACCAGACCTCGACGCACGCGCAGGGCAGGGCGCACGGCGTTGCCGACTCACGTCGCTACGATGCCCGCATCGAAGCCATGAATTTTGCGATGGAGCATGACGACGGGCAGTCGACGCGCGACATGGCCAATGCGCAGGTGATTCTGATTGCTCCTTCGCGTTGTGGCAAAACGCCCACGACGCTTTATCTGGCCCTTCAGCACGGCATTTTTGCCTGTAATTTTCCGATCACCGAAGATGATCTGGAACAGGGCCGCTTGCCCAAGTCTCTGAAGGGGTTCGAGAGTCTGTGTTTTGGCCTGACTTCGGATGCCGAGAAACTGCACCAGATTCGCAGCGAGCGGCGGGCGGACTCGAAGTACGCCTCGCTCGAGCAGTGCTCTTACGAGATCCGGGAAAGTGAGCGCCTGTTCCAGCGCAACAACATTCCCTTTGTGAGCTCCGCTTCACGGTCGATCGAGGAAATTGCGGCACTGATCATTCAGGAGAAGGAACTGGCTCGCTGAGTCCGAGATTGGATTCGCTCATCCGCCGACTCTGTATAGAATCGCGCGCTGCAGGGCCATTCAATGATGTGAACCCAAGCGCCTGCTGACGCCATGTCTGTTCCAAACCGAATTCGAACATCCTTATGAAGGCTGCTGCCGAGACATTTGACCGCGCCGGCTTGCTGGTGCTGTGCGCAGCGGCGTTTGTGAGCATGGCGTCCATGCGTCTGTGCGATCCGCTGCTGCCCGCGTTCTCGGCCTCTTTTGATATCAGTACCGGCAATGCAGCGCTCACCGTTTCCTCGTTCGCCGTGGCTTACGGATTCTTCCAATTATTGTTCGGGCCGCTCGGAGACCGCTTCGGCAAGTTTCGCGTGATCGCCTGTGCGGTGGTCGCCTGTGTGCTGGGCAATGCCCTCGCGGCCTGGTCGGGAAATTGGGAGTCGTTGGTTGCGGCGCGCACCCTTTCAGGTGCGACAGCGGGAGGGATCATCCCGCTGACCCTGGCCTGGGTCGGAGATTCGGTCAGCTACGAACGGCGACAGGAAGTGCTCGGACACGTCATGGTGGCAACCTTGCTGGGTATTTCGTTCGGGCAATGGATGGCTGGCGCCCTGGCCGACAGTGCCGGCTGGCGATGGGCTTTTATTCTGGTCGCGGCAGCGTTCGCGTTGATCGGCGCCATGATGATCGTCATGGGGCGAAGCCGACATGATCCGGCTGCTCTGGATAGTGAAAGCCAGAGTTATTCGGCCAAGGTGCGTCAGGTGCTGTCGCAGAAATGGGCACGCTGGATATTGTTGATCACTGCGATTGAAGGTGCTTTTGCATTTGCCGGCATGACCTTCATTCCAGCCTTCCTGCATGAGCGGTTTGACCTGAGCCTCAAGCATGCGGCGGCGGTCACCGCGCTGTTCTCATTGGGCGGGCTGGTATACGCCAGTCAGGCGCGTCGGATGGTTGCCCGCCTGGGCGAACGAGGCCTGAGCCTGGGCGGCGCCAGCCTGATGGGCGTCAGCTTGCTCGCGCTGGTACTGCTGCCGTCGTGGCATTGGGCCATGCCGGCCTGCCTGCTGGGTGGCCTGGGCTTCACCATGCTCCATGCGACCTTGCAGACGCATGCGACACAGATGGCGCCCAAGGTTCGCGGCACAGCGACGGCATTGTTCGGAGCCTGCATCTTTCTTGGCCAGTCCGTGGGCATTCTGGCCGCGGCCTCGGTGGTGGATACGCTGGGTATTGCCATCGTGTTCTGGGTATCCGGCCCGGTCATCATGGTGATCGGCGCGGCTTTTGCCCGGTCCTTGCTGCGCAGAGTTGCTGTAACGGTCTAGCTCAGGGCTTCAACACGGTTTTGCCGGAGGCCTTCCCGATTCGGCGCCACTTCATCAAATGCAGCAAGCGTAAGATCGTGCTCTATCAGTGACAATTTTTTGCGGACCTTTCATATGAGCACGACCGAGTTTCCTCTCCACGGCGAGTACATCGAGCTGAATCAGTTGCTCAAACTGGTCGGCGTCTGCGACAGCGGAGGGGCTGGCAAGCGTCTGGTGGCCGAAGGGCAGGTGCAGGTCGATGGCCAGATCGAGTCGCGCAAGACGGCCAAGATTCGGGTCGGTCAGGTCGTGCGCTGTGGACCTGAGGAAATACGGATAGTCGCTGAATCCTGAAATTGCGGCTAGGCGGAGCCGCCTCGTGCGATGAGCCGCCAATTCGCTGCGTCCGCCGCGACATTGTTTTGCCCCGGAGCAGGCGCAGATACTGCACGCCTCATCTCCAGCCGGACATCCACATGCCCCGTATCATCCTAGAAGAATCGCGGCTGCACCCTGCCATTCGCGACGTAGTGTCATCCAATCACCGCGATATCGTCGAAGAAGTCTCGGCCGCAGTCGATGCGCACGACATTGTTGTCGTTGGCATGGCGCAGAACCCCATGCCCAAGAAAGCACGAAAACTGCTTGATGACGCGGGAATGGCCTATCACTACCTTGAGTACGGCAGTTACCTCAAGGCCTGGCGCAGGCGCAATGCACTGAAGATGTGGACAGGTTGGCCCACGTTCCCAATGGTCTTCCACAAAGGTCAGCTCATTGGGGGCGCGCAGGAGCTGGGCAAGCTGCTTTCGGCCGGAGAACTGGTCTAGCGTTTTATGGTCTTGGCTGTTGTCTTGCGCAAATGCGCACGGAATCTGGGTGCATATGATTCCGTGCAGGCGCTTCGGCCACTGATTTCACTGGCCAGAACGATATCGTGGCCAGGTTCTTTCTACATACTTCCAACGCAAGGATGATGGATGTCCACCGCTAAATTGACCGAATCACTCAAGCTGCCGAATGGCACTACGCTGCCCAACCGCATTGCGAAATCCGCCATGAGCGAGGCCATGGGCACCATGGGCAATCAGGTCACACCTGAACTGGTGCGGCTTTATCAACGATGGGGCGAAGGCGGTACCGGCCTGATCATTACCGGCAACGTCATGATTGACCGGCGTGCGCTGGGTGAACCAGGCAACGTGGTTCTGGAAGATGAGCGAGATCTTGCCCTGCTCAGCCAGTGGGCTTCGGCGGCTAAGGCGCACGGCTCGCAGATCTGGATGCAGATCAATCACCCCGGTCGGCAGTCGCCCAAGGGGCTGAACAAGCAGAACGTGGCGCCATCGGCAGTCCCTTTCAGCGAGGCGATGCGGCCATTCTTTGCTGCTCCGCGCGAACTGACGGCAGATGAAATTGAAGACATCATCGCGCGCTTTGCGCGAGCGGCGAACATCGCACAGAAGGCAGGCTTCGATGGTGTGCAGATTCATGGCGCGCACGGATATCTGGTCAGCCAGTTCCTGTCGCCCCTAACCAACTTGCGTGAGGATCAGTGGGGCGGCAGCAGCGAAAAGCGCCGTGCCTTTGTCTTGCGCGTGTTGGGGGCCATGCGCGATGCAACGTCCGCTGATTTTTCGATCGGCATCAAGCTGAATTCGGCTGACTTCCAGCGGGGTGGTTTCACCGAAGAAGAGTCGCTGGATGTCATGCAGGCCCTCTCAGAAGCCGGGATCGATCTGATTGAAATATCGGGCGGCACTTATGAGGCGCCGGCCATGACCGGCGTCAAGGCCTCCACGCGCAAACGCGAAGCCTATTTCCTGGAGTTTGCGGAAAAGGTTCGCGGCCGCATTCCCAACACACCGTTGATGGTCACTGGAGGGTTCCGGACGCACGCCGGCATGCAGGAAGCCCTGGCTTCCGGTGCTCTGGATCTGTGCGGAATTGCACGACTTCTGGCCATAGAACCAGACGTTTCCATGCGGCTGCTCAATGGTGAGGATCCGCAGCAGCGCGTCCGGCCCATCAAGACTGGTATCGCGCCGGTGGATCGCATGGCGATCATGGAAGTGACCTGGTACACCCGTCAGCTGCGACGCATCGGCAGGGGGCGTGAACCCAAGCCCCGCGAGTCCGGCTTGTGGGCCTTCCTGTGCAGCCTGGTTGACAACGCATCGGGCATTCGGAAAACCAAGAAACTTCGTGCCACGGCCTGACGCCATGGGTGGCCTGTCACGTTCCTTCTGGATTCATAAGACAATGCTCGAGATTGCCTGCCCACAGTAATGCGCCGCTGAAAAGTCGGGGAACCGGCCTAAGCTGCTTTGATGCTCGTCTCAGTCGCCGTTAGAGGAGTTCGCCATGCCTGTTCGCACTTTCCTTCAGAACCGTCTGGAGCCCTACGTTCACGGTATTTCGATGAAGGGGCTTAAGGCCGGCGCGGCCGTGATGCCGTTTCGATGGCCAAAGGTGTTCGAGGGAGAGACACCATCGATCCAACTCTGCCGTTATCTGATCAAGAAGGGCCACAAGTCTGTCTTGCTGGTGACTAGCAAGACACCGGTTCGCACCGGGCTGATTGATCCTTTGGTGCGCGAATTGGAAGCGGGCGGGGTGAAGGTCACGATCCATGACGAGGTCAGGCCTGACCCGACCGTCGAGAGCATCGAGGCAGCGGTCAGTGTGCTCAAGGAAAACCACTGCGACGCCGTGCTGACTTTGGGGGGTGGTTCCTGTATTGATGCGGCCAAGGTAGTGGCGGCGCGTGGTCGCAATAACAAATCCATCCTGAAGATGGCGGGCATGTTTCGCATTACGCGCGGCATGCTGCCCCTTTACGCGATTCCGACCACCGCGGGCACCGGCTCGGAAGTCACCATTGCCGCC
>TARA_R110000850_G_scaffold85460_11_pt1 | contig 35065 bp, 20 predicted proteins | sample TARA_R110000850 | Tara Oceans TARA_R110000850 (sample SAMEA4397586) | marine metagenome | biome: Polar Biome; feature: [SRF] surface water layer (ENVO:00010504); material: water (ENVO:00002006), including particulate matter (ENVO:01000060) such as... | depth 5 m
ATCGCTACACCGAAGAAACCGGAACCACCATCCGTTTCATCACCGACAAGGAAGGGCCCTTGTTGCAGCGGCTGCGCGCCGAAGGAAAATCCAGCCCGGCCGATATTCTGCTGACGGTAGATGCCGGCAATCTCTGGCAGGCCGCCAAGCTCGGCGTATTGCAGCCCATTGAGTCCGAAACGCTGGAGAAGAATATTCCGGCGCACCTGCGTGACAAGGACAACAATTGGTTCGGCTTCTCGATTCGCGCCCGCACCGCGGTCTATCACCCCGGCCGGGTCAAACCAGCGGAGCTTTCCTCCTACGAGGACCTGGCGACGGCCAAGTGGAAAGATCGCCTGTGCCTGCGCACCTCAAAGAAAGTCTATAACCAGTCGCTGGTCGCCATGATGACCGCCGAACTCGGAGCCGAGCGAACAGAAGAAGTCGTTCGCGGTTGGGTGGCCAATCTGGCGACAGCACCCTTCGCCTCGGACAACGAAGTGCTCGAAGCCATCGCCGCAGGTCGTTGCGATGTGGGGCTGGTCAACACCTACTACTACGGGCGCATGGTTCGCAATGATCCTGAGTTGCCGCTCAAGCTGTTCTGGTTGAACCAGAAGCCGTCCAAGGGCAAGCAACTCGCTGGGGTTCACGTGAACGTCTCCGGTGCAGGTCTGACCGCCAACAGCCCCAACAAGCAGGAGGCCATCAAGTTCCTGGAGTGGCTGTCGTCCAAGGAAGCGCAGGGTCTGTTCGCGGCACTCAACCTGGAGTTTCCGGTTAATCCGGACGTGGAGCCGGATCCGCTGACGGCACATTGGGGGCCGTTCAAGCAGGATCAGATCAATCTGTCTGAAGCTGGAAAAGGTCAGGCCGACGCAGTGCGCTTGATGGATCGATCCGGCTATCGATAAGCGCCCGAAACGCGTGTTCGGGGCCAGATGAAACCGAGGGTCCGACTGGGCTGGCCCCTGCTGGCCTTCTTGCTGGCCGTGCCGACGCTCCTGCCGCTGGGCGCCGCGCTGGGCTCCTTCGCCCGCATCGACACCGAGCTGTGGTCACATCTGCTTGACTACGTTCTGCCACACGTCCTGCCGCAGACCATCATCTTGGTTGTGGCGGTCAGCCTCGGCGTCAGTCTGCTAGGGAGCAGCCTGGCCCTGCTGGTTTCCCTGTTTGATTTTCCCGGGCGCAGATTCTTTTCCTGGGCACTGATTCTGCCCTTGGCCATTCCAGGTTATGTGCTGGCAACGGTCTTCGTCGGCGCACTGGACTACGCCGGGCCGGTTGCCACCGGACTGCGAGAGATTGGCATTGCCCTGCCGGAAGTTCGCAACAGTCTGGGCGCCAGCCTTGTGCTCATCGCCGCGCTTTATCCCTACGTGTATCTGGTCGTTCGCAGCAGCCTGGCAACGCAGGGTGCACGCGTGCTTGAAGTCGCCCGCTCCATGGGCCTTACGCCGCGACAGGCCATGCTGCGCGTGGCCCTTCCATTGTCTGCACCGGCGATCATGGGCGGCACGCTGCTGGCGGCCATGGAGACGCTGGCCGACTTTGGCACGGTGGCCGCTTTCAACGTGGATACGCTGACCACGGCCATCTACAAAGCCTGGTTTTCTCTGTTTTCCATCGACTCCGCCTTGCAGCTGGCGGGCGTCCTGCTGGTGCTGGTACTGGTCCTGCTCATCATCCAGTCGCGAGCGAACGCCATGCGACGCACCACCCAATCGGGTCCGACGGCCAGACGCTTGCCCTTGCGCGGCCTGCCCGCGGGACTGGCGAGCACGGCATGTGCAATGGTCCTGATCCTGTGCCTGGTCCTGCCCCTGTTCCAGCTCATCCTCTGGACGATCCAGCATTGGGAGCGCGCAGATCACCGAATGCTTACGGCAGCCATGAATTCGATGGCGCTTGGCGCCATGGCGGCCGTGCTGCTGGGTATCAGTGCACTGATGCTCGCCGTTGCAATGCGAAGATCACCGGGGCCTCTCACCCGCGGCGCCGTCAAGGTCGCGACGCTTGGATATGCACTACCGGGAGCTCTGCTCGCCATCGGATTGTTCGTGCCGCTGGCCGTTATCACCAGCAACATGAATGAAGCTTTTGGTTTGAACATCATTCTTCAGGGTGGCGTCGCACTGCTCTTGCTGGCCTATGCAGTGCGCTTTACGGCAGTGGCACATGCGCCGATCTCAAGCGGCCTGGCGCGCATCAAGCCCAGCCTGGACGAAGCCGCACTGCTTGCTGGTCACCGCGGAGTGGCACAGATTCGCCGAGTGCACCTGCCCTTGCTGAAGCCAGCGTTCGCCGCTGCGGCCGCTCTGGTCTTTGTCGATGTGATGAAAGAGATGCCCATCACCCTGATGATGCGCCCCTTCGGCTGGGACACCTTGTCTGTTCGCGTGTTTGAACTCACCAGTGAAGGACAATGGGAACAAGCTGCGTTGCCATCCATGGCGATCGTTGCAGTGGGGTTGCTGCCGGTCTGGTGGCTGGTCCGGAATCTGGAGAAGGAGGCGCGTGGACCTTCAACTTGAAAATATTGTCGCTGGCTACAACGGTCATCCTGTCCTGCAGGGCCTGAGCATGCGCATCGCGCAAGGCTCGCTGGGTTGCCTGCTCGGACCATCGGGATGCGGCAAGACAACTGCATTGCGCGCGATTGCCGGCTTCGAGCCGATCAGCGGCGGACGCATCCTGTGTGACGGACAAGTCCTGAGCAGCGCATCTCTGATGACGCCGCCCGAACAACGCGGTATTGGCATGGTCTTTCAGGATCTGGCGCTGATGCCGCACTTGAATATCCGCCAGAACATTGCCTTCGGCCTGCACAAGCAGGCGCGGTCGCAACGCGATCAGCGCGTCGATGAACTGCTGGATCTGGTCGGCCTCGTCGAGGCAGCAAAGGCCTATCCGCATGAGCTTTCGGGCGGACAGCAACAACGTGTCGCACTCGCTCGGGCACTGGCACCCAAGCCCCGCCTGATCTTGCTCGACGAGCCGTTCTCGTCGCTGGACGTGGAACTACGCGAGCGCCTGTCGCAGGAAGTGCGACGCATTCTGCTTCACGAAAAAATGACTGCGCTGCTCGTCACCCACTCTCAGCTGGAAGCATTTGCCATGGCGGATGCCATCGGCGTCATGCAGAAGGGCAAGCTGCTTCAATGGGATGTTGCCTACAACCTCTACCACCGTCCTGCTGATCGCTTCGTTGCAGACTTCGTCGGCGAAGGCGCCTTCCTACCCGGGCATCGCCACAGCGACGGACGAATCGAAATGGAACTCGGTGTCCTGCCGGCGCGAGACGGACAGCATGATCCAGGGCAGGTTGAACTGCTGATCCGCCCGGATGACATCATTCATGACGATGCGAGCGCCATGACCGCACAAGTGCTTGCAAGAGCGTTTCGCGGTGCAGAGTTTCTTTACACCTTGAGACTTCCTTCAGGAGCCGAAGTGTTCTCCCTGGTCCCCAGCCATCATGATCACGCCATTGGTAGTCGCATTGGTATCCGGCTGGACGTGGAGCATGTCATCGCTTTTACGGCTTGAGCCCTGGCAAGACCAATAGGCGCAAAAAACCCCTTGCAATCCCGGATGGTTTCCGGGCATTGCAAGGGGCGGGTTCAGCGCGTAGCGGGATCAGTTACGCGAAGGAAAAACGCCTTCCAACGCGATAATGCAACGGATGGTGTTGAAGGGCTGGATATTCGTATGTGGCTGGCTGCCACCGGTGTTGGCGATGGTTCTGGGGTCCATCAATTCATCGGGCGGATTTTCCGGAGTGCGGTAAGGGATCACCGGACCCTGCACGCGCGGCCCGCTGTCGGGCTTGAACAAGGCCATGCCGAATTGGTTGCCAAACGGAAAAGCACGATTGGCCTTGCTGGTGGAAACGGCCAAACCGTGGCTATGCGAGGGGATCTGGCTCTCTTGCAGCGTGACGGACTCCACGCCTCCCCTCTCTCCCTGCTGGTATGGGGTCAAACCTGGGCCGCTGCCCAAATGAATGGGTACCCGACCGCGCATATCCGGAAGCGCAAAAGTGACGCGGCCGTCTCCGCCATATGTGGTTCCCAGCAAGGAAAACAGCGCTGTATTCTGAGCAATCGGCAGGAGCTGGCCATCACAATTGGCCCAGCCGCGTGGATTGAAAGTAAAGGCAACCCATGCGATTTGCCCTAGAAAAGGGTCGACCTGGGCAACAGCTGCCCGGGGGACGCCCAAGCCCAAGGCAAAGGCCAGCAACAGAAGCGGAATTTTTTTCATGAGAGCTCCAAAAGCAAGAAATTAAAATCGCCGCAACTGCTCGTTCAGCTGTCAGCAAGCAAAAAATACGCCTTCTGGCTCTTAATTGATACTGCGCGATCCTGTTGCAAGGCTCTGGTAGAGCTGCTCCAGCGCAGTAACGTAGGTAGGGGTATGGAACAGATTGGAATGATCCCGTGTCGTTTGAAGCAGCCGGGATTGAGATGCGAGCTGCGCCGGGTCGCGCAGAAGTTGCAAAGCCTTCTGCTCGTAATCATTGGCATCGTCAGCCACGTTCTGCGGTAAGCCCGCTGACCGAAGCAAGGATGCGCTGACCCGAGTCGCGAAGGTATGGCCTCGCATGGCCAATACAGGAACTCCGGCCCACAATGCATCCACCGTAGTGGTGTGCCCATTGCACATGGGTGTATCCAAGGCGAGATTGGCCAACTGCAGTCGGGCCAGATGCTCGGCCTTGGGCAGAAGATCAGCAAAAACGATGCGTGCCGGGTCGACGCCCGCCGCCCGTGCTGCCTTCTGCAGATTCTGTCTGGCCAGGGCAAATTCTCTGCCGTGCGCGTATTGCCAGAGCACGCAATTGGGGACAGCCTTTAGCAGGCGCATCCACAGCGAAAAGGTATGCGGGTCGATCTTTCCAATCGTGTTGAAACTCGCCAACACCAGAGCGTCCTCGGGCAGCTCGCAGCTGGCCCGCGTAGTGAGGGTGTCACTGATTCTCTGACGGTGATCCGTTGCAAGATAAGAGTGCGGCATCCGCAACAAGGATTCGCAAAACTCTGATTCACTGCCCTTCGGGGCGACAGTGTCATCGCCTATCAGGATATCCACCAGACCCTGACCCATGCTCGCGGCAAATCCGACCAAGCTGATCTGCACGGGAGCAGGACGCAGGCCCATGATGGCGGGTCGTCCGCCCATGGACAGGCCGGTGAGATCAATCAAGAGATCTATCTCGTGCTGGCGGATACAGCTTGCCGCTTCCAGATCAGACCGATCGCGCAGCTCCACAAAGCGATCGACCTGTTCGATGACCTGCTTTCTCATCGCACTGTCATCGTCGGGGCCGTATGAATAAGCCGTAACGTGAAAGCGGCTGCGGTCATGCAGCCTGAAAACGCTTCCCATCAGGTGCATCAAGGCGTGTTCCCTGAAGTCACCAGAAACGTAGCCGAGCCGAATCTTGCGCCCTTCAAGCGATGGTTTTGCCGGGGCAGGTAAACGCGCACCAGAGAGCTTCAGGCGTTCGAGCACCTCTCGTGCTTGCCGTGCTGCAATGGCTTTTTGCTGCGCGGCAGTGGTGGGAAGGCGCAAGGCCTGTGTAATGCTGATGCGCTCCATTTGCTGGCCCTCGTCGAGCAAGCGGTGAAGCGCAAGCGAATCGGCGTCAAAGAAATCCCAGTTCGCAATTTCAGTGGCCGCGAGCATGCGACTGGCACGAACACCGAGGTGTCGAGCATCCAGATCACAGGCTTTTGAGAACGCGGTAAAGGCATCTGCGAAGCGAAACTGCCCAAACAGAAAAGAGCCCATGCCGTACCAGGCTGCGAAGTTCGCGGGTTCCAGTGCAAGGACACGTTTGAACAGGTACTCCGCGTCGCCAGCTTTCTTCTGTTGAGAAAGAAGCTCAGCACGTTCCAGTAATGCCAGTGTGTTGGTGGGTGCGATGCTCAGGATCCGCAACAGGGCGGCATCGGCATCGGCATCACGATCGAGCATGCGAAAACTGCGCGCTAGCGCAAACAGCGCCTTTACATAGAGAGGGTCCAGACTCGTGGCTCGCACAAAGCTTTGTGCTGCCCGTTCAATATGCCTCTGATCGAGCAAAGTCAGGCCGAGGTTGTAATGCGCCTTTGCATAGTCAGGTGAGCGCTTGATCGTCGCAGTAAAAACCTTGGCTGCCTCGGCATACCGGCCCGCCTTGCGCAGTACCAGGCCGAGATTGTTCTGCGCGGCGGGGTTGAGCGGGTCCTGAGCGGCGAGTTGCTTGGCGCGCTTGAGTTGAGCGCTCATGCAGGCGCCTGAGCGCTCCAGCTCAAGCTGCGGCCTTCGGCATCCAGCCAGATACTGTGGCGAATTTCGTCGGTCTTGAATCCCAGCGCCTTGGGTCTCACCACGCCGGGCAAGACAGCGACGTCGTAGATTTCTTCTACCAAGCCTTCAATTCTCAGCCAGTGGCGCGCGTCGCCGCTGGACAGATCCACGACCTGCAGGCCGCAACGGGGAGCGATGCGTTCCTTGGCCAGACGCGTCTGCAAAGGCAGGCCGCTGAAGGTCTGATCCGAGCGCGCCTTGGAAAGACCGACGACCGCTTCGTTGCCGACAAAGGCCAGTCCCCGGGCGTAACCTGGGCAGAACGCCACCGGTTCGAACTGGCCGCTGTTTACGTCAACGTATCCGAAATCCCCTTGCCCGGAATTACACAGCCAGAGCTTTCCATCATGCAATCTGGGGGAGTGGGGCATGGAAAGGCCGCGCGCCACCACCTCATTGTTGGGAACATCAATGACACAGCCTCCGCTTTTACGGTGTTCACGCCATCCATCGGCCACATCGGATTCCGCGCAAGCCGTCACGTATGCGGGTTGCTGATCACGCATGGCCAGGCCATTGAGGTGACAACGATCCTCCGCTGCATAGCGGCTGAGAAACTTCGGTTTCCAGAGTGCCTTGAGACTGTGACGCTCACTGGTGGTCGCCAGACAACCAAACAGCGTTGAGACAAATATGGGAGCGCCGTTGGTATCAACGGACACATCATGCACATCCGCATCGGCTGTGGTGTAGCCCACCTGCGGAACGTAGAGGCGATCAAAACCTTTGCTTCGCTCATCTGTTGCCAGCATGTTCTCCAGACGCCAAAGCTGGAAAGCGGATGCCAGCCACAAGGTCTGGCCATCGCTCCAGAGCCCCATGCAACGGTTGAAGGTGCGCTCAAAAATCGAGAGCTGCCCGTCTGCCTTGAGGCCTATCAGAAACAGCTTGCCAGACTGATACGCACTGACAGCAAGGCTCACGCGATGCTGAGCCAGCCAGGCTGGAAAATGGCGCGAGGCTTCTATGGAGATGGCAGGTTTGACTTGATTACTCATCAGGCGACTGTATCGGCACATTTGCAGATACAGCAAGATTGTGAGCGCTGGCGCACATAAAGGCGCACAAAGTGCCAGACAATCTGCATTAACTCACCTAAGCTCGAAGCATATGCGCGCGCTGACCAGCACCGTGCCCCGTCTTCGTTTCATCAAGAACAAGGAAAAACGGTGAAGTTATCTCGGCACCTACCGGAAATCTGCACGCGTCCTGAGTCGCTCGCTCTCCTCCCCATTGCAGAAGCAGTACGGCGCATGGCCCGACCCTCCAGAGCGCTGGCATTCACCGCGCTCGTTGCAGGTGTCGGCTTGACGCCCCAGTCCGCGCAGGCGCGTGCAGTACCATTCAACGAGACCGATATTTCTACCACCACGGATGGCGCGTTTTCAGTCGCAGGTGCAGATTTCGATGGTGACGGCAGTATTGATCTGCTCTCCGCTGCGCTAAACGCAGATGAAATAGCCTGGTATCAGAATGACGGCTCGCAGAACTATTCCAAGCGCCTGATCAGTGTTTCCATTGACGGTCCGGTCTCCGTGTTCGCCGCGGATGTGGATTCGGATGGCGACATGGACGTTCTGTCTGCAGCCTCGAATGGCAACAGAATTGACTGGTTTCGGAATGACGGCGTTGGTAACTTCTCTCATCGAACCATCCATACCGGAATCAGCGCCGCGTTCTCTGTCTTCGCAGCCGATATCGACAGCGACGGCGATGTCGATGTGGTTACAGCGGCGTTCAGTGGTGACCAAGTCGCCTGGTTCGAGAATGATGGCGCTGAGAACTTTACTCAACGTGTCATCAGCACAAACGCCGACGGGGCCCGCTCTGTTTTTGCAGCAGACGTTGACGGTGACGGCGACGTGGACGTGCTGTCCGCCTCGACCAATGATGACAAGATCGCCTGGTTCGAGAATGATGGCTCCCAGAATTTTACTCAGCGTGTCATCAGCACAAACGCCGATGGCGCCCGATCTGTTTTTGCAGTGGACATTGATGGCGACGGCGACATGGACGTGCTGTCCGCCTCGACCAATGACGACAAGATTGCCTGGTATGAGAACAATGGATCGCAGGTTTTCACTTTGCACACCATCAGCGTTGCGGCCGATGGCGCGCAATCCGTGCGTGCAGTGGACATGGACGACGATGGCGACATGGACGTGGTCTCTGCTTCCAGAGACGACGGCAAGATTGCCTGGTACGAGAACAACGGATCACAGTCATTCACACTGAGGACGATCAGTCTCAACGCACCATTCGCCTATTCCGTTTTCGCCGTAGACGTCGACTCGGACGGTGATCAGGACCTGCTGTCGACTTCATTCAGTGATGACAGCGTTACGCTTTATGAGAACAAGACGATCCATCGCAGTGCCGTGTTCCCGGACGAGAACATCATCTCCACCAATCTGAGCAGAGTGTCATCTGCTGTTCCGGCCGATGTGGATGGCGACGGTGACCTGGATGTCATCGCCTCAGTGGACGGCGAGGATCGCACCAGTTGGTTTGCAAATGATGGTTCTGGCGTCTTCAGCACTGAACGCATTATCAACCCGGATGTCGGCGGTGCGAAGTTCGTTCGCGCCGCGGACCTGGACAACGACGGTGATCTCGACATCATCTCCTCCCCCGGCGCAGGGGCCGTCCATCTGGAATGGCAGGCCAACGATGGTATCGGCAATTTTGGCACGCCGATCCAGATTGTCAGTGGTTCTTCCTCAGGCTTGTCCACTGCAGACCTCGATGGTGACGGCGACTTGGATGTGCTCCGCTCCCGGAGTTCATCCAACACCATCTACTGGTATCAGAATGATGGCTCAGGCGGCTTTGGCCCAGAGCAAATCGTCACAACAATACCCGCCAGCCCAAACTCAGTGTCTGCCGCTGATCTGGATGGTGATGGTGATCTGGATGTTCTGGCCTCATCTTCCCTTGATGACACCGTGGCGTGGTTTCGGAACAACGGCACCGGTGTGTTCGGCACCCGGCGTGTCATCAGTACCTTGGTAGACAATGCACAGGCTGCCTACGCCGTTGATCTGGATGGCGACGGAGATCTGGACGTGGTCACAGCTTCCTTCAATGACGACACGATCGCGTGGTTTGCTAATAACGGAAGTGGCTCTTTTGGCGCCATGCAGGTCATCAGTACTTTAGCCAACAGTGCGCGTTGGGTCTGGGCTGAAGACCTTGATGGAGATGGCGACGAAGACGTGCTTTCGGCGTCTTCCTTAGACGACAAGATCGCCTGGTACGAGAACAATGGCAGCGGGGGCTTCGGACCGCAGATCATCATCAGCAACAATGCCAACGGCGCTGCATTTGTCACCACCGGTGATCTGGATGGAGATGGCGACATTGATGTGCTCTCGACGTCTCCCATCGACGACAAGATCGCCTGGCACCCCAACCGGGGAGGCCAGTTCGCGTTGCCGGCATTTGACCTTGTGCCCGCTTCCGTCACCTCCGGTGCTGAGGACGTTGCTCTCCTGCGCATTGACTTTGCTCACCGAGGTCGCAGCGGCGACGCCGATATCGATAGTCTGGTATTCACACTGAAATTTGATGACGGCAGCGGCACTGCTCTGACCACCGCGCAACTAGATGATCTGATCGGAAATCTGTCGCTGTACCTGGATGACGGTGACAGTGACTTTGATCCGCAGACTGACACACTGCTCGCGCAAACCTCGAACATCACGCTGAACCCAGGAGGAATCCTGTCGTTGTCCCTTGGCAGCACCGTCAGTTCGCAGGTCGGAAATGATGCCATCCTCTACTTTGCCTTCGATATTGAAGCCAACGCAGATCAGCAGAGCCCTTCGAGTTTCCGGGTCAGCCTGCATCAGACCAATTTATCGGGTGCCGCACAGGACGTCGATAGCAATGTCCCTCTGACGCTGGAATTTAGCGAAGACGTCGCGTCGGGGGTCATCGCACCAATCCCGCCAGATACCACACCCGATGCCTACGACTTCATCGACCGCGTTGACCGTGACACGGCACAAAGGGTCAACTCGAACCTCATCACCATTTCCGGGGTGGAAGCGCCGACGCCGATCAGTATCGACGCGGTGGGCATTTCCGAGATGATGTCCATCAATGGCGGTCCGTTGATCAGCGGACCCAGTGTTGTCAGCAATGGCGACACGGTACGCATCAGTGTTCTGTCCGCAGCGGCGCCCAACACCACGCGTTTTGTAGACGTAAACATTGGCGGCGTGCTCGAAACCTGGAACGTCACCACGGGTGCTACGGATGAAACACCCGCGCCGCTGGTGTTCAATGACGTCACCGGTGCCGCCGCGCAGCAAACCATTTTGTCGAACACCATCACGCTGACGCAGTTCAATGCGCCTACCGCGATCGAGATTCGCGGTGCCGCCTCGGCCCGCTACTCGATCAATGGTGGCCCGTTCGTCAGCACACCAGGTACGGTCAATCCGGGCGACACCTTGCAGCTGCAAATGGCCAGTAGCTCTCAGGCGCTGTCCGCGAGGCGGGCGGTCATCATCGTGGGAAGAATCCGTGGCCGCTGGCAGGTCACCACGGGTTCCTGATCCAAAGGCGACGGACGGGTTTACTGGCAAATGCTCCTGAACCGTGCAGGCATCATCCGTTGGCGCACCACCATCACGCCTCTGCTTTTGGCGGGAGGCCTGTGCGCGTGCTCTCCCTCAACTTCAACACCCACGGCTGTGGCTGAGCCCGGTGGAAACACCGTATTCAGCTTGAAGGATATTCAACGGTCCCGCAGCGGCGCACAGGAAAAGATCGGCTCATCGCTGTTCCTCGCCATGATCAAGCACCAGCAAGAACGCTCAGGTGTGCCTGATGCGCGTCTGCAGGGTCTGCAGAAATATCGCTTCCTGCAACCCGATTCAGATGGCCGACTGCTGATCGAAATCCTGCTCTCGCAGGGTGCCGACCGAAGCACTGTAGAGAAACAGGTTGTGGAACTCGACGGGCAACTGACAGGCACCGCGCCCGCCGTTTCGGACCCGGTACGCGCCCGTCTTGGGCTGAATTTTCTGGAACCACTTGCTGAGCATCCCGGGGTACATTTTATCCGTGAAGCGCCTGTGGCTACGACCCACGGGTCCGGCTTTGCTGAGCAATGAGATCGAAGTCTTCGGTCAGGGCAGGCACCTAAAAAGCTAAAGATGAAACCTTGGTGACCCCCCTTGTGATCGCTACAGGTTCAGCTTAGATTAAGCTGATAAACAGGGATCAAGATGTGATTCAAAGGCTCTCCCGGACACGTCCGGTCTGATCCTGAAATGCGTCAAATAACAAGAATCAAAAGCGAAACTCACGACAAGGAGTCGTTTCGAATGAATACCAAGAACAAGCTGTTCCACTTTGGTCTTGCACCTCTGGTGCTGGCCATGGGGACGATTCCTTTTCAGGCGATGGGCGCTGAAGCTCCCACATTGCAGGCCAGCGCTGTTGCTCAGATCAGTGCGCTCAAGCAGATCAAGAACGCCAGAAATAGTGTTCAGCAGAAAATCCAGCCTGAGCTTTTTCTGGGTTTGCTTCACTCTGCGGCGCAGGCCTCCGGCCGGAGCAACGCGCAACTGGCGGCGCTGCCCGAGTATCGCTTCATCACTGATGGCGCCGACGGCCGAACCGAAGTTGAAGTCGTGCTGGTGCAGAACGGCGATACCACAGCTGTATTGCATAAGATTAATGCACTCGGTGGCGTGATCAACATCAAGCCGCAGAAGGGCGACTTGATCGTGACGGCGCGGGTGCCGCTGGCCCAGCTAGAAGCACTGGCCGAATCCAAACATGTGATGTCTATCCGGCGCGCGATGCCACCAGTTACACATGCCATCAATCGCTCCGAGGGCATCGAGACCCATGGTGCTGCAACTGCAAGCGCTACGTTCGGAGCAACGGGTGCCGGCGTCAAGATTTGCGTGATGTCAGATGGCATTGACTCGCTTTCAGCTGCACAGACGTCTGGTGACCTGCCCTTTGTCGATGTCCTGCCCGGCCAGGCCGGTAACGGAGACGAAGGCACTGCCATGCTGGAAATTGTTCATGACATGGCGCCCGATGCTGATCTTGGATATGCCACGGCGTTTAACGGTATCGCTTCTTTTGCCCAGAACATTCTGGATCTTGCCGATGACGGCTGCGACATCATTGTCGACGACATTATCTACTTCGCTGAATCGCCCTTTCAGGATGCGCTGATCGCCCAGGCGGTCAATACCGTCACCGCCAACGGCGTGCTGTATTTTTCATCCGCAGGTAACGAAGGCAACTTGAACGATGGCACTTCAGGCACCTGGGAAGGTGACTTTAATGCCAACGGGACACTTCCCTCACTGGGGGCTGACCTTGTCCACAATTTTGGCGACGGCGGGCAGTCGGTACTGGTGACAGGTAACGGCAGCCGCGTGGTTCTGACCTGGGCGGAGCATGCCACCAACACCCAGGGTTTTGCCTCCACAGACTACGATCTGTACGTCATGAACGGCTCCCTGACCAGTGTTCTGGATTCAAGTACTGACACTCAAAACGGAAGCGGTGGAAATGATTTCCCGTTCGAGTTCATCGGCAATGGTGCTGATACGGGTGAGCGGATCGTGGTGACGCGAGCAGCCGCTGGAACCACGTCCAGCCCGCCCATGTTCAACCTGATCAATTTTCGCGGACGCATTGACTCCGCGGTTGCCACCAGCGGCGCAACGCGCGGCCACAGTGCCGCAGTCAACGCCTTCAGCACCGCCGCCGCACCGGTACGCGGCCCGTTCCCGGCAGAGTTCACTGGCAGCAGCGTCAGCGAAACCTTCACCTCTGACGGTCCGCGTCGCATCATCCTGAGTCCCACGGGAACCGAACTCTGCCCCGGCAACCGGACGAGCAGCTGCGCAAACGGACTCCGCCTGAAGCCGGACATTACCGCCGCCGATGGCGTGGCAACTTCCGCGCCCGGCTTCAATCCGTTCTTCGGCACCTCCGCCGCCGCACCACACGCTGCTGCGATCGCCGGCCTGCTCAAGTCAGCTGATCCCGGTCTGACCGCCAGCGAAATCCGCAATGCGCTGATCAACACCGCCATCGATATCGAGATCCCAGGAAATGATCGCGATACCGGTGTTGGTATTGTCATGCCCGGACCTGCACTGGCGGCGATTGGTGCAACACCGCAACCAAACATTCGCCTGAATGGTTTCTTTCTGGACCAGCTCGCGGGTGATGGCGATGCCGATGTCGAGCCCGGCGAGCAATGGGCCCTGACCGTGCCCTTCCAGAATGTGGGCTCCGCCACTGCCAGTTCCGTCATTGGTCGTCTGAGCACGGGCACGATTGGCGTCAATATCTCTACGCCGGCATCAGGCTATGCCAACATTGCTGCCGGCAATACACGCAACAACAATCGCCAGTATGTCTTTGAAGTATTGGAGAGTGCCGTTTGCGGCGCGCCGATCGACTTCAATGTAGAGGCGCGACACAACGGCAATCTGAGTCCGCAAAATTTTGCAGTGTCGCAACCAGTGGGTAGCGATGGTGCCCCACAGGTCTTCACCTATGCCGGACCGGTTGTGCCGATACCGGATGCGGGCGCAGCCATTGCCGTGGACCTCCCCGTCAGCGGTATTTCCGGCAACATTTCTGATGTGGATCTGATCATCGAGGGCAGCGCGTGCACCTCAAGTGCAGGTGCGACCACGGTAGGTATTGATCACACCTTCGTCGGTGATCTGCAGATTGGTCTCAACTCGCCCGACGGTACGTCCGGAATCGTGATCGACCGGGTGGGTACTAGCGGCAACAATTTCTGTCAAACCACGCTTGATGATGATGGTACAGACGGCGCAATCCAGTCTCAGTCGTCCGCGGCCGCACCGTTCACAGGATCCTTCACAGCCAACATTCCCTTGTCTGGATTCAATGGCGAGAATCCAAATGGAACCTGGCAGCTCACTGCACAAGATTTTGCAGGTATTGATACCGGGAATGTGCGCTCGTTCTCCTTGCAGTTCTCGCAGGTGGTCTGTGACGCCATTGCACCGGACACGACGCCGGATGCCTATGACTTCATCGATCGCACTGACCGTCCGACAGCGGCGCGGATCAGTTCCAACGAAGTCACCATTACGGGTCTGACAGCCGCCGCACCGATCAGCATTTCGGCACCGGGTATCTCCGAGATGATGTCCATCAACGGTGGGCCCCTGATTGCCGGACCCAGCACCGTGAACAACGGCGATACCGTTCGCATAAGCGTTCTGTCTCCCGGCGCTGCCAACACGTCACGAACCGTCGACGTCGACATTGGCGGCGTGTTGGAAAGCTGGAACGTCACCACCGGCAGTGTGGATGAGACGCCGGCACCGTTTGATTTTGTCGATGTGGCCGACGTGGTGCCGGGGCGAACTCTGTTCAGCAATACAGTGACATTGACCGGATTCAACGCGCCCACCAGCATCGAGATTCGCGGTGCAAGCTCTGCGCTCTATTCCATCAATGGCAAGGCCTTCACCCAGGCCATCGGCACCATCAACCCGGGGGACAACGTCCGTATCCGAATGAAGGCCGGTAGCGCCGCAGGCGCGGTTCGACGAGCCGTACTCATCGTCGGAAGGATTCGCGGCGATTGGCGTTTGACCACCGCTACACCTTGAAGCACGGGTGAAATGACGATCTGAGGGCCGGCAAGAATGACAACCGGCCCTCAGCGTCGTCCACGATAGCGGTGTGAGCAAGGTCGCAGTCGCGTAGCGACATGATTTGACCGGACAAATTGACTGCAATAGGGTCAGCCTCATGACATGCGTCTGAATGGCGCGCCGAATACTCGGCGTCTTCAGTTCAGCGCAGCAGGGGGTCCAAAAATGAAAGCCTACTTCGGCAAAGAAAGCCGACTGCATCCAATCCGCAGCAGCTACCGGCGCGGCCCCTTTGCCCAAGCTCTTTGCTCGATGAGCAAATCCAGTGTCCTGGCAGGAAGTTTTCTGCTCTTGCCGCTGGCACCGGCGGGCGCTGCCGATGTTCCGTTCAGCACCCTGGATTTGGGCTCCAACGCTTTTGGTCCGGTTCTGGCAGAAGGCGCGGACATCGACGGGGATGGTGATCTCGATGCTGTGGTCGCCAATTTCTATGACTCACTCGAGTGGTACGAAAACTCAGGTGGATCAAATCCCACATTCTCTGTCCGCACGATTTCAGGTGGAACCGCATCCAACTGCTTGGTGACCGTAGATCTGGATGGTGACGGCGACATCGATATCCTCACCTGCGCCGTGTTTGGCGACCAGATCAACTGGCAGGAAAACGATGGAGCGGCGAATCCCAGCTTCACCAAGCACACTATCTCCACGAACACCGACGGGCCCCGGAAAATATTTGCGTCGGATATCGACTCGGATGGTGACCTTGATCTTCTGGTCGCGTCTTATGTGGACAACCGAATTGCGTGGTTCGAGAACGATGGGGCTTCGACGCCCACGTTTTCCGTGCGTACCATCACCACCTCAGCCATCGATGCATCCGACGTGGTTGCTGTTGATCTGGATGGCGATGGTGACGTCGACGCATTGTCGGCCTCCCCGGGGGACAACTCCGTTGAATGGTTTTCCAACAATGGTCTGGACAACCCGGATTTCAGCAGAAGGGTCATCAGCACCGTATTCACTGGGGCTAAAAGAGTTGAAGCGGCAGACCTGGATGACGATGGCGATCTGGACGTGCTCGCTGCAAACGAACAGACCCTGGTCATGTACGAAAGCGACGGCGCCGCGCTACCACAATTCACCCTCCAGACTCTTGCCACAAATCTGACGAGTCTGAGGGAGCTCCGGACTGCGGATGTGGATCAGGACGGTGACCTTGATGTCATCACGATCGATTACATCAATGACACCATTGTCTGGTTGGAGAACGACGGCGCTCCAGATCCGGGATTCACACAGAGATCCATCGGGCCGCCGGTTGGCCACCCGAGCTCCGCCTCAGTGGCCGACATGGATCAAGACGGTGATCCTGATGTGTTGGGAACCTCTTACGGAGCCGGTGATGTCCTTCTCCATCGAAATCAAAAAATCCACCGGAACGCAGACTTCCCCGAAGCCATCACGATTTCAACCCTCGCCAGTGGTGCGCGCTCTGTCTTCACGGCAGACATCGATGGCGATGGCGACGAGGACGTGCTGTCGGCATCGTCCTACGACGACATCATCGCCTGGTATGAGAACAATGGTGCTTCGACGCCTGCGTTCACCCGGCGCTTGATCACGACAACTGCTGATGGCGCGTCTTACGTCTACGCGGTAGATGTTGATCAGGACGGAGACCTTGATGTTGTGTCCGCATCGCTGCTCGACGACAAGATTGCCTGGTATCGCAATAACGGCAGTGGATTCTTTGAAATCAGAACAGTCAGCCTCACAGCGAATGCCGCGAACAGCGTTTTTGCAGCCGACCTTGATGGTGATGGCCACATAGACCTGCTCTCATCCTCGGCCAGCGATGACAAGATTGCCTGGTACCAAAGTAATGGAGCCGCGGACCCCACATTCACGATCCGCACCATCTCCGTGAATGCAGACAGCGCCCGATCCGTGTACGCCGCTGACATGGATCGTGATGGAGATATCGACGTCCTTTCTGCCTCGGCAAATGACGACAAGATTGCCTGGTACGAGAACAATGGCAATTCCAGTCCTGGCTTCACGGTGCGTACTGTCAGTGTCAGCGCCGACGGCGCCAGCTCGGTTTTTGCGGCCGACCTCGATGCTGATGGGGACCTCGACATTCTCGCCACGCTAAGTGGTAGCGACGCGATCGTCTGGTTCGAGAGCGATGGTTCGGCAGACCCCATCTTCCTGCAGCGGCATACGCTCTCCACTTCCGCAGACAATGCCTTTCACGTCATTGCACGTGATCTCGACGGTGACGGCGATCTGGACGTCGTCTCGGCGGCGGCTGACAACAGTCAGATTGCCTGGTTTGAGAATGATGGTGCAACGACCCCGAGCTTCACGCCGCATACCATCGCTGCTACGGCTGACAGGCCCTTTTCCGTTGCCGCGACCGATCTCGACGGCGACGGTGATCTGGACTTGTTATCTGCCTCGCTCAATGACGCCAGAATCGCGTGGTACGAGAACCGTGGTGGACAGTTTGCATTGCCGACTCTCGACCTCGCGCCTGATTTTTACAGTCCCGGTCAGAACAATGTGCCGGTCCTGCGCATTGACGCCGAGCACCTCGGCCGAAGCGGCGACAGCCCCATCGAACTCAGCACGCTGGCCCTTTTGATTGATGATGGTGTAACGCCACTGAGCACCGCGCAGGCTAATGCGCTGATCGACAATATCCACGTGTACCAGGACACCGGAAATGGTGCCCTGGAACCTGCGAGCGATATTTTGGTGACCAGTGTCAACACCTTGAATCTGAGCGCTGGCGTACAGACGATCACATTTAACGACGGCGATCCAAGTGTCACCTTCGCCGCTGGCGTTCCACAGACTTACTTTGTGGCGCTGGATGCAAATGCCAACGCAGATGCACAAACTCCTAATAGCCTGCGCGTCCGCCATCACACCGATGTATCCAGCAGCGCGGAAGATGCCAATGCGGACATCCCGGTCTCATTGCAGGATTCGAATGAAGTCAGCTCGGGCCTCATGCAAATTCTCGATACCAGCCCGGACACCTTTAACCTGGTTGATCGCACCGACCGCCCTACCGCGGCCCGTATCAGTTCTAATACCATCACGATCAGCGGCATCAACTCGCCGACGCCGCTGAGCATCAGCGCGGTGGGCACATCCGAACGATACGAGATCAACGGCGGGCCTTTGAGTGAAGGCCCTGCAGCGCTCAACAATGGAGACACCCTGCGTGTCAGCGTGATCTCTCCGGGCGCCGCAAATACCTCACGTAGCGTCACCGTCACCGTAGGAGATTTTGAAGAAGTCTGGAATGTGACGACCGGCGCAGTAGATGAAACACCAGGGCCCATCGCATTTAACAACATCAACAATGCTGCTCAGATGCAGACGGTGCTTTCCAACACCGTCACGCTGAGCAATTTCAACGCCGCCACCAGCATCCAGATACGGGGTGCGGCTTCTGCCATGTACGCGATCAACGGCGGGCCTTTCACCAAAGCAAACGGAACAGTGAATCCCGGCGACACGATTCAACTTCGGATGGATACTGCTGGTGTGGGTAATGCGACACGCAGAGCCTTTGTCATCGTCGGCAGAATCCGCGGGCGTTGGGAAGTGACGACCGCGCCCTGAGCCCAACTGCAGCGGCGCTCGATTTGCTTTGTTGGCCGCGTTTGCTCAGTCCCAGCGCTAAGCCTTGCGTTGATGCTTGGCAGACTCGCTCTAAGTCGAGGCGAACCACGCTGATTTGTCTGGTCATCTTTCCCGATTATCATGTGTTCGGGACGCGCCCTTTCCGACTCTTCCAGCCAGTGAAGAGAAGGCACGTCCAAGGGGAAATCATGAAATCTTGTATGCCACTTGTGCTGGCCTCATTGCTGCTGCTGATGACTTTTGTCGTCAAAGCAGCGCCGAAACCCGAAAGAGCGGACACGACCGTCGCTTCCGCTTCGTCGGCACCCGCCGCCGGGCTGGTCGGCAGGATGGGCCGCGGAAATCGGCTGCAGGTGGGCCTTGGCACCGGCAACGAAATCTCGCAGATCCAGTCGCAGGCGCTGCAACCAGATATCTACTCGCGCTATCTGCCGGACTACCCTGGATTCTCCTGGACACAGTTCAACAGCCCGCCGGGACATTATGTAGATGTGGTCGCTGCTGCTGCCGACAGCATCGGAGCGGTTCCGATGTTCACCATCTACCAGATCATCATCGGAGGCGAGAACAATCCCGCTACCGTGTCCGATCTCGGCCTGATGCAGGACTACTGGGACCACACCGTTCTGCTGTTTGACCGTCTTGCGGTATACGACAAGCCGGCCCTGATCAATATCGAGCCCGACTTCTGGGGCTACGCGTACAACTTCTCTCCCTCGCACGATCCGACGCAGAAGTTTGCCCACGTACAGATCACGCCAGATTGCGCGCACCTGCCAAACAACGTCCGAGGCATGGCGCAGTGTTTCCTGGCCATCGCGCGAAAGAGGGCGCCCAAGGCCCTGCTGGGGTTCCCGCCCAGCGATTTCGGCTTTGGCACACAGAATGTCATCAACTTCATGAATGACCTGGGTGCAGATGAAGCAGATTTCATCGTCATGCAGACCATGGACCGGGACGCCGGATGTTTCGAGATCCGCGGTCCCGAATGCAGCCGGTCCGGTTCAGACTGGTATTGGGGCCAGGCACAGTACGACGCTCATTTCGCGGAGGCGCGTCAGTATCACGAGGGGATAGGCGGCTTACCGCTGGTTTGGTGGCAGACCCCGATGGGTGTTCCGTCTCTTCTCTTCGGCGGCACGCATCAGCGTTGGCGAGACAATCGCGTGGACTACTTCCTGCGTCATCCCCAGCAAATTGTCGATGCCGGTGGTGCTGCCGTCGTTTTCGGAAAGGGCGCAAGCAATCAGACTGGCATTGCTACCGACGGTGGACATTTTCAGGAGCGATGGAGTGCATACATCGGGGCACCGACACCACTGATTGACGATGTTCCCGATACGTTTGTCTTTCACGATCGTGTAGATCGCCCGACGGCAGCGCGCATTACTTCCAACACGGTCCAGGTGACAGGCATCAATGGTCCGGTCACGGTAACGACAACCGTGCCAGGAGACTCCGCCCGCATCATCGTCAATGGCGGCACTGCGCAACAAGGACCGGTGACGATCGACAATGGGGACACGCTCCAGATCAACGTCTTGTCCGCCGCGGCGCCCAACACGAGCAGGGAGGTGACGGTCAGCATCGGCAGTGTGGAGTCGACATGGATGGTCAGCACTGGTGATGAAGACACCACGCCGGGACCGATCAGTTTCACGAACGTAGCCAATGCTGAGCAGAGGCAGATCTACCGCTCTGAAACACTGACCTTGCAGCGGTTCAACAGCCCCACCAGTATCCAGATTCGTGGCGCAAAAACCGCAATGTATTCCATCAATGGTGGAGCTTTTACACGTGCCAGCGGCACAGTAGCGCCCGGCGACACGCTTCAACTACAACTTGAAAGTGCCGGCGTTGCGGGTGTCACACGCAGAGCGATTGTCGTGGTCGGCAGAATTCGTGGAAGGTGGGAGATAGGGACTTCCCCATAGACATCATTGCTGAACAAAGGCATGGTCAGGCAAAACGGGGGCACTGCGACTTCTCCTTTTTTGCAGAAACACTGAGGAAAAGTCTTGGCCAAATGATTTGCTCAGTCTGATGAATGAGCAAAGTTCAGAACATCTTAGAAGAAGCAGGGAGTAGCAAATGGGTGTGGGAACGCGCGGGACAAAGGGTGGCTTGCGGACGGCAGATTCTCTCCCGGAAAGTCACTGTCTCAGGCTCACGCCGATCTCTGCGGTTCTCAGGCGAAAAATCTCAGCGCATCGCCTGACTGGGACTGCAATGTTGGCCAGTCTCGCCGTGAGTACTTCGCTACCCGCTGCCGACGTGCCATTTGACGCGAATAGTATTCCCCACACAGCGACCCAGGTTCGCGCAACTTTTTCTGCGGATCTGGATGGCGACGGCGATCTTGATGTTATTTCCGCCTCCGGGACCGATGACAAGATTTCCTGGCACGAAAACAACGGGGGGCCGAGTCCCAGCTTCACCGAACGGGTCATCAGCACACTCGCAAACGGCGCCTCCTCTGTCTACGCGGCGGATGTCGATGGTGATGGTGATATCGATGTGCTGTCTGCATCATCCATCGACGACAAGATCGCCTGGTATAAGAACGACGGGGCTCTTCTCCCTGGTTTCGAGCTGCATACGATCAGCCAGGACGCCGACAACGCCTTCTCGGTTTTTGCAGCTGATCTGGATCAGGATGGCGACATGGATGTATTGTCCGCTTCACTGAACGACAACTCAGTGGTCTGGTACGAGAATGGAGGACAAGCCCATCCCATTTTTAGTGCCCACACCATCAGTACGCTTGGGACCTTAGCCACAGCCGTTCGTGCAGCAGATCTGGACGCAGACGGAGATATCGACGTTGTTGCTACATTATTTGGTAGTGACACACTCTACTGGTTTGAGAACAACGGAGCACCTGACCCTGACTTCGTTCGACGCACCATTTCTACTGCAGTTGATGGCGCTGTTTCCGTGGCGATTCAGGATATTGATGGCGATGGCGACATGGACATCGTCAGCGGTGCCCGAGAAAGCGACACGGTTGCGATTCACCTCAATAATGGCAATGCCGACCCCTTTTTCACCACGCAAACCATCAGCGCGAGCATTGACGCGCCCTATTCCGTTGATGCCATCGACGTAGATGCCGACGGAGACATGGATGTTCTCGCGGTCGCCTTCAACGGCAATCAGGTGGTCTGGTTTGAGAATCTGGGCGGCGCGCCCAGCAGCTTCGCTACGCACGTCATCAGCACGGGTGTTTTGGGTCCGCGTTCAATCCAAGCGGCTGACCTCAACGGCGACGGCGACATTGATGTATTGACGGCATCGGCTGACGGCAACTCGCTCGATTGGTTTTCAAATCAAACCATTCACCGCAGCGCGAGCTTTCCGCAGGAGATTGTGCTGGAGACGGGACGCGATGTCGCGCAGCAGACGATCGCTGTCGACCTTGACGGGGATGGTGATCTAGACATCGCCAGTGCTTCTTTTGGCGACGATACCCTCGCCTGGCACCGGAACGACGGCACGTCCCCGTTTCCTTCCTTCAGCGCCATCACGATCAGCACCTCTGAAGATGGCGCCGGCGCGATTCATGCCGCAGATCTGGATGCCGACGGCGACATGGATCTCCTGGTCGGTGCATTCCATGCAGACACCATGGCCTGGTACCAGAACGATGGGGCTGCAGTTCCAAATTTCACCCGTCGGCAGATCAGCAACAATCTGATTGAGCCCCAATCCATCTTTACGGCCGATCTGGACGGCGATGGCGATTTGGATGTGTTGTCCGCATCAAGTGCTGACGACAAGATCGCCTGGTATGAAAACAACGGGGCCAGCATTCCGCTCCTCGTCATCCGGACCATCAGTTTGACGGCTGATTTCCCCCGCTCGGTCTCTGCTGCGGATCTAGACGGCGACGGTGATCAGGACGTGATCTCCGCCTCGTTCTTTGACGACAAGATTGCCTGGTACGAAAACGACGGTGCCGCCTCACCCACGTTTACGCTCCAGACCATCACCACCGCAGCAAACGGCGCGCAGCGCATGATGCCCTCGGATCTGGACAGTGACGGCGATATCGATATCGTGCTGGCCGCAGGACTCAATAACCAGATTACCTGGCTGCAGAACAATGGCGCGACCAACCCGGACTTCACAATGCGTACCGTCAGCGTCGCGGGCCCAAGCGAGCCGAACAGCCCGAATGCAGTCTTTATTGCAGATCTGGATGGAGACGGCGATCAGGACATCATTTCGGCCTCCTCAGTGGATAACAAGATTGCCTGGTACGAGAATAACGGCGGTGCCGTCCCAGTGTTCGTCACACACACCATCAGCACCAATGTCGGGCAGGCGAGCTTTGTCACCGCTGCTGACCTGGATGGAGATGGTGACGTCGATGTGATCTCCAGTTCCGTCAGCGGTGATCGCTTCATCATCCACCCGAATCACGGCGGACAATTTGCACTGGAGACATTTGATCTGGTGCCGGCGAACGTGAACCCGGGTGATGCTGATACGCCGGTCTTGCGGATTGATGCAGCACATCAGGGACGCGCGGGAGATTCGTCGGTCGAACTGACCAGTTTTGAGTTGCATTTTGACAACGGCAACGGCGTTGCCTTGAGCAGTGCCCAGGCCAATGCCCTGGTCGAAAACTTGCGGGTATACGTGGATTCAAATACCGACGGCGCGTTTGATCCTGGATCAGATACCCTGGTGACCACGGTAAGCGCGCTGTCGCTGACCGACGGTGTGCAGACAGTTGCCTTTGCAGACGGCGATGCCAATGTCACATTCGCCCACGGCGTGGCGCCAACCTATTTCGTTGCCGTTGATGTTGCAGAAGAGGCGCATCTGCAGACGCCAGATCGTCTGCGAATCACCCATGTCACGGAGGCCAGCAGTACGGCTGAGGACGCAGCAGAAGACCTGCCGCTGGTCCTCGAATTTGCTAGCAATGTGACGTCCGGCACCGTGTTGCCTGAGGCCGATACGACACCCGATGCATTTGACCTGATTGATCGCACCGACCGGCCGACGGCAGCGCGCATCAACTCCAACACCATCACGGTTTCGGGAATTGATGCGCCAACGCCGATGACCGTGACGGCTGCCGGCACTTCGGAACGCTACGAAATCAATGGTGGCCCCCGTCAGGAAGGGCCGGTCAATGTCAGCAATGGCGACACCGTGCGGGTGAGCGTGATTTCTCCGGGCGCTGCCAACACCACACGCGCGGTAACGGTGAACATTGGGGGCGTGGAGGAAGTCTGGAATGTGACCACCGGCGCCGTGGACGAAACGCCGGGCCCCATCAATTTCAACAACGTTGCGCTGTCGGGTTCGCATACGGTGTTTTCGAATACGGTTGTTCTGGGCAATTTCAACAGCCCGGCCACGATTCAGCTGCGCGGTGCAGGCACCGCCATGTACTCGCTCAATGGCGGTCCCTTCACCCGGGCCGATGGCGTTGCCAATCCGGGTGACACCGTCCAATTGAAAATGACCTCTGCCGCCGTACCCGCCACACGCAGGGCCTACCTCATCGTGGGAAGAATCAGAGGACGCTGGGAGGTTGTGACCTTTGCAGGGTCACCTGCGCAGCAATAGCGTCTGAAGCGGTGAGCACCTGGCGTGCTCGCCGCTGCTTCTGATGTGGGTCGCGCTCCAGCAGCCACCCCGATGATCCGCCGCGCCGCCCTTCAGCCTGTAGGGCGGATTGCTGGCGTGTTGTTGGCAGGCACCCGCTGATCGGCGCGGTCGCTACCTCTTGCGTCAGCACGCCTATTCCCTGATTGAGGCACAGAATCCGGCACAATAGCGGTGTTAATGTATTGGCAAAAATAAAGAAGAGGAGAGACGACATGCCTGCCATTGCAAAGGGCCGCACCGATGTGCCGCTGATCAATCAGACCATCGGTGACAATCTGGAAGCCACGGTTAAAAAATTTGCGGAGCGCGAAGCGCTGGTCATGCCCCATCAGGGTATCCGCTGGACCTACGCGCAACTCAATGCCGAGGTAGACCGGTTGGCGCGCGGACTGATAGCGCGCGGCTTTGAAAAGGGTGATCGGGTTGGTGTCTGGGCCCCCAACGTTTCGGAGTGGATTCTCGCGCAGTACGCCACGGCCAAGATCGGCGTCATACAGGTCAACATCAACCCTGCGTATCGCAGCAATGAACTCTCCTACGCACTGAAACAGTCCGGATGCAAGGGCTTGATTGCATCGCGACGTTTCAAGACCAGCGACTACGTGAAGATGCTGGGCGAGGTGCGCGACCAGTGCCCGGATTTGCAGCAGGCCATCTTCCTGGATGATGAGGGCAAGCCCGGTGACTGGGCAGCTCTGCTTGCTGACGGCGAATCCGTTTCTGCGGACGCGCTCAAGACGCGCATGGCCTCACTGTCGCCGAACGAGCCGATCAATATTCAGTACACCTCCGGCACAACTGGTGCGCCAAAGGGCGCGACACTGTCTCACCGCAACATCCTCAATAACGCCCTGTTTGACGGGCACAGCATGAAGCTCAGTGAGCAGGATCGCTTTTGCGTGCCGGTGCCGTTCTATCACTGCGCAGGCATGGTCTGCGGCAACCTCATGGCCACCATCTTCGGTGCCACGATCGTCGTCCCGGCGGCGGCCTTTGATCCGGGCCAAACGCTGAAGTCGATTGCGGCAGAGCGCTGCACCGGCATCATGGCGGTGCCGACCATGTTCATTGCCATGCTGGGGCATCCGGACTTCGCCAAAACCGATAAGTCCTCATTGCGCACGGGCACTATCGGCGGCTCGCCGTGTCCGATCGAGGTCATGAAGCGCCTGGTAACCGATTTCCACATTCCGGAAGTGCAGATCATTTATGGCATGACCGAGACATCGCCCATTTCCTGCCAGACTGCCTCGGATGATCCGATTGAAAAGCGTGTAGGCAGCGTGGGCCGTGTCCACCCGCATGTCGAGATTCGGATTGCCAATCCTGAAACCGGCGAAACCTGCGAGTACGGCGAGACCGGCGAATTCCAGACCCGCGGCTACTCGGTGATGCTCGGTTACTGGAATGACAAGGCACGCACCGAGGACGCCATCGATTCCGAGGGCTGGATGCATACCGGTGATCTGGGCACGATGGATGAACTGGGCTACGTGAATATCGTTGGCCGCATAAAGGACATGATCATCCGTGGAGGCGAGAACGTTTATCCCACGGAGATCGAGGGCTTCCTGTACACACACCCTGACATCCAGGACGTCCAGGTCATTGGGGTGCCGGATGAAAAATTCGGGGAGGAAGTCATGGCCTGCGTGGTGATGAAGCAGGGCGCTCAACCCATCACCCTCGAAGCCATCAAGGCCTTCTGCAAAGACAAGCTCGCCCACTACAAGGTGCCGCGCTACGTCGACGTGGTTACCGAATACCCGATGACCGTGACCGGCAAGATCCGCAAGGTGGAGATGCGCGCGCAGGCGGTGAAAAAATTCGGTTTGGAGAAGGCCGCAAGCGTCCAGACCGCCTGAGCCCAGATAATTCCTGACATCCGATAGCCGGACAGCGGGCTGTGCCGGCTGTCCGGCTGGGTTAGGCTTTGCGCTTTGTCGACACTGTTCGACGTTCTGATCAACGCAATAAAGGGAATGCTGCATGCCAGAGTGGCGCGAGATTATCGGGGACCTGCCGGCCACGGCGGTGATGGGGCTGATCAGGGGTTTCGAGTACGGGCGCCAACCACGTTCACTGCGTGGCAAGGACAGCCAGATTTCTTCTCATAACCGCAACAGTGCCGAGCAGAATCCGCTGGAAGCCTATTTCGACGCCCATCATGAAGGCGCCGGGCTGTGGAAGTGGCGCCATTACTTCGACATCTACCATCGGCATTTTTCCAAATTCCGAGGCCGCAAGGTGACTGTACTTGAGATCGGTGTTTTTAGTGGCGGCAGCCTGGGTATGTGGCAGCACTACTTCGGACCCGGATGTCAGATTCACGGCGTGGATATGCTGGAATCCTGCAAGACCTATGAGAGTGATTCGGTTCGCATCCACATCGGTGACCAGGGCGATCGAGATTTCTGGCAGCGGGTACGCCAGGAGGTGCCGCAAGTTGATATCGTCATCGATGACGGCTCGCACATGCAGGAACACCAGATGCTGACGCTGGAAGAACTGCTACCCCATGTGAGCCCGGGTGGTGTGTACCTTTGCGAGGATACCTATGGTGCAACCAGCCAGTTCCATGACTTTGTTTGTGGCATCACTCACTGGTTGAGTCAGCTCGGTGAGCTCAGCCCTGGCGTTGAAGATCCTCATGAGGGCATAGCAACAAATCCGGTACAGCGCGATGTGAAGTCGGTGCATCACTATCCCTTCGTCACCGTTCTTGAGAAGCATCAGGACGCCATGATGTCCTTGGCCGCTCCGCGCAAGGGGACCCAGTGGCAGCCCTGGGATGGTGGTTAGTAGGTAGGCATCTCCAATCGTGGAACTCAATGATGTGCAGCTACGTGTATGACAATTCATTCACCAATTGAATTCTCATACGGATGGCCGAGTGGAGAGAAGAGCTCAGGGAGCTCCCTGCCTCATCATTGATGCAGATGTTGCGTGGCTACGAGTACGGTCGCAATGCAGCGACCCTGCGTGGACAGGTGGGCATGCAATCTCCGCAACTGCAGAACGAGGCCGGACAGAATCCGCTGGCAGCCTACTTTGAGGCGCATACCGAAGGGCCGGGCCTGTGGAAATGGCGGCACTACTTCGATATCTACCATCGGCACTTCCAGAAGTTCCGCGGCCGCAAGATCACCGTGCTTGAAATCGGTGTCTTCAGTGGCGGCAGTATCGGCATGTGGCAGGACTACTTCGGCGATGGTTGCCAGTTTCACGGTATCGACATCCTTGCATCCTGCAAGACCTATGAAAACGAAAATGTCCGGATTCATATCGGAGATCAGGGTGATCGCAGTTTCTGGAAGCGGATGCGTCAGGAGATTCCTGCCATCGATATCATCATCGACGACGGATCGCACGTTCCGGAGCACCAGATCATCTCAATGGAAGAGATGCTGCCGCACGTGAGCCCGGGTGGCGTGTATCTGTGTGAAGACACTTACAGCGTGGGCAACCAGTTTCACGACTTCGTCAGCGGCATGGGGCACTGGATGGATGAACTGGGGCGCTGTGCGCCGGGGGTCAGTGATCCGCACGAAGGCTCACTGGCCAATGCCGTGCAGCGCGACGTGCAATCCATTCACAAGTACCCCTACGTCACGGTCCTGGAAAAGCGCGACCGGCCGCTGGAGATTTTGTCGGCGCCACGCAGAGGCACGCAATGGCAGCCCTGGCACCAGGAGGATGAAGCGCAGAGCGAAGGCTGAACCACGCCATTACTGGAATGTGTTGGCAGCGGTATCCAGACGGAGCCGAAAGATATCGAGGCGGATGGAGCCAGACAAAGCATCTGAGCCCCGGAAATCAGATCGGCAGCGGTAACGCGAACATCAGCCAGTAATAATCGCCGCGCGGCGCATTCCGCACTTCAACCTCGTTCTGCACTTGTACGTAGACCGCCGCAGTCGGCGTCAGCCAATACCCAATCTTGGGGCCGATGGCAAACTTTCTTGTCCGGCTGTCATTGATTGCATGACCTGACTGGTGATCATCTTCCACTTGAAGCAGATAAAAACCGCTCAGGCCAAAATCCCAGCGCCGGGCGGCGAAGGCCCGATAACCCATTCCGTAGGTCAGGCCAGTCGTCGCGCCATCGCGGTACTGCGTGTCCTTATTGCGACCCGCGAACTCATAGCCCCAGGCCAGGCTGACGTCCCAACGCGACGTTGGTGTCCAGGTCAGGTTTGCGACAAGCGCGCCTCCGTACCGGTTCAGTGTCGAATTCACTGGCGAGTTTTCGTCGTATGAGCCCCACGGGAAATAAACCGTAGTGCCGAACATGGTGTGCCAGTTGCCAAAGGAGCGCGACAGGTACAAAGGCTCAATGCCGAAATCAAACGGTCCGGTATCAAACGCCTCCTCGTCTCCAGCCTGAAGACCGGAACTCAGGACGGTGAAGAATGCCCCGGTCGTCATCTTAAATCCCCAGAGCTTTGGTCGCCATGTGTACAGGGCGCGTGGCGCCATCGCGATCGCTTCGGCGTCGAGGCCCGCAATCTTGTTGCCATCAGCGTCAAGCACCGATGCTGCTTCGTAGTACAGAGCGTAACCGTAGAGCTGGGCATGACCCGCTTCCGGCATAAGCGCTGCGTAGACGCTCTGCGCGCCATGGGCAAAGTAGGTCTGGCCCGTTTGCAAGGCATGGGCCTGCGAGCCGACAAACATTTGCGCGAGCAAAACGCCAACAGCGGCGAGGCGGCGCGTGTAGCGCGGGTTCAGGGGAAACGTCATGGTCGTGGGCAGAGAGCGCGAGTGAAGTTCAGGACAAGTTTTTGACACAAAGAAAAAGTGAATCCGTCCAGACAAGCTTGGGCAGACCCTTTTCTTGGAGCCTGTGGTCCCGCTCAGCACAGCGCGAATCCATTGTTTCCAGAAAACGCTTCGAACGGTTATCTCGAAGTCCAGATTCCAGATGCTCAGCATCACATAAAAATAAACACTGTGTCTATGGTTTGCTGAACACCAAGTGCATCACGCAATTGAATTATCCTGTCCTTCATGTCGCCTATTGCTCCCCGTCCGTCCCGAGTCGCCCGCGCTCGTCGGGTCAAACAGCCGAAGGTCTCTATTGAGGATCGTCTGGTGGCGGCCATGGAGTCCCTTCTGGAACGGGGCCAGCGCTTCGGCACCCTCACGGTTGATCAGCTTTCGGTAGCCGCCGGCATTTCGCGGGGGACCTTCTATCTTCATTTCCGGGACAAGGGCGAGCTGGTCGCGCGCCTGATGAGTTTCATTACGCAGGAAATCATCGACAGCGCTGGCACTTGGTATGGCGATGCAGATGCTGCGGGCCCTGACGACCTTCGTGCCGCCGTGGTGGGCATGGTGCACACCTTCAAAAAGCATCACGTCATCCTCTCTGCCGTCGCAGACCTGGCTCCGATCGATGAGCGGGTTGGCACCATGTATCAGGCCTTGGTTGATCGCCTTTGCGCTCAGAGCCGGCGCTCGCTGGCGGTGGTGCGCAGAAAGGGCCTCAGCCGGCCGGGTGCCACAGACCACATGGCGGACACCATATGCACCATGATTGTCGAACACTGCGTCAGAAATGTCGGCGAGCTGGATGCAACGGGCCTCAACCGCCTTGCTCGCTCGCTCGCTTATCTTGGCGTCAATGCCGTATTCGCGAATCCCGATTGAGTTAGAAGTCTCCCCAATCGTGTGACTCGCCGGCAGTTGTAAACTGTATGCCCTACGCCACGACTTTCACGATTCTCTGACCATGCGACGTCAAGCGCCATCACTCGGTCCGAGCAGCCGCTCGCCCGAACGACGCGATCCGGAAATCAGGCCTGACAAAGGCACTTCGCAAGTCGTGGATGACGTATCAAGCAAGAATACCCGCCCCAAGAAAGTGCCCAAACGTTCCGTAAAGAAATTCGGTGCACGCAGAGTTCTGATTTGGCTGTTGATCGTGCTGCTGTGCCTGACTGTAGTCCCTGTTGCCTTGCTGCGTTTCGTGCCGGCATGGACATCGAGCTTCATGCTTCAGTATCAGGTCTTGCGGGTTTTCTCGGAGGCCGAAAAGCCAGCGCTGCAGCATCGCTGGATCGAGTGGGAAAAAATCTCGCCTGCCGCAAAGCTGGCCGTCATAGCAGCCGAGGACCAGCGTTTTGCCGATCATTTTGGCGTGGACTTCAAGGCGCTGGGCAAGGCGATCAAGCACAACCGGACGAATCATCGGACGCGTGGCGCCAGTACCATTACCCAACAGACCGCAAAGAATCTTTTTCTCTGGCCCAGGCGCAGCTGGTTTCGAAAGGGCCTGGAACTTGGCTATACGCTGCTGATTGAACTGGCCTGGTCCAAACAGCGAGTCCTTGAGGTGTACCTCAACATTGTGGAGTTCGGACCTGGCGTTTATGGCGTGGAAGCGGCGTCGCAGACCTACTTTGCCAAGTCCGCCGACAAGCTGACTTATCACGAGGCCGCACTGCTCGCAGCGGTGTTGCCCAATCCGAAGCGTTTCAAGGTGGCGGCACCCTCCTTGTACGTACAGAACCGCGCCATCTGGATTCGCAAGCAGATGAATCAGATCGGGGTACAACAGCTCGGCGAGCTTTGAGTGATATATCCATCGGCGCCTACCGCGGAATAGAATCGCTTCGATGAGATCGCGGACTTCCCATTTTTTGTGGCTCGCCCTGCTGGCCTGGGCGGCGCAGCTGTGCCTGCCGTTTGCGCACAGTATGGCGATGGCGCGCGCGGATGCGGGCGTGGCGGCTTGGTGTGGCCCTGCCTCGACGGCCCTGGAAGCGAAGATCTCGCTGCTGCCGCATGAGGTACGCAACATCATCGCACCGGGCTCCTCGGCCTGGGAACGACAATTACAGTGCGAACAGAGCTGCGCCAATGGTCTGGGGCATCTCGCGGTACGCGATGTAAACACGGTTTCGCCGGATGTCTGGCCGTCGTATCACGGCAAAGCGGTCGCGCCGGATTCGATTCCCAGTGGGCCGCAGAATGTCCTGGGCGCACGTGGCCCGCCCAACTTTTCTTGAAGTTTCCGAGTTGCACTCAGTCGCGGCCCTTTTTGCCGCACGGCGTTACCAAACGCCCTACTCGTTTCAGGAAAAATATTCATGACGCAACCCCTATTGCGCCGCTTGATTGCGGCGAGCATCTGCTTGTGCGGTACGGCGCAAGCCAATCCCGCGCCAACGGCACCCGACGAAGCCCTCATTGTCGTGGAGGGCCACACGCAACAATCACTTGTCTCGCAAACGCCTGAACAAGCCAGAGCACAGATCGAGAAAACACCTGGCAGCGTGGATCTGGTCTCCGCCCAGGAGTGGGAAAACAGCGAAGCACGCACGCTCAAGGATGTGCTGGACTACACCCCCGGCGTGATTGCCCAGCCCAAGTGGGGCGAGGACACCCGGCTTTCCATTCGCGGTTCCGGTTTGTCGCGCAACTTCCACCTGCGCGGTGTTGCCCTGCTGGTTGACGGCATTCCGCTGAACGCCGCAGATGGCAGCGCCGACTTTCAGGAAATTGATCCCACCGCGTTCTCGTATACCGAGGTCTACAAGGGTGCCAATGCCCTGCGTTACGGTGCCAGCGCCCTAGGCGGCGCAATCAATTTTGTTTCGCCTACGGGCTATGACCGCCCGCTGCTCAGCGGTCGCGCGGACTTCGGAAGTTTTGGCTTTAGTCGTCAGCAGCTCTCGGGTGGCGTGCAGGCCGGTGCTTTTGACGCCTATGCCTCGGTATCGCATCAGGAGCATGAGGGTTTTCGCGACCATAGCGGCGGACAGTCGCAGCGCGCGGCGATGAATCTGGGCTGGCGCTTTTCACCAGAACTTGAGACACGCCTTTACGTACTGGGGGGTGACATCGATCAGCGAATTCCGGGAACCGTGACGCGCGATGCCGCCTTGAGCGATCCCGAACGGGCCGCGGCGAACAATGAATTGCTCGCCTACCAACGCAACATCAAGTCATGGCGCGTTGCCAGCCGAACCATGGTGCGCCTGGACAGCATGAGTGCGGAGTTCGGCCTGTTTGCGGTTGAAAAGCAGCTGATTCATCCGATCTTTCAGTACCTGGATTATCAGTACAACGATCGCGGCGCATATGCGCGCACGGTGTTTGAGCAGGATCTGTTTGGCCACGGCAATCGTTTTGTTTTCGGCGCCAACCTGCTGGACGGTCGCACCGACAATCAGCAGTTCCAGAATCTGGCCGGCGGTATCCAGGGCGATCTGCTTTCCGCTTCGGCAGATCGCTCACGCAACCTCACGCTATACCTGGAAAATGCTTTTGATGTCTTGCCGCAACTGAGCCTGATCACCGGTTTGCAGTATGTGGATGCGCAACGCGAGCGCGACGATCGCTTTGCTGATGCTAACGATACTTCGGGTCGCGCGGACTACGATTTCTTCAGTCCCAAGCTGGGTGTTTTGTGGCGTGCTACGCCGGCCTTGCAGGTTTTTGCGAACGTGTCGCGCAGCGCCGAGCCGCCGACTTTTGGCGAACTCAATTTCACCAACGTCGCGCTGTCTGATACCCGTGCGCAGCGCGCCAGTACGGCCGAAGTTGGCGCCCGATCGCGTAGCGAGAATCTGGAATGGAGCCTTGCGATCTATCACGCGCGTATACGTGACGAATTCCAGTTCATTGATTTGGGCGGCGGTAACTATTCGGTCAGCAACGCGGACAAAACCGTTCATCAGGGCGTGGAGGCCGCGCTGGCCTGGACCTGGTTGCAGAACGTGTTCGCTCCGGCCGATGCCATGGACCTGCACCTGTCCTATACCTTCAGCGACTTTTACTTTGACGATGACACGGAGTGGTCCAGCAACGAACTACCCGGCGCGCCGCGGCATTACCTGCGCACGATGATCAGCTATCGTCACGCCAGCGGCATCTACGGTGGCCCCAATCTTGAGTGGGGTCCGCAAGCCTATGACGTGGATAACGCCAATACCCGCCAGAGCAAGGAATACGCGCTGGTCGGTTTCAAGCTGGGCTACCAGGGCAATGAGCATTGGTCGCTGTTTGTTGAAGGCCGGAATCTTGCAGACGTGAATTACATCGCCAGTACCAGCGTGGTGGCCATCGCCAATGACAGCTCCAATGTCTACGAACCGGGCACCGGCCGCGCAGTCATCGGCGGCATCAAGCTGCAATGGTGAGCACGCTCACGCCAGAGATGGCCCAGCCTCAGGGTCGTCCGAACCTCTTGTATCGGCGGCTCTGGCGCTGGCATTTCTACGCTGCGTTTCTGGTGATTCCATTTGTCATCCTGCAGAGCATCACCGGCACCCTGTATCTGTGGCAGGACAGCTGGGCTGACTGGGCGCATCCGCAATTGCGTTTCGTGCAGCCGCAGGCGGCCAGGCAAAGTGCTGACGCCCAGCTGGCGGCAGCGCGGGCGCAGTATCCGCATGCACAGCCCACGCTGATGCAGCTCGCGGACCATCCGCGCCGCAGCACCCAGATTTTCTTTCGTGCGGCCAATGCAGCGCCGGCAGGCTTGGAGTTTCCGGTCTTTGTTGATCCCTATACCGCGCAGGTTCTGGGCAGTGTCAGCGCCTGGTCCTGGATGCCGGGATGGACGCGCAAGGTCCATGGCGGCTGGCCGCTGGGCAAGCCCGGTTCATGGTTGCTGGAACTGGGTGCTTGCTGGGCGGTGGTGATGATCCTGACGGGTTTGTATCTGTGGTGGCCGCGTGACCGCAGCTTTTTGCGCGCCACTTTTCCCAGGTTCGGAGAGGGCAGGCGAACGCTCATTCTGGATCTGCACGCCTGCGTGGCCATGTGGTGCTCAGTGGTGGTGCTGGTGTTTCTGGTCACGGCCTTGCCGTGGACAGACTTCTGGGGACAGAAGGTTCTGGTTCCGCTGCAAAACGCAGCAGGACAGGCTTCGCCCTTCATGAAGGCCTTGCGTGCACGCAGTGTGCCGGTCGAGGTTGCGGTGCCAATGCGCATTGAAGATGCGGTGTTGCAGGCCCGGGTGCGCGGGTTACAAGGCACACTGGATGTCAGCCTGCTGGGTCGGGCGGATTCTGCCCTTTGGCTGCGCAATCGCATGCCGCGTGCGTCGCAGGAACATGCGCTGGCTTTTGATCGCTACTCGCACCAACTCGTGGAACACACCCGGTGGCAGGACTATCCGATGATTCCGCGGGCGGTGGCTGTCGGCGTTGACCTGCACGAAGGAAGCTACTTCGGGCGCGCCAATCGCTGGCTCAATACCGCGGTCTCCGCCGCTTTGTTGTGGACGGTGGGGACTGGCTTTGTGTCCTGGTGGATGCGGCGCCCGCAGGGGCGACTCGGCGCACCGGTGCGCTCCGAAATTAGACTGCCACGCGGCCTGATCGCCGCTGCCCTGGCCCTGTGCCTGTTGCTGCCCATGCTGGGTTTGTCGGTGCTGGCGCTCTGGGCATTGGATCTCCTGAGGCCGCTGTCGCGACGACTGATGGCCTAGAAACAAACCTTTGGTACACAATTCCACCAGACGGCGAGCCGGCCCGCCCATCGGGCCGGCACATCTAAATGCCGAATTCAGGGGTCATTCTGGGGCTCGTTACGGACGAGGCCTCAGTCATGGGGAACGGGAAAATGAAATATCACTGCCTCGGCGCGCTCGCGATCGGCCTTGCCCTGTCGGCCTGTGGAGGCGGAGGTAGCGGAAACAGCAATGTGCTTCCGGTGCCAACGCTGCCTTCTCCAGCGCCGTCCCCGGCTCCCGCTCCCGCGCCTGCACCCACGCCTGCTCCAGCTCCAACTCCCAGTCCTTCCCCGACGATATCGGCAGAGGCGGCGCTGGCGGCGAAGATGGGCAAGCC
>TARA_R110000850_G_scaffold72024_11_pt1 | contig 34949 bp, 30 predicted proteins | sample TARA_R110000850 | Tara Oceans TARA_R110000850 (sample SAMEA4397586) | marine metagenome | biome: Polar Biome; feature: [SRF] surface water layer (ENVO:00010504); material: water (ENVO:00002006), including particulate matter (ENVO:01000060) such as... | depth 5 m
CAAGATTAGAAAAGATAAGCATATTAAAGAGCAACAAGCTAGGGAACTTGAAAAAATTAAAGCTCAAGGAGAGTCTAATGCTCAAGCTGCACAAGCTACGTCACAAGCGAAACAAGCTGAATTAACAATGGTTAACACCGGCAAAATGGACTTAGAAACCCTTAAAGGAAATAACGCCATGAGGCTTATTAATAGGGAGGTTGAAGCCAAGAAAGAGTTAATGGAATTAGAATACCAATACTCAACAGGTATAGAAGTTAAAAAACATGCCAACCAAGAAAAGTCAAACTCAACCAAAGAAGATAGAAAAGACGACAGACAAGCAGAGGGCGCTACACAGCAGTCAGCTATAAAAGCAGAAACAAAAAAAGAATCACCTAAACCAATGCAATTTAATTCAGCAAACTCTAGTGTCACAGGAGACTTTGGACTAGACGATATGCGTACATAAAAGGCATAAAATTAGAGTGTATTTATATTCATTAATTTTACACTAATTAAATTAAACTAAATATGGCAAAGAGATTAAGAGGGACAGGGAACAAACTGAACCGAGCACAATCGATAATTGGAGGAATTGGGAAGAATCCTGATGATGACAAACAGGTATTACCTCACGTAGACGGAATACCACCAATAGATACACCACCGGCTGACACACCGCCAATAGATGTGCCACCCGTAGATGTACCACCAATAGATACACCACCGGCTGACACACCGCCAACAGATGTGCCACCGATAGATACACCACCTGCGGATACACCGCCTGTGGATATAGTACATCAACCACCCGTTCTTGCGGAGATATCGGACGAAGTAATACTATCTAAACTGAGCGAGACGCTTGGAAGAACGATAAGCAGTTATGAAGACCTTAAACCAAAAGAGATTGCAGTTGACCCCGAGTTAAAGCAATTAATGGAATGGAAAGAGCGTACAAATTTAAGCCTGACACAATGGGCTGACTATAACAAAGACTTCTCTAAGATGGGAGAATTGGACGTGGCAAGAGAGATTCTGTCACAGAAATACCCAACCTTCACAAAGGAGATGTTAGATTTTGAATTACAAAGTTTCGTTTATGACGAAGACATTGACACAGGTTCAGATAAGATGCGTAAAAGCATTGAGTTAACAAAGTTAGCAACAGAGGGAAGGAAAAAGTTAGAAGCTAATAAGCTGAGTCTTAAACCGACAGAAAGTTCATTAGCACTGACAGCAGAGCAGCAAGAATCAATTACCTACGCCAACTCGCAAAAGACCGCACTCGCAACTGCGGTAGATAGCCAAAAGGCATATGAGGTTAATTTGAACTTAGCAGCTCAAAACCTAGACACTATCAGTCTCAATTTAGAGGAAGGTGTTGTCATCGAACACAAAGTGGATGATGCAGATAAGAATGGTCTCAAAGACTATATTTTAAATGTACCACATTGGTTCAATGAAGATGGCACAGCTAATCCAAGTAATATTGCTAAAGATGGTTATAGGATTAAGAACTTTGACAAGTTATTAAAATCTGCCTACGAGCAGGGTAAAGCTGTGGAAAAAGAAGGTAAAATCAGAAGTAATGGAAACATAACTTTAGATGCACAAGGAAAACCACAAAGTCAGAGTGATGAAAAGAAAGGGAATATAAATGATGTTATCAGTAGGATATCAGGCGGCAACACAAATAAATTCCGTTTCAGGCGACCAAAAACAAAGTAATTAATTATCACAAAAACAAGAAATAAATGGCATTAGCAGGTAATCCCGCACCATCGTTTACTCCGTCTTCAATCAAGAAGCCAACGAGTGAGAACTATATCGATATTTTCGATTATACAACTCAGTACGAACCGGATGCGTATGAAAAATTAATAAGTATCTATGGAGACCAATCTCTTATGGGTATGTTATTTGAATTAGGAAGTGAAGAAGCAATTTCTTCTGACCAATTCATTTGGACTGAAAAAGGACGTTTACACACATCTTATGATGATGTAGCGCGTGCTTCAAACGTCTTCACAAAAGCAGGTCACGTTTACCGTACCGGAGAAGTAGTTGCCTGTTCAGGTAACGGAGCTTTCCAACTAGGACGTATCACAGCAGTGGATGACGCAGCAGGTACATTCACAGCAGTAGCTTACAAAGCGGCAGGATGGACAGTAGGTACAACAGGAATCAAAACTTTCATTTCTCACTCTGAGTTCCAAAAGAACACAGGTGGTATGGTAGGTTCATTAGAAACTGATTTCACAGTGCTTAACAACAAAACGATTATCTTCAAAGATAACTACATTGCATCAGGTTCAGATGTAACTCAAGACTCTTGGGTTGAAACTGACAACGGTGGATTCGTTTGGTACTTACAATCAGAATTAGACGGAAGACGTAGATTCGAAGATAGAATTGAAATGGGACTTATCCTTGGAAACGAGGCAGAAGCCGGTTCTGATGCTTTAGCAGCAGGATATGACGGTTCAGAAGGTTTATTTGATTCTGTTAGAGCTAGAGGTAATGTATTCGACGGATTAGCAACTACAATTGCTGATTGGGATTCAATACTTAAGCGTTTTGACAAACAAGGTAAAATTAGAGAATACATGTTCTTCGTGGACAGAGACCAATCTCTTGCTATTGATGACCTTTTAGGTACATTAAACGCAGGTTACTCAGGTGGTATTTCTTATGGTATGTTCGATAACGACGAAGAAATGGCTGTAAACTTAGGTTTCACAGGTTTCAGAAGAGGAACATACAACTTCTACAAACAAGATTGGAAGTTACTTAACGACCCACAATTATTAGGTGCTGTAGAAGCAGCTGATGGTAAAGTACGTGGATTATTAGTACCTTACGGTGACAAAGAAGTTTATGACGGATCAAGCACTATGGCTGACCGTATAACTCGTCCTTACTTATCTATCAAGTATAGAGTAAAAGGACAAGAAGACAGACGTCACAAGACGTGGATTACAGGTTCAGTGGGAACATCTACACCAACAGATGACAATGACCACATGAGAGTAAACCACCTTGCAGATAGAGGAGTTTGTACAATTGGTGCAAACAACTTCATGATCTTTGAAGGAGAATAATAACTCAAACTAGGGGGAGAGATTAACTTCTCTCCTCTTTTTTAATAAAAAATAATTAACAACCGCGTATAATACGCAAACTAAATTAAATTAAGATGGCAACAGCTAAAACAAAAGTAAAAACAGTAAAAGTAGAACGGGAAGACAAGAGCTACCGTTTATTAAAATACGCACCCTTAACGTTCGAGTTAAAGACAGGTCGTGATAACAACTTAGTTATTTTCGACGAAGCGACAGATGACACAAGAGCTATCAAACATTGTCCTAATGAGAAGTCTATATTTGTAGACGAACAATCTAAATTAGGAGTAGTAAAATCTATTGTATTTATACACGGAGTTTTACATGTTGGAGCTAAAGAGGTCAGAACACAAGAGTTCCTTGATTCACACCCTAAGAATGGTTCAGTATTTGCAGTAATCGATAATCAAATCGAGGCTCAAGACATGTTAGATTATGAAGACACAATCTTAGACATGAAATTACTAATTAGAAAAAAATCAAAAGAAGAAGGTGGAATAGAAGAAATCCGGGTTATAGTATCAGCTTTAACTAGCGATATATCCACAGCCTCTAAGATGTCTCCTGCAGAATTAAGGTATGCAGCGTTTGAATTAATAGAGAGTAACCCACAAAGATTCTTAAATGATGAAGGTGAGATTTCTATTTTTGACGATTCAAGTATCACAAGAAAAGCTATATCACAACAGGCTTTTGCTTCGGGGGTAATAACACTTTCACCTGACGCCAAGCAAATCTTATGGTCAGATAATAAACACGCTATTTGTAGTGTACCACAAGGTAAGGGATATACAGACTTCTTTGCAAGTTATTTAGCAACAGATGATGGTATAGAAGTTATGAAAGAACTTGATAAAAGATAACATCAATATTAACAGGTTAAAAAGGGGTTACAGAAATGTAGCTTCTTTTTTTTACCTATATTTGTGTAAAACTTATACATATGATTGACATAATATATAAAATAGTCACAACAGTAATAAATAAGGAGCTTAGAGGTAATATCACACCTGACGAGTTCAACAAAATAGCCAAACAAGTACAAGATGAAATATTTACTGAGTACTTTGATGACAACAACAGACAACAAAACAGAAACAATAAGGGGCTCACAAATAAGAATCACGCTAATTTAACAAAGCAGATTAGACAGAAGATTTCTATGTTTCACGAGTCAACTACATTGGTGTATGACGAAGACACAGATAGGTTCGTTTTACCGGACGATTTGTACTTCATTGAGGATAATGGGTTACTGTTTGTTAATAGTGTAATAGAAGAGGCTCAAACAGCTGATTTAGGGTACTTACTAAACTCATTAGCAGCACCATCTGTAACATTCCCTGTATATGAAACATTTAAAGACTCTATTAAGGTTTATCCAACAGAAATACAAAGCAAAGTTAATTGTAGGTACCTAAGAAAACCCTTAGACCCAAAGTGGTCTTACACAATAGTTGGGGGAGTAGAGTTCTATGACAACACTTTAGGAGACCACCAAGATTTTGAATTACATATATCAGAGCTACCTAAAATAGTTGTTAACATGCTATCTTACTTAGGGATAAACATAAGAGAAGGTGACGTAGTACAATATGCAGAGGGACTTAAAAGAACAGATGAACTTAAAGAAATTAATCAACCAAGATAATGGCAATACAACACTTTACAGACTTAGACGGATATTATGAAGATGAAGAGAAATGGGGACAACATCAGTATGTCACTATCAAAGACCTAGTAAATAACTTTATGTTTTCACAAGGCGATGACTCGATGGTAGCAGGTGTAGACAGAAACAGAGTAGCATACCACGCAAAGAGGTGTGTACAAGAACTATACTTCGATATACTAAATGAAGTCATCTCAATAGAGTTTGACCTTAACCCTACACTTATTATACCATTGCCACACGATTTTGTACAATACGTAGTTATATCGTGGGTAGATGATAATGGAGGTAAGCACCCCATGTCTGTAGACAACTCTAGTAATCTTGCACAAGCATACTTACAAGACCACGAATATGAGTATTTATATGACCACGTAGGAGACATTTTACAAGGCTCACACTTACAAGATTTAAATGTAAATAGAAAGTTACCAAGCGAGGGGAATAACATAAACCTAAACAGCAGCCCTAGCTTCAACAGAGATTTATCTAAGACATTTAAGAATGGCTCTTATAAAATAGACAAAGAAAGAGGTATTATCCAGTTTGCATCTAATGTAGAGGGCAGAACAATAGCACTAGACTATATATCTGATGGCCTATTCCAAAGAGAGGACGGAGATATAAGAATACACAAGTTTGCAGAAACGGCCGCTTATGACTATATATTTTGGAACCTAGTGGCTTTCAGAAGAAATGTACCTGCAAACAGAATCATACTAGCAGAAAAGAAATGGTGGAACTCAAGAAGAATTGCAAAAAGAAGAATCAAACCTATAAGGTATGAGGAAATCAGACAAGTAATGAAGGGTACATCAAAAATGATAAAAGACTAATATAATATGCCGGAAGTTAAAAATACGTTTATAGGTTCTAAGATGAACAAGACTGTTGACTCTAGGATTATGCCTAAGGGTGAATACAGGGATGCGCTTAACTTTAGAATATCTAATTCAGAAGGCGCGGACGCAGGTGCAGGAGAGAACTCTTTAAGCAACAGGAAACTTACAAACTTTGACCTAGGGACTAACACCCACACAATAGGTATGTTTGGTGACGAGTTTGTAGAGAAAATCTATTGGTTTGTTAAATCAGACAAAGGTTCTTACATACTAGAATATGACAACACAAATGAGGTTGGAGCTATAGTATTAGAAGATACTAGAGTTGGAGACCTAAACATACTTAACCTAAACAAGGACTTCTTAATAACAGGTGTCAACATTCTTATAGACTCAGATAAAGATGTTAGATTCCTACTATGGACTGACGGACTAAACGACCCTAGACAAATAAACATAGAGAGAGCAAAATCATATGGTGCTAATAACTTCGACAACGACGACATAAGTCTTTACAAGAAGCCACCACTAAACCCTCCTACAATAGAATTAGTTGACACATCATCAGATCAAGAGAACAATTTAGAAGAGAAGTTTTTAAGATTTTCTACTAGGTTTAAATACCTTGACGGAGAGTATAGCGCTATGTCACCATTATCAGAGTTGGCCTTTGAACCTAAACCATTCAACTATGACTACTCTATATCGTCAAATGAATCAATGGTAAACAGGTTTAGTGCAGTAACAATAAAATTTAACACAGGTGGTAAATTAATAACTGACATAGAGGTTATATTTAAAGAGTCTGCAAAACAAAACACTTATGTAATTGAGTCTTTTAACAAAGCAGATAAAGGTTGGGGAGATAACGTCGACGTACAATTCTCATATTCAAACTCTAAGATTCAGACAGTATTAAGTGAGAAGGAAATAGATAGATTATTTGATAATGTACCACTAAAAGCTTTTGGACAAGAGATACTAGGAAACAGAGTAATGTATTCTCGGTACACAGAGAACATTGACATAGAGGACTGCGACGGAAACTTAATACAAGTGTCCCTTGAAGCAGACCACAGTTCCACAGATATACTAGAAGGTGAGGCAACTAAATCAATGAAATCAAACAGAGATTATGAATTAGCTGTTGGATACTTATATGATGGTGGACGTTTAACAACTCCATTAACTAGCGAGGGAAATACTGTATTTGTACCAACAAAAGATTGTGTAAGACAAAATGAACTAACATTAAAAATAAATAACCAAGCTCCTTGTGATGCTGAGGGATATAGAATATTCTTAAAGCAATCCAAAACTCTATATGACACTATTGTACCTACATTATTTTATGCTGATGGTGTTTACGTTTGGATAAAACTAGAAGCTAATGAAATAAACAAGATTTCTGTAGGGGAATTTCTGTTTGTTAAGGCAGATTCTTCTGAGATATTAGAAACAGTAAAACAAACTAAGGTATTAGAGATTAAGACACAACCTAGAAACTTCTTAAACCCGGACGCCACATACGTAGCACAAGTAGCAGGGGTATACTTTAAAATAAAACCTGCGGGGTTCAGGATTAACTCTGAGGATTATACGTATTATCAGTTCTCAGGTTATGATACCTCAGGTAATAAATATAGCGACCCTATTAGACTTAACGACGTAAATGGTACATACATAGAAGAGCCTGTACCTTATGGATTAGAAGAGTCAGATGACTTAACTAGGTCAGGTGTATACACAGGTGGGTTAGACATAAGGTATTTAGTTGAAATAGAAACCGTTGGTGCTGTTGATACATTCAGATGGAGTGAGGATAATGGAGTGAATTGGGTATTAACAATCCCTATTACAGGGTCACCACAACTATTAAGCAATGGTTTATCACTTACATTTGGATCAATTACAGGTCACGATATAGATGACAATTGGGTAGTAAGCGCAAAATCTGCATCAGATAACGGGTTTGGTGGACAAGAAGGCTCTAAAGCATATGGTATATATAAAGGCTTAAGTTTGGATGACACAGATGGAGACCCCGATGTAATAGAGGGAGGAGCTAGTATTACAATTGTGTACTCAGAAACCGGAGACAGAGATGAATACAGAGAGGAGACTTTTATCTCTTCGTCAAAATACGCTAATTTAGAAGAGTGGTTCTACAAAGATGGAATACAAGCCCAACTAGCTATATCAGATTCAAGAATTTGGTTCAGGAGAGGTAATGTAAGCAATCATTACGCCGGTAAGTACATTGATATAGACCCCACTGGAGTAATGGCTATGATTATACGTTCTATAGGGACTCAAAACAGTGATGTGGACAACAAAGCTAAAATCAATACTTTTATTTCTATTTTCCAATCTGAAAATGATATAATATTTGAAACAAAACCACTAGATACTAACTTAGATATTTTCTATGAAATAGGTAGAACTTATGGTATAGACGAAAATGGAAACCACTTAGGGTTCGACGATAATGACGTTGACCAAACTTCAAGTGGCCCCACTGAATTAATATTGCCTGTATTCAACTCGTTCGCATGGGGAAATGGGTTTGAGAGTTATAAAATTAAGGATTTACTAACAACAAACACAATGGGTATTGATACTAGGCCATCTATACCCGTAAGAGATTATAGAAAGAATAATAGAATTTCTTCTATTACTTATAGCGGTGTATATGAGCAAAGTACGAACTTTAACGCTTTGAATGAGTTCAACTTAAGCCTACAAAACTATAAAGACCTAGATGATAAATATGGAAAAATTGAAAAAATATTTGGTAGAGATACTAATTTACTCGTATTCCAAGAGGATAAAGTTTTACAAGTTCTATTTAATAAGTCGATATTATTTAATGCTGATGGCTCAGGGAACGTTAGTCAGAATCTTGACGTCCTAGGACAAGAGGTGCCTTACGCAGGGGAATATGGTATTAGTAATAACCCTGAGAGCTTCGCTATATTTGGTAACCAAGTTTGGTTTACTGATACTAAAAGGGGCGCAATAATGAGGCTAAGTATAGATGGACTAACAGAGATTTCCAAATACGGAATGGAGGATTGGTATAGAGATGAATTTATAGCTAACCCTAACTCTAAGAAGTTAGGTGTCTATGACCCATACTTTGACCAATACACACTAACAATAGGAGATGAACCAATAAGCCCTATATTAAGAATAAATTGTGGGGCAACAATATATAAAACATTACAATTTGATCCTTTCACATACGAACTACAACTTAACACACTATCAGGTGATATAGATATACCTTATAATGTTAGTGAGGGTTCAGTGGTTATAACAGCTGTGTTTAATGAATCTGAATATCAAGTACCTTCTGCTACAGGCTCAGGTACACTAAGTTTTGAGAGGGACACATTAGAAGAGGATGTTGTTACAATAACTATAACACCTGTAGACCTCCCATCTGAATACACCTTAGGGCATGTTTGTCCACTAGGAGAGGAGATGACTGTAATAAGTATCATATTAAATGACTCAAATGACACGGGTAAAACTATGACAAGTAGATACAAATGGGACACATCTCCATTCTACTCAGAAATCCCTGTATTTTTAGATGAAAACAATGAGGCAACATTATTTAAAACTAACACAGGTATCCAAGGGTTAACTAGATTCCCAATACAAACAGCCAACATAAGAATGGAGGCTCATAAGGATTATATAAATAGTGGTAACTTCTCTGAGGAGGAATCAAATACATTATCATACTTAGTAACTACTTCGTTGTACTCAGAAGAAAATATAGATATAATAAATAATTTAAAAACTCCATTAGGTTTAACAATCATAAACGAAGGTGGAGTACCGGAAACAGCATATGGAGAGTTCACGTTTGACAGACCTATAGGCACAGAGAATTTATATCTTATTTGGGACTATAGAAGTATAGCTATAACAGAAGATACTTATATTTACATTTACTTTGATTCGTCAGGGTCTATGTTAAATACAGAAGCTCCATTAGGAGAAATGAGGGACACATTGCTTAGAGATGCTTTATTACCTTTTTATAATTATGACGAAGATTTATATAACAGTAGGGTAATCTTTATATCAGACCCAACTGAATTAACTTTAAACTTCCTTAATATAGACGGAGAAGAACCAGAAGGGAATGTGGTAGCATTAGTATTCCAAGATGAAGCTGAACCAATAGCAGACGGAAGGTACCACGACATACCTTATACAGGGGTGAGAACACCTAGTTGGGATACAGGTTTAGCAGAGTTTAGAAGTAGATTAGACTCATTTGACGTAGGATATTACAAAGGAGTTTTATTTGCAGTAATACCTAACTCAGGATCAGATTTCAAAGAGATGATGCAAGAGGTAGAGAATGGAACAGGTAACTACTCAGGAGTAAATGGACTTTCAGATAAACCTGAGGTATTGTTTAAATATGACATAACGGATGGTGGGACAGCTACCTATTACTTAGGATTAGTAACAGACGCATTAACAGAGCTAGGGTTTGATTTAACAGGTCAACCTCCAACAGGGACAACCCAATTAACTTATACACATAAGGAAGTAACTGACACAGTTGAGTATATTGGAACAGGGGCACAAGAACCTGTAATAACAGATACCGGTGAAGGAACCTCTTGGGTAACAATAGACTCCTTTACAACAGTAGCACCTTACACTATAACATTTACTGTAGAAAGGAACACTATTGATAATCCACCAATAAGTAGACAACTTATAATTAGTATGACTAACAGTAATGAACAATTTATAATAAAACAAGCAGAACAAACTGTAACACTTGACAGTAACACAATAACATTTGACAATAACGAAATAACATGGGATTCAATATAAAATAATTATGGCACAACAATTAATAAACACAGGAACAACACCGGGGGATGACACAGGCACAAAGCTATACCTAGGTGGAGACATTATCAACGAAAATTTCACAGAGCTGTACACAGAGGTCGGGCTTAAAAGGAACGGTATTTATAACTACAACGACGTCGCTACGGTGGGAACACCTATAGCAGTGACAGGTGGCGGAGGCTCTGTAGCCCTCACAAATGATGGGCTAGGCGCCCAAACCCAAACCTTCCCTGCTACAGGTGTCACAGACGTTTGGGACGAAGGTACTCAGTCATTTGATTTCTCTGAACTAACTTTAGGCACAAAAGTTACAATTAGACTAGATATACTTATAACAACAACCTCACCTAACCAAAATGTTGATATTACTATGGATTTAGCTGTTGGGGGAAGTTTCCCTTTTACTATAGGGTGGGATGAAAAAGTATATAAAAATACAGCTATCCACAACTTCGTAGTTAGTAGTTTTATTTATATAGGTAGCACAGATATTCAAACTAATGGAGGGGTGTTTATGATTGAATCTGACTCAGACGCAGATGTAACAGTAAATGGATGGTCTTGCTCTGTAATACCTTACTAATATAATAAAGATAATATGGCAAACACAATAACATACGATGAAGGAGTAAAAGGGTGGACTAGTTTCCACTCTTTCATACCTGATTGGGCACAGAAATTAAATAACAGACTCTTTACAACAAAAGGGGGGCAACTATACCTTCATAACGACGAGGATAACTCTCTACGTAATAATTTCTATGGTGTACAGTACCCTACTACAATTAAGGCAATAGTTAATGATTTTCCATCTGAAATCAAGTTTGCAAAGACTATTAAGATAGAAGGTAATAAACCGTTTGACGTAAGTATAAAATCTTATATAAGCGACGAGACTACATTTGTCACTAGAACTAATATAACTAAAGACCTATTCACAGAGAAAGAAGGTTTATTCCACGCTTTCTTTAGAAGAAATGAAATATCGTCAGACTTAACAGCTAAAAATGTCTATGGTATAGGAAGGGTTGACACGGTTGATGGCTCAGTAATTACTATGTTAACAGATATACCTACAGCTTCTATAGCAATAGGTGACACCTTACTAAATGAAGCACAAGTAGAAATAGGTATAATACAAAATTACTCAGGGAAAGATATTATAGTGGACACAACACCTATAATAGCTACAAACACATTTTTAGTGGGTACTAAAGACACTAGAATAGAGGGAAGCGAGATAAGAGGTTACAATTTTGAGGTGGATTTAATAGATGATTCTGCCACTAGAACAGAGATATTTGCGTTCAATATAGGACTGAGTAAATCTCACCCATCGTAATTAGGATAACTGAGTTATAATTCGTACCTTTACATAGAGGGTATCTTTTGTAGCTCGCTTTTTTTTAGTACTTTTACACTAACAATAAACAAAAAAAAGACATACAATGATAGGAATGGGTATAGCCGCAGCCGGCGCAATAGCACAAAGTGTGATGGGAGCCGTCCAAGCTTCTAAAGCAAAGAAAGCAATAGATAACTACAGAAGACAAGAACTTACCAACATAGCTGACGGACTATCAGTCAGTACCCTTGGAGCAGATTTGGCTAGAGAAGAGATGGCAAGAGCAGCCGCAACATCTGTTAACATGCTACAGCAAACCGGTTCAAGGGGGGCAGCAAGTGTAGGACAGGTTACTAAAGCAGTAGGAGACCAATCACTTAAAATAGCTGCTAACTTAGACGAACAACAAAAAAATATTGACGCTATACGAGCAAAAGATGAACTAAGGATTCAAACAACTATGGAAGCTAGAGAAAATGCTGATTTAGCGGGCTTAGGGCAACAACAAGCAGTTGGACAACAAAACTTATTCGGAGGAATTGCAGGGGCAGGAACAGCTATTGGACAAATGGACTTAACCTCTATATTTGGTAAAGCAGGGGCACCAACACCAAAGACAACAGATTAATTAAAATAAAAAACTAAACTATGCCAACTAAAGGTACATATACAGCATTACAAAAACTTAAGCCTATTGCTGTTGACTTCGGTCAAGTTGCTAAAGACGAGACAGAAAGGAAAGATGTTTTGTATAATAGGAAAAAAACTAAAGCGGATGCAGAAAAAGCGGAACAAGACAAACTAGATTATGAGTATTTAGTGCCTGTAATTACAGGTGTTGATTCAGCAGACCAAGGAATAGCATTAGGAATACAAGATGCAAAAGACATGCAACACGTAGACTATAAGAAGGCAAAAAATGACCCTGTATTTAGAAACTCAGCTGAATACAAGGTAAGAAATAAGACACTAGACAACTACTCTAAAGACGCTAAAGCTCTTTCTGATGGTCTTACGGAGTTACAGGGGGCAGTGGTTAAAAAAGCTAACGATGGCACACTATCAACTTGGGACGACGGGCTACTAGATTTAATAAATGGAGCCTACGTAACAGAAGCATTTAAGTTTGGTGTGACTAAGGATGGTGGAGTAATGACTCACATAGCCTCAACAAACCAAGACTTAATAACAACTGATAACCCTAAGGGCTATGTGAAAGATGAAAAAGGTAAGATGGTACTAACTAGAGTTACACCAAATGAAGTGTTTAAGGGCCTAGGTAAGTTTAAAATAACAGGTGACGTAGATATATTAAAAAAGGCACAAGAGATAGGGACTAACCTAGGGAAATCTGTTGCTGCTGATGTAAGCGGTAGAGAGATAACACACGAACAAACTTGGGAATCTAAGATAGAGGATGCTAAGAAATTAGTAAAAACCTTAGTAGGTAGTGCAGCTAACCCATCTGATTTATCAAAACGCCTATGGTCAGAAGAGATGCAAGAAAAGAGTCGCACCTTAACTGATGATGACATGGCTAGGATAGAAGAAGTAATGTTAACTAAAGTAAAACCTTATTATGATGTAGAAGTCAAGAAAACTAAAACTTTTGCAGCACCAAAAAGTGGCACAGATAAGACATCTACACCCGGGGAAGGAATACAAATAACAAAAAAAGCAGATAAAAATGGAAACTCAGTAATAAAAAGAGAGAAAACTGTTTATACCAAAAATGGCAAAAGTATAACTACAAACAGAGTTTCTTATACACTGCCGGTGGTAAATGACCCTAAAAAAGGAGTTTCTACACCTAAGATAGTTGTTGATATAAATGGAAGACCAACAAACATAGAGAGGTTATTTTTATATGACGATGGACAAATGGGCTTCGAGGGATGGTATGCTAACGCTAAAGAAACAGGTTTACCTGTAGAAGGGGCAGAGGGGCCAGACCCAAGTAATACATTTACAAAAGATGGGGAAAGTTTTGTTGCGACATCAGGAGGAACAACACCAAAAAAATCCCGTACTACATATACTAGTACAGAAAAGGATGACGGAACAAACATGGACTTAGTTGCTAGGGGGGCAGGGTTTAACAACCAAGCTGATTTATACCAATACCTGAAACAACAAAGAGATGGGGATAAAACCGAAGAATCATCGGGAGTAGGTGGTAAATACAACAAATAAATATAATTAAATACAACAAATAATATGGACGAAGAAGCATTAAAGGACGCCCACAAACTGTTTACAGAAACAGGGTATGATGGTAATTTACACGACTTTAAAAACTTAGTGTCAACTAATCCCGAAGCAATGAAGGATGCACACAAACTGTTTACAGACACAGGATATAATGGTAGTGAAGAGGATTTCTCAACTTTAATTGGGGCATCTACAAAAAAAGAACAAGCCGTTTCATCGGAGTCTCCATTGGATTCGGCTCAAAAATCCTCTACATCGGATACGTCAGAGGAGAAGAAGGAGACACAACCTACGGAATCTTCATCAAGTGAAGAAGATAGGGCGGCCATTCCGGAGAACCCTGTACAAGAGCCTATTGTCAGACCTGACAGAGAAGAGGCTATTGAGCCTGACTTAGATTTAGATACTGCTAGTTTATATGACCAATATAAAGAAGCGGGCAAACTAACTCTGCCCCAACAAAAGAAAATAGACCAACAACTTACAGCCGCAGAGAAAGGTGAAAGAGGTGTTTGGGAAAATATTAATGCTTACTCAACAGGGTTCCTTACTACAGGAATGGCAGTACCTATATACAGGAGCTACACAGAAGAAGAGCTAATCAAAGAAAGAACAGAGAAGAACAAGACAGATTTCTTAGCGGAACTACCTGAGGATGTATTAGCCGAACTAAAAGATTACAATATAGATCGCACAGTAGAGTTAACCTCAGTAGACTTAAACTTACTAGCACAGAACCGTATAATCAAAGAGAAGAGTAAAGCAATGGCATTTAGTTTAGGCCAAATGCATAATAATATAATAAAGATACGAGAGTCGGGTGAGAGAGTACCTGACGAAGCTTTCCAAATGTATGAAGACCTATATAAGGAAGTAGAAGCCCAAGGAATGTTATTCATGGAGAATGTTGACTTAATAGAGGCAGCAGAGGACAGTATTGGAAATTTCGAGGAAGAATTAGATTTATTTAAGAAGAACTACGGAGGATTAGATTACTACAAAGACATTACTAGATTAGCAACTGCCACAATGATAGGTGGCCTTATGGAGGTTGTAAAAACAGGTATAGAGATGGCACCGCTTAACCCTGTTTCAGCAGAGTTCAAGAAGGGAGCTCTAAAAACAGGTGACTTCACAGAGGACTTTAGAAAAGAAATAACTGAACAACAAGGTGAATTAAGGACTCCATTATCTGTTGATGATATAGAAAGTATAGAAGACTTCTTCCAATGGTTAGGGGAACAAACGGCATCACAATTACCTGTACTTACAGTTTTAATGGCATCCGGTGGTTCAACAGGCCTAGTTGCGTTAAGCGCAGCGTCAGGTGGTACTAAGATGGGAGAGATGAAGGACGAAGTAGCCGCAGGAGACGAGGACTATACTAAAGAGGAGATATTCTTTACGGGAATGGGTTTTGCGGCATTAGAATTTATAACTGAAAAAGCTAGTTTAGGTATCTTATCTAAAGGAAGTAGAACCCTAAAAGCCTCTTTAAAAGGTGGGGCGCCAACTGCAAGCCTTGGTAAAAGGTTTGCTAAGGGATTCGGTCAAAACTTTAAAGCTCAGTTCAAAGAGGGGTCAACAGAATTTGGTAACGTACTAGGGCAAAACGTACTAGAAATAGTTTATTTAGAGAAGGAAGATGTACACGTTTTTGATAACACAGCAGACGCATTTGCATCAGGTCAAGCTATGGGGTCAGGTATGCACGCAGTTCCGGCTATTATGGGCTTCGGTATTAAAACCTTCGTGAATAAAGGGCAACAAAAGAAAATGCGAAGAGATGCATTAAAACTTGAAGAACTAACAAATGAGTTGGAGTCTAACGAGAACCTAAGTGAAGAATCTAAAGCATATATACAAAATAAAATAAATGCGATAGCAGAGTCAGCAAACGCAGACCTTAAGCAAATAGACATTAACTTACAAGAGATTGGAGAGGATGCTGTACAAGAACTTATTAACCTAGATAAAGAAGCCAATGGTATATTCCAAGAGGTGAAGGTGATTGAGGAGAGCGAACTATCAGACGAAATGAAAGCTGAGTTAAAGGTAGAGAATAAGAAGAAGATAGAGGCTATTTCTAAGAAGAAAGAAGTGCTACTAAACAATGGAGAAACAAGAAGCTCTAAAGAGGTGGTTAATAGACCCGTAAGACTTACTAAACTAGGAGGCTCTGTTTTAGATGTCCCTATCGAAGGAGACCTTTATATAGAGGGTCAAACTCTTGTGGTGAAAGAAAAGAATGGAAACATTACAGAATTAGGTAATGCAGAAGCTTTAGCTGACACAAACATAAAAGAACTAGGGATAGATGTGGCACAAGACGTCATTAAAGTAAATAATGATGGCTCTATAACTGTTGAAGGGAACACTTGGAATATCCAAAGAGGTTTACCTACAAGAGGTGTACAAACTAATGAAGATGGCTCCGTTAAGAATGTGAGCCTTAAAGATAACAATGGTAAAACTGTTCAATATGAAGGAGCAGTAGCAGAGGATTTAGCATACCAAATTAAATTAGACGAGAAAAGTGGCATTGAACCGAAGACACAAGCAAAGGTCGACACAAAAGCAAAGGCCAAAGCCCAAGCAAAAGTACGTGAAGCCAATAAAAAAAGAGCTGACGAAAGATCAGAAAGAGGCAATAAAGTTCAAGAAGCAGATGGCAGTAAATCAAGCGTGGATGGAAATGATAATGGAGTGCAACCAAATAGCGCTGAGGCTAAAGGAAAAGGGGGTGAAGTCAAATCTAAGAATGGGTTCGATATAACTGAGTTTGACAATGCAGTAACGTCTAATTTTGAAAAGACGGGCAAGAGGGAAAGCAAACCATTTTCTTTAAAAGAAGTTTTTAAAGGTGTTAAACTTACACCGCACCAAAAAGCTATATACAACATATTAAAAGACGCCGCAATATCTGTGGTATTTGATGTACATGATTTAGGAGACTCACATTGGTCTCCTCATACGAACCAAGTTGTTATAGGTACAACTGTAGGTACAGACGGGGTTACTGATTTTGTAGAGACTATACTACACGAGGCTATCCACTCTGTGTCATCACCTATAATAAATCGTATATTAGAATACAAAGACTCTAATCCGAAGGCTGTAAAAAAGAATAACACTAAAAAACAAATTGACGCAGTAACAGGCTTAGAGCAGTTATTTGAAAGTTATAAGAAAAATAACAAAGACCCTGACAGGTATAGTTTACGTAGTGTAAATGAGTTTATAGCTCATATTAGTAACCCAAAGTTTGCTAAAGAATTAAAAGGCAAAGACTTAAACTTTCTTCAAAATGTATTAAAACTAGTATTTGATGTTATGGGTATCAATAACTCATATGATTTAAGCGCTAAGTACTTAAAAGACATAATAGAGAAGCCCGCACCTGCAAAGAAATCCTCTAAGAAAGAAAATGAATTATTAGTCATAGACACATCAAAACCGGGTGGAGTACAAAAGGTAATAGATATACTAGATAAATGGGATGCTGACATTAAGAAGTTGGGAAAAGAAACACTAGGTATGAACTTACCTTTAGTAGTGGCTCAAATAGCTATTACAGCCATGCGTGTTGCGGCTAAGACAGTTAAGACAGGAGCAGAGGTTATAGAGGCAGGTTTAAAAGCTGTTCAGAAATCAGATTGGTACCTAAAACAAGGGAAATCAGTAAGAAAGGATATAGATAAGAATTTAGTACGTAGGATATCTGAGGCAGGAGAAGGAAGCAAGTCAGCCGATGCTGTGACTACTCCACACAAAGTTAAGAAAAAGAAAGTTAAGACTAAATCTCAAATAAGAAAGTCTACAGGACAAACAGATACATCTGCTAAGGTAACTATGTCTAAGCGTAATGCCTTAAAAGAGAAGCTACGCACAGAAGCAAGGGCAGCTCTTAAAGGCTACAGAGTGGGTAGGAAAGATTTACAGTGGGCTAAAAACTCACTTAAACAACTTATAGCTACTTATATTAAGGAGGGAAGCGGACTTTACACTAAGGGAGAGGTAAAAAGATTATTAGCTAAGATAAACAAAGTTACAGATAAGAACTTTGAAGTTGTGTCTAAGGAGACTGTTGCCTATATCGAAAATCACATTGAAAATAGACAAGCTAAAGGAAGAATATCAGGACTTAAGAAGAAATTAAAATCAGCAGCTAAAGCAGCAGCACAATCAACTAGAAACGTTAAGAGACTAGCGGAGCAAGCTACACTTATAGACCAAAGATACCTAAACAAAAATGACTTAGGTAGATACGAAGTTTTATTAGGTAAGATATTAGCTGCTACTAAAGGAGTTACTGTCAAAGGATACAAAGCTGTGGATGTTGACAAAGCTTATAATGAAGCACTAGCCCTGTTTAGTAAAGCAGAGGATAACAAAAATGCACAACTTAATGAAGAGGCCGGTATTGAAGTGACTGAGCTTACTGAGGAGGAGATTGAAGCTTTGTCTAAGGAGAAGAAAGTTAAGGCAAGGGAAGTATTATTGGATATGGCTGAGGAGAGAACTTCTATACTAAGGTCTATAGATATTTCAGGTTTTAGCCCTAAACACAGAAGGTGGTATAACCATATGATTACTGCTCCATTTGATAAGTTGGGAATACCTGCACTTAAAGAATTTATAAGGGTAGCGGATAATATTGCTATGAATGAAGATTTTACTAGTGCTTATTCTAAGATAGTTAGTAAGATAGTTGTTGCAAAGAGGTCTAATGCATTTTTAAATGGAATAGAAAATAGTAAGCTAGGTAACTTAGCGATATCCACAGTTAAGGATAATATGATTACGAGTGCTAAGGATGTATCATTAGTAATGAAACAAATGTTTGGTGGTACAAAGGCTGCTAACAACTTTAATTTTGCGTCAGGGTTTGCTTCACTATCAAAAGCTTATGAGCTATCAAAAGCTAAGGCTGTGGAGTTAGAGAGAAGATATGAGAAGGTTATAAAAGGCGTAAAGAAAAGACACCCAAAAATATTAAAAGCAAGGAACGTAGCCTCTAGGAGTGTATTCGCCAACCTTATACAAGGAACAACGGAAAAAGATTTCGAAATAAATAAGAAGAGAATAGAATCCACTATTAAAAACCTAGAGGCATCAGAGTCGTCTAAAAACCAAGCTGACCAAGCACAGTCTATATATGACGAAGTTAAAGATTTAAAATCTCAACAGGAGGTATTGGACTATGTTAAATCTAAGAAAGACGGTAACTATGAACTACTTAACTTTTGGATGAAGGAGTTTGCTGATATTAAGGATTCATTGAAAGAGTCTACAGAAGAGGTGTATGGAGAGAGTTTCAAAGAGGTTACAGGCAACTACTTACCATACGGTTTAATAAGAGCAGAGACTACAATAAATCCGGAAGATTTAAGCAGACCTTCTCATATGGGAGGTTTAACTAACCCTAAACAAGCCCCAACCACTATGGCAAGGGTTGCATCTGCGAACCTACCTAAGAAGTATATGCTTAATTTAGATTTCGACGCCGTGATGTTTAGAAAATATGAAAAGTCATCCTATGACGTTCACGTAAGTGAGGCTATGTTTGATGTTAAGAATTTCTTAAATAGTCCACAAATAGAGAATGCTTTAGGATTAGACAACGTAAAGTTATTAGTAGAGACATATAACAGAATGCTTAGGATTCAAAGAAATGCTATGCAATTTGACAGGACTGCTGAGGGAAGGTTATTAGCGAAAGCGGCGTCAACTTTAAAGGTGGTGGCGGCTACTAGAGCCTTAGGTTCTGTAATAGCTTACCCTAAACAACTCCTTGGTGTTTTAGCTAACTCCGCAATAAGGTTAGGTAAAGATGCACCACTTATTTATTCTGCGTCTAAGGATTTAATTGGAAACAAAATAGAGATTGTAGAACAAGCATTAGCTAGAAGGGGACAAATAGAAGGTGGTACAAGAAATGCTTATGAAAAACCTAATGCCGCCGAGAAAAGGGAAGTACATAACTTAGCTAATCAAATAGCTAAAGGAGCGGGTCGTGTTATAAATGAAGAGGTTAGGACAAAATTATTTTGGTCTCTTAGAACAGGAGATACACATGCCGCCAAGGTGACTTGGTTAGCTTACTACAAGCAGTATTTAAAAAATAACTCTGGTTATGATGTTGATGCATTAGATATGTCTAAGGAACATTTAGAGATGGATAATGATATTATAAGACAGAAGGCCGCATCTTACGCTCAACAAAATGTAGAGGAAACTCAAATTGCTACAGATGAATCTAGGGAATCTAGGTTATACTCTCAAGAATCTTCTACAATTATCAAAGTAATAAGGGATATAATATTACCTTACTCTCGTTTTGTTATACAAGCTAAGGTTAGAATGATGATAGACATGGCTAATTTCACAAAGGCTGTTAAATCAGGTGACCCAAAGTCTCGTAATGAAGCATTGAGGTCACTTACAGGAACTATAGTAGAGCAGGCAGTCTTCCATGGGATGAATTACTTTGTACTAAAACCTGCGGTAATGATGACTCAAAACGTAATAAGAGCTTTATTAACAGGTAGTGACGAAGGCGACGAAGAAATAGATTGGGATTTTAAACTAAAACAGTTTAATAGTAAATTATTAACTGACGCTATACCATTGCTTATAGGTCAAGGACTAGAAAATTCATTTATAGAACTTGTAAATTGGATTGATTACGCAGTAAGCAGTGAAACTAATGTATTTGACTCCCAAAAAGATTATGAAAAATTCTTAAGGGGCATCAATAAAAATAAACTTTTGTACAGGTATGGCGACGAAGATGGTTTCAGTCTCTCAGGTACTATGTCAGGCCTTGGTGTTTACCAAGGGGTGTTAGATGGTTATGCTGATTTGTACGAAACTAGAAAGTACGCGTTTGACAACGTAGTTACTACAGACGGTTATTATGGAAATGAAAAACATGTAGTAGTACGCGATGAAGATAAGGGGTATATGCAAGTAATGTTTTTTATTGAAATGCTGTCGGCATCAGGGTTGATGGAAGCAGAGGTTTACAGAGCTATGAAAAGAGAGCAACGTAAGAAAGTGAAGAAAGCTGTAAAAGTGAAGAGAGTTAATTAAAACTCTCCCCTCTTTATTAAAGTAGCCATAATAATAATACATAATGTAACTGCGATAAAGATTGCAAACATAATTTTAAATTTAAGGGGGGAGCAATTTCAGCTCCCCTTTATTTATATACTTATTTCTTCGTTCATAAGGTTAAATACCCTATAAAAATCAGATATTTCAGTAGCCACTCTGACCACGTCTTCTTTAACAGCTTTAATCCTTTTCTTAGAGATATCCTGAGGTATTTGTACCACAGAGGTACCTAACTTCAATGTCTCTCCTATAAAAGCATTACCTGTTCTTTCTATTAACTCTACCCAAGCTTTCTTAGGTAGCTTGCCGGTCTCCTGTTCAAGGGCACCCGCATAAATAGCTAATTGGTCATAGTCATCATCCTCATAGACAGCAACCTTGTTAAGGTCTCCTGTTTTATAATCAACTATGGTGGTACAAGCCTTGTCATTAGTATCGATGAAACCCATTACGTAGAACTCGCCTAGGTCAAACTTAATCTGCCTTTCAAACTCATCTAATCTAGTTACACCCTCTAATATAAGCTGTTCGTTCTCAGTGAACTCAGAGTAGTCATCATGCTCTAGTGACTCTCCTATCAAGGAACCAAACTCTGTGTAAGCATTTCCTTCGAAGCGTTCACCAAAAAAGTATGACTTTACATAGTCCTTTATTGATTTCTTCCACTTAGAGTGCTGACTATACGAAATGTACTGATTTCCGTCTTTGTCCTTCTTTGGTAATATTATTTTACTCATATTAATTCTTTTATATCTTTTTTAGTTATAAATGTCTCCTTACCCTTAGCTTTGGTGGGTATAGTATTTAGTAGCGTAATTGCTATCTTTTTGTCCGCTGCCTTTAAGCCACCAAGTGTAGACTTAAGTTGCTCCTTAATAGAGTCAGTATACAAACCTCCTTCAAATAAGTAAGTTAGTATCTTCTTAGGCACAGCAGGGGTTTTATCCCCTAACTTAGTGAAAGATTTGAATGGGTCTTCATACCTCAATGCCATCATAAGATTGATGCTTTGAAACACATCCTTCTCACAATAAGTAACAATCCTGTCTATCCCACCTTCGTAGAATATTCTACCAACGTCAGCTCCGGATATGTCATCCTTAGGAGATGGCAAACCTAGTGCAGATAACACTGATATAAGTGATTGCTTTTTCCAACCTGTACCTTTCCAAAGGATAGCTGTATCAAGTACTGCTGTCTCCCAAGGTTTTAAGTGGGCTGTGTCAAACAGTAAATGCAATGGCACCCTGTTAACTAAGCACCTTTTCATTACGAAGGGCATATCAAAGTCTAGGATGTTGTGTCCACATAGCCAAGTTTTATTGGTGGCAAACTTTGTCACAGACTCATTAAACTCCTCTAGTAATACCTTTTCATCTTCATTATAGAAAGACTTTAGTAATACTTCCCCATCCCTAATGGCACCGATAGTGATGGTAACTATTCTACCATACTCTGCCATTAGTGGAGACCTACTAAAGTAGTAGTCTATAAGATTCTCTCCCTCCGGTAGGTTCTTTGTTTGGTCATATTCCCAAGCATCATACAGCTTGGACTTCTTACTGAACTTGCCATCAGCAGGTGCAGTTTCAACATCAAAGAATAATATATCCTCCATGTTTTGTTTTTGTAACATTCTCATTTTAAGTTGTTGTATTATTTACACTGCCATCGCAGCTGAATCTTTTGTTATAATCCTCTATAACCCTATTTGGGTTATTGTTCTCAGGGAGAAAATAATCTGACATTCTCCACCCTATCCATTTCTTTACACCTGCGCCCTCTAAAGCTCGCAGTCTCTCGACATCGCTAAGTAAATCTTTATACTCTGATAGAGAGATAGAAACTGTTTCTACCCCACCGTCAAAGTTCATCTCATGTTGTGGTAACATATTAACCTAAGTATTTATTACCATTTTTATCCTCTTTGATAACAACATCAGGAACAAAAGCTAAAGCCTCTGCTATATTAATACCTTGCTGTGTTGTCACTTGGACTAAGCATCCCCTAGGGGTCTGCATAGCTTTTGTGCTCTTCATCCACCCCTCTTCTTTAGAGGATGCCTTGGATATCAATTTAAAAATGTCACCATTCCCAAATACCTTAATATCCCTTACCTGCTTCTTCGCTTGGTCTATATTAGAATTGTCAAAGGTTTTTACTTTAATACCCTCGTTTTCTTTTATAGATGCCTCAGATGTATTTACAAGTTTTTTTTCACCAAGCTTCTTACTATTGTCTTTTTTTCCAAACATAATTTTAAAATTTAATAGCCCGAGGTTTAGTTCGGGCTGTTGTTAATTACTTCTTAATTGCTACTACAGCCTCAGTTGTCAAGAATGTCCCTGCTACAGATGCGGCATTTTCTAATGCAACTCTAGTAACCTTCTTAGGGTCAATAATGCCCGCATCAACCATGTCAACAGTTTCACCCGTTGTTACGTCAATACCCACACCAATTTCACTAGGTATACCATCAATCTCAATATTAGCATTCTCTAGTATCTGCAAGAATGGTGCAAGAATACAGTGTAGTATTAAATCATACCCACTGTTGTAGCCTGATTCAGGTTTATCTTTTACAAGTAATTTAAAACTCGCATCCACTAAAGCCACGCCACCTCCCGGTAGTATACCTTCTTCAAGTGCTGCTCTAGTAGCGTTAATACCATCTTCAATTCTATCTCTCTTCTCAACTAACTCTGAGTCAGTGGATGCTCCAATGAATAATGTTGCAACACCTCCATTGATACGTGATAATCTCTCTTGAAGGTCTAACCTCTCGATGTCATTATCTTCGTTACTAATCCTCTCTTTAAGTTCTGCAACTGTTGAGGATAAGTTACCGATGTCTCCGATAAGGAAAGATTCTTTCTCTGTTGCTACAAACTTCTCTAGTCTACCCAAAGCGCTCGCACCAATTTTGACTCCTGTTTCGTCAGACACAATCCTAGCTCCCGAAAGAACAGCTAAGTCTTCCATTAAATCCTTTTGTACTCTAAGGATTTGAGGCGTTCTAACAACACATATCTTACCTTTAATAGCACCGTTCTTAACATTCTGTGCAATCGTAGAGAATACGAAAGGGTCTATATCATCTGTAATGATAACTAAAGTGTTGTTACCACCTTTGCTCCACACAGCGTCAAACATCTTAACTAGGTTATCCCCTTTTTCTATCATACCTTTGTGTAAAAGTAAGAAGGGGTTATCTAAAACTGTCTCATGCTTTATAGGGTCTGTTACAAAGATAGGGTCTAAGAAACCTTGGTCTAATTGTACACCTTCCTTAATCTCGATATAAGTTTCCTTTGTATCAGATATTTGTGACAAAACTAATCCATGCTCCCCAATCTTGTTGAAAGCGTCAGCGATAAGCTTCCCTATAACAGCGTCTCCATTTACAGAGATAGTAGTTACATTCTTAAGGTTCTCCTTCGTCACTTCAACTGCGACTTCATCGAGGTGAGCAACCACGTCCTTAACGGCTTGGTCAATCCCTCTCTTTAGTTGGGTTGCAGATACTCCTTCATCTAGTAGCTTAAGGCCCTCGTTAAAGATTTCTTGCACTAGTACAGACGCTTGGGTTGTACCATCCCCTGCTTTAGAGTTTGTCCTTGCAGCGGCTTCCTTTACTAATGAGGCACCAATCTCTCTAAAGTTTCCCTCAGGTAAGATACCTCTTGCAATAGATACACCATCTTTGGTGGCTATATAACCTCCTCCGGCTACAGGTATTACAACTGTCCTACCTTCTGCACCCATAGATACTTTAACTGCGTCAGCAACTTCATCTACTCCTTCTTTTAAAGCTAACCTAGCTTCTTTTCTAAACTTAATTTCTGTATTCATATATTAACTTAATTTAAAGTGTGTTATTATTTTATTACCAATAGTTTGAAATACTTTTCTATACTTCATAAAGGACAGCCAACCAATTTTGGTCACAACTAATTGTGTGCCCCTCTTATTGCTAAAGGCCCTTTCCTTTTTAGCGTTCTTTTTTCTCTCTCTCCTATTGGGTTGTAAGTTTACAAACTCCCCGATTATAGGATTAATTAAATCTCCTGCAGCATCGTACTGCTTTACATATGGTCTATTCATTGTATTACTTTTTTATTTATGTTCCTATGTGTTCGTTTTTAGCACTCTGTTCCATCATTTCGTTTGCTATTTCATAAGCTGTTTCTACTAATGATTCTGCGTGTAAAAACCCGTTATTAACTGTATACCCATTCGGGTTATCTAGTATTACTGATGACAATATGCCTTGCATAGCCCTCGCTGCGAATTCATCTCTTTTATTCATCTATTATTGCTACTGCATTTGAAATTGATATTACAAAGTGCTCTGTGCTGTTATGCAAACACTTTCCCGACTCTCGGGCTTCAAGATAGTGAATCTTGTCTCCAACGTTAACTTGAGTGATATCTTCTGATACCATCACAACCTCTGCCTTAGGTAGAGATTCTCCGTCATCTTTTATTGTAAGACCTGATTTTGTCTCTACTACATTGTTGAGCTTTTTTATTAATATCCTAGCCCCAAGGATTTTACCTATACTTCTCATACACTGTCTTTTATTTTTAAAAAGGTTGAATTTGACATTTTAAACTGTACCTTATCGTCAAGGCATATCATATGTCTTTGAATAGTCCCTGCTGCTGTAACAAGGAGGTTACCGTTGTACTCTTCTATATTACTACCACCACAGTTAGGGCAAGTGTCCTTACCTTCACCAAGGATTACTCCTAAGTGGGTCTTATGTCCAAAGTACTTTCTCATACCTAAGTATAACTCTTCTGTTGATATAATATCTCCTACATTGTAAGCTAACATCTTATCAAGATACTCTCTCTGTTGTTCAACCGTTCCGGACTGAATCATCTCCCACATCTTAATACCTTCGTGAGACTGTTTAAGAGTCACACCAAAGTACTTGCATAAATAAGCCATAGAATAGCTAGGTATCTTTATTATCCTCTTAGCTTGTTTATAAACATCGAAGGACTTAACATGTAGGTTAACATCTAGTCTATGCTTTACAGCCCTAGCGTTAATCCATTTGTTGTCAAAATTATCGTTGTTATACCCTACAACCATATTAGATTGGTTATAGATAGGTAAAAAGTCTCGCATCAACTGTTCATCACAGTGGTCTGAATCCCACTCAACTGAGTGTACTTCATCGGTGCCTAACCATTTATAAGAAATAGATATAATCTTTGGCTCCTCTTTTAGTTGTTTATGATTGATATAGGTCTTACCTGTCCAAAATACCATTGCGGGTACTTGACAAGTTTCTATATCGTAAACAAGAACTTTAAAAGGGTTGTCAAGATTCTCTATTTGCCTATTAAGGTCTAATCTATTAGCCCAATTACGTATACATCTTTTGGATACATTATACTCTTCGGCTAGTTTAGTTTGAATTTCTAACATTGGGGCCCCTAGTCTATGTGAATCATACATATCTGTGATATGTGCTTTGTCACTTACTGTCAAGTCTTTAAATGATATCCCCATCTGTTATCTGTCCCTTTAAAATATTAAGTTTAGTCCTGATACTATCTATTAGTTCTAAAGACTCTTTACTGTTTTTATCTACAAGCTCCTCGTTCAAGTTTGCCACATCATCATGGATGTCGCTCGTCTGAGCGTTTATTACTTGTATTCTCCTGCTTGTCACGGGTTCTCTTATACTCATATTACATTGTTTTTAGGTTAAACTTTTTTAAAATTCTATTGAAGAGGATGTTTGCTACTTTCCAAGTGTTCTTATCAAACGCTCTACCGTAGTTATCCTCTATATTACTTTCTTCAATTAAATCATCGTAAGGTGTCCTCATATATTTCTTTTATAATTATCATAACCTCTCTACACTCCTTCTCTGTTCTAGGCATAAGTAATACAGTATCTAGGTCTCTAGCTGCAAGTAATTTTTTAAATAACTTCCATGTTCTTGAGAAATCCGGCATAGCTCTACCCTTAACTTCTACAACCCATCTTAGTGGGTCACCCTTTGGTGGTGTGAAGTCAGGTGTGTAAACCATGTCAGCATACTTTTTATTACCTCTGTCTTTAAACTCACCCTTACCATTCATAAATCTTTCGAAAGATGTGTTGGGTGAATGAAAGCCTTCAATAATCACAAACTTCTGCTTCTCATAACCGAAAGGTACTTTAGAACTCTCGAACAGCTTATACATATAAACCTCTAGTTTAGATCTAAATTTAATACCTTTATACACTTTTGGTTGTGCATTAGTCTGTGTGTTTGTACGTGGTGACCCACGCTTCCTTCTTGTTTTCTTCAAACTGTCCTTTTTTAATAAACTCTGTTTTTAAGTAACTATTTAGTTGTCTTTCAACTTTACCTAATACTCTACTGTCGTCCAATGCCATCAGCTTGTGGACAACTCTGCCCCTAATAGCGTAGATATCTTCATTAAGTTCTATTATACCTGTGTTGAGTGCCATCTCTAAACCGTGTATAAGAGAACTCTTCATGTCGTTATAAGCAGAAGACCTTCTAAAATTCTTTTGTGCTCTCCTTATTTGACCATATACAGTTTGCCTTTGCTTAGGGAAACCTTTACTTTTATAGAACTCATGTATATGGACTACAGTTATACCGTAGTCAATAGCTAAAATGTAAGACATCATAGCTAGAGGTTCTTGAATTATATCGTCTCTACTAGTAGACATTATATAACTCTCCTCTACATCATATTCTTGGCATATAAGGGATAATAATATTTCTTTCATAATATACAAATAATAATTGGTTTATCCTAGAAAAATCTTACTTATCTTCCTTTTTCGTCGGGGTAGTGGTTCTTAGAGTAGTCACTTTGCCAATACTCTTCTGTGTCTACATCCATAATAGTTAATTTTCCACTCCACCCGCCACCTGAATCTATGGCCCACAGGTTACCAAATTTCTCAGGTAAGTGACTCGCTGTCGCTGTGTGACCTAAGAATACTTTGTTGAACTGTTTTGTGGCTTTGAACCCGTGTTGAGATACACTTGCGCTTTTAGCTCCTGCTAGTAGTGACCTATCCCAATGACACCCTAATCCTACATTACATTTCCAATTTGCGCTCTTCGGGAAGTCTGCTTCTCTGTAGGCCCAACCCCCATGTATATAAATGTTATTGTCTTCATCTATGAACCAATCTTCTAGGTTGTTGAAGAAGTATTTGTGAAATTTCTCTACTAAAAACCCTGTTCTTACATAAGAGTCTAAAGTAGCTTGTCCACCTTGCTGAGTCCACATGATAGGTGACCAACCGTAGTTAAGCCACTCTTGGGCCCATACATCGTGATTACCACGTATAAAGATTGCCTTATCTCCTGCTTTGTCTTTAATCCCTATTAAGTAGTCTACAACTTCTGCAGACTCTCCCCAACCATCTACGTAGTCTCCCAAGAAGATTATACGGTCTTCATCTATATTATAGTTACATTTTAAGAGTACATCCTCTAAAGATTTTAATGCTCCGTGGATGTCTCCTACTACTAGTGTTCTCATATCATTGATTTTAGTGTACATCTGCATAGGTATCTCCAAATTGGATGTCTACCTCTATTTGCACGTTAAGTTGTAAGGTGTCGTTCACCTTTTCCATACTCTCATTTATAATTTTACTAACTGCTTCTCTGGCTCCCTTCTTTTTACGAACAAGTGAAACCTCTTCATCGTGGTACTGCAAGAATGGTATTACACCTTCCATCATCATGAACTTTAACCAACAATCAAATACGTATGAACCTGTTCCTTGGTTAAGAGTTGAGAATATGTCTCTTTCATTTCTGAGTGAGTACCAAAACTTATTTACAGGGTTAAGTAGCCACATTTGTCCATCTACTGTTTTGGTTGTGGTGTCCTTTGCTAATTGTTTAATAGACCAATTTCTCTCCCAATAAGTTTTAATAAGGCTTTTTGCCTCTCTAATTGGCAGACCTGTCGACTCTGATAGTGTGGTAGCCCCTACTCCATATATACAAGAGTAATTAGCTTGTTTATAGTTGTGACGTTGTTCTTTAAGAGAGACGCCCTCTTTACCTTTAGTAGAACTATATAGCTTATGCGATAATACTTCCTCTTCCATAACCGCACCTGCTCTGAGAGCTAAATCTAAGTGTGGGTCAAACCCATCAACCATTTGGTCTGTTACATATTCAGGGTCATAGTCCCACATATAGTGCCTCTTAGTGTTATCCTCTAATGAAGATATATCTGTGCCACATAGTTCATATCCTTCGGGTGCTATAATACATTCTCTTACTATTTGTCCATCCCTTAGGTTTTCTGACAATGCCTCAAGCTTACTTAGCCCTTTGTCCATAGCTTTCTTTATAGCGAGTGTAACACCCGGTAAATTAGCTATGGGCCTTGAGTGCTTAAGTCTCAATGTGTTGGTAAAGCCATTCATAGACGCAATAGTGTAATTATCTTTGTCTACTGTGTCTACGAAAGATTTTAGTACACCTAACCTGTGGTTTATTACAGTAAGTCCATCTAGCTCCGCTATTGCGGGCTCTATGTTTACTAGTTCTAGTATACTAGGGCATAACTCTTTCTTATCAGTCCTTATCTGAGGAACATCTCCGTTAGCTCCCTCTTTGAAAATCCTTGGTTCCCAACCTATGCCGAATAACCACTCCTTTACTTGAGACGTAGAGTTTATATTAGCTTCCCCTCTAACCTCTTCGGTTGTAATAGGTAAGTTATTCTCTCTTAAGTACTCGTACCACGTCTCTCCCCTCTTTGAAACAGAGCCATCTTTTTTAGCCATTGTTTTAGGCTTGGTTTTTATTACAGCTCCCTTTGGCATAGCTGCTATAAGATTTGCCTCCTTTGGTTCACGTAGTTGATTAAGAAGCCCAATATTGGCGTTAACCATCTCTAAGTCTACTAATACACCTAGCTTACGTTGTTCTGCAACGCACTCCATCTTGAACATTAGGTATCTTATGTACTTCTTAGACATCTTTATGTCGTTGTCGTACACCTCTAACAACTTACTTGATAAATATTCCCATACCTTTATATTAATTTTTACATCTTCTTCACACCTGTGTTTGTATTGGTCATAAGTTAACCCTTCCCAATCATCTATAACAGGCTTAGGGACTCCGTACTCCTCCCCAAAGGCGGCTAGGCCAAAGGGTCTCTTTCTGTTTGGTAGTATAGCCCAAGCTATTGCTAAGGTATCAATTATCTCTGCTGTTACCTTAATACCTAGTACTCTTTCTATCTCTACTGTGTCGAAGGCTTTGAAGTTGTGCCCTATGATAGTGTTCTTTTCATTTGTTACAATGTTAATCATAGTATCATAGTCAGCGGTAGATTTTATCTTCCACTCCCCCTCTTGGTTCTTAAATCCAACAGACATGACGTGTATCTTGCTAGATATCAGACCGTCTGTTTCTATGTCTATTACGTATGTTGGCATTATCTTATCTTATTTGATTTAAGTTATCTATTCTTTTGTGTCCTACGTCATACTTCTCATTATGCCCTGCAGTGAATAAGTAAGTAAATATACCTGCCTTATTAAGTTCTACAAAGTTGTGGTAAGCATCGTCTACAAATATCTCTACTCCCGCCTCTTTAGCCACGCTCACCTTAGAGTTACCTACCCCTACTGTGTGTATTGGCGCTGTTGGGAATCCGTTCATAGCTAACCACTTCGCTGTAAGTTCCGTAGAACATGGCCTCGAAGTAATGTAACAATGTGGTTCAAATGGCAGAGACTCTACTTTAGGTTTTAGCCCTAGCCAAAATGATTCGTCATCTATTACGTCAGGGAAATTCTGCGCTATATGTGGGTCATTCCAATATATAGGTCTTTCCTTCATGTCAGGGTATCTCTCCATCATGCCACCAACAAAGTCAGCTAAGACTTCATCTATGTCTAGCCCAATCTTGTTGCTAGTTAAGTATGATAGTGGTCTATCATCTCCTTGTGGATATATAGTGTAGTACGCTGACAAGAAGTGAGCGTTACATTGTACGTGGTCTATATGTAACTGACCTGACTCCTCATCATAATCTTCTCCTGCCTCTATTGCGGCTAAGTGCCTCTTCAATGAGGATATTACATTGCTCCATTTCATACCATTCTCCCAATTCCTTTCTGCATACTTCTTAGCTCCTCCGGTTAATACTGTAACTAACCCTTTAGTAGCTACGGGATGCTGTAAGTCGTACCTCAACTTGCCATGGTTAAACCTTAGCCCACCACCTTTTTGTATAGTGGGTTTAGTTATTACTTCTGTAGCTTCATTTACTACCATATCTACTATCTCTTGCATTCTTATCTTTGCCATATTCTTTAGTTATCTGAGAACACTAGTATCCTTCCATACACGTCCTCGTTGTTAATTATAGTTTCTCCAAAATCCTCGACACTAATGTGTAATATATAAGTGTCTCCACTTTCCATAAAAACTTTTGTATGAGAATTATCCACATACTCCCAAGACTCAACTCTCCCTGAGTCTAGTGTCTTAATTCTGTAACCTCTTGTACCATCTTTATCTATTCTTTGTACGTAGAATGTCTCGAAATAAGCCACCTTAGTCCTTGGGTACTTTGTAGATTGCGACTACACACAGTCCAATACCTACAAATAGTTGTGTAAAAAATGGCCATGAGTATCCTCCCATTATTGGCATCCAAAATATTGAGGAAAGAATTGCAAGTACTCCTGTAATTAAATATCTTATTGATTTCATATTAAAATATGTCTTGTGAGGGTTTTACCTTAGGTATATCCTCGGGTTCTTTGTTATATGCTTTACTAGCTTTCATGTAATCTTTATACATTGGGTTGTTACCTAAGTTATCGAAATAACCTGTAAACCCATCTACAGTCTTAAGGGTAAGGGTTACACTCTCGTCAATAGGTGTTACGCTACCTCCTGTGTTTTCATCCTTTATCTTATACTGCCTTAGTTCCATTATTCTTCTCATAGCCGCTACCTTATGGTTTCTAATCCTGTGGTACACCATGAATGAGTCTGACCTATTGGCAAACATATTGCCTCCAATAGCATCGTACTGTGTGGGAGCTTTTAAGTATCCCTCTGAGTCTCTCGGAGCCCTTGTGGCCTCTGTGATAGGGTGTACACTCATAAACACCCCACAAACCTTCTTACTGAATATATTGAGCCTAGATAATAGGTCATCATTATAACTGTAAACATTTGTTAGTGGTCTCTTAAAGTATGAGAATGGGTCTATAAATAGCCCGTCCAAATCATACCTTTCATTAAGGACAACAGTTCTCTTAAGAATATCCTCTATGGTGTAATGTTCCTCGTTCTTGAACACAAAGAAGTGGGCATATATGAAATCCATATAAGACCTATACTCCTCCATGTTTGTTTTGAAATAGGCTGCATCTTTACCCGATATTGCTTCTAATAGTATCCTCTTAATGGCCGACACTTCATTCTCTCCACAAGCCACTGCGAACTTCTTGCCATACATCACAGCTAAGGACATAAACTTGTGTAGTTCTACATAAGTTTTACCTACTCCCTCAAAGGCCAAGATGAAGTTCAGTGTATTCTCTTTAAAGAGTATGTATTCATCTAATGTACTCCATCCGTATGACAACCCTAGTGGTATGGTTCCGTCGATAGCTTGTAATAGCTTCTCTTCGTCCTCACCTCTCTTTGATATGAATAATAAGTCTTCAAAGCCTTCTTCGTCATCTTCTCCTGACTCTGAGTAATCAAAGCCTTCGCTTCTTTTGACTTTGGTGCCATATCCCATCTTACCTAACAATCGGTATCCTTTCGTATAGTCCTCCTCAGCTTCTAGCATACAGAAGATAGCTGAGTTTGAGTATGGTCTCTCTGTCTCAAATTCAGTAGACGTTGTGAATACAAATAAGAAGTTTCCCTCTACATTATATCCTGCTGATACGCCTTCTGTCTTCCCCGGCCTTGTTAACTCTACCCACGTAGAGTCTTCCCTAGCCACTGTCCAACCGTGTTCTATTAGTAAGTCAATACCTATGTCAGGGTCTCCATTATATTTAGGGAATGGGTCTTTGTATTCCCTATTCTCTGAGTAAAACTTCTTAGATTTAGATATGTTCTTATCAAACAAGATAGAGGTGCTTATTAATATAGCTCTCTCTGCATCCGTGATAGTGTTTATCTCTTCTAAGCTGCCGTACACCACTTCATATCCGGGTGATGGGTAGCACTTAAGGTACCCACCCTCGCCCCGTGTCTCTATTAGTACCCTAGTATTGTCTTTGGGCCTCTTCTTCTCCGCCTCTGTAGTGGGCCTACTAGCTAACTTTCTGTTTCCTTCAATTATGTTGGTTCTGTATAGTAAGTGATAACCATTATTTATGGTTTTACAAAGTACCATCTTCTTTAGTATACCCTTAGGTAACTTAGACTTCCATGCTGCCCAAAGTTCATCGGGGTTCTCTGCATACTTTAGGTCAAAGTCTATTCCTTCTAGCCCACCTGATACAGCTCCGGTACATATCCCTATCTCGTCAAAGTCATAGTCATCTATTTCATTTCCAATAGGTGATACCCAATTACTTCTAATAGGTATTTTACCATTAATAGCTAGGGGTACGGGGTTAAGTCCCGCCTCTAGGTATTCTTTAGCTATTTTTCTGCTCATTAAATCCGTCTATTAAGTATTGTGCGTGTATATAATTACTATGAGAAGGTAAATCATTTTTCCAAGACTGTGGATATATTCTATTTCCTTCCTCTATCTCTACGAAGAAGTATTCAAAGCCTTTTGGGGCTCCTTCAACCTTCTCTAGTTTGTTGGTTTCTCTACACCAAACCTTTCTTACTTTCGATTTCCAATTCCTAACTTTCTTATTGTTCTTATCATACCAATCATTGTCTCCGTAGTAATTAACAAAGTCTTTGCCATTTACTATGAAACCTAGGGTTAGAGCGAACTCTGATACCTCTGTGGTTGTAGGTGCTTTAAATGAATCATCTTTAGCATCTGCCTCAGTAAATATTAGTCTTAAAACATCTTTAATTTCTTCGTTAGCTCTTTTTCCTTCATCTACTGCCTTTCTTAGATTAGCTTTAGATTTAGGTAAACTTTTGAAATGGTCAGACACTACAATTTGATACCTTTCTTTATCCCCCTCGTTGGGTATAAGGTATATAAGTCCTTCACCTTCCAAATGATTTAACTCTGTCTTAATTATGAGTAAGTCTATGTCTTTGTCTGTGTTGGGCATAAGGTCATACTTGATTTTACCTAATAGTATATCTAGTACTCCTAATGTTGTAATGCTTGGTTGTGATAATAAGTAACAATAGAAAAGTTTGGAAAGAGGGGATAGTGAAGCGAACCTCGCATCCCCCCATAGTTTTCCTAACTTTACCATTTAGAATGGCATATCGTTGTCATCTTCTTCTTCTATCGTAGACTCGACAGGAACCCTAGCCTTACGTTTGTTTGGTGTAGCCTTGGCCTTAGGTGCCTCTTTCTCAGGTAGTGTCTCAGATACATCTGAGCTAGAGAAGTTAGACTCTCTCCACTCTATAAGAGCTTCATATAGGTAGGTCTCTTGTTCAGAGAAGTCCCACACAGTCTTACGTCCCTTCTTCTTTGTAATTGGCTCAGGTAGTTCATCATACTCGATGAAGTACTCAATCTTAGTGTCATCTTGGTACATACGTACACCGCTCTTTGCTTTACCGTTATCGGCCTCCTCAGCTGAAATGTTCCAAACCCCCATTA
>TARA_R110000850_G_scaffold212283_1_pt1 | contig 34787 bp, 36 predicted proteins | sample TARA_R110000850 | Tara Oceans TARA_R110000850 (sample SAMEA4397586) | marine metagenome | biome: Polar Biome; feature: [SRF] surface water layer (ENVO:00010504); material: water (ENVO:00002006), including particulate matter (ENVO:01000060) such as... | depth 5 m
ACGCACCCGTATTCGTGAAGGGGCCAGCCCACGACATGTGCCGCGTCATATTCTGGCCGTGCCCGATATCCCCTACACCCGCAGCGGCAAGAAAGTGGAGTTGGCGGTGGCGCGCCTGGTGAATGGGTCTGTCCGCGCAGACAATCGCGATGCGTTGGCCAATCCGCAGGCACTGGATCAAATTGGTGAATGCCTGCGCGCGCTTGGATTGAAAGCCTGAATAACGAAGGTTGTTATATCGCTTTTTGCCTATGCTGAAAAGTGATGCGCTTGTTTTTTAGTTATCCATAAATTGGTTAACTCTTATAAGCCTTCTGCATTATTCAAATAATCAGTCAAACTCTAAACTGTTTTCATGGGTTTCTGAGATGCGAAACAGTCTGCACTGAGTCTGTTGCAGATAATTGGATATACATGGATAACATTATTTATAAGAAAATCGATGAAATAGGTGTTGTTGCCGTATTAGGCACGGGGTCGGTGGGTGCCAGTTGGATTGCACTCTTCCTGGCTCACGGTCTGGAGGTCATTGCGTATGACCCGTCACCCAATGCACCTAAAAATGTGAATGATTTTGTTTCCAATGCTTGGCCTGCCTTGCGCGAGTTAGGCCGCACCAGGTTGCTGCGCCCACCACTCAATTTGATACGTTTTGTCTCTTCGGCAGGTGAAGCCGCTCGCATGGCGGATTTGGTTCAAGAGAACTGTCCGGAGCATTTGGAGGTAAAGAAAAAGCTCTTGGCAGAGGTTGAGGCTGTCGCGGTTCCCAGCAAAATCATTCTTTCAAGCACGGGCGGAATCCCACCTAGTGCCATGCAAGAAGCCTGCACGTATCCTGAGCGACTGGTCGTTTTCCATCCATTTAACCCTACCCATTTAATTCCGCTTGTTGAAGTGGTGGGCGGACGGAAAACCTCTCCGGTTGTGGTTGATTGGGCAATGGATTTCGCCCGTTCCTTGCACAAACAACCGATTTGTTTGCATGCTGAAACCAATGGTCATATGGCCAATCGTTTGCAGTTTGCACTAATGCGCGAAGCGGTGGCGTGTTTGCAAGATGGCATCGCAAGCGCACGCGATATCGATGCCGCCGTTCGGTACGGTTTGGGGCCGCGGTGGGCCTTAATGGGCGGGTTGCTAACGTTGCACCTGGCAGGGGGTGACAAAGGAATGCAAGGTATTTTGGATCATGCCGGCCAGGCCATTCAGGAATGGTGGACGCCATCTGAGTCGGTGACGCTTACGCCTGAGCTTGTTCAAAAACTGGTTAAAGCTGCGCAGGAAGTATCACAGGGCGAGTCGGTTCAGCACTGGGTTAAATGGCGTGACGAGGGCTTGGTCGACGTATTGAAGTTACAGGAAAAACTAGGGGCATGACGTGTCCCTCCAACCATGAAGAAATGATGACTGAATCTTATAAGTGGCCCGTTCCATTACCTGAAAGTTTATCGGTTAAGTTGGATGACACCATTGCTGTTTTAACTTTAAATCGTGCACATAAACGCAATGCACTCTGTGATGAGTTGGTGCTGGGTATGCAGGTCTTTTTTTCAAGTATTCCGGCGCATGTGCAGGGTGTGGTAGTGCACGGTGCCGGCGGCGATTTTTGCGCCGGTCTTGACTTGAATGAACTGAAAGAAACCTCTGTCGCAGAGAGTTTTGATACGTCAATTATTGGGCAGCGCCTGAATGACACTGTGCAGTTTTGTAAAGTGCCGGTTATTTCGGTGCTCCATGGTGCCGTTATCGGGGGTGGGCTGGAGTTTGCGGCTTCAACACATATTCGCGTTGCCGAGCGGAGTGCATATTACGCCCTTCCCGAGGGTACGCGCGGCATTTTTCTGGGCTCAGGAGGGTCTGTTCGCCTGCCTCGTCTTATCGGGGCTGCGACGGTAATCGATATGATGCTGTCAGGACGGGTGTACGAGGCTGAAGAGGCACATCATATTTTGCGACTCTCTCAATATCTGGTCGACCCTGGCCAGGGATTGCAGAAAGGGATTGAACTGGCCAAACGTATTGCAAAAAACGCGCCATTAGCGAATTTTGCCGTTATCCAATCCATCCCTCGTATTTGCGAGCAAGATCCGCAAACAGGGTTGTTTACCGAAATGTTGATGGTTGGCATTGCTCAAGGAGACGATGAAGCCAAGCAGCGTTTGCGCGATTTCCTGGAACGTAAGGCCAATAAGGTTCAACGCCATTCTCAGGGGTAGATAACCCTTGCTGACAGTGATGTGTATGAGTAACCCCAAGCGAAAGGGATAAATCAATGAGTTCCGCACCTTTACGAACCGACTTCAGTCGAGACGAGTTAGAAGCCGAGGCGAACGAATTTCGACATCATATTGCGCGTTGGGTAGACGAGCGGTTGTGTCCCCAGGCGGAGGCGCTCGACAATGCGAACGATTTTTCTCATGAACTGTTCAAAGAGTTGGGTGATCTGGGTTATTACGGAATCATGTATCCGGAAACGGTTGGCGGTAGTGGGTTGAAGTATCCCTTTACATGTTTCTCCATATTATGTGAAGAGCTGGCGCGAGGCTCTATGAGTTTCGCTGCGGGCGTGTGCATGCAAGGTTCAACGGCAACGCATACCGTTTTTCAGTGGGGTAATGAGAATTTACATAACAAGTACTTGAAACCCGCTTTACTGGGCGAAAAAATCGCGGCGTTTGCCATCACCGAGCCTAATTCGGGTTCCGATGCCGCCTCTTTACGTACACGTGCCACTCGCACAGAGGGCGGTTTTTTCCTTAACGGTTCCAAAATATTCACGACCAACGGTACGGTTGCCGATTTTATTACGGTAGTGGCAACCACAAACCCAACGCAGGGGTTAAAAGGGCTCGACCTTTTTCTGGTTGATACCAATACCCCTGGGTTCTCGGTAGGGCGTAAGCTGGACAAGTTCTCGGTACGAAGCTCCGACACGGCTGAATTGGTTTTTGAGAATGTTTTTGTACCTGATGAATGTTATTTAAACAATGGTGCACCGAGCAGTTTTCTGAACGCTTATAAGTCATTAACAGTCGATCGTATTTTTACTGCGGCTTTGGCATTGGGTGGCGGTAGGGCTGCATACGACTCCGCTTTGCGTTATGCCAAAGAGCGAGAGCAATTTGGTCAACCTATCAGCAAGTTTCAAGCCATTCAATTTCGGTTGGTCGATATGCTGGCCAAGCTGGAGCAAAGCAGGTTGTATACCTATCATGCGGCGGCACTTGCTGATCAGAATGCATCCATTACTACCGAAGCGGCGCTGGCAAAAATCGTCGCGGCCGAGGGGTGTCATGAAGTTTGTGAAATGGCTATGTCGGTATATGGCGGTTATGGATTAATGAATGAATATCCCGTGCAACGCTTTCTACGAGACTCGTACTTTCCCATGATCGGTGGCGGTACAGGCGACATCATGCGGCATATCGTTTCAAGGCAACTGGGCTTGTAAAACCTCTTGCCACCTACAAGCTGCACCATAAGCAGCAGAGCAAAGGCCGTAAATCGGTCATTTTTAAATAAATCGAAGTACAGGAGACATTAAAATGAAGAAAAGCATACTTGCATTTACGTTGGTTGCCTTAATCCCGCTGTCCAATGCTTTTGCCGAAGGCGTTAAGGTTGGCGTTATTACCGGCGCTACCGGGCCGGGGGCGTCGCTGGGTATTCCTTATAAGAATACTTTTGATGTCGTACCCAAAACCCTGGGTGGCGTACCGGTTGAATACATAATCGTTGATGATGCTACCGATACCACAACTTCGGTAAAGCTGGCCCGAAAGCTTATTCAGCAAGATAACGTCGACCTGATTATCGGCTCAAGCAGTGTGCCCACTGCGTTGGCAGTCAGTGAAATTGTGGCTGAACAGAAAGTGCCTCAGATCTCGCTTTCCCCTTTGCCGGTTAAGGCCGAAGATAACCCTTGGTCGTACGCGGTGCCGCAACCTATTAATATCATGATGGCCGCGGTGGTCAAAAACATGAAAGAAAAAGGGGTCAAGAGCGTTGGTTACCTGGGTTTTTCGGATTCCTGGGGTGAACTGGTGTTGGCGGGGCTAAAAGCAAATATCGAGGGAACCGATATAAAGCTGGTGGCGAGTGAGCGTTACGGCCGTATTGACACCAGCGTAGCTGGTCAGGTGCTTAAGTTAATGGCTGCTAAACCGGATGCAGTTGTTTTGGGTGGCTCTGGGACGCCGGGCGCATTACCTCAAGTGAGCTTGCGAGAGCGTGGCTACAAGGGCCCTATTTATCATAATCATGGTGTGATTAACAAAGACTTTTTGCGTGTTGGTGGTAAAGCGCTCGAAGGCGCTTACGCACCCACCGGGCCGGTCATGGTGGCCGAGCAATTGCCCGACAGCAACCCGATCAAGGCTGAAGCCATGGAATTTACCAAAAACTATGAGGCCAAATTTGGAGATAACACGCGCAATGCATTTTCAGCTTATTCGTGGGATGCTTATTTATTGGCAGACCAGGCTGTGGAGAAGGCGTTGAAAGTCGCCAAACCCGGCACGGCTGAATTCCGTGCCGCACTTCGGGATGCACTGGAAACAAGTAACGAGGTCGTAGGTACGCATGGTGTATATACCATGAGTAAAACCGATCACACAGGGCTTGATGAGCGCGCCAGTGCGTTAGTGCAAGTGGAAAATGGTGACTGGAAACTGGTGACAGCTAAATAACCGTGATGTAATTTAGCTGTAAATCGGTTTGCGATTCAGTTTGCGATTTTGTTTTATTTGGTAGGCAGTACTGGATTCGAACCAGCGACCTCTACGATGTCAACGTAGCGCTCTAACCAACTGAGCTAACCGCCTTTAAAGAAGAACGCAATAATAGCCTGAATTGCGGCTGCATGTCAAAGCCGTTTGCAGGCATTCAATGTTACACTAGGTGGGCTAATGTTTTGTTTGGAAACGCGGCAAATGCCGCGTTTTTTGTCGTAGCGTGTACGGTATCGGTGGGTATTGGTACGCTTGTTAATGTCAGGATGCTATATGGTTCAAATTACACTGCCCGATGGATCTCAGCGCGAGTATCCCGGCCCGGTGTCTGTTAACGACGTCGCTTTTTCCATTGGCTCGGGGTTGGGTAAAGCCGCTCTGGCCGGGAAAGTGTCGTTCGAGGGCCAGGAAGATAAGCTGGTGGATACCAGTTACGTCATTAATCAGAACGCACAACTGGCTATCGTAACCGCCAAAGACCCGGAAGGGCTTGATCTCATTCGCCATTCCACTGCACACTTGCTGGCCTACGCGGTGAAGAGTTTGTTTCCTGAGGCCCAGGTCACTATTGGCCCGGTTATCGATAACGGCTTTTACTACGATTTTTCTTACAAGCGCCCGTTTACGCCCGAAGATTTGGAAGCCATTGAAAAGAAAATGGTGGAATTGGCCAAAAAAGACGAGGTGGTCACGCGCGAAGAATGGAAGCGAGACGATGCGGTTGCGTTTTTCAAAGGCATTGGTGAGCACTATAAAGCGGAAATTATTGCGTCTATTCCGTCGAACGAAAACATTAGCCTGTATCGTGAAGGTGATTTCATCGATCTTTGCCGGGGGCCGCACGTCCCCTCCACCGGCAAACTGAAGGTTTTTAAGTTGACCAAAGTGGCTGGGGCCTACTGGCGTGGCGATAGCAACAATGAAATGTTGCAACGTATTTATGGCACGGCCTGGGCTACAAAAGAAGATCAGGCCGCTTATTTGCACATGCTGGAAGAGGCTGAAAAACGGGATCACCGAAAACTGGGTCGCGAATTGGACTTCTTCCATTTCCAAGATGAAGCACCCGGGCTTATTTTCTGGCACCCGAAAGGCTGGACGGTTTGGCAGCAGGTCGAGCAATATATGCGTGCCGTGTACCGCGACAACGGTTACCAGGAAGTAAAGGCGCCACAAATCCTGGATCTTTCACTTTGGAAGAAAACCGGGCACTGGGACAACTACGCCGAAAACATGTTCACCACAGAGTCGGAGAGTCGCACTTATGGTTTGAAACCGATGAATTGTCCCGGACACGTGCAGATTTTTAACGCTGGCTTGCATTCGTATCGCGAACTGCCCATTCGTTATGGTGAGTTCGGTCAATGCCACCGCAATGAGCCGTCCGGTTCTCTGCACGGCATGATGCGTGTGCGTGGGTTCACCCAAGACGACGGCCACATTTTCTGTACGGAAGATCAGTTGCAAGACGAGTGTGCGGCGTTTACGGCCTTGTTGCAGAATGTGTATGCCGACTTCGGCTTTACAAAGATTCTGTATAAAGTGGCGACCCGCCCGGAAAAACGTATTGGCTCCGATGAGGTTTGGGACAAAGCGGAGCAGGCGTTGATGGAAAGCTTGAACCGTACAGGGTGCGAGTATGAAGTCAGTGAAGGCGAGGGTGCATTCTATGGCCCCAAGATTGAGTACACGCTAACGGATGCAATCGGCCGTCACTGGCAGTGCGGCACAATTCAGGTTGATTTTTCCATGCCGGAGCGCCTCGGCGCCGAATATGTCGATGCGAACGATCAACGCAAAACGCCGGTGATGTTGCATCGGGCCATTTTGGGTTCCTTCGAGCGTTTTATCGGTATTCTTATTGAAAATCATGCGGGTGCATTACCGCCATGGCTCGCCCCTGAACAGGCCGTGGTGTGCTGTATTTCCGAGAATTCTGCCGATTATGCAGCTGAAATCGCTCAAAAGCTGAAAAAACAAGGGTTTAGAGCCGGGGCAGATTTGCGTGGTGAAAAAATCAACCGTAAAATCAGAGAGCATAGTTTGAAGAAAATGCCCTACATTCTGGTGGTCGGCGAAAAAGAACGCGAAGCCGGAACGGTTGCGGTACGCAGCCGGGGTGGTGTTGATCTGGGTGTCATGAGTACCAACGACTTTATCGAGCGTTTGCACGAAGATATTCAGCAACGTCGCAATGCAGGGCAAGACCATTAATATTTATAGGAGTTTTAGATATCGCAACCGATAAATCCCATCGCATCAATGGCGAAATCCGTGCCACAGAGGTACGTTTAATCGGCATCGAAGGTGACCAACTGGGTATCGTCAAGCTGGCTGACGCACTCGGGCTCGCTGAAGATCATGAAGTAGACTTGGTTGAAATTGCGCCCAATGCGTCGCCGCCTGTCTGTCGTTTAATGGACTACGGCAAGTTCAAGTATCAAGAACAGAAGAAACAGGCTGAAGCCAAAGCCAAGCAGAAAGTTATCCAGGTTAAGGAAGTGAAGTTCCGCCCGGGTACCGATGAGGGCGATTATCAGGTTAAATTGCGCAATTTGCGTCGTTTTATCGAAGACGGAGACAAAGCCAAAGTTACGTTGCGTTTCCGCGGCCGCGAAATGGCCCACCAAGAGTTGGGCATGCGTGTATTGGAGCGTGTTCGCGACGACCTTAGCGAGCTTGTCCAGGTTGAGGCCATGCCTAAGCTGGAAGGACGGCAAATGGTCATGGTATTGGCGCCACGCAAGAAACCTGCGGGTAAAGGCGATTCGGCCTCCTGATTCTTGTTTTTCTTATCTATCCCCACCAGGATATCCTGGTGGGGATAGTTTTCGCAGGTCGTTATGCACATACTATTCATTATTGATCCTTTGCCGTCGCTGAAGGCCTACAAAGACTCCTCAGTTGCCATGATGCGCGCGCTGTGCAAGCGTGGCCACACAATTAGTGTGGCCTTGCAAGGCGATATTTACATCGATGAGGGTGTGGTAAAAGTGACGGGTCAAGCGATCAATCTGATCCAGGAAGCCGACTTGCATGGCTCAGATTGGTGGCAAGCATCCGGGGATTCGGTTGACCAGGCCTTGTCGCGCTACGATGCCGTGGTGATGCGTAAGGACCCACCGTTCGACATGGAGTATGTTTACTCCACACATTTGCTCGATTTTGCCCAAGCGCAAGGCGCTCGGGTTTTTAATGCCGGGCAAGCGATCCGCAACCACCCCGAAAAGCTTGCCATTACCGAGTTCGCGGAATTTACGTCGCCGACGCTGGTCAGTCGGAACATGGCTCGCTTACGGGCATTTCACGCCAAATATCACGACATTATTCTGAAGCCGCTCGACGGCATGGGTGGTACCGGCATTTTTCATGTGCGTCCCGATGGAGCGAATCTTGGCGCTATTCTGGAAACGCTTACTGATAATGGTGCCCGCACCATTATGGCCCAGCGCTATATTCCAGAAATAAAACAAGGCGATAAACGTATTTTGCTGATTAACGGCAAGCCCGTACCTTACGCGTTGGCGCGTATACCCTTAGCAGGTGAAACAAGAGGGAATTTGGCCGCAGGTGGTCGAGGGGTGGCGCAACCACTCACCCAGCGTGATCGTTATATCGCTGAGGCAATCGGTTCCAAGCTGAGGGAAAGAGGACTTCTTTTGGTGGGGTTGGACGTAATCGGCGATTACCTGACAGAAGTGAATGTAACCAGCCCAACGTGTTTTGTTGAAATTACCGAGCAAACTGATTTTGATGTCGCCGATTGTTTTGCTCAGGCGCTGGAGCAGGCGGTAAGGGGGTAGACATGGTGCGGGTTGTTCTGGTTATGCATCAGCCATTGGGAAGTGCTTTTGCGCATTGCGCAGGGCATGTTCTGGGCTGCGAGCCAGATATCGTCCTTATGGATATCACGCCGGCCGATTCGCCGGAAGATAAAGTTATCCAACTACAAGCAATTCTTGCCGAAGCGCCGGCAACATTGGTTTTAACGGATATTTTTGGTGCCACCCCATTCAATATTGCACGTAAAGCGGTTGAAGCGACACAAGCACAAGGGGCACGCGCCGAGCTGGTGACCGGGACGAATTTGTGTATGATCATCAAGGCGCTTACCGGCCCGCGTGATAACCTTCAGGAATTGGTGGAGTTGGTGCGCGCAAGCGGCGCCAAGGGGATCGTAAGTGCCTGTTGCACGCCTTAAAGATGTTTGATGGTCTTGGGTGTGTTGCGGCAATTTCAAATAGAACAAGAAATTAATATGCCTTCAATTGATATTACTATTACGAATAAACTTGGCTTGCATGCGCGGGCGGCAGCCAAGCTCACGCAGTTGGCGTCTCGTTACACTGATACACAAATTTTCATAGCGCGCGGTTCACAGCGTGTGAACGCCAAGAGCATAATGGGCGTCATGATGCTGGCGGCGGGCCTGGGGGTTACCGTAAACGTTGATGCCGAAGGCCCTCAGGCCGATGTGGCGCTTGAAGAAGTCCGCCGGCTGTTTAATGACAAATTTGGTGAAGCTGAATAACACGATTCATGACTGCCGCTGCGCCTGCCATACCTCATACGTTTAATTCCATGCTATGCCTTCGCGGCCAGGGTGTGGTGAAGGGTTACGCCATTGGGCGGGCCGCCGTGATGGGTGCGGCAGCCCTTGAGGTCGTGCACTATCGTATCCAGCCCGAAGCGGTTGACGAAGAGTGCGCCAGATTGAAGGCAGCGCTGGCACAAGCCCGCGATGAATTGCAGCATATGGTGGTAAACCTGCCCGATGATGCTCCGCGGGAAATGGGTGCACTGCTCACTGTGCATAGCATGCTGCTTGACGACCGCATGCTGTCGGAGCAGGCGTGTAACCTTATTATCGAGCGTCACTACAACGCCGAATGGGCGTTAACCACCCAAGGGCAAGTATTGGGCGAGCAATTCGCCGCGATGGAAGATGAGTATCTGCGCGAGCGTGGTACAGACATTCGCCAGGTTATTGAGCGGGTGTTGCGGGTATTATCCGGCACACCTGTTGCCTTGCCTCAGTTTGACTCGGGTTATTCGGGAGAACTGATTGTGGTGGCCCGGGATATTTCACCGGCCGACATGTTACGTTTGCGTGGTGCACGATTTGGGGCGTTTCTAACGGATCTGGGCGGGCCTACCTCGCATACCGCGATTGTTGCCCGCAGCATGAATGTGCCGGCTGTTGTCGGCATGGGCAATATTCGCACGCTGGTGCGCGATGGCGACCTGCTCATTGTCGATGGCATGAGTGGGGCGGTGTTGGTTAACCCGCCCGATTTCGTTCTGGAAGAATATCGTCGACGCCAGTCTGCCTATGCGGACGACCGCGCCGAGCTTGGGCGCTTGAAATATGCGGAAGCGGTTACGTTGGACGGCGTTCAGGTTAAGCTTGAGGCCAATATTGAGTTACCGGAAGAGGCCGAGCAGGCGTTGGCCGCGGGTGCCGATGGCATTGGCCTGTTTCGCAGCGAATTTCTGTTCATGGGCCGTCGAGACCTGCCGGGCGAAGAGGAGCAATACGAAGCCTATGCCACAGTCGTTAAGGCGATGCAGGGTCGCCCCGTAACGATTCGCACATTGGATATTGGTGCGGATAAAACGTTAGACGGCGATGCTACCGTTGCAACCAATCCGGCGCTGGGTCTGCGTGCCATTCGCTATTGTCTGGCTCATCCAGAAATTTTTCAAACGCAGTTGCGTGCTTTGTTGCGCGCATCTGTGCACGGGAAACTTAGAATTCTGGTTCCCATGATTGCTCATTTGCATGAAGTACGGGCGGTACGTCAGGCGATTGCCGAGGCAGGTCAAAACCTGGAGTCAAGAGACATTTCTTTTGATCGAAACGTTGAAGTGGGGGCCATGGTGGAAATTCCTGCTATTGCCATTGCCATAGAACCGTTTGTCGAACAGCTGGATTTTTTGTCGATCGGCACCAACGATTTGATTCAATATACATTGGCGATCGATCGCGGTGACAATGATGTTGCCGATTTATACGACCCCATGCATCCGGCAGTGTTGCGGCTTATTTCACATACCATTAATGCAGCGCAACGTTATGGAAAATCTGTGGCGGTTTGTGGTGAAATGGCGGGCGACGCCCAGGTTACGCGTATGTTGCTTGGCTTGGGTCTACGAGAGTTTTCCATGCATCCCCAGCAATTGCTCGATGTCAAAAAAGAAGTGCGTCAGTCTCATACCAACGCACTTCGGGTTAAGGTTGCATCGGCTCTGAATAGAGCGGAGCGAATTAATCTTGATGAACTGGCCGGTTAAGGCGAAAATCACTTTATGTGCTATTGGACAACAAGCCGTGCTGGTGCACGGCTTGTTTCGTGTTAGCGCTGGTAGGCAGTTTCGCCGTGGGTGCTAATATCAAGGCCCTCACGTTCTTCTTCGTTGCTAACGCGTAAACCGCACAGTTTGTCGGCAATGAAGTAAGCAACCCAAGCAACGACCCCGGTCCAGACAACCGTAATCAGAATGCCTTCAATTTGGATCCAGAGTTGCGGGAATATGTCGGCGGCGCTTTCCAGGCCCGGTCCACCCAATGCCTGTGCGTTAAATACACCGGTCAGGATCGCACCAATGATCCCGGCGACACCGTGAATACCGAATACATCGAGTGAGTCATCGGCTTTAAGCAACCGCTTCAGGCCGTTTACACCCCAAACGCATACGATGCCGGAAACAACACCAATAATCAGTGCGCCAAACGGACCAACAAGACCCGCTGCCGGTGTAATGCCGACCAGGCCTGCAATGGCACCGGAAACAGCACCCAGCAACGAGGGCTTGCCTTTAACGAACCATTCGGTAAACAACCAGGCCATGACGGCACCGGCGGTCGCAATAAGCGTGTTGAAGAAAGCCAAGGCGGCGGTTTCATTTGCGCCCAGCGCTGAACCGGCATTGAAACCGAACCAGCCCACCCAAAGTAGTGATGCACCAATCATGGTCATGGGCAGGTTATGAGGCGGCATGGCTTCGCGACCATAACCCAAACGTGGGCCCAGATAATAGGCGCCGACCAGCCCCGCTACACCGGCATTAATATGCACGACAGTGCCGCCTGCAAAGTCCAGTGCGCCGCGCTCGAACAGAAAGCCGCCGGACGCCCATACCATGTGTGCAATGGGCAGGTAGGCAAAGGTGACCCAAATCAAAGTAAACACCAATACCGCTGAAAAACGGATGCGCTCAGCAAAACCACCCACAATCAGGGCGCAGGTGATTCCGGCGAAAGTTGCCTGAAACGCGGCAAAACTGATCTCGGGAATACTGCCCGCCAGTGCATACTCGCCTGTACTGAAATTGGCGATGCCGTTTAGGAAAACACGGGAGAAATCGCCAAAAAAAGCATTGTTTTCTGTAAAGGCCAATGAGTAGCCATAAACAAACCAAACGACGATGGCTAACGAAAAGGTGCATAAAACTTGCGCCAGGACAGATAAAACGTTTTTGGATCGCACCAGGCCGCCATAGAATAAGGCTAGTCCCGGGACAACCATCATTAAGACGAGTAGGGTGGATACGGTCACCCAAACAAAATCAGCTGCATTCATTTTTTTTGCTCCTAGATAGCGGCATCGCCGGTTTCGCTGGTACGGATACGGATGACTTGCTCGATCGGCGTGACAAAAATCTTCCCGTCGCCGATTTTTCCTGTATGTGCCGCCTGGCAAAGTGCTTCAATGGCTTGTTCGACCAGTGCGTCGGTCACGGCCAGTTCGATTCTGAGTTTTGGCAGAAAATCGACTGTGTATTCCGCCCCGCGATAGAGTTCGGTATGGCCTTTTTGCCGGCCAAAACCCTTTACTTCACTGACGGTCATTCCTTGGATACCGACGGCGGCAAGTGCTTCACGCACTTCGTCCAGCTTGAACGGTTTGATGATTGCAGTAACTAGCTTCATGGTGTGTTTCCTTTAAGAGGACAATCACTTCTCTTAAAGCAAGATCCATGCCAATTTTTTTTGTTTCTGGAAGTCGCCGTATTTCGAGCCATGATGGGTAATGCACCATGATGATATTGACAGTGCTCAAAAATTGCACCGACTTGGGTCGTGCAGGGTGTTTTTGGTGCGGCCGGCGCTATTGATGTGCATATGGGCACTAAACAAGTAACCAAAAATGAATGTCCGGCATGAATTGTGTCGATTTATTGCGTGAGAATCTATGCAATAGACTGTTGGCGGGGCCGTTTTATGCGGCTCTTGGACGGTTAGGCGTCACTCACGGTGTGTTGGGTATGTAATCAGGGTTTACACTAATTGAGACTGTTTTGATTTTGACTCGATAGAATTGTAACTGCGAACTCACCAGCCGAGCTTATCTTTAGCAATCTTCTGGATGAGCGACTTAAACGCAAGTAGGGAGGTCAAAATGAAGTCGCAATATAAATCATTTGCTGCAGCATTCTTGTTGGTTTCTGCAACCGCTTTGGGCGCTTGTTCCAATGAAGAGGATATGGCCGGCCCACCTCCGGGCGGTGGTGGAGCCATGAGCCAACCAGGGGGGGCTGCAACACCGGCCCCTTCGCCAGCCCCTGCTCCTCAGGGAGGCCAGTCCTCGTCGGGTAGCGGTAGTTATTAATATTAGTGTTTCCCATTTTTGGCGGCGTTATACCCGTTGATAACAATAAGGAGTTCTTATGAAGATTTATAAAACCCGATATGCTGCATTAGCGTTAGTGGCTTCAATGTCTGTTCTGGCTGCGTGTTCGAATGAAGACGATACTGCCCCGGCGGTATCGGACTCCAACAGCACAATGGAGTCATCCCCCATGACGACGCCGCCTACGCCGACTCAGCCGCCCGCCGAATCGGCACCGCCTGCTCAAACGGGATCTGTTACGACTGATACTGATGAAAAATCCACACAGGATGTCGTAGCGGAAAAAGCTGCTGAGATTCGTGATGATGCGGTTGAAGCGGCTAATCGTGCCGGCGAAGCAATTAAAGAAGGTGCCCGCGAGGCAAATGAGGCGATTCAGGATACGTTGTCCAAAGGCACACCTCCTGAAAACTCTCCTGAAGCCGAACAGCAAGCCGGACAGTAATCGGGTTCTGGTTGCAACTATCTTATAAGGGCGCCAATCGGCGCTCTTTTTCTTTACACTGACGGTAAATCATTGTCAGGAGAAAATAATGGCGAATCGTAGCGACTGGATGGAAGATCTCCAGAAGAACATGTCTGATTTAATCAAAAACAGCCCTGCGGCCGATATCGAGCGTAATGTCCGCGCCATGATGACGCAAACGTTCTCGCGGCTCGATTTGGTTACTCGGGAAGAGTTTGACACGCAGGCGGCGGTTCTTGAACGTGCTTTGGTTCGTTTGGGGGAGTTGGAGGCGCGTGTGCGCGAACTGCAGCAAAAGCAAGACTTGTAGTTTTACGGCTGGTGGGTTTATCCACTTAAGCGGCTTTGTTTGATGTCGTGCGGCCATACTGTCGCATGATCTTAACAGGGGAAAGGGTATGTCACTGGCGGTGGTTGAGAGCCGGGTCACGTTAGGCTTTGAGTCGGTGGCAGTGCGGGTTGAAGTCCATGTAGGTAGCGGGCTACCCACTTTCTCAATTGTGGGCCTACCCGATGCGGGCGTACGGGAAAGTCGCGAACGTGTTCGTGCTGCCATTGTAAGTAGTGGGCTCGATTTTCCTGCTGGTCGTATCACGGTCAATTTGGCGCCGGCTGACTTCCCCAAGGCTTCTTGTGGGTTCGATTTGCCCATTGCTTTGGGCATCCTCATGGCATCGGGACAGGTGGCAACTGCCGGTGCGCAGGGGCACCCCACCAAACCAGTCGATATTCAGGGTTGGATATTTGTTGGTAATCTTTCGTTAACCGGCGCAATCCCGCCGACCAATGACCCTCTTTCCGTTGCGTTGTCCATCGCGCGTCATTATCCGGCCGCACGGTTGGTCATGGGAGGCGAAAGTGCCAGGCTTGCTGCGGCGGTTCCCGGTGTTCAGGTCTACGAGGCCCATTCTTTGAGTCAAGTCGTGGCGGGTTTGTTGGGCGACGTGACTTGGCGGCCGGTTGATTCTGTATCGAGCTTCGTCGATGTCGCCGATTCTGAAGATGTCGGGTGCCTGAGCGACGTAAGGGGCCAGACTTTTCCCAAAAGGGCATTGGAGGTCGCGGCTGCGGGCGGGCATAGTTTGCTCATGGTCGGCTCTCCTGGAACGGGGAAAAGTATGCTGGCCGGTCGTCTCCCGGGTTTGTTGCCGGCGTTATCCCATTCGCAGGCACTTGAGGTGGCTGCATTGCGCGCGCGCGATAAAGCGGGGCTTTATTTAAGTTCTGTTGCGCCCTTTCGGGCTCCGCATCATAGTGTCTCGTCTCCCGCGTTGATTGGTGGTGGGGCGGTGCCACGACACGGTGAAATAACGCGTGCGCATCATGGTGTGTTGTTCCTTGATGAGTTGCCGGAATTTGAACGCCGCGTTATCGAGTCGCTTCGTGAGCCTTTGGAAACCGCTCATATCACCATAGCCCGAGCCCGGCATGCCGTTCGTTTTCCGGCCGATTTTCAACTCGTGGCGGCAATGAACCCTTGTCCGTGCGGTTGGGCGGGGCATCCCCGACACATTTGTCGTTGCACGCCCGAGCGGGTGGAGCAGTATCGGTCGCGTTTGTCAGGCCCGTTCCTGGATAGGCTTGATTTGCAAATCGGTGTTGCGCCGGTGCCTGAAGGTTGGCTCGAGCTTCCTGAAGGGGAAACGTCGGCGCAAGTTAAGGCGCGCGTGGTTCGGGCTCGCTCCACTCAGATACAGCGTCAGGGTATGGTGAATGCCAAACTGCAAGCTCATGATTTGCAAAAATATGTTGGCCTTAACGACGGGGCACGTAGCCTGTTGCTGCAGGGAGCTCAGCAATGGGGTTGGTCGGCGCGGGTCATGCATCGGCTTATGCGCGTTGCCCGAACCGTAGCCGATCTGGCGGGATGTGAGCAGGTTGACGGGGCGCATGTCGCTGAGGCTGTGCAGTTTCGCCAAGCGTGGTAGACGCGGGTAAGAAAACATTCTATAATCAAGGGCTTTGCAAATTATTGCAAAAGCATTTTCCAAGCATTTATTAAAGTATTTTATTAATAAATGACCCGTGGGTTTGCGGCGCTACTTGTTCCGGGCTTTTTGGCAGAGGCAAGGCAGCGGCAAAGAAGTTCCAGTAAATTTGGGCACCTGCAGTCATAAATCACAGGGTTAAACATGCCAAAAATGAAAACCAAACGGGGCGCAGCCAAGCGTTTCCAGGTTCGCGGTAGCGGTTCTATTAAGCGCGGTCAGGCGTTCAAGCGCCACATCCTTACCAAGAAAACCACTAAGAACAAGCGCCAGTTGCGCGGTTCCACAGCGGTTCATAAGTCTGATGTTGCGTCTGTTCGCAGCATGATGCCCTACGCTTGAATTAACGGAGATTAACTATGCCACGCGTAAAACGCGGCGTTACCGCCCGCGCCCGTCACAAAAAAGTTCTGAAAGCAGCCAAAGGTTATCGCGGTCGCCGCGGTAATGTGTTCCGGGTTGCCAAACAAGCGGTCATGCGTGCAGGGCAATATGCCTATCGCGACCGTCGTAACAAAAAACGTACATTCCGCGCACTCTGGATTACACGTATCAATGCGGCTTGCCGTGAGCTCGGTGTATCCTACAGTGTGTTTATTGCCGGTACTAAAAAAGCATCCATCGATCTCGACCGCAAGGTTCTGGCCGATATGGCCGTGAACGACAAGGCTGGTTTTGCCGCAGTGGTTCAACAGGCAAAAGCTGCCTTGGCTTCGTAAGCTTTTACGTCAACGGTATTGCACTAAAACGGGGCTCGGTTGGGCTCCGTTTGCATTTGGAAAAACGGTTAACCCATGACTTCGTCCGATGAAGACCTGATTGCTCAGGCAACCGAGGCGTTTCAGCAGGCAACAGATGCCAATGCGCTGGAGAACGCAAAAGCCCGTTTTATTGGCAAACAAGGCTTGCTCACTTCTATGTTGAAAGGGCTGGCCAAGCTCGAGCCGGCCGAAAAGAAAACCGAAGGCGCACGTATTAACCAGCTTAAGCAGCAAATTGAAGCGTTGCTTACCGAGCGCCGACAACAATTGGCGCAGGCAGAGCTGCAACGTCGGCTGGCATCGGAAACGATCGACGTCACTTTGCCGGGCCGGGGCTACGCAACGGGGGGGATTCATCCCGTGATTCAATCGTGGCAACGCGTCGAGGCAATTTTTCGTTCCATTGGGTTCGATGTCGCCGATGGGCCTGAAATTGAAGATGATTGGACAAATTTTACGGCGCTGAATAATCCGGAAAATCATCCGGCCCGTTCCATGCAGGATACTTTCTATGTCGATATGAACGACAGCAAAGGCCTGCCCATGTTGTTGCGCACGCACACCAGCCCCATGCAAGTCAGGTATGCGCGCATGCACAAGCCGCCTATCAAGGTTATTGCGCCGGGTCGTACCTATCGTGTCGACAGCGATGCAACCCATTCTCCTATGTTTCATCAGGTGGAAGGTTTATGGGTGGCTGAGAATATTTCGTTTGCCGACTTGAAAGGGGTCTATACGAATTTCTTGCGGGCTTTTTTCGAAACCGACGATCTTGTCGTTCGTTTTCGCCCGTCGTTTTTTCCCTTTACCGAGCCGTCCGCTGAAATCGACATGATGTTTACATCGGGCCCCAACCAAGGGCGGTGGCTGGAAATATCCGGTTCCGGGCAGGTTCATCCTCAGGTTATTCGGAACTTTGGCCTCGACCCAGAACGTTATATTGGTTTTGCGTTCGGCTCCGGTCTTGAACGCTTAACCATGCTTCGGTACGGCGTGAATGATTTGCGCCAGTTTTTTGAAGGCGATCTGCGTTTCCTGCGTCAGTTCAATCGTTGAAATCGCTGTGATTCGGGGGGCTGCTGTGCGCACCCGAATCCGGTTTTCCAGACACTTTAATCGAATTCAGACACCATTATGCAATTCCCAGAATCGTGGTTGCGCAGCTTTGTGAATCCAGATATTGATTCCGATGCGTTATCTCATCAACTCACCATGGCGGGCCTTGAGGTTGAGGAGGTGGGCCCAGTTGCGCCACCGTTCGAGCAGATCGTCGTTGCCCATATCAAGGAAATTTCCGCGCATCCTAATGCCGACAAATTGCGCGTGTGCCAAGTGGATGATGGTTCGGGCGATTTGCTTCAGGTCGTATGTGGTGCGCCGAATGCGGCCGCAGGTTTAACCGTGCCGTTTGCGCGTATCGGTGCCAAGTTGCCTGACGGCATGAAAATTGGCAAAGCAAAGATGCGTGGTGTTGAGTCGTTCGGTATGTTGTGTTCGGCACGCGAGTTGGGCTTATCGGAAGACCACTCTGGTTTGCTGGAGCTCGATTCCGGCTTGTCGGCAGGGCAGTCAATCCGCGAAACACTCAGTCTTGATGATACGGTTTTCACATTGAAATTGACCCCAAACAGGGCCGATTGCCTGTCAATTTTGGGTGTTGCACGTGAGGTGGCTGCCTTGAGTGGCGCTGTTATGACGCCACCACAAGCAGAACCAGTGGCTGTGAGCATTAATGATCGCTTGGCGGTTGAGGTCAAGGCGCCCGACCTTTGTGGCCGTTTTGCCGGTCGTGTCATTCGAGGGGTGAATGCCAAAGCCAAGACTCCAGATTGGATGCGTGCACGTTTGGAGCGTTGTGGGCAACGCTCTATTTCGGCCTTGGTCGACATTTCCAACTACGTGATGCTTGAGCTGGGGCGTCCGACTCATGTGTTTGATCTAGCCAAAGTTAACGCGGGTTTAACAGTGCGCTGGGCCCAAGAGGGCGAGCAACTTGAGTTATTGAACGGCCAAACCGTTACCTTGCAATCTGATGTGGGGGTCATCGCATCGGGGAACGAATTGGAGAGCCTGGCGGGCATTATGGGGGGCGAGGCCAGTGCGGTAACCCTCGATACCACCGATATCTATCTTGAAGGGGCGTTTTGGTGGCCCGAGGCCATTATGGGCCGGGCCCGGCGTTTCAAGTTCAGTTCCGAAGCCAGCCATCGCTTTGAGCGCGGCGTTGATTTCGCCAATATCCCGCAAGATCTCGAACGTATGACACAACTCATACTGGAAATTTGTGGCGGGCAGGCCGGCCCGCTCGACGATCAGATTATTAATTTGCCTGATCGACCTGTTGTTGCTTTACGCGTTGATCGTTGTCGGCGTGTGCTGGGTATCGATGTTTCCGAACAGGAAATTGGCGAAATTTTCACCCGCTTGAATTTGCCCTATCAACTGGAAAACGGTGTTTTCAAGGTCAGCCCACCCAGCTATCGATTCGATTTGATCATTGAAGAAGATCTGATTGAGGAAGTCGCCCGTATTTATGGGTTCGAACGCATTCCCGATTTGGCCCCGGTGGCGCCCGCGATGATGACAATGCCCGCGGAAACCCTGAAAGGCCCTCATGCCCTTCGTGCGGTAATGGCCTCGCGTGATTATCAGGAAGTGATCAATTTTTCATTCGTTGAAGAAGATTGGGAAACGAATTATTGTGCGAATAGCAATCCGATTCGTTTGTTGAACCCCATTGCAAGTCAACTGGCGGTCATGCGTTCCAGTTTGATCGGTGGTTTATTAGCCAATATCGTGCACAATGCCAACCGCAAACAGTCGCGTGTGCGGGTTTTCGAGCTGGGCCGCGTATTTGAGCGCGACTCCTCCGTTGAGGAAGGTGATTTGGTTGTGCAAGGTGTACGGCAGCCACAGCGCTTGGCGGCAGCAGCCTGGGGGCCTGCCGTGCCTGAGCAATGGGGCGCACCCGATAGACCTGTCGATTTTTACGATGTAAAAAACGATCTTGAAGCTTTACTGGGTAGCAGGGCAAATGAGCTGGTTTGCGAAGCCGCCGTTCATCCGGCCTTGCACCCTGGGCGCAGCGCCCGCCTGCGGCTCGGCGGTACGCCGATCGGCTGGCTTGGCGAAGTGCATCCACAGTGGGTTCAACAACTGGAGTTGGCGCGTGCACCGGTGGTTTTTGAAGTGGACGTTGAGGCAATCTCTTATGTTAATCTGCCCGCTCCAACAGAAATTTCCCGACAGCCGGTCGTCATACGTGATTTGGCCATTTGGGTGGATCAAGGTGTGTCGTATCAGGGTTTACTCGATACCTTAAAGCAAAGTATTGTTTCTGATGCTAAGCTAAAGATTGTTAAGGATATTCGCTTGTTTGATGTATGGCGTGACAAAAATGCTGACGGCGCTTCGGCGCAAACCAGCCTGGCCTTGCGTTTTTGGTTGCAGGATCCGTTGGTTACCCTGGATGATCAGCAAGTTGAAGATTGCATGAAGGTGTTGCTGGCGGCGCTGGTCGATCAGCATGGCGTTCGGCAACGAGCATAAGAGAGACATGATGAATCAGGAAGCACGCACACTGACTAAAGCCGAATTGGCCGAGTTATTGTTCGATCGGGTGGGCTTGAATAAGCGGGAAGCCAAAGATTTGGTTGACATTTTTTTCGAAGAAATTCGTGAGTCGTTGGCCAATGGTATTGAAGTCAAGCTTTCGGGTTTTGGTAATTTCCAGGTTCGCGATAAACCGCCACGCCCGGGGCGAAATCCAAAAACGGGTGAGGTCATCCCCATTGAAGCACGTCGGGTCGTTACGTTTCATGCCAGCCAAAAACTGAAAAGCGCGGTTGAGCAAGCACCTGATGAACCTGTACTTTAATGTTTTCATTGCCAGAACAAAGCCATGAGTTCAAGCCAAACGACGGTTAATCTGCCTCCTATCCCCGCCAAGCGTTATTTCACTATTGGTGAGGTCAGCGAGCTTTGTGCGGTCAAGCCGCATGTCCTGCGTTATTGGGAACAGGAGTTCACGCAGCTCAAGCCTGTTAAACGACGTGGGAACCGCCGTTATTATCAGCACCATGAAGTCTTGCTTATTCGCCGAATCCGCGATTTATTGTATGAGCAGGGTTTTACGATTAGTGGTGCGCGGAATCGTCTGGGCGATGCACGTGACGTTCCCCACGATGCCGATGCAGCGGTACGTCTTACCGGCCAGGAGTTTCAATCAATGCGAAACGAACTCATCAATATTCGTGATCGCCTTGATCAGGCGCTTGGGGCACAGTCTGAAACGGCCGTTTAATGCGTGCAGCGGCTTTACATGCTTTGTGCTTGCCCAACCCCGACCAAAAAGTTTCGTCAGTACAGGCAATAGATAAGCAGCTTGATCAGGTCGATCCTAACCAGAACTTGTCTATGCCGGAAGGCACGTCCATTCCCGGACGTCCCAACCGCCCCGAGCTGGTCGGCCCCTTTAAGGTGAAGCAGCGGTCGGTTCATACGGAACAGGGGCGGGCGGCACTGATTCACTCTTTGGCGCATATTGAATTTAACGCCATTAATCTGGCGCTTGATATGATTTGGCGCTTTCCAGGAATGCCGTCTGAATTTTATGAAGACTGGCTGATTATCGCGAAAGAAGAGGCCTACCATTTTTCTCTGCTAAGCAAGCATTTGCTTGGAATGGGATATGCCTATGGCGATTTTCCCGCACATGATGGACTGTGGGAAATGGCGCAACGCACCACCGATAATTTGCTTGCCCGATTGGCCTTGGTTCCTCGAACACTCGAGGCCCGAGGTCTGGATGCCTCACCGGTTGTTCGCACAAAATTGGCAAACGCCAACGACACTGAGGCTGCGCAAATTATTGATATTATCCTGCGTGATGAAATAGGCCATGTGGCGATCGGCAATAAGTGGTATCGCTACCTGTGCCAAAAAGATAATCTTGACCCTGTGGCACATTACGCTGAAATGGCGCGTATTTATCGGGCGCCGCGTTTGAAGGGGCCTTTCAACATCGAGGCCCGGTTGGCCGCCGGATTTACTGAGCAGGAACTGCAGGTGCTTCAGGCTCAGGATCAGGGACTTCCAACCTGAAACTCTGCCCAATAAAGGCAATATCGCCTTGTGGCTCAACCAATTCGGCGGCGTTTTGTTCAATGGTGATTTCATACAGCATTGGCTCGACGACTGAAAAGCCGCTTGTCAGGCGAATTTGGCTGGGCGCGGAGTCGTCGATGACGCCAAGTTTCTGAGTGGTAGGCGAATTGGGTTTTCGCCGCCATAAAACCAGCACTTCGTCGTTTGCCAACTGGCTTTTCAACAGGGGTTCAAGATGCAGGACGCCTGGATCACGCGAGACAATTAACCAGCCGGGCGTGGAAGTACTGCCGGGTGGTTGCATAACGACAGTGTGTAAAGACAACGGCTCTGGTGGTGTGCTTTCAGCATTCTTAGCCGTATTGTGGGCGGCCAGTTCAGGCTGGATGGGTACCAGCCACACATAAAGACCGGCTACCAGTATCAGTAAAAGCATGGCGGTTACCAATACGCGTAATTTGCCGCTTTTTCGTGGCCGTGCCGGTGTTGATTCGGAACGTTTTCTGTTAGGCGAGGGCGCTGCGTTGGTTGTGGCTTGAGTCGTTGCCGCTTTGGTATCGCCTCCGGTTGCAGGAGGCTCCGGCCGGGCACTTTTTTCAGGTGTTTTTAACGGTTGCGGAATAATCGTAAGCTTCAGTGTTTTCTGAATTTTTTCCCATGCTTGTTCGTCGGGCGCGTTTGTGGCCAGGAACTGCGTTAACTGAAAAAATAAGCCCTCCCAATAAAGCGCTTGCTTCAAGGCATTGTCGTCTTCGGCAATCGCCGCTTGCGCTGTGTTCGCTTGGTTGCCGTTCAGCAGGCCAAGCACATAAAAGGCAATCGTGGCATTGTCGACCTGGCTGCTTGGTAGGGGAGCGCCGGGGGTTTGGTTGAACGCAGCGGTTAGGTTTGTCAGTACTATATTAGCGTCAATATTCAAGACTGATTCAATGGTGAGGCTGTTTAACCCTTTGCAATAGGCCAGAGCGATGAATTGAGCACTTTCTTCGGTTAAGTGTTCCCTTAGCGGTGGTTCAAAGTGATCGAGGCAAGGGCCTATATCGTTCAACCAGCTTTTGGCTGCAATAATTCGATCAGGCTGGTTTACAGTGGTTTGCCGCTGCAAGGCCTGCAGGCGATAGCGAAAAATACTGAAGATCCAGGCGTAACCCGAGCCATGAACAGGATGAAAATGGTTTGCGTGTTGCCAGACCATCACCATGCTGTCGTGCAATGCTTGTTGAGCCAGTGCTTCGTCATTCAAGACGTGTTGTGCCAAAGCTTTTATCGGCGGGGCAATTTGCCGGTAGATTTGTTCCAGGCTACTCGTTTCTTTTTTCGCACAACGTTGCAGGGCGGGGTCAAGTGAGGGAAGAGTAGCAGGCATGCAAGCTCCGGGAGTGCAGAAAAAGATTGTCTGTTGTCGTTAGGTTTAGCGGGTTTATTTTCTCACAGTAAAATGACCCATGCGTCATGGACCGGTTCCTGATTGCTCATAACAGAAGATGTCCATGAAATTCTCTCATCGGGGCCCGGCGCCCACCAATCGTAACGATCTTCAAACCATTCGTTCCTTGTTGCCTTATGTATGGCAATTCAAATGGCGTGTCATGTTGGCTATGGCCTGTTTGGTGGGGGCAAAAGTTGCCAGTGTCATTGCACCGCTGTACTTGAAAGATATTGTTGATCAACTCGACATGCCGCCGACGGCTTTGGTGGTGCCTATTGGGGCGTTGCTGGGATATGGCCTGGCCCGATTAAGCACGAGCATATTCGGCGAGTTGCGCGACGCGTTGTTTGCCCGGGTAACGCAAGGCTCGGTGCGTACGATTGCCACACGTGTCTTCCGGCATTTGTTTGCCTTGTCGCTTCGCTTCCATTTGCATCGCCAAACGGGCGGGCTGAGCCGTGACATAGAGCGGGGTACCAAGGGGATCGGCTTTTTGCTGAACTTTACTGTGTTCAACATTTTGCCGACGTTGCTTGAAATAACGATGGTTGCGGCCATTCTGTTTTGGCGTTATGACTTCTTGTTTGCTGTGGTTACGCTTTCAACTATTGCTACGTATATTGCTTTTACGCTGATAGTGACGGAAAAGCGCATGGTGTATCGGCGCAGCATGAATGATCTCGATAGCAAGGCCAATAGCAAGGCAATCGATGCGCTCATCAACTACGAAACGGTAAAGTACTTTGGCAATGAAAAGTATGAAATCGACCGTTATGACACTAATCTGGGTAAGTGGGTTGATTCAGCCGTCAAGAATCAGGTCTCGTTGAATTTCCTGAATATGGGCCAGGGGGTCATTATCACGGTGGGTATTACCCTGCTTTTGTGGTTGTCGGCCCAGGGAGTTGTGAATCAAACCATGACGGTGGGCGATGTGGTGTTGGTATCGGCTTATTTAACGCAGCTCTATGCGCCGTTGAATTTTCTTGGGTTTGTTTATCGCGAGATAAAGCATGCTTTGGCTGACATGGAACGTATGTTCGGCTTGATTTCCGAAAACCGCGAAGTTCAAGACCGGCCGGATGCCAAGGTTTTGGATACGCGCGCCGCCGACGTCCGGTTTGAGTCGGTTAGCTTTTCTTACGAGCCTAACCGGCAGATTTTGTTTGATGTGGATTTGGCTATTCCCGCAGGTAAAACGTTGGCGGTGGTAGGGGCGTCGGGCGCGGGCAAGAGTACGCTTTCTCGTTTGCTATTTCGCTTTTATGACGTAACGCAAGGGGCAATTCGAATTAACGGCACGGATATTCGTGATTTAACGCAAGACAGTTTGCGTCACCATATTGGCATTGTGCCTCAGGATACCGTTTTGTTTAACGATTCCATTTTGCATAATATTGCGTACGGAGATCCCAACGCGTCTTTCGACGATATTGTGCAAGCGGCCAAGGCGGCTCGCATCCATGATTTCGTCTCGCGGTTGCCTGATGGTTACGACACCCAGGTGGGCGAGCGTGGTTTGAAGTTGTCGGGCGGCGAGAAACAACGTGTGGCAATTGCGCGAACCTTATTGAAGAACCCGCCTATTCTTATTCTGGATGAAGCAACCAGTGCATTGGACACGCGCACGGAACGACAAATTCAAGAAGAGTTGAATTTAATTGCCCGTAATCGCACGACTTTGATTATTGCGCATCGCCTCTCGACAATTGCCGACGCCGATATTATTGCCGTCATGGATCATGGAAAGGTGGTTGAACAGGGAACGCATCGCGAATTGTTATTGCATAACGGGCGCTATGCGCAAATGTGGCAAATGCAGCAAGTGGCTGAAGAAACCGAGGGGCCGTTCAGCTAAGGAAGGTAGGAAATTGCGTCCCGAAGGACGCAATTCATGCCCGTTGCACTTCTTTGGTTTTCATGTCAGTGTCGAAACTGTTGCCGGCAAGGCTTGCCCAACCCAGTTTTGCACCGCGTGAAACAGCCGCATAAACGGCGGCATTGCGATTATGCACGTTCAGGCGTTGGTAAAGCGTTTCAGTGTGGGCTTTTGCAGTGGCAACTGAAATGTTTAATTTGCGGCCTATCGTTTTCATGGGATGGCCTTGTGCCAATAGCACTAAAACTTCATATTGGCGCGGGGTCAGGCCCAGCATTTCATGCTCGCGGCGTGATTTTGGCGGGCGAGCCGATAGCTCAATGGCAGGGGGCCAGCGTGTGGGCGAGTACGCGGTGACGATAGGATCGGGTTTTAGTTCAACTGTCGTTGCAACTTCGGCTTTTCTTGGAAAACATGTTCCGCCTGCCAGAACCAGACGAACTGCCGCCTGCAGCACTTCTGATGGGCTGGAACTAGCTACATAACCGGAAATTGTGGATGAGGTTTTGACGATCTCAACAGGCAAGGTTGCAGCTTCACCCATGAGCAGGATGGCATTGGGTGTGAACAACAGCTCAACTTTTTGAATTTGGTGGCGGGCATTTTTTTCGTCTAACGACATTAACACCAGGTCGTAATGTTCCGCCGGGGCGTTATTTTCAGTGAGGCTCCCCTGACTATGCAGTATGGTGTCGGGGCCTAACCCGGACAATAATTGAACAAGGCCCAGCCGAAGCAGCGGGTAAGGTTCCAGAATCATGATACGTGCCATTTGCGATTTCCTTATAGAAAAAAGAGTTAACGACTCTTCGCGACCGACAGCACAGGCGGTGGCTTATCCTACCGCCCGGCCCTAATTTCAGCAAGCTGAATATGAGTATTTGTTGATATAAATCATCCTGTTACCTTACTATTGCGGTCATTGCCTGCATTCAAATTGAAATGTTTTGTGATGTCCCTGTGCGTTTTCGATCACGATAGTGATGTTGCAATATTCACTGTCGTTACGCGATATGACGAGCTGAGTGAGCGCCTGGGGCTGATTTGCCGTTACGTTTACGTAGCCTGATTGGGCTGTGCGACTTGTTCCCGAGCGCCCTTTATTGACGGCTTCAATCAAATACTGAAGCGCCTGGTTCTCGGTGCTGCGGATATACGGCACGATGACGGCGGGTTTGTCCTGGTCATAAGTCCCTAACCAGATTTCGAAGTTCAGATCGGTATCCATGGGCTGACTCATTATGCGTTACGCCTTGCCCACAACATCGGCTAAGGCTGATGTTGTGGGGATCGGGTTAGATCAATGCTGGATGACATTGGCCTTGTTGAAATGGCCTACTTGAGTAACCGTTGCAGTTTGGCCTGAATGCTTTTGCATCACGTTGGCAACGTTAAAGCTACCGGTTTGTGATACGGTTGATGTCAGGTCTTTGCCGTATTGGTCGACCGAAGCGAAGTTATGGCTTCCCGATTGGGTGATGATGGAACTGTCGGGGTCGCCGCCGGTGCCGCGCTGCACACTCACGGCTTTGTTGCGATGGCCGCTTTGTGTAATGGTCGATGACACGTTATGGCCTGTTTGGCCAATATAGGCATCATGCCCCCAGCCGCTCAGCTGGTTCACAGCGGCAACCTGGTTGGTGCCGTCAACGGTAACGGGATAACCCGGCCAGCAACCGAACCACCCGCAACCGCCGCCAACCATGGATGTTGTACCACTCTGTTCGATCACAACCTTACTGAAGTCAGCGTTTTGGAAAACGTCGGCGCTTGAGTTCTGCACGTCTTCCTGGTTAATGTAGTTGTCGTTGTTATTACCCCAGCTGGTTAGAATATTGGCGGTTGTAGACTGGGTGTCTTGCTGGACCACCACGTTGTCATTGAAACTGCCGTAAGTTGTAACCGTTGCCGCCGCATTCTGATTGTCATACTGCTCAATCGATGAATCGTTGCCGAAACCATTTTGGTAGATGGTGGCGGTATTTTCGGCCATGGCCGATGATGCGACGCCAAACGCAAGGGTTAACCCGCAGGCTAATGAAGTCAGTTGATAAATACGCATTGCTACTCTCCTGAATAAAAGACCAGATTTGCCGCACCAGGATTCTGCCGGTCTTGGTAGCAGCCCTGGTTTGCCCGAAGGCAAGCTTTATTGCGATTGCGAGAAATTTGCGGTGTCCGGGCCGGTGTTTGCGACTGCTTCGGCTGTCTGAATTGGGACGGAGTAGTTGGTTTCTTCGCGCAGGTAGTCCTGGATAATCGGTAGATTCCAGTCCGCCTCATTAAGCAGCGTCCATTGCCGGTCTTTCAAACCTTTCACCGTTAGATAAATAACGGCTGATTCAATGGCTTCCTTCACGGCTAATTGCGCAGGTTCGTTGCGGGTAATGCCGCCCTCAATTTCCAGCAGATCTTTAAAGTTGACGAACTTGAAAACGCTGGGGCGAACCTCATACGAGAAGATGGTTTTGGTTGTTGATACCGATTGAAGAATTTGTCCGGAACGGATGTCGACACTGCGTAGCGCTATCGTGACCTGATCCACCCGATACTGTGTCGAGAGGCCAACGCCCAGAAAGCGCGCGCCCAGGCCACCGGTTCTTACATTACTTTCATAGGCGATAACACCACCGTCTATCAGAATCGAGGCCGGAACAAGCGGCGGGATCTGGATGGCCGGTACGTCTTTGTCTTGCGACCCGTCCAGCGCACGAACGATACGGCGCTCGGTCAAAAGCTCCTGAAGGCTTTCGCGTTCAACGGGCGTGAACCAGCCTGAGTCTTTCAAAGCTTTAATCAGAATGGCCGCCGCCCCTTGTGTGACTGCCGTCGAGAATGAGCTGTCGGGCGCAGCTTTGTACTGACCGGTTTGATCTCTGAACCCGTAAACAGCCACCACAATTTTTCCTTTTGGAGGAGGCAGTTTGAACAAGTCGTGTGTCGACGGCGTTGCCGGCGTGAGTTCGGCCTGGTTGGCGACTTCAGCCGGTTTTTGTAGTGGGGCGCAGGCGCTTAGAGCCAGACAAAGCAAAGCCAAGCCAATTTTGGCGCCTTTGGGGAATGGAGTGTGCGCCCGGGCATGAAGTGCTGGGGTGTTCATTGTGTCACCTCGAAAGTTGTGCTGCTGCCGGTGGTTTTGTCCAGCGTGTTAATGGCCAACGTGCCATTCCCGGTATCGCTGATGGTGATGATGAAACTGCCTGTCTCAACCGTGCCGGGCACTAGCTTTCCGGTGACCGGATCAAATAAGTTCGAGGTTGCGGCGGAAGTGAGTCGCGATAACACCGCCCGCTCGAGGCTTTCCTGGAAAGCCTGCAAAGGTGTTTGCCGGCCTTCCAGTGGTGATTGGTCGTCCAGATCGGGGTCGGTGTGTTTATTGGTTGCCAGCGCGGAGTTAAGCAATACCGAGCCGTTCAACGGGTTTCCGCCAAAAGAGGGGTTGAGGGGGTAGTACACCAGTTCACTCGCGTTACTGCCGACATGCGTGCTGCATGCCATTACGGCGAAGAGGGCGGCGAGATGACGTCGATGGTGGTTTTTGGTATTCATGATGTTTTCTCCGGGGGTCACAACTCTTCGTCGGCGAGATCCTGGCTTTGTGTCAGGGCTTTGCGAATCTCGTTTTCGATAATGTTTCGATGCACAATCTCGGCCGCTTCCTCACTGATTTTTCTGGCCGCCTGACGCGCAGGGGACAAGAAAATGCGGAACATTTGATTGCGTTGATATTCAATCCAGATTTCGCTGCCCCAACGTGCTGACGGCCGCTCGTATATAGTTAGCGTGTAGCGGTTGTCGCCATCTTTTTGTCGCCAGGCGGTCACGAAGTAGTGATAGAAATCTTTACCCAGTACCGTCACTGTTCTATTAATTACAATTCCGGTTAATGGGTCCTCCAGAAGGCGCCGACTTTCTTTTTCCGCATCCGTACTGCCGTTAAGGCGGCCATTGCCGTTTTCAGGAGCATCGTTTGCCGCCCATGCGGTCGAGGCAGCCAAACACAATGTCAGCGCTAGTAGTGCCGGGGAGCGAAGCAGCCTTGCGTGTGCGGCTTTCATTTCAATAATCCTTAGAGGCAAATGTTTCAAAGGTTCGGGCGAACTTACAAACATTCAAACTTTGCGCATAATTTGAAATTCGCTTTTACATTTATGACTTCATGATAGGGATCCACGCAGCCTTATACATTCGGTAAAAGAACTAGAACGTGCATGTTTTTAGACGTACGCAGATTGAATTAAGGAACTATTTCAAATGGCGGATTGAGAGTGTGTCGGGCACTCAGGTTGTCATGCAATCAAACGCAGGTTCGGGGGTGGTGATAGCGGTGTTTGGACATGACTGATTTCGCCGTTCTCTTCGTGATGTATGACGGAAAGCGTGCTGTCTTGTAGCCTTATCACGTCGTACGAAGGAAGATGAAAGGAGGATGACAACGCTTCGCTGGTAATCGGCTTGCCCGAGGCTGTTTGGCGAGGGCAGTACCGACTTTTGTTGTAGAGCGACCAGGATGTAAGCGCCAGGACTGTAATCAGGAAAATTTCAATGAACCAAAGAAAAGCCGTTGGATTCGACAAATTCGAAAGCGGTGGCGTGGTGACTGCGCGGGCATCGTTTACGCAGAGATAGAGAAAGCCTGCCCATCCCAACGCGGTTAATGTGCTGTCGACGGTCCGTGCTGTGCGTGAACACCGGGTATGTAATAAAGTAATCATGGTTGCTCCTTGATTCCGCGATCCGGACTGGTCCAACGGGCACGTTGGCGCCGGAGTCGCAGCATGACGCTGGGGAAATTGCAAATAGTGGTGGTAAGGCTGATCAGCCAATACACAAACGGGTACCAGACAATCCAATAAAGAGAATGTGTCAGGCCCGGCTCATAGCGCCGGTCGATCAGGGTGCTGATGCCAAACTGAAACAGGCAGACAAATGCCAGGATCAAACCGGTGTAGGAGGGAGGGAGTAGTTCTGCGACGCTTAATTGCGATGGCAGACCGAACACCTGCCCCCACAGCCAAAGCGCGGCCAGTAAGGCAAGCGAAAAGGCCCAGAATGTCGAGAGCGCGTATTCAAGCATCAGAAGCCACATACGGTGATGCTTCCAGCTGAACAAGATGGGTAAGTTCTTAAGAAAGACTTCAGCGCCGCCGCGAGCCCAGCGCAAACGTTGCTTCCAAAGGCCACGCAACGTTTCGGGCATCAGGATCCAGCAAAGGGCGCGAGGCTCGTAAAATACGCTCCATCGTCCTAACTGCAGTTTCCAGGTGATGTCGATATCCTCGGTGATCATATCCAGACTCCAGTAGCCTACGTCGTGCAAGGCACTGCGACGGAATGCAGCCACTACACCCGAGACACTGAAGAGCCGGCCGTAAATGCGCTGGGTGCGTTTAATTAATCCGATGATGGACGAGAACTCTCCCACCTGTATGCGGCCGATTAGCGTTGAACGTGTGCGAATGCGGGGGTTACCGGTCACGGCGCCGACGGTTTCTTGTTGAATCAACGGCGCAACCATGTATTGGCAGGCGTCCGGCTCAAGCATGGCGTCACCATCAATGCAAACCAGATATTCGCTTCTGGCAGCGAGGGCACCCATGCGCAATGCCATGGCTTTACCTTGGTTGTGCGCCAAATGGATAACGCGAATTTTGGTATTCAGCGTGGCATAGTGCTCACAGAGTGCGCCGGTTTGATCGGTTGAGCCGTCATCGATGACGATGATTTCGATGTTTTGGTAACGCTGACCGATTGCCGCATCCAGCGTATCCAGAATGTTGTCACTCTCGTTGTGGCAGGGAATCAGGATGGATATCAGCGGTTCGCCACTGAGCACAGGTGGCTGGGTGCCGGGGCCCCATTTCCAATGTCGCTCCCATTTCCACCAGAAGAACAATCCTCCGGCGACCCAGATGCCTGACATGGTCAACGGGTAATAGAAGACGAAGCTGCTCAGGTATTGGCTTGTGGCTGCAAGGATGACCCCGGCGGGAGTGCCAAGCATAATGAGCAAGATGCCAAATGCAATTATTCGTTCAGTCATTTCAGTGGGTACCATGCGTTGGAGAAAACGGGGCGGATTACGTCCATTCGAGGGCGATCACGCAGGAAATCGTCATAGCTGTATCCGTAACTCATGTGTCCCCGCAGTTGGAGTTCACGCATGGCTCGTGCGAGGTAGGCGCTTTCGTGATCCGCGCTTGTCCCGGCGACGTCGCCGGCTGAGTTATGGTTAACCTGTTGGCTCGCTGTAGTGAAGCTGATAATGAGCCGTCGTGCGGTAATGGGAGACAGGTTTAACTGCTGGGATACCCGTTGAATGAGTTGCGCAGATCCGTTGTGTTCGCCGCTGACAGACGCGAGTTCCAGTACCACCCAGTCATGCTGTTCCAACATTGAAGATAAAGTGTTCAGTGTCTGGGGCTGAAGTTGTTGCGCAGTGTCGTAGTAGCCCGCCTCGGCGGTCGCCGCGGTTTTCAGCTCTTCCCCCCGAATCGCGCGCATTTTTTGCGTGAGGGTTCGCGTAAGCTGCGTATTTGCGTGATCACGGTAATGGATTCCGGCAAAAATGGCGTTACGTGCCAAGTCTTCAAACAGGGTTATGGTGTCGTCATCGTTGCGTGCCACCTTTCTGATGGCGTCGGGCGAAAGCGATGCATAAACATCGACAAATGCGCGGCTGCGTAGTTGCCACGCAGTTCGGTTAAGCAAGTCGGCGCGAAGGGGAAGCAAATGGTTGGGAAAGTAAAAGGCGTCCGGGCTCCCATCGAAATTGGTGTCGGCGTCGGCATCCAGAAAAATGGTGGTGATTTGCAAGTCGGCGATACGTTGAATCAGTTGGCCCAGTTTTTGGTTCATTCTGTCGGGATCGGTGTCATACACATCGTCCAGACGCACGTGGGCCACGCGCATGATTTGCGGCTTTTCCTGCGCAATGACAGCGTTGGCAAAACTGGGCAGCACAGGATCATTGGAAATGAGCAATCGGGGAACGTGTGTGAAGTGGCACATCGAGATCACCGAAGCGCACACTCGCCCCCGGTGGCGGATCCGTCCAGACGCCAACTGGGGCGACAACTGCCGGCCACCGATAGGCTTTTAGAAGAGGGTAAACATACCGGTAAAAGCTTTGATAGCCGTCGTCGAATGTCAGCAGAACCGCTTTGCTGGGAAGAGGGGCTTTGCCGGCCTTTGCGTCTAGTATTTGGTCGATGCTGACTGGTACGTAGTTGTTTTCTTGCAGCCAGGAGAACTGTTGCCTTAAATGCTCGGTTAGAACGCTGACGAAGGTTTGATCCGGGCTTGTGTCTTCAACGTCGTGGTAGGCCAGTACCAGGAAATGATTTTTGGGCCAGGGGGCTTCGGTAACGGCTCGTGTACGTTGAGCCGGGGGCGTGTACTCGATGTCACTTTGCTTTTCAATGTTCTGGCACCCACCTGCAAATGCCAGTACACAGCTTATTAAAACAGCCTTAATAGCAGGGCGATAGGTTGAGAATAGTTTCATCATAATGCCCTCTAGAAGCGTAAACTGATGTTCAAAGCCAGGCGGAGTTCTTTTTCTTGTTTGCCGTCGTATGGTCGTCGAATGCCTAAAATGGACGACGAGATCTCCAGGTTGTGATTGGCGCGCCAACTGATGCCGTATCCAATGGCTGCCATCGGTCCGGTGCCGAAGTGTTTCTGGCTGTATGAACCACCCAGTAATTGCACGTAGTGCTCCAATCGGGATTCATACCGTTGTTCAAGCAGGTGTGTGAGTCGCACCCCGGCGAGAACGCCAAAATCGGCTTTGGGGTTGTAATAAGGTGTGTTCTCTTTGGTGTTCGACGAGGCGGATACTTCTATTTCCCCGTCCAGACGTACGGTGGACCATTGTTTGACCGGCTCTTTGCCGTATATACGTAGTTCAACCCGGCGGTTCCCATCGCTGAAGCGTGAGGGCGTCACACTGAATGTCCATTCCCGGTAGGTATTGGGGGTCCAGCGTATCCAGGCTTGTGCCGAGTTGGTGCTGATGTTGTCGGCAAGGGCGCGCAGCGGTGTTGCCGGGGTGCGCCACGCAAGGGCGCCGCCCATTGTCCAGGTGTCGCTTAGTTTTTGTTCGAAATTGCCGTATGCTCCTGTTTTTTGGCCATAACCGTAACGCTGGCTGATCAGGCCGGCTTCAATTGTTGTATTGCCGGCGCGCCATTGCGCACCGCCTTTAACCCATCGATTACGTAAGGGTTCGTCATTGAACGTTGCATTGGTTTGACCCGCGCCAACCAATGCGCGCCAGTTCGATGCGATTGGAGGACTGTAAAGGGTGGTTTCCAACGCGTGCTCACCGCTGCCTGACACGGGGCTGTCAGAACTGAAAGTCTTCTGTGCGCCAATAAGCAATTCCCATTTCTCATGGGTCGCCCAGTCCTCTTGCAGGTGCTGGGTGGTTTTGAGTTCGGGGTAATGCTTTTGGGTGAATGCAACCAGCTCTTGCGCCTGCTCCCATTCTTGAAGGGAAAGGGCGGTTTGTGCCTGGGCGGTGAGTAAATCTGGATTCAGTGGGGCAAGGGCTTCGGCCTGCTTTAACGTAATCTGAGCGGCTCGAGGGAGCCCGTATGCACGCTGCGTGTTAGCCAACTCTATTTTCAAGCCGGCATCGCGAGGGGCGCTTTCGGTTAGCGTTTCCAGGCGTTCAAGGGCCAGGCGTGGGTCGTTGTGGAATAAAGGGGCAACCGCCCAGGTGCGGGCAACTTCAAGGTATGAGTCGTTGGGCAGAGGCTGGCTTACCCCAGGCAGGCGGCGCCATGGCGGTTCTTCCGCATAGGTGGTTTCAATCAGCTCATAGGCCTCTGTCCAGCGGCCTTGTTCCTGCAGCGCGTAATAGCGCCCGATTTTTTCCTTGATGACATCGGAACGGTCACGAGGAGCAGCCGCATTGGTTATCAGGCTGGTTTGGTAAAGTGTGGCGGCTTTTTCAGGTTGTTCAAGGTAAAGATAGGCATCACCAATTTCATTGAGTAGGTAGGCCGGTATAACGATATTTTGAGCACGCAATTGCTCATAAGATTGAACCACTTCGCCCATACGTTTTCTGGCGTGCAGGGCCTGGATGCGGTCAAAATAGATCCTGTGATTTGTTGTTTTCGTAACCGATATTTCATTGTTGGCTTCAAGTAGCGCGTCGTAGATTTCCAAAGCGCGATCGGCAAGCCGATATCGCTCTGTTTCACTTCGTGCGGGAGCCAAAGAGAGTCTTGTCAGTTCCGCTGCGTAATCAACGGTGAGTTCGCGCAGCAGGTCGGCGGAGATTGAGTCGCGATGCTGTTGCGCCAGTGCATATGCAACGCTTGAAAGGCGTGCTGCGCGCAACGTTGCAATGTAGGTTAGAAGTGTGTTGTTGTCTGCGGGCTTTTGTTCATAATTATTTTGAGCGCGCAATAGTGCCGGTATGTCTGACTGACCGGGGCTCTCCTGCTGATCGGCAATAGAAACTCCGATGCTTTGAGCGCCGACGGATTGCGTTATCAGTGCACCAAGAACAAACCATAGTAAGGGGCGGAGCATGCTCATTTTTCCTCGTTTTTTATGACAACTTGATACAGCTTGTATGAAGCAAACTATAGGTATCAAAAGAGCATGGCGAAATGCGCAAGATGACGTACACCATTGCGCGGTAATGCTTGATATAAAAGGGTTAATTTGTTTGGCGGAGGCTGAGCCGACTAGCCGGAAAAATGAGGGAAAATCTATGCTAAAATCACGTTCTTTCGGGGCGTAGCGCAGCCTGGTAGCGCACTTGCATGGGGTGCA
>TARA_R110000850_G_scaffold189247_9_pt1 | contig 34730 bp, 26 predicted proteins | sample TARA_R110000850 | Tara Oceans TARA_R110000850 (sample SAMEA4397586) | marine metagenome | biome: Polar Biome; feature: [SRF] surface water layer (ENVO:00010504); material: water (ENVO:00002006), including particulate matter (ENVO:01000060) such as... | depth 5 m
AAACCGCCGCCACTTCGTCACCAGCGAGCAGGCGCTCAGGTCCGGTGCCGTCCAGAAAGTCTTCCCACAACTGGCGGCGTGCATCGACCGGCAGCTGCTTGACCCGCTCGCGATGACGCTCCATGAAAGCCGCAACGCGACCATAGGCCGCCGGGAGCAGGGTTTCGATGCGTTCCCGCAGACGGCGTGCAAGCACAGGCGCTGCGCCGCCGGTGGAAATGGCAACCGTGATCGGCGGACGCATCACCATGGATGGCGTGATAAAGCGACTGACCTGTGCGTCGTCTACGACGTTGCAGAACAATCTTTCTCGCTCCGAACACTCCGCCACATGCTGATTGAGTACAGCATCGTCACTCGCGGCGATAACCAATCTGCACTGCGCCAACTGGGATTCTGAAAACGCGCTGCCAATATGCTCAGCGCGCCCTTCATCAACCAGGGATTGCAGTTCTTCATTGATCTCGCGTGCAACGATGCGCGGCACAGCGCCCGCATCCAGCAGCAACCGGATTTTTCGCGCTGCAATTTCGCCGCCACCGACGATCAGCACGGGCAAGCCGTTCAAATCGGTGAATAGCGGGTAGTAGAACTTGGCGCTGCTCATCGTTCTGTCATATCCGAAAACACCTGTATCACCACCACACCCGAAATGATCAGGCCAATGCCCAGCATCGCTGCCATATCCAGCGCCTGTTTGAACACGATCCAGCCGATCAAGGCGATGAGCACGATGCCGACACCGGCCCACACGCCGTAGGCGATTCCAACTGGAATTGTTTTAAGACACTGCCCCAGAAACCAGAAGGCCGTGGCGTAACCCACCACCACAATGCTCGCCGGCAACCATCGGCTCATGCCGTTGGACATATTGAGCGCGGACGTCGCAATCACTTCCGCAACAATGGCAATACTCAGCGCCAGCCAACCGTTCACGCTGCGCAGACCTTGCGCATTCAGATGCCGAGGTTCAGACCGGGCGGCAGGTTCATTCCGCCCGTCACTGTCGCCATTTTTTCCTGCGTGGCCTTCTCGACCTTCTGGACCGCATCGTTGATTGCCGCTGCAATCAGATCCTCAAGAAATTCCTTGTCCTCACCCATTGCCGCCGGATTGATCTCAACCTTGCGGGCCTGGTGGCGTCCGTCCAGCGTGACCTTGACCATGCCTGCACCGGATTCGCCCTGCACCTGCATGACCGCGATCTCTTCCTGCGCTGCCTTGAGTTTTTCCTGCATTTTTTGGGCCTGCTGCATCATCTGGCCAAGTCCGCCTTTCATGCCTTGTCTCTCTTCTATTGTGTTGAGTGGATTGATGTGGAATGCGTCTAGTGCGTTTTCGGCTGGATCGATCCAGGCCGCACACTGGCACCAAACTGTTCGCGGAACGCACTGACCACCGGATCGTTCGTGACCCTGTCGATCAGCTCCGCCTGCGCCCTTCTAGCCTCTGCCTCAGCCGCCTGGGCGGGGGTCATTTCTTCTTCAGCGGCCCGGTCCAGCTCAATCTGCAACTGCACCGAGGCTCCGAACTGGGCCTGCAAACCAGCTTCGATCTGGTCTTGACGGGTCTTGTTCAGCAGGAAACGGGCTGATTCGGCGAGGCGCAGTTTGATGTGATTGCCCTCATGCCCGGCCCAGACACACTGCCTTGCCAGCTGGCGCGTCCCGACATCCAGACCCAGTGTGTCAATGCGCTCGGACCATGGCAGATCTGCTGGCGGTGGTGCGGGTGGTTCCGGCGGCTGTGTCTTGGCTTCTACTGTTGGGCGTTTGGCCGCTTTAGCGGTAGAGGCTGGCTTCGCTGCGCTCGATTCCGATGCACCGCTCCTGGCTTGGCCGCTCGATACCGACCCTGACCCGCTCCGGGCAGGGGCCGAACCGCTATCATCTGGTCGAAACAGGAGCATGCGCAGCAGTGTCATTTCAAAACCGCTGCGCGGGTCCGGCGCCCACGGCAGGTCGCGACGGCCGCTGACCGCAATCTGGTAGTAGAGCTGCGCATCTTCGGCGCTGATGTGTTCTGTCAGCGCAAGCAGCTCTTCGTCGTCGTCTTCACTTCGCGCGCCGGGCAGTGCGAGCAGCACCGCAATTCTCTGCACGTAAGCGGCAAGGTCATTGAGCAGCGCGAAATAATCGGGCGCACGGGTTTCCAGCTGAGAGATACCTTCGAGCAGCGCCTCTCCATCACCGGAGGACACCGCGCCCAACAGGGTGTACAAAACCTGACGGCCAGAGGTACCGAGCATGTCCTCGATCGGGCCGCGCTCCAGTCTGGCACCGCCGGCAAAGGCGATGGCCTGATCCACCAGCGACAATCCGTCGCGCATCGAGCCATCTGCAGCACGGGCAATCTCGTTGACCGCGCTGGGCTCAAAGTCGATGCCTTCCTGTTCGAGCACGCGCGAGAGCTGATCGCGGATCACGCTGACCGGCAGCCGCTTCAAATTGAATTGAAGGCAGCGGCTGAGCACCGTGATTGGGAGCTTTTGTGGATCGGTGGTTGCGAGAATGAATTTCACATGCGGCGGCGGCTCTTCCAACGTCTTCAACAAGGCGTTGAAGGCGCTTTTGGAAAGCATGTGAACTTCGTCAATCAGGTAGATCTTGTAGCGTCCACGGGCTGGCGAGTACTGACTGTTGTCAATCAGCTCACGTACGTTGTCGACGCCGGTATTGCTGGCAGCGTCGATCTCAAGCAAGTCCACGAATCGACCGTCATTGACTTCCTGACAGGCGCTGCAGGTGCCGCAAGGCTGCGCAGAGACGCCGGTTTCGCAGTTCAGCCCCTTGGAAACGATGCGCGCCAGGGTGGTTTTGCCGACACCGCGGGTGCCAGTGAGCAGGATCGCTGGATGCAGCTTGTCGCCATCCAGAGCGTGGCTGAGGGCCTTGACCACATGATCCTGCCCCATGACATCGGCAAAGGTACGCGGCCGCCACTTGCGGGCCAGGGCGAGATAGCTCATTGGTTTAGCGAGGGGCTCAGCATGAGCCGACAATTGTCACCCACTGGGCGGCGCGCGACCAGCTTTGCAATGGCTGCGGCTCGCCAACGCTATTGCAACGCGGCCCGAAACCCGATTTGCCGCCCACGTTGCGGTTTCACCGTCACTTCCTGGCGCAACATGCGCAGCAGTTCCATCGGATCAGCGTCAGTTCCGAGCAGGCGCGCGCGATTCTTGACCACGGCATAGTCTCCGGGGGTCAGGGTTTCCAGTTCGCTCACACCTGCCGGCGGTGCCAAGCCAAAATAATGCTCGAACGCCTGATCGCGCTGCGCGGGCTTGAGGAAATCAAAACGCACCTTGAAAGAGAAACGGCGCAGTGCAGCTTCGTCCAGATGTCCCATCAGGTTAGTGATGCAGGCAAACGGCAGTTCATGGGACTCCATCCAGGTCAGCATTTCATTGACCTGACTGATCTCCCAGCCCTGCTGCGCATTGCGCCGGTCACCGAGCAAGGAATCGGCCTCATCAAAGATCAGGAACGCACCGCTGTCGCGGGCTTCGGCAAACGCCTGGGCAATGTTGCGCTCGTTTTCGCCCACCCATTTTGAAAGCAGGTCTGAGGCTCGCTTCTGGATCACTTCCAGTCCCAGCTCATGCGCCAGCCATCGCACATAAGCTGACTTTCCCGTACCCGGAGGACCATACAGGCACATGGAAAATGCACGGGTATCAATGCCCAGCAAACGGTCGCGCAGCTGTGCCAGATCGTGATCGGCGTGAATCAGGGCAGGCTCATAACGCACGCTCGGCGCTGATTTTGGCGGCGCCTCGCTTCCACGCATGACCTTGTCGATGGAATGCACGGCGCGTCGGATGTCGTTGAACCCGCCACTGGTCAGCCGCGCGGAGCGCACGGCGCCGGCTGCCACGGCCGGGGCGGTGTCAAAGTCCTCCGCCAGACGACGAACTTCTTCCGCGGGAATCTGCACTTGTTCCCTGTCCAGAAGGCGCTGCCAGACCCGTTCGCGCACGCGCGCCGGCGGCACCTTCATTTCGATGGCGTAGGTCATGCGCCGAAGCACGGAAGGGCCGAGCGCACCGGGGTCGTTGACGGTCCACAAGGTCGGCACCGGGGTCTGCTCGAACAGGCGATGCATGAAAACACGTGATCCGTACCCGCCGCGATCGCCATCGCCCAGCATATCCATCTCGCTGTGTAGCATGTCCTCGGCCTCGTCGAACAACAGCAGAGCGTCGTTCTGGCTTTCCAATAATTTCTGCGACAGACGAAAAGCCCCCATGCGCTGATCACGCGAAGGTTCTTCGCCATGGTCGTCAGACTGCCCGACCCCGTAAATCTTCAGCCCGAGCCTGGCAGCGAGCGTCTTGCAGAATTCGGTCTTGCCGGTGCCTGGCGGCCCGTAGAGCAAGACATGGATGCCGTTGGCGCGCTCGCTCACGGCGCGCTGCAGCAAGGTCGCCGCCAGCTCACGGTCCGCGCGCAGATGATCGTAGTCCTCCCAGTCCAGATGATGCGTCAGCGACTCACCCAGAAGCGCGGCGCGTACATCCTTCACCGGCGCACCCTGCGACTGCAGGAAGCCGGTCAGCGCCGCCAGAGGCTCGCAGTCTGATCGATAGTCGGTGGTAAACAGGCCGCTGGAGATCAGTCTGCCGCGTCGCGAAATGGCATTGACCACTTCACTGCGTGAAAGACCCAGCATGGTGGATAACAGGGTGATGACGCCGCTGTCGCCGATACGGAGTTCATCCAGTTCCAGGGTTTCAAAGAGATCTTCAACCTGCGGCGTGACACGGGCGCGGACCAGCATGCCCATGACTTTCTTTTCCGCCGTGTTGAGCTTGAGCAGGCGTGCAACAGCCTGCAGGTTGAGTTCCAGCGTGCCCGCCCGGGCGTTGGTGAGCATGCCCAGGCGCTTCTTCAGAATGCGAAGCAACTCATCGGCCTTGAGCTTGGCGGGCTTTTCGCCCAGGTTGATCTTGAGTTGTCCGGCCTCGTCTTCCAGAAAACGAAGCAGGCCTTCCTGCGCCCAGCGATGGCGCTCCAGCCGGGCTGCCAGGTGGGCGGCCCAGGTCAGGACGATGCGCTGTTCAAACGGTTCCATCATTGCGGTAGTCGGATTCAAGCCACGAGTGGCAGTGGCGGGCCAAGATTGGGCCTAGTGGCGCAAGCTGCCAAGAATTCCAATTGGCGCTTGGGCCAAGGGGTTTTCAATCAGCAGCTTGGCTCGTCTGGCCGACCGCCCGGTCGATATGGCCGCGAGGCCAAGGCCTGTGAGCGTCTTTGCGCATTGCCTGTGGACAACACTTACAAGCTTCTGATTTTTCAAGCTTAATGCCAGCAATAGTGGAAAGCCGAATCAGAAGCTGATAGCGGGTGCCAAGAGCGACATCCATGATGTTTGGCCTGCTCGTCTCACCTTTCCGGCAATTTGCCGATCAGAAAAATGTTGCTTAGGGAGAACGAGAAGGCCCGCGTCAGCTGACCCCGGCACCCGGGCTACCGCTGCCGTTGCTCCCTTCCGGGCCTGGCGGGGTTCACGGTTTTCCGTCGCGGGAAGCCGACGCGGACCAGCGGCGATTATCCTCGATTTTCCGCTCCGGTTTCAGCAAGCCGCTGGCACAGCGACTCGCGATCACAGCGTGAACGCTGCCCAGACATTCGTTCGCGGCTGCGATAAAACCCTTAAAAATAAGCACGAAATGCCCGCCAAGGATCAGGCGTGATTCTAGGAAGTTTTTTTGCGTGCCAACTGCTCAATCAGGGTCAGCGCCACCTTGTTGCGCAAATACACCGGCGCCAACTCGTCCGAGCGCAGCGTGTCTCCTGCTTCAAAAGCCGGGGCCGCGAGCTTGAGCGCGTTTGCGGCACGCGGCAGGGCTTCGGGTTGAACATCAACCACCTCAAGGCCCAGGCGACTGCAAATTTGCGTGCGATACCGGCCCCAGCCCGTTCCTGCGCCTCGCCATATGCCTTCAGACAGGTTTGGCAGACTCAGCTTCTCGGGCGCCACCACCTGAGCCTCCGAGACGCTGCGTGCAAGTCCGGCGGCGTCGCGCTCGTACGCGCCGATATAGATTTCCTCCATCCGGGCGTCGATTGCGGCCAGCACCTTGTCCGCGCCCTGCTCGATGCTGCCCTGCGCCAGCATCGCCAGTGAACTGACTGCAACCACCGGCTTATCCAGCGCCAGTGCCAGACCCTTGATGAAACCCGTAGCGATTCTCACGCCGGCAAAGCTGCCGGGACCCACACCACAGACCAGCCCATCGAGGTCCGAAAAGGCCACGCCGGCGTCGCGCATCAGTCCATGGACCATCGGCAGCATCATGGCTGTATGTCCTCTGCCGGTGACTTCGAAGCGCTCGGTCACCTGACCGTCGCACAGTAGGGCCGCAGAACAGGCTTCAGTGGCGGTATCCAGACTCAGAAGGCGCATGGGGATCAGTATCGAACTTGGAAATTAATAACGAGCGACCAACAGTGTCCTACAGCTCCGCCAACCATTGCAGGGCCTGTGGCTTGTCGAGGCGGGTCATCTCAGGCAGCGCGCCCAGCATCGTCTTTCCATAGCCCTTGCTGCGCAGGCGAGGGTCACACAACACCAGAAGGCCCTGATCGGCTTCGTCGCGAATAAGCCTGCCAGCGCCCTGACGAAGACTGACAATGGCCTCAGGCAATTGCACATCAACAAAGGGATTCCCGCCCTGCCGGCGAAGGGCGTTCTGCCGCGCATCGTTGACCGGATCGCCCGGCGCTGAAAACGGCAGCTTGTCGATGATCACAAGACGCAAGGCGCGCCCTTTCACGTCCACGCCCTCCCAGAAACTATGCGTCCCCACCAGTACCGCATTGCCATCAGCGGCAAACCGCTCGACCAGCCGGCTTCGATCTTCCTCTCCCTGCACCAGGACAGGCATGCTCAGGCGCGCACGCAGCACGTCGGCAATCAGGCGCAAGGCGCGGTGACTGGTACACAGAACAAAGGCGCCGCCGCCGCTGGCCTGGATCAGCTCGGCACTGAGTTCGGCCACCTTCTGCGAGTAGTCCGGGGCCGAAGGCTCTGGCAAATTGTCCGGCAGCAGCAGCCGCATTTGCGCGCGGTAATCAAACGGGCTCTCCAGCGCCAGCGCCGGTGCATGCTCCGCCCCGATGTTGCGCCGGAAATGTGCGAAGTCACCTGCCGCGGACAAGGTCGCAGACGTCAGCACCCAGGCGCCAGGATGGGCCGAAAACACGCGGGAAAACCCCTGCCCGAGGTCCAATGGCGTGGCATGAAAGCTCCCGCCTCGACCTTGCGGCTCTACCCAGCGTACGTGGTCCTGATCTTCTCCTGCCATCGTGCACAGGGCCAGACGCGAATACACCAGATTGGCGCGTCCAGCCAGTGCATCCAGTGCCACGCTGCGTTCGCGACAGGCTTCCAGTTCCTGGATCAGATCGTCCAGCGCGTTGCGCACGGCGTCCACCGGCTCGCTGCCCTGATGTCGGTCGAGAAATCTCTCGCATTCCATGCGGCCAGCCAGCGCGGCCAGGCTCGACTCCAGGCGGATTACCGGATTGGCCATGCCCAGCGCCACCTTGTGCAGGTCGGGAACATCGCCCTGCGATGCTGACAGCTTGAGCGCATCGTCAGCCAGATCGCGCAACTGGCGCGTTGAAACCCGGGTTCCGAAGAACTGCCCCGCAAGCTCGGGTAACTGGTGGGCTTCATCGACAATAACCGCATCCGCGCCGGGCAGGATTTCGCCGAAGCCTTCTTCCTTGAGCAGCACGTCGGACAGCAACACATGGTGATTGGCCACCACCAGATCGGCGCCCATGGCCTGCCGCCGGCTTTTCACCACGAAGCAGTCCTGAAAATCCGAACACTTGGAACCCAGGCAATTGTCGGCCGTCGAAGTGATGTTGCTGCGAAAACGGGCGTCTTCAATGACATGGCCCAGTTCGGTGACTTCACCGCGATCCGTCATGCGCGACCAGCGCTCAACATCAGACAATCTTGTGTCGGCCGCTCCGGCGCTGCTCTGCTGAGCGCGCTTCATTCGGTACAAGCACAGATAATTGTTGCGGCCCTTGAGCATGGCCGTGCGTGCGGGGACGCGCAGAACCTCCAGCAGGCGCGGCAGATCCCGCTCAAACAACTGGTCTTGCAGGTTTTTGGTACCGGTGGAGACGATTACCCTGCACCCGGCCATCAGCACCGGAACCAGATAGGCGAAGGTCTTGCCGGTACCCGTACCGGCCTCGATCAGGCGAAGCTCAGAGTGCTCTAAGGCCGCGCTGACTTCCTCGGCCATGCGCGCCTGCACTTCGCGCGGTCTGAATCCGGGTATGCCGCGCGCCAGCGGGCCATCTGGGCCGAAGATGTCGCGCACGCATCAGCTACCGGCCGACACGTTCCAATTCTTCTATCTTGGCTTCCGCTTGCAAGGCACCGAGCGAGTCACCACTGCTTCGCCGTGCGCTGGCGATGGTCTTGTAGTTTTCGAGTTCAACGTAGATGTTGCCGCGCGCCAGACTGTTGGACTTGCCGGCCACGGAAATCGCCTGCGCGTACTGCTCCTGCTTGAGGTAGACCTTGGCCATCGCCGACCACACGAAATAATTGCGTGGCTCGATGCGCTGCGCGCGTTCGAGTTGCGATGCAGCCAGATCGTACTGGCCCTTGGCACTGGCCTCGTTGGCCATCTGCATCAGGGACACCACAGCCTGACCACTGACCTCACCCGCGGTTTTTGGATAGGACGGCGGTGCAATCGGCTCCGCTTCCAGGGGTTGCGGGACCCGCGTGGGCGGCACATAGGCGATTTCGGTTTCGCCCTGCCCGTATTGGTCTTCTTCTGGAATGGTCGAGACCGGCGGCGGATACTGGGTGGAACTTTCGCGTCTGCCGGTAGCGGATGGCGTCGTGCACGCGTGCAGCAGCAATGACGTCAGCAACACCGCAATCAAGCGAAACTTCATTCAAACATCTCCCGCAACCAATCCAGTGTCGTCGGTGCCGCCGCGTTCGCGCAGGGCGCGTAGTTTTGCGGCGCTCTGCCGCGCAGATAGGGTATCAGGATGGCGTCGGCACAACCTTCATCGGCCTTGAGCCCGGTGAAGGTATCCGTCAGCTGCATTTCGACATCAGATGGAGGAATCATGTCAAGGCCGCGAACCTTCAGATCCTTCATGAGCTGTGTCCACAGGCGCAGCGAGCCGGAGGAGCCGGTAAAGCCCATCGACTTGTAATCGTCACGTCCCATCCAGATCACGGACACCAGGTCGGCGCCGAAGCCGGCAAACCAGGAGTCACGCAAATCATCGGTGGTGCCGGTCTTGCCGGCCAGTTCGGCGCCCGCAGGGACAGCAGACAGCGCGTGGCGCGAGGTGCCGATCCGGATCACCTGAGTCAGCGCCCAATTGATCAGATAGGTCTGGCCTTCCGGCAGGGTCTGCCGCACCTTGATGGGGTAACGATTCAGCGGCGTTCCTTCTTTGGTGGTCACGCTGCGAATGGCAGAAAGCTGACTCTGGAAACCACCTGCCGCCAGCGTGCCGTACATCTGGGCGACCTCAATGGGCGAAATATCAATCGCCCCCAGCAGCACACTTGGCAGAGGCTGGGCGTCGCCCGAATAGCCGCTGGCCTTGAGCGCCTTGATGACATTGTCCACACCGGCATCCATGCCGATACGCACCGTCGGCAGGTTGTAGGACTTGGCCAGTGCACGGTACAGGGGCTGCGGACCATGCAGACGCTTGTCGTAATTCTTGGGCCGCCACACCTTCCGGTTGGCCAGCGGCACCTCAATCGGCGCATCTTCAAGAACAGTCTGAAGCTGATAACGATCCGGGAACTGGGTCAGGGCGGACAGATACACAAAGGGTTTGACCAGAGAGCCAATACTGCGCTTCGAATCCAAAGCACGATTGAACCCGGCATACCGGAAATTGCGCCCGCCCACGACCGCCAGGACCTCGCCTCCGTTGACGCTGGTGATCACGCCGGCGGTTTGCAGGCTGTTGGCTTCCTTCTTGTGGTCCTTCTCCAGCTTGTCGACCCCTTCCGAAAGGTTCTTTTCCAGAAGTTCCTGGGTATGCGGCTCCAGCGTGGTGAAGATACGCAGACCTTCGTTGACGATGTCCTCTTCCTTGTACTGGCCGGTGAGCTGGCGTTTGACCAGATCCACGAATGCTGGGTAACGCTCGACCGTGCCCTTGGTACCACCGGCCACGCCCAGAGGCTGGGCCAAAGCCTCCTCATACTGTTCCTCGGTGATCAGTCCGCGCTTCTTCAGGACGCCCAGGACCACGGCTCGGCGCGCAGTGGCATTTTTAGGGTTGCGGCGCGGGTTGTAGTGCGACGAGCCTTTCACCACGCCGATCAACAGGGCAATCTCGTGGACGCGCAGCTCGCTAACCGGTTTGTTGAAGTAGAAGCGGCTCCCCAGACCGAAACCATGTACGGCGCGATTGCCGTCCTGCCCGAGGTGGACTTCATTGAAGTAGGCCTCGAGAATTTCGTCCTTGCTGTAATGCGCCTCCAGCAGTAACGCCATCAGCGCTTCCTTGGCCTTGCGCTGCATGTCGCGCCGGCTGCTCAGGAAGAAATTCTTGACCAACTGCTGGGTAATTGTGGATGCGCCCTGAACCACCCGGCCCGCTTTGACATTAGCCACCGCAGCCCGCGCGATACCGCGCAAACTGATTCCAAAATGGTCGTAAAAGCCGGCATCTTCCACCGCCAGCAAGCCATCGCGCAGCAGTGGCGGAATTTCTTCGAGGCGCAGAAGCACCCGGTCTTCGCCCTGTCGAGTGGGATAAATACTGCCGATGAGCATCGGGTCGAGACGGACAATATCCCGTGCCTCATCGGCTTCCAGATCGCGAATCGCCGCAATTCCGAAACTGGAAAACTTCACCCCGATCTTGGCTTCCGGCTGCGGCCCATCCCAGAACTGGAAGGCGCGCACGTGGGCGGTGATGTCCTTGCCATTGGCCGAGAAGGTACCCGGCCCCGCCAGCTTCTCGGTGGGCCGATAGCCAAGCCGCTTGAGCTCACGCTGCAGGGCATCACTGGAGATGTCCCGCCCTGGGTACAGGTCCAGCGGCGCCGAGAATACCTGCGCCGGCAGTGCCCAGCGGGTTCCGGCAAAGCGTGCCCGGATTTCGTCGTCGAGCTTGATCAGATACCCGGACAGGAGCAAGCCGCCCACGCAGATCGCGAGGATGGTGACAGTCAGCAAAAAGAGCAGAATGCGCCTGAATATGGAGCGCTTACCGCGCCCGCGCGACGCTTTCCTGGAGTTGGGTCTGGCCATTTAAGCCGCGCATGATACCGGCTGATGGCTGGCCGCGCGCTGAAATTGGCACGGCAAAGCTGTGCAATTGCTGTGCCCCGGTCGGCGCCCCGCGTTGTCGGCCTCGATGCTCAGGAGTCGCGCATGACCTCTCGCTCAACCTCATCAATGGGCGTGTGCCGAACATCTTTGCCTTTGACGAAGTAGATGATGTATTCGCCAATATTCTTTGCATGGTCGCCGATGCGTTCGAGTGAGCGCACGCACCACATGAGATCGATGACCCGTCGGATGGTGCGCGGCTCCTCCATCATGTAGGTGATGCACTGGCGCATCAGGGCTTCGTACTCGCGATCAATGATCTCGTCACTGCGCACAACAGCCAGTGCCGCCTCGGCATCCATGCGGGCAAACGCATCCAGAACGTCTCGCACCATCTGTGACACCAGACGGGAGAGATTGTGCGTCTCAACCAGGTGCTGGCCCAGCTTTTCCTCTTTGGCCAGATGGCGCGCCATTTTCGCAATCTTGTGCCCCTCATCCCCGATGCGCTCCAGATCAGTGATGGTCTTGATCACCGCGTAGACCAGCCGAAGGTCAGACGCGGTTGGCTGGCGTCGGGCCAGAATCTTGGAGCACTCCTCATCAATGACGACCTCCAGGTAATCCACCTTGTCGTCATTGACGATGACCTTGGATGCCAGGTCCTTGTCGAGGTCAATCAGTGCGCGCATACCGTCAACCAGCTGCTGCTCGACCAAGCCCCCCATGGCCAGAACCCGCTGGCGCACGTCCTCAAGCTCGGCGTTGAACTGACTGGAAATATGGGATTTGTATCCTGGAATGCTCATCGGCTTATCCGTAGCGTCCGGTAATGTAATCCTCGGTCTGCTTCTTCGAGGGCGTAGTGAAAACCTTGTCCGTGCTGCCGTACTCGACCAGATCACCCACGTACATGAAGGCGGTGTAATCGCTGACCCGCGCGGCCTGCTGCATGTTGTGGGTGACGATGACGATGGTGTAATCCCGCTTGAGTTCGTTGATCAGCTCTTCGACCTTGAGCGTGGAGATGGGGTCGAGCGCTGAACAGGGCTCGTCCAGCAGAATCACGTCAGGCTGCACCGCAATGGCCCGTGCAATGACCAGGCGTTGTTGCTGACCGCCGGAGAGGCCCAGGGCCGAGTCGTCCAGCCGATCCTTGACCTCATCCCACAGCGCGCCGCCCTTGAGCGCCCATTCGACGGTCTCATCAAGCACGCGCTTCTTGTTGATCCCGGCCAGCCGCAGACCGTAGGCCACGTTCTCGTAGATGGATTTCGGGAAGGGGTTGGGCTTCTGGAACACCATGCCGATGCGTCGGCGCAGGAGTGCCACGTCTACATCACGATCAAAAATGTTCTTGTCGCCAAGACGAATCTGTCCAGTGATATTGCAGCCATCCACCAGATCATTCATGCGATTGAAGCAACGCAGCAGCGTTGACTTTCCGCAACCCGAAGGCCCGATGAAGGCGGTGACCTTGTTATGCGGAATCTTGAGATTGATGCCCTTGAGCGCCTGCTTCTCGCCATAAAACAGGTTGAGGTCATCGACCTCGAGCGAAATGGTTTCGTTGGCCAGATCTGTTTCGGCGCGATCCCGGTTCATGGATTCGATATCGATGCCCTGCGAGATGGGCGTCTTGCCTTGATGGCTCGTCATATTGCTTGGTTCCATATCTGAACGGCTCTGATTCGTTTATCTATTGCTGCAGGTGAGTGCGTATCAGCCTTCGAGCGCACGATAGCGTTCACGCAGCCGGTTGCGAATGGTGATGGCACTGATATTAAGCAGGATGATGACCAGAACCAGGAGGAAAGAGGTGGCGTACACCAGCGGACGCGCCGCTTCAACATTGGGCGACTGGAAGCCCACGTCATAAATGTGAAAGCCCAGATGCATGAACTTGCGATCCAGATGCAGGAAGGGAGAGTTCCCATCCAGCGCCAGCGATGGGGCCAGTTTGACCACGCCCACGAGCATCAGCGGTGCCACTTCGCCCGCCGCGCGGGCAATCGCCAGAATCAGGCCGGTCATCATGGCCGGAGACGCCATCGGCAGCACCACTTTCCACAAGGTTTCCGCCTTGGTTGCGCCCAGCGCAAGACTGGCTTCGCGAACAGACCGGGGAATACGGGCCAGACCTTCTTCCGTGGCAACAATCACCACTGGCAAGGTCAGCAATGCCAGGGTCAGTGACGACCACAGGATGCCCGGCGTTCCGAACACCGGCGCTGGCGCGGCCTCGGGGTAGAACAGACGATCCAGATTCCCACCTAGGAAATAGACGAAGAAACCCAGCCCGAACATGCCGTAGACAATGGAAGGTACGCCGGCCAGATTGTTGACGGCAATCCGGATCGCACGGGTTACGGTCCCCTGCTTGGCGTATTCCCGCAGATAAAGTGCGGCCAGAATGCCGAATGGCGTCACGAACACCGACATCAGGAGCACCATCATCACGGTGCCGAAGATGGCCGGGAAAATGCCGCCTTCCGTGTTGGCTTCCCGAGGGTCTTCGGAAATGAACTCCCAGAGCTTTCCGCACCAGTGCAGCAGCTTCTGGAAGATGTTCATCGCGTTGGGTCGGTAGCCGGTGACCAACTCGGCAAACTCAAGATGGACCTCCTGACCGCTGACCGTTCGCGCCGTCAGGCTGTCTCTTGCCAGCTGCTTGTAGAGTCCGGCGCGTTCTTCGCTGAGCTTTTCATACTCTGCGTCCAACTTCAGCCGCTTGGCATCAAGCGCAGCAAATGCCTCGGAATGCTCGGAGCGGTTCTTTCCGTCCAGTTCCAGCCGGCGCTCATCCAGACGAAGCTGCTCGATCTGGTAATTGATGCTGCCGATTTCCTTCTTCTCGATTCGGTCAATCTGCTTGCGCAAATCGTTGGCGCGATCCTGCGCTGCCTGGTAGGCGGCCCAGGCCTTATCGCCCGTCACAACCTGCCCATCGGCCTGCACAGATTCAAGGAACCCGTGAAGATTGCCCCATTCCAAGCGCTCCCAGACCGTGGCATCTTCAGGCGTAGACCGGTTCACCAGCCAGTCCGAGAGCACGTAACGAAAGTCCACGCCGCCGATATCACGATTGCCGATCTTGAGCAGCAGGCGATCGTAGAAATCCTGTGATTCGTCGACCGACAGACCTGCACTTTTCAGGCGCGCGCTGGTGACTTCTTCACTTGAGCGAATCTCGGCCAGCAGAGGCTGGGCAGCAACCCCGGGAGCCTCGTAGCTCCCCTGCACCAGATCCGCAGGCCAGAAATGTGCGACGCCACGCACCATGGTCAGCATCAACAGGGCTACGGTCACGATGATGCTGGTGGCGATCGCGCCCGCGGTCATCCAGACATAAGGCTGACCAGATTTAACATAGGCCCGGACACTGCGAGTGTCCTGGGTGGTCAGGTCTGCTGCGATTTCAGAAGAAGACATATCCCGGGTACTCACAGGCTTGCGTACTTGCGTCGCAGGCGCTGGCGTACAACTTCGGCCAGCGTATTGAACGCAAACGTGAACATGAACAGAACCAGGCCCGCCAGGAACAGCAGCCTGAAGTGGGTACTACCAACCTCCGATTCCGGTACTTCAACCGCGATATTGGCCGACAAGGTTCGCAGACCCTCAAACATGCTCGGGTCCATGACGGCGGTGTTGCCGGTGGCCATGAGCACGATCATGGTTTCACCCACCGCGCGCCCCATGCCGATCATCACCGCCGAGAAAATGCCCGGACTGGCAGTGGGCAGCACAACGCCAATCAAGGTCTGCCACGCCGTGGCGCCCAGGGCCAGTGAACCCAGACTCAGGTGCTTGGGAACACTGAAGATCGCGTCCTCGGTAATTGAATAAATCGTGGGGATGACCGCGATGCCCATGGCAATACCTACGACCAGGGCATTGCGCTGGTCATAACTGATGCCCAGGGTCTGATCCATCCAGGCCTGCATGTTGCCGCTGAAGAACACCGCTTCCATTGGCTTGGCGACGAAGAAGCAGAGCCAGACCACAAAAGCGATGACGGGGATGATCATGGCGGCCTCCCAACCTGGCGGAACCGCCAGGCGAATGCTGCGCGGCATGCGCAACCAAAGGAAGCCAAACAAGGGCAGCGACAATGGCAGCAGGCCCAGAGTCAGGAACACGCCAAGCAGGTTGGTCTCTACGAACGGGGCCAGCCAAAGTCCTGCCAGAAATCCCAGAATGACCGTCGGCAGGGCCTCCATCAGCTCAACCGTAGGCTTGACCGCCTGACGCATGGTCGGCGACATGAAATTGGCCGTAAATATGGCGCCCAAAATCGCCAGTGGCACCGCAAAGATCATGGCGTAGAAGGCCGCCTTGAGGGTACCGAAGGACAGCGGCATCAGGCTGAACTTGGGTTCAAAATCGGCCGAGGCGGATGAGGACTGCCAGATGAAATCCGGCTTGTCATAGCTCTCGTACCAGACCTTGCTCCACAGGGCGCTCATCGACACTTCAGGGTGTTCGTTGTGCACATCGCTCACCCGTAGCTTGCCGTCGGCAGACAATGCCATTCGAACCTGGGCGCGGGAATTGAAGGTCAGCCGTTCAACTGCGGTATCAAAAATTTTCTCTTTATGTGTACGCGCACCAGAGGTTGCGTAGAACATGGTCACAGAGCCGGAAGCGTCACCAACGGCAAATCCTCTACGACGAAGTTCAGGGCCGATAGCGGTGGCAGCGGCATCTCCGGGCAAACGGAAATCGCGGACATGGGCCAAATACCATTTCCCCTCTTTCGTGCGCGCAGGGAACCATTGGGAAACGCGACCGTTCTCCTGGGCTGCGATGACGGAAATGCCACCTGCCAGATAACTGGCATCGTGCACCACTGCGCCGGCATCCTGCACATCAATCAATTCCGGAGGAGCCTCGCCCTTGAATTGATACAGCGCGAGCTTACCGGCGTCCTTGTCGATGACATACAACCATTGCAGCAGCGGATTCAGCAGAAGAATGTCCGGCGAAACCTTGGGTGCCAGAAGCTGCAGATCCGATTCTGTCAACGTGCTGTCGCCAAACAGCGAAATTTCCTGCACGTAGCGCTTGATCTGAATGGCACCCTGCGCATCCGCGCCAACCATCATCAAAGTCTGGCCATTATCGCGAGCCGCGAAACCCTGAACCGGAACGGAAGTGAAGTTCAGACTTTGCTCACCACGCGGATACGAAATTTCAGCCGTAATGACGCGTTGATCGTTGGGATAAGTCTGCCGGTACTGATGCCGGAACATCAGCACGCTTCCATCATCGAGCGATGCAGCCAGCAGACCCTGATCGCTGTCTACCGAAAATACGGACTGAACTTGACGTCCTTGGACTGGCAGTTGGAGCTCTTGCCGAGCCTGGCCTGTAAACAAGTCGAAGAAAGTGATCTGTCCCGTGCTGGAGACTCTCAGACCCACTTCGCCCTGCTCTTCCGACGCCAGGAACATGGTTTCGCCCTGATCTCCCGGGAGCACGAACGTTTCGCGCGCCTTGACCTCAGCCGAGCCGAACAATGGGGCTACTTCGGAGGCAAGGTAGACAAATATAAGTAACAGCGCGCCGATGACCCCGAGGCCACCAATCCAGACGATCAGCTTGGCGGCGCGATCCTTGATGTGGCGCGGCTCGAAAGAGCTCCGGCTGGAGACGATGGACCGATTTGCAGTCGGCCCGGATTTGGAGGCTGCTTCATTCATGAAATTGAATCCGTCTCCGGCTAATCGTCATGGTGCGGGTGACCCGACGCCGTCCAGACCAGGAAGGCGCTATCAAAGACCAAGGGGTACTAATGGATGGCCCTGCCAAGCACCCGGAAGTGCTTCCGGGGCTTAGCAGGGCGATGAGGGCTTGCTCAGAAATGAATCTGGACCCGGCCCGTGATGGCAGACGGATCATCGGTCTTCATCGATGCCAGATTGTTCTCAATCTCAGCGTCGATGTAGTTGAGCATGAACCGTACGTTGGGGTTGGGGTACCAGTTCACACCGAAGGTCAGCGCGGTGGCTTCGATGTCGCGAGAAAGACCTGCATTCAAGGGGTTCTCTTCGCCCGTCGCTGAGTCAAACCGGATGGCAATTTCCAGTGCACCGGATTTGCTCTTGGGCTTGATCTGACCAAAGCGACCCTTCTTGGCGTCATACGGACGGGACTCGCCAGTCAGGAAGTAGCTCGCAAACACGTTGTAGCTGGAGAGTTCCGCTTCTTCGGTATTGTCTTCAAAGTCGCCCATGCCGTATTCGGCCTGGAGAGAGAACGGGCCGAATACGGCCGCTGCTTCGAGACCGTACTTGATGGTTTCAACACGCTCACCGTTGTTGAGGTCGATCAGCGTCGGACGCGAGGCGTCGGACATGTGTCCAGCCACACGTACACGTGAGCGCACGCGCTCGTTGTCGTCCGTATCGGGAGTGTTCGAAACACCGACGCTTTCACGAGCGGCGGCGGCACCCAAATGCAGGGTTCGGCCATCTTCGTTGATCGGGGCAAAGGTCAGGCGGCCACCAAAGCCGATGCTCTCGTTGGACTCAGCATCATTGGTGTCGATGTTGTAGACGCTGACACCGTAGGTCAGTGCGTCCGCATTACCCTGAAAACCGATGCCAACCTGGTGGCTGGTGGACAGGCTCTGGGTCAGGAAGGATCGTTCCTGGAAGGTGATGTAGCGCGAAGAAGTAAGTTCTTCAATGCTGAAGAACTGCTTGAATTGTCCCAAGTAAAGCTTGCCTGGACCCACCTTGGTGGCAATGTACAGATCCTTGAAGGAAACGCCGTCATCGGCGAAATCCGGCTCAAGCTTGTACTCCCATCCGAACAGCGTTCCGGCAACACCGAAACGCACGCGGCGGAACTCAGTGCCGCCTACGTTTTCACCAGCGCCAGCAATGTCGCTGTTATCGAATGCGGCGAAGTCCAGCATGATGCGACCTTCGACGCTCGACTCGAATCGACCGTCTTCGGTGCGGACCGTAATGCCGCCCTTGCTTTCGGCGATGTCGGCCGCTGCGGTTCCCATCCCTGCCAGAAGCATTGCAGAAGCAATGCCGGTTTTAGTCATCTTTTTCACTATGTAGCTCCCAGTTCAATCTGCGCGGAAAATCCGTGATTTATATTCGCCCCAGCTTCACCACGTTCGTGGTGAAGCTGGGGCGTGTCAGAAAAATGCTTACTTGATGCCCAGCTGCGTCAGGAACTTCGACGCGACAGCGGCGGGAAGAGGGACATATCCGTCCTTTTCGACAACTTCCTGGCCCTGCTTGGAGAGCACCATCTTGAAGAACTCGCGCTCCATCGGAGACAGATCCTTGTTGGGCGCCTTGTTCACGTAGACATAGAGCACGCGTGACAGCGGATACTTGCCGTTGGTTGCGTTCTCCGGTGTGGCATCAACCAGATCACCACCTTCTGACTTGGCCAGCGGCAGTGCGCGAACGCCTGAGGTCTTGTAGCCAATGCCGGAATAGCCAATCGCGTTGAGGCCGGTGGACACGGACTGCACCACGGAGGCAGAGCCCGGCTGTTCGTTCACATTGGCCTTGAAATCACCTTTGCAAAGAGCAACGTCCTTGAAGTAGCCGTAAGTGCCTGAAACCGAATTGCGACCGTAGAGCTGGATAGGCTTGTTCGCCCAATCACCGCTCATGCCGATATCACCCCAGCGCGTTGCATCCTTCGCGCCGCCACAAGTACGCGTTGCAGAGAAAATGGCGTCTACCTGAGGAATCGACAGACCCTTGATGGGGTTGTCCTTGTTCACGAAAACAGCGAGCGCGTCAATCGAAACGCCAACGCCGGTAGGCTTGTAACCGTGCTTCTGTTCAAAAGCCTGGATTTCCTGATCCTTCATCTGGCGGGACATCGGACCAAAGTTGGCTGTGCCTTCCGTCAGTGCCGGCGGAGCAGTGGACGAACCTGCGCCCTGGATCTGGATATTGACGTTGGGGTAGAACTTCTTGAACTGCTCGGCCCACAAGGTCATGAGGTTGTTCAGGGTGTCAGAGCCGACACTGCTGAAATTGCCGGATACGCCTGAGGCAGGCTTGTATTCGGGCAAGGCGGGGTCCACGGCAGCCTGGGCGCACATGGAGGAGAGTCCGGCAGCCGCGATAGCGGCGATGCTGAGCTTCTTGAAATTCATTGCGATAAAGCCTCTTCATACGGGAATGGAGTCGATGCGGTGCGCATCCTCGTCAGAGCACAAGACGAGCGTATGAAGAATTGATGACAGCTTTGTTACAGCCCTTTCAGAGCGGCCTTTCGCTCAGAGTCCGGCCACTGCCTTGGCAGCCATGGTGCAGCCAATCAGGACCAGCAACGCGGAAATTGCGCGCTTCATGGATTTATCGTTGAGCCGGAATGCAATTCGGGTTCCTATCCAGATGCCGGGAATGGCGCCAATCAGCAGGTAACCGAGCATCGCATAGTCAACGGTCCCAAGACTGGCGTGCCCAATGCCCGCAATGGCAGTGATGAGCACCGCATGCGCCAGATCGCTGCCCACCAGTCTGATCGGGGGAACCTGCGGGTACAGCACCAGCAACAGCATCATGCCGATCACCCCTGCGCCAACCGATGAAATAGTGACCAGGGCGCCAATCAGGATGCCGCAAGCCACGCTCAGGCCAAATTGGTGGCGCCGGATAAATCCTTCTTCGCCTTGAGGCAGGCGCGGCATCAACTTGAGCAGGCGATCCTGAAACAAGGTGAAGGTTGCCGTCAGAATGATGGCGATAGCCAAGGTGAGCTTGATGACCTGTTCAAGCGCCCCTATGGACTCCAGACTGCGAAGCAGCATCAGGGCCGCGAGGCTCGCCGGCACGCTACCCAGCGACATGCGCCCTACCAGACGCCAGTCCACCGACCCGTGACGGCCATGCAGGGTCACTGCAAAACTCTTGCTGATGGCGGCGTAAAGCAGATCAGTTCCCACCGCCACGGCGGGAGATATCCCGTGAAAGAGAATCAGGATGGGGGTCATGAGCGAGCCGCCGCCCACGCCCGTAGCGCCAACGGCAGTCCCGACCACGCATCCGGCTACTGCAAAGCCCAGCCAATCCATGAGTTTTTATTCGATACTGATCTAAGTCGGCGCGACGTTATCAACTGGCTGAGCGTTTCAGAAGCACTTTTAGGGCATAGCCTTATTCCAGTTTCGCTTCAAAGCATTTCGAGATGGTTTGGTTATAAAGATCATGAAAATTTTGCTCCTCCGGAATAAGATCAGATATCAAGTCCGGAGCAGACCATGAAGATCCGCCAGCTTCACTACATCCAGGAAGTCGCTCGCCGTGGCCTGAACGTCACCGCCGCCGCTGAAGCCCTGTTTACATCTCAGCCGGGGGTCAGCAAGCAGATTCGCATGCTAGAAGAGGAATTGGGCGTGAGCATCTTTGTGCGCAATGGCAAACACCTCGCCGAGATCACGCCGGCCGGGGAGCGGATCCTCGAGTACACCAGCAGGCTCTTGCTTGAGGTCGATAACATCAAGAATATTGCCGAGGAATTCCGGCAATCGGACTCGGGTGATCTGTCCATTGCGACCACGCACACGCAGGCCCGTTATGCCCTGCCCCCGATCATCCAGCGATTTCGAGCGCGCTTTCCACGCGTCACCCTGCATCTGCATCAAGGCTCGCCTCCGCAGATCGCCAAGATGGCCTCGGATGGGCAGGTTGATTTCGCCATCGCAACCGAAGCGCTGGAGCTGTTTGACGATCTGGTCATGCTGCCCTGCTATCACTGGAATCGGGTGGTCCTGGTGCGCCCTGACCATCCCCTCGCGCGCAGCCCGCGCCTGAGCCTCAAGGCGCTGGCCGAGCATCCCATCATTACCTACACCTTCGGGTTTACAGGCCGCTCCAAGCTGGATCAGGCCTTTGCTGCGCACGGACTGCGTCCGGACGTGGTGCTCACGGCGGTCGATGCCGATGTCATCAAAACCTATGTGCGCCTCGGACTCGGCGCCGGGATTGTGGCCGGCCTGGCCTACGACCCAGCCCAGGACGCTGATCTGGTTGCCCTGCGGGCCGACCACCTTTTTGAGCGCAGCACGACCCATATCGGCTTCAGACGCAGCATTTTCCTGCGCGGCTATATGTATGAGTTCATCAATACCTTCGCACCCCACCTAAAGCGCGAAATTGTGGATGAGATGGCTTCCATCGCCGATCCGGGGCAGCGAAGTCAGCGCACTGCGCAACTGGTTGAGACCCTGCCCGACAGCTGATCATGCCAATTTGATCTTTGAATATAGCTGTCAAGATCTACTTTGCTGACTGACGCGCTGATAGCCTGCGCGTCCTTGGTGCCTTCGCGCACCTGCATGCCATCGAAAGTCCCAGATGTACCAATACGATCAATATGACCAGACGCTGGTCGACGAACGCGTCGCCCAGTATCGAGACCAGACCCGTAGATATTTGGCCGGCGAAATTCCGGAAGAAGAGTTTCGCGCGCTAAGACTGCGCAACGGCCTCTACATCCAGCGATTTGCACCGATGCTTCGCGTCGCCATTCCTTACGGGCTGTTGTCGAGCAAGCAGTTGCGCATGCTGGCGCACATTGCCCGTGAATACGACAAGGACTACGGTCACTTCACGACGCGGCAGAATATTCAGTACAACTGGCCCGCTCTTGAGCGTGTTCCCGACATTCTCGCGGACCTCGCTTCGGTGCAGATGCACGCGATCCAGACCTCCGGAAACTGCATTCGCAATGTCACGTCTGATCACCTGGCCGGCGTTGCGCGAGACGAACTCATCGACCCGCGCCCCTATTGCGAGCTGACCCGGCAGTGGTCCTCCTTCCACCCCGAGTTCAACTGGCTGCCGCGCAAATTCAAGATCGCCTTCTCGGGCTCTGACTCCGATCGTGCTGCAATCCGGGTTCATGACATCGGCGTTCAGATCGTGCGCAATGATGCGGGCGAAGTGGGCTACTGCATCTACGTGGGTGGCGGCTTGGGCAGAACGCCCATCATCGGCGTCAAGATGGCCGACTTCGTGCCGGAACAGGACCTGCTGTCGTATCTGGAAGCTGTTCTGCGGGTCTATAACCTGTTGGGCCGGCGCGACAATATTTATCGTGCGCGCATCAAGATTCTGGTCAAGGAAACGGGGCCGGACGCATTCCGCGAACTGGTTGAGAAAGAATGGGCGCGGATCCGCGGCGGCGACCTGACGCTCAAGTCTGGCGAGCTTGAAGACATTCGCAATCGCTTCACCCTGCCCAACTACCGTGAGCTGCCTGCGGTCAATTCGGAGCACGAGAACCGCCTGCTTGAGAATCCGGCATTTGCATCATGGGTGCGCTGCAATGTGCAGCCGCACCGGGTCAACGGCTATGCCATCGTCTTTGCCTCGCTCAAGGCCAACGGTGTTGCACCTGGCGACGCCAGTTCCGCCCAGATGGACGCAGTCGCCAATCTGGCTGACCAGTACTCGCAGGGCGAACTGCGAGTCACTCATGACCAGAATCTGGTCCTGGCTGACGTCGAGATCAGCGATTTGTTCGCCGTCTGGCAGTCATTGGACAGCCAGAATCTCGCCACGCCCAATATCGGCCTGCTGACCGACATGATCTGCTGCCCGGGTCTGGACTTCTGCTCTCTGGCCAACGCCGGGTCGATTGGCGTTGCGCAGGACATCTTTGATCGATTCGAGAATCTCGACGATCAGCATGATGTCGGCCCGATCAAACTGAAAATGTCAGGCTGCATGAATGGCTGCGGCCACCATACCGTCGGCCACATCGGCATCCTCGGCGTCGATAAAAAGGGCGAGGAGTGGTATCAGGTGACCCTCGGCGGCTCGGCGGAAAATGACGCCAGTCTCGGTGACCGCACAGGCCCTTCATTTGCGCGCGACAAGATTGCCGACGCCGTCCAGAAGATCGTTGAGGTTTATTTGCAGCACCGCCACAGTGAAGATGAAACATTTCTGGAGGCTTATCGCAGAATCCAGATGGCACCTTTCAAGGCTGCACTGTATCCGCAAAAGGTGAGCGCATGAGCATGACAATCGATGCCTATGGAAACGCACTTGGAACGGCCCTGACTTGCGTTGATGACGACGCTCCATTGCCGAACGATAGCGATATCTGCGTTTCTCTGGCGCGATGGGAAAAGGATGAAGCGACGCTTCAATCGCGAGCCGAACAGGTAGCGGTCAAATTGCCAAACACTGTGGACGTACTAGGATTGCAGGCCGATGTTCTGTCCAGGCCATTGCTTTTGCTGGATTTTCCATCTTTCGCCGATGGCCGGGCCTACTCACAGGCGCGACTCCTGAGAGATGCCCGGGGATACCAAGGCGACATTCGCGCAACGGGCGAAGCTGTTGTCCGCGATCAGATTGCGGGCATGCTTCGCTCAGGCATCAGCTCTTTTGAACTGCGTCAGGATCAGTCTGCCGAAGTCGTCATCACGGCCATCAAGGATTTTTCTCTCGCCTATCAGGGGGGCGCAAATGTCGGCGGGGCAAAGACCAGCACGATTCGCCAGATCAGGCTTGGATCGGCCACAAACTGAGCCAGGCCTGAATGGCTTTGACCCGGAAGTGCGATTCACTCGCATTAAGGGACAAGGGTCAGAATTCAAGGCTTGTCATATACCTACGCTTGCGATTAAATTGCCGGGGATGCGGCACACCAACATGTGCCGATAACCCAAAAACACTCAGGTATTTCAGGGAATAAAAGACATGAAGCTCCAGGTCGTTGCGGCAACTCTCGTACTGAACGCGTTCGCAGTGGCAGCTGCCACTGCCCACGCTCAAAGCGGCGGAAACATTGCGGTTCCGTCAGCCGCACCCAATTCTTACGCGGGTGCCTCATTCGGTTCCCCGATCGCCTTCGGCGCTAGCTGGGGATCGGTCGGCATCGGTGTCTATGGTCAGACTCTGCCTGATTCGTTCAATGGTCAGCAGTTCCCTGAACTTGACGGCGAAGTCGATGGCAGCGCGGCGCTGATCTTCGGACTCGGTGATGCTGACAAGTACGTTGGCTTTGAAACCGCAGTGGTTACGACTTCGCTGACCGGCGAAAACAACAAGTACTCCGGCGCTGGCGATGACGACGATTTCGGCGAGTCCGGTGGCCTGTCATTCAAATTGCACACCAATCTTCCTGGTGGTGCAGCGGCGGCCGTTGGCGTCATCGGTACTTCGCGCTGGGGCAATGCTGAAGACCAGAATGAATCAAGCGTCTACGCAAACGTCTCCAAGGTGTTCTCGATTGACACCGGTACCCGTCGCCACGCACTGGTCACCACCGTTGGTGTTGGCGATGGTGCGTTCACCAACGACTTTGATGATGACGGCGTGAACGTCTTCGGGTCATTGGCCTTCTACTTCACTCGCCAGTACTCGCTGATCGTGGATCACGGCGGTCGTTTCACCAATGTCGGCCTGTCCGCTGCCCCCATTACCGGCATTCCTTTGACCGTGACTCTTGGCGCCATCAATGTGGGCGAGCGCTTTGATTCAGACGTGCAGTTTGGCGGCACATTGGGCTACACCTTCAGCTTCTGAAACACTTGAATTAGAAGCTGTTTGTCACTTTTCAAATTTGATCGTCACGATCGGAGATTCAACATGACTTCACGTATTTTCAAGGCTCTGGCCACGTTCGCACTGGTATTCAGTGCTTCCAGCTTTGCTCAGGGCATCAGCGGTGGCGGCATTTCGGGCGGCGGCGTTTCCGGCGTTTCCGGCATTTCTGGCGGCTTGGGCATCGACTTCGCAGCTGGCCAAGCTGGCGGTTCCGACAGTCAGAAGCCAGGCGGCCTGACCAACGCGATTGATGCAGCCTTCGGCGATTCCTCCGAGAGCGGCGACGAGTAATAAGGCCTTAAATAGGCTTTTGATCGGGGTTACCGCTACCCTCAAACTTTGAGGGTAGCGTCTCCGATATAGCGGTGAAGGGCAGCAGGAACTGCAACAGACCCATCCGCTTGCTGGTAGTTCTCGATAATCGCTACCAGGGTGCGACCCACCGCAAGGCCCGAACCATTCAGCGTATGAATGAGTTCGGGTTTTTTTGTCCCTGGCTTTCGGTAACGCGCCAACATCCGACGTGCCTGAAAGTCACCGAAGTTGGAGCACGAACTGATTTCCCTGTAGCGCCCTTCCGAAGGCAGCCACACTTCGATGTCGTAGGTTCTGGCCGCTGAAAACCCCATGTCGCCCGCACACAGGGCCATGGTTCTGTAAGGCAACTCCAGCTTGCGCAAGATCGTCTCCGCATGTGCGGTGAGCTGCTCCAGGGCCTGCGCTGATTCTTCAGGCGCCACTGCCTGTACCAGTTCCACCTTTTCAAACTGATGCTGACGAATCATGCCGCGGGTGTCCCGTCCGGCTGAACCCGCTTCGGCCCGAAAGCACGGCGTGTGACAAACCCATTTGCGCGGCAAGTCCGCTGCTTCAATGATCTCATCGCGCAGCAGATTGGTCATCGGGACTTCAGCTGTCGGAATCAAGTACCAGTCCTGCTCGCCACCGATGGAAAACAGGTCTTCACCAAACTTCGGCAACTGGCCAGTTCCGCGCAGGGAATCACTGTTAACCACGTAAGGCAGGTATAGCTCCTCATACCCGTGTTCCTGAGTATGAATATCAAGCATGAACTGCGTCAGTGCGCGGTGCATTCTGGCCAGTCCCCCCTTGAGCACGGTAAACCGGGCTCCCGTGAGCTTGGCCGCTGCAGCAAAATCCATCTGCCCCAGCCCCTCGCCGATATCTACATGATCCCGCAGACCGGCTTCCGTGCGCGGTGTTCCCCAACGGCGCAACTCGACATTGGCCGTCTCATCCAGGCCGTCCGGAACATCATCGAACGGCAGATTGGGCATATCCATCGCAAACGCGTCGAATTCACTCTGGAGCTCTGTGAGCGCCGCCTCATTTGAAGCCAGTTTTGCCTTGAGCCGATCCATCTCAGCCAGAACACGGGCGACATCTTCACCTTTGGCCTTGGCCTGACCGATTTTCTTGGAACCGGCATTGCGCTCGGCCTGGAGGGACTCGGTTTCGGTCTGCAATACCTTGCGCCGGCCTTCCAGACGGGAAAATCGATCTTGATCCAACTGGTAACCGCGCCGGGCAAGTATCCGTGCAACAACTTCTGGTTCGGCGCGCAAGCGCTTGGGATCAAGCATTGAATCATCCTGTGTGGAAGGCAAGCTGCGAATTATCGCGGTTGTCGCCCTCGCCTGTCATGAAAGAGATCAGAATCAGGACGCATTTGCACTGACACTTCGGTCAGCACGGGAGCGCGCAGCTCAGGCCAGCATCATTCGCGTGGCCAAGACACCCAGCAGACAGGCCAGAAGACCGCCCAGCACGCTGAGAACGATATAGATCATTGCCGGCATTGCGCTGCCGACACGAAACATCTCCAGCGCGTCCAGAGAGAATGCAGAAAACGTCGTGAACCCGCCAAGCAGGCCTGTGATGAGACCAAGGCGCAGCCATTCCGGTGCCGGTTTGAGCAGGAACACGGCGAACAGGACGCCTATGAACGCGCTGCCGACAATGTTGACCAGCAAGGTACCCCACGGAAACCCCGCGCCTGCCGGGAACCAACCGCGAACCAGGCTGCCCGCGCCGTAGCGCATCAATGAGCCCACTGCGCCGCCGACGGCAACCGCGGCCAGTACCGCGCTGCTCACGCAGTCTTTCCTTTCGCTGCCAACTTCTCGAGACGTTCTGCAATGCGACCTTCTATGCCGCGTCGTGTCGGCTCGTAGAACACCGAGCCTTGAAGTGCTTCTGGCAAATATTGCTGGCCACCGGCATGCGCATCGGCCTCGTCGTGGTCGTATCGGTAACCGGCACCGTAATCAAGGTCTTTCATCAATCGGGTGGGCGCATTGCGCAGGTGCATGGGAACATCCAATGTTCCATGGGCCTCAACAGCCTGTCCAGCGCGTTGATAGGCAACATAAGCAGCATTGCTCTTTGGCACACCCGCCAGGTAGATCACGGCCTGCGCAAGTGCAAGTTCGCCTTCCGGGCTGCCGAGTCGCTCGTAGGCATCCCAAGCATCCAGGCACAAGCGAATGGCGCCCGGTTCGGCCAGCCCGACATCTTCATAGGCCATACGGGTCACGCGTCTGGCGATGTAGCGCGGATCGCAGCCACCATCGATCATGCGACTGAACCAGTAGACCGCTGCGTCAGGATCACTTCCGCGCACCGACTTATGCAGCGCAGAAATCTGGTCGTAGAAATTCTCTCCCTGCTTGTCGAAGCGGCGCATGCCTCTTCCGATCAGCTTGTCGAGAAGGCTGTCGCTGCGATCAGAATCTGAGCGAGCCAGTTCCACCGCGGTATCGAGCAGGGTCAGCGCCTTGCGCGCATCACCGTCAGCAGCTTCGGCAATCCGTTTCAGCCAATGTGCCGGGAAGGTGTCCGCAGCCTGGCCAAGCCCGGCGCTCTCATCGGTCAGTGCGCGCAAAAGCAAAGCCTCAAGCGCAACAGAACTGATGGCGCGCAGCACGAACACTCTCAAGCGCGACAACAATGCGCCATTGAGCTCGAAGCTTGGATTCTCGGTGGTAGCGCCAACCAACACCAGCGTGCCGTCTTCCACATAGGGCAGCAATGCATCCTGCTGGCTCTTGTTGAAGCGATGAACCTCGTCAATAAACAAAACCGTCGGTCGCGCGGTCAGGCCCTGGGCCTCTGCCTGCGCACTGGCAACGGCCTGGCGGATGTCCTTGACTCCGGCCAGGACGGCCGACAAGGTCAGGAACTGCGCGTCTACGTGGTCAGCGATCAGACGAGCTAGAGTGGTCTTGCCAACGCCTGGCGGCCCCCAGAACACCATCGAGGGGATGCTGCCTCCTTCGAGAAGCATGCGCAGCGGTCCGTCCGCACCCAGCAAATGCTCCTGGCCGAGAACCTGTTCCAGTCGCTGAGGCCGCATGCGCTCCGCTAATGGCGCGCGAAGTTTCACTGGGACTCGACAGCCTCAATCACTTCCGTCCCTTTGGGAACCTGGAAGTCGAAGTGCGCGTCCGGAATCTTCTGGTTAACCACCATGTCCAGCAGCTGAACTTCCGTTACACCGCCGAGTGGATCTGAAAAACGTAGCCGACGCGGAACGCCATCATCAAGCCATAGTTCGATGGATTTGAAGTCGCTCTGCGGCGCACGCGGTTCCAGCAAAACGCCTTCAAGGCCGTTCTGCCGCCCCATGTTTTTCACCTTGAAATTGGCCCCCAGCTGCGCATTATTGGACAGCAGTTCTGCCGGCGTTCCTACCAGGGCCTCGCCAGCGGGCCGGACCGTGACCTGCGCCAGATCAGAGTCATAGGCCCAAATCTTCTTGCCGTCACAAACCATCAACTGCTCGTAGGGCCTGACATATGTCCAGCGAAAGCGCCCCGGCCGCGCTATGGCAACCTTGCCTTCGCCCGACGACAGAACCTCTCCATGTTCATCGGTCTGGGTCTGGACGAAGCGTCCGCTGAGGGTATTCACCTCGCTGACAAATTTCTGCAAGGCCGCGGAAGCCTCGTGCTTCTCGGGCGCAGCGACCAGGTAGCTGCTCCAGCCTAAGCTAAGTGCCGCCAGTGCGAATGCCAGGCGGGAAAGGGTTCGTTTGATAACGTTCATCATTTTGGTCTGAATTTAAGGGACCGCTGGTCCGAAACACGCATTACATCGCCTATGCATGATCGGGCGCTGAAGCACACTCAAACATCAGGGCCCGCCCGGCATTATCGCGTAGCTGCCAGAATCTATTCAGTATCCTGGTATTGCGCGTTTATCTTCTGGAATTCCGGCACCAGTTTCAGCATCAGCGTGACCAGACGCGGGTCGAAGTGCTTGCCACTTTCCTGCTTGAACAGATCAACGATCTTCTCGACAGGCCAGGGTTCCTTATAGGGCCGCCGGGAAGCCAATGCGTCATACACGTCCGCCATAGCGCAGATTCTGCCTGCCAGCGGAATCTCTTCGCCAGCCAGGCCTCTTGGATAGCCACTACCATCCCATTTCTCATGATGGGTATGCGCAATTTCTCGCGCCAACTGAAGCAGCTCGGATTTTTTGGAACCGAGAATGTCGACGCCATAGTCGACGTGCTTCTTCATCAGAGCCCACTCCTCTGCGTCCAGTTTTCCCGGCTTTTTGAGAATGCGGTCTGGGATTCCGATTTTGCCGACGTCATGCATGGGCGCCGCGTTCATCAACAGATCGGCGTCCGCCTCGGTCATACCGCAGGCGATCCCAAGCAGACGGGCATACTGACTCATGCGAATCACATGGTGGCCTGTCTGATCGTCCTTGAACTCCGAGGCCCTGCCCAGACAGCGAATGACTTCCAGGCGGGTTTCAAGGACTTCAGCGTTCTTCTCCGCCACTCTTTTCTCAAGTGAACGCTCTGTCTGATAAAGCGCTAGATGGGTCTCCACGCGCGCCAGGACCAATGCTGGCTTGACCGGCTTGGTGATGTAATCAACGCCACCAACGGCGAAGCCCTTACGCTCGTCATCTTCTTCGCCCATCGCCGTGCAGAAAATGACTGGAACACGACGCGTTGCCAGATTTGCCTTGAGTTGCCTGCATACGTCGTACCCCGACATTCCCGGCATCATGATATCGAGCAGAATCAGATCTGGTTGCGACTCTCCGTTTGCGATCGCGAGCGCCCGCTCTCCGTTGATGGCGACCTTGACCCGATAGTAGGGTCGCAAGATTCCGCCCAGAACGTCGATGTTCTCTGGCGTGTCGTCAACAATCAGAATCGTCTGGCGTTCTTCGTTCATGAGTTACACCGGCGACGCTTCAATTCGAGAGCGGAGCTGCTCCAGAGCCTCGCGTGCAGCATCGAAGTCATAAGCGCTGACGGATTTGTGCAGCGAGCGCACCAGGGTTTGCGCATTCCCGGCCAGTCCGAGAACCGCAATCCTGTCTACGACATCCGTCGCGGCGATGTCGTCGTCTTCGAGAAGTTGCTCGAGCTCGCTCAGCAGATTATCTAGTTGAGACGCATCAACCCTGAGCGCGGGCACTTTCCTGGCGTCACGCGAGATCGTCTTCGTGGCATCGAGCTTGCCGATAGAGTCGAGCACTCTTTGCAATTCAAGCTTCGTTGCAGGCAATTGCCCCGCAACATTCAGATTCCGCTTGAGATCAGATTCGATCCTTTGCGCTGCCCTCTGCAAATCCGTTGCGCCAATATTGCCCGCGACGGCCTTGAGGGTGTGAGCAATCCGAATTGCGGCCTCGCTGTTCTCCTCGGCAAGGGCCTCACGTAGACGTTCGATGGCGCCAGCATGTGTTTCCCTGAACTTGATGAGCAACTTTCTCACCAGCGCGCGATTTCCAACCATGTTCTTCAGGGCGACGTCCAGATTCAGTCCGTCCATGGCACTCGGGAGGTGCCCGCTGCGGGCTGGCAGCATGATGGTGCGTGTTTCGTGATCATCATGTCCCTCGCCTGCTCCGACGATCCACAGCTCTAGTTTGCTGAGCATTTCCTCGACATCGATCGGCTTTGCGACGTGATCGTTCATACCGGCAGCGAAGCAGCGTTGGATATCCTCATCCAGAACATTCGCCGTCATGGCCAATATCGGCAGAGATTCGAACCGCGGATTACGGCGAATCTCGCGTGACGCAGAAATGCCGTCCATGACCGGCATCTGCATATCCATGAGCACGATATCGAAATTACACTCGCGGACTCGCTTAATGGCTTGCTGACCATTATCGGCCAGCGTTACAAGCAGCCCCGCCTGACGCAGGACTTCCAGGGCGATCTCCTGATTGATCTCGTTGTCTTCTACCAGCAGGACACGCTTTCCCTTGAGCGCGGTATGGCTACTCACTGTCGGCGCCGGTACGGCACGTGCGACGGGTGCGCTCAGCCCCAGGGCACTCTGGATCGCGTTACGCAGAAGCGCAGCACTGACAGGCTTTACCAGCGCGCCGTCAACATGGATATCTTCGATTTCGTTGAGCAGATCCTCTGGATTATTCCCCGTGACCATGATGATGGCAGGCTGCTTGACTAAATTGAGGTCTGAGCGGATTGCGCGCGCTGTCTGCACTCCGTCAATCCCGGGCATGTTCCAGTCAAGCAGCACAAGGTCATAAGCGTCGGCGATTTCGGTCCTTTCCAGCAGGTCGAGCGCCTCCTGCCCTGAGCTGCAACGTGTCGTCTGCATACTCTGCGCGCGGCAGATAATGTCCAGTACTTCCTGTGCAGTGCTGTTGTCATCCACGATGAGGACACGTCGGCCCGCAGCGCCAAGCCCTTGCTGGCCTCCCGTTTCGTCAGACTCAGGCTGCGCCTTCAGCCGCACAGTGAACCAGAAGGTACTGCCCTTGCCGACTTCGCTATCGACGCCGACCCTGCCGCCCATCATCTCGGCCAGGCTGCTTGCAATGGCCAGACCAAGACCGGTTCCTCCGAACCGTCGAGTGGTGGATGAATCTGCCTGCTCGAAGGCTTTGAACAATCGCGCTCTGGCCTGCGGATCGATGCCGATTCCGGTGTCCCTGACCTCGAAGCGCAGATAAAGCTCGTCTCCACACCGATCCTCGATGTCGGCTGAAACGACAATCTCTCCAGCCTCGGTGAACTTGGCAGCATTGCTGGAGAAATTGGTCAGTATTTGCCCAAGACGTAATGGATCCCCGACAAGGGCATCCGGAATATCCGGGCTGATACGAAACAGCAATTCCAGTCCTTTGTCCTGAATCATCTGGCCTACCAGCATGGCAAGATTGTCCAGCAGGTCTGACAACCTGAAGTTGGCCAACTCCATCTTGAGTTTGCCGGCTTCGATCTTCGAAACATCCAGAACGTCGTTCACGATTCCCAGCAAGGAGCGAGAGGCGCTGTCGATCTTGCTCAGATAATTCAATTGCTTTGAATCAAGCTCGGTCTGCAGAGCCAGATGACACATGCCGATGATGGCGTTCATCGGCGTACGAATCTCGTGGCTCATGTTGGCCAGAAAATCCGCGCGGCTCGCCGCTGCGCTTTCAGCCGAATCACGCTGCTGCGCGAGGCGCTCTTCGACCACCTTGATGGAGGTGATATCTACCAACACCCCACGCATCACCCGCACCCCGTCATCGCGGACACGGTTCGTAGAATCTGACAAAACCCAGCGCAACTCCCCGGACTCATGATGATGAATCCGAAAACTCAGAAACTGCTGCGCCGTGAGGCTACCAACAGCGTCCAGTATCCGAGGCAGATCATCTTCGTGGATCAGATCCAGAAATCTGGAATAGGCCTGGCCCACAAAATAGTCTGGCGGCCGCCCCAGAACGCGGCTTGCCCCCAGATTCATGTAAACGATGCGCCGGCCCTGATCCGGTGCAATTTCGGTTTGGAACAAGGCCGCGGGGATGTCATGCGCCAGCTCTACCAGTGACGCTTCTGCACAAGGCCTCGCTGATTCAGGCTGAATTTGCACAGAGTGTCGCTGTGCGCTGCGAGACGCGACACGATCCGTGATTCTTTTTATCCTGACCCGAAGCCAGATCTCACGCAGCCACCAGATCAGCAGCAGCGGCAAGACTCCAGCAGTGACCCATGCTGGAATCTGGACCGTCGTGATGGCGTCCACGAGCGAGACCATGACGGATGGTGCGGCCGGGGCACCGCCACCGAGCAGAGCCGGTGCACTCAGCACGAACAGCATCATCATTCCCATGACGCCAATCAGGATTCTCATTCGTCCCCCGCTTATGAAGGGTGCAATCCTAACCTGAACGAATCGTCATATCAGTCCGGGCTTTGCCTAATCCTGTCCGCCTGGCACAAGAATGTCTCGATTGCCTCCGGGCCCGCTCGGCCCCACAAGTCCGGTGGCCTCCATCTGCTCGACAATTCTCGCGGCCCGGTTGTAGCCAATCTTCAGACGACGCTGCACCCAGGAGACCGAGGCCTTGCGCGACTCGATGACAAGCTGCACGGCTTGGTCATAGAGCGGGTCCGACTCGGTGTCTGCGCCATTGTCCATGGGACCAGCCGGCGCTTCTTCTGCACAGATATCGTCGATATAGTTGGGCGGCGCAACCTGCTTGAGGTAGTCCACAACGCGATGCACTTCATGATCGTCAACAAACGCACCGTGAACACGCGCGACGGTAGATGCACCAATCGGGCGATAGAGCATATCGCCATGACCCAGCAGCGTTTCCGCGCCCTGTTGATCGAGAATGGTCCGGCTGTCGATACGTGACGCCACCTGAAACGCGATACGCGAGGGAATATTCGCTTTGATCAGGCCCGTGATGACATCGACACTCGGGCGCTGTGTAGCCACGATCAAATGTATGCCGGCGGCGCGGGCCTTCTGTGCCAGTCTCGCGATGAGTTCTTCCACCTTCTTGCCGACCACCATCATCATGTCTGCCAGCTCGTCGATCACCACGACGATACTGGGCAAGGGCTCCATGTCTTCGGCCACAAACGCGCCATCACTGTCGTCGAACAACTCCGGAGCCACCGCTAGCGGATCCTTGATCGGCTCCCCGGCCTCAGCCGCTTCGACAATCTTCTTGTTCATGCCGGCCAGATTTCGCACACCCAGCTTGGTCATCAGGCGGTAACGGCGCTCCATCTCGGCCACACACCAGCGCAATGCATTAGCCGCGTCTTTCATGTCCGTGACGACCGGCGTCAGCAGGTGCGGAATATCCGCATACACCGACAGCTCCAGCATCTTGGGATCGATGAAGATAAAGCGAACCTGATCGTGCGTCGCCTTGTACAACATCGACAGGATCATCACGTTGATCGCGACGGATTTACCGGCACCCGTGGTCCCCGCGACCAGCAGATGCGGCATCTTGCCCAGATCTACGGATACCGGCTTGCCGGCGAAATCCTTGCCCAGCGCCATTGATAGCGCCGAAGTCGAGTTTCGATAATTCGATGACTCCAGAATTTCTCGAAGTGCCACCATTTCGCGTTTCTGGTTGGGAATCTCCAGACCGACATACGGCTTGCCCTCAATCACCTCAATGACACGCACCCGCGACACCGACAGCGAGCGCGCAAGGTCATTCGACAAATTAGTAATCTGTGCGCCCTTGACCCCAGGCGCAGGCTGCAGCTCGAAACGCGTGATCACCGGACCGGGCGTTGCTGCAACAACCTCCGTCTTGATACCGAAGTCGGCCAGATGGCGTTCCACATCCCGCGACAATTGCTCGAGTTCACCGGGCGAATAGCGGCTACCCGATGTCGGCGCATCATCCAGCAGGGTCACCGGCGGCAAGGGCTTGCCGCGAAATGCCGGAACCGCAGAACCGAGCAGTCGCTTGCGCTTGACTGGCTTGGGTGCTGGATCGGGCGCAGGGCTCTCTTCGAGATTGATATCCGGTGTCGCTGAACCCAGCCGAACGGCGCGCAGGATGGGCGGAACACTATTGGCCGAGACGTCCTCGCCATC